>Ga0073899_10001829_pt1 | contig 19306 bp, 17 predicted proteins | sample KloWWTmetaKNB5Ph_FD_88975 | JGI IMG/M metagenome (GOLD analysis project Ga0073899, IMG submission 88975) | Active sludge microbial communities from Klosterneuburg, Austria, studying microevolution and ecology of nitrifiers - Klosterneuburg... | ecosystem: Engineered > WWTP > Aerobic digester >... | reverse complement strand
GGTCATGCCCGGCATGTAGGCGGCGTCGCGCCAGAAGGCTTCGCTGTTGCGGAAACCGCTGCGCAAGGCATTGAAGGGCCAGTCGGCCCAGGCCGGGTGACGGAAGCGCGGGTCGTCGTCGGCGTCGCCGGCGGGTTCGGCCGGTTCGCTCAGGCCCATCGCGGTGCGCCAGGTCTCGGCGGCCAGTTGCGCCGCGGTGGCCGACAGGTCCATCTGCCGCCCCGGCGATACCGCCAGGTGCCAGGCCCAGTCGGCCCAGGCCAGCGACAATGCCACCGGCGACAGGCCGCCGGTCAGTGGCGCGGCGCCCGCATGCAGCAGGCGGTCGAGTCGCTGCGTAGGCGACTCACGGGCCAGTTCCTCGAGCGCGGGGTTGGCGGGCGGTTGGTATCGTTTAAGCATGGCACTCACCTGACGCGGCGGCGCGCCGGGATGGCGCATGCGCACCGCGGACGAGAGCCATTCTGCGCCCGCTGATTCGGCCCCGACTTGATACAGGCCAAGCCGGCGTCGTGTCGCGGGCCGGCCGCTACGTCTTGCGCACGCGCAGCAATGCAAACGCCGCCGGCACCACGAACAGCGACAACAGCGGCGCCGTGACCATGCCGCCGAGCATGGGCGCGGCGATGCGGCTCATGACCTCGGCGCCGGTGCCGCTGGCCCAGACGATGGGCAGCAGGCCGGCCAGCAGCGTGGCCACCGTCATGGCCTTGGGGCGCACACGCAGCACGGCGCCTTCGCGGATGGCGTCCTGCACCACGGCCAGCGTCGGCGCCAGGCCACGCGCTGTGCGGTCGGCCAGCGCCTGCTTCAGGTAATGCAGCATGATGACGCCGAACTCGGCCGCCACGCCGGCCAGCGCAATGAAACCCACGCCGGTGGCGATCGACAGGTTGTAGCCCAGCGCCCATAGGAACCACACGCCGCCGGTCAACGCCAGCGGCAGCGTGGCCATGATCAAGAGCGCCTCGTCGAAGCGCTGGAAGGTCATGTACAGCAGCACGAAGATGACCAGCAGTGTGGCCGGCACCACGATCTTCAGCCGCGCATTGGCGCGCTCCAGGTATTCGAACTGACCTGAATACGCGATGCTCATGCCGGGCTCCAGCGTCACTTCCCTGGCCACGGCATCGCGCAGGTCGTTGGCCACCGCCGACAGGTCGCGACCGCGCACGTCCACATAGACCCAGCCCGAAGGCCGGGCGTTCTCGCTCTTGAGCATCGGCGGGCCGTCGCTGACCACCACCTTCGCCACCGTGCCGAGCGTGATCTGCTGGCCCGCCGGCGTATAGATCGGCAGCGTGGCCAGCCGCTCGGGCGTATCACGCCACTCGCGCGGATAGCGCACGTTGATCGGAAAGCGCGCCAGGCCCTCCACCGTCTCGGCCACGTTCTCGCCGCCGATGGCGCCCGAGACCACGGCCTGCACGTCGGCGATATTCAGACCATATCGCGCGGCGGCGGTGCGGTCGATCAGCACATCGAGGTAGCGGCCGCCGGTCAGCCGCTCGGCCAGCGCCGACGACACCCCCGGCACGGTCTTGGCCACCCGCTCCACCGCCAGCGCGATGCGGTCGATGGCAGCCAGGTCGGCTCCCGTCACCTTGACGCCGATGGGGCTCTTGATACCGGTGGCCAGCATGTCGATGCGGTTGCGGATGGGCGGCACCCACACATTCGCCAGGCCAGGCACCTGCACCGCACGGTCGAGTTCCTCCACCAGCTTGTCGGCCGTCATGCCGGGCCGCCACTGGTCCTGCGGCTTGAACTGGATGGTGGTCTCGAACATCTCCAGCGGCGCCGGGTCGGTGGCCGTCTCGGCGCGGCCGGCCTTGCCGAAGACGGTGGCGACCTCGGGCACGGTCTTGATCATGCGGTTGGTGAGCTGCAGCAGTTCGGTGGCCTTCTGCGCCGACAGTCCCGGCAGCGCCGAAGGCATGTACAGCAGGTCGCCTTCGTCCAGCCGCGGCAGGAATTCCCCGCCCAGCTTCGACAGCGGCCACAGGGTGCTGAGCATCAGCGCGAGCGCGATCGCCACCGTGGCCTTGGGCCAGCGCAGCACCCATTCCAGCGCCGGGCGGTACGCAGCGATGAGACCGCGCGTGATGGGGTTTTTCATCTCGTCGGGAATGCGGCCGCGGATCCAGTAGCCCATCAGCACCGGCACCAGCGTCACCGAGAGGCCGGCCGCCGCCGCCATGGCATAGGTCTTGGTATAGGCCAGCGGCCCGAACAGCCGCCCCTCCTGCGCCTCCAGCGTGAAGACCGGAATGAAGGACAGCGTGATGATGAGCAGGCTGAAGAACAGCGCCGGCCCCACCTCCACCGCGGCGTCGGTGATCACCTTCCAGCGCTCTTCGCCGGCCAGCGTGTCGCCCGGCCGCTCGCGCTGCCAGGCCTCGATCTTGCGATGCGCGTTTTCCGTCATCACCACCGCCCCGTCGACCATGGCGCCGATGGCGATGGCGATGCCGCCCAGCGACATGATGTTGGCGTTGATACCCTGCCAGCGCATCACGAGAAAGGCCACCAGAATGCCCAGCGGCAGCGCCACGATGGACACCAGCGCCGAGCGCAGGTGCCACAGGAAGAGCGCGCAGACCAGCGCCACGACGAGGAACTCCTCCACCAGCTTCTCGCTCAGGTGGCGAATGGCGCGTTCGATGAGCGCGCTGCGGTCGTAGGTGGTGACCACCTCCACGCCCTGCGGCAGGCTCTTGCCCAATTCGGCCAGCCGCGTCTTCACGGCGCGGATCGTCTGCTGCGCATTCTTGCCCGAGCGCAGCACGACGATGCCGCCGGTGACCTCGCCCTCGCCGTCGAGTTCGGCGATGCCGCGGCGCATCTCCGGCCCCACCTGCACCGTGGCCACGTCGCCCAGCCGCACGGGGATGCCGCCGCGCGCGGCCAGCGGGATGGCGCGGAAGTCGTCCAGCGTCTTCAGGTAGCCGCTGGCGCGCACCATGTACTCGGCCTCGGCCAGCTCGAGCAGGCCGCCGCCGGTTTCCTGGTTGCCGGCCATCAGCGCCTCGCGCACCATGGCCTGGGTGATGCCGTAGCCGGCCAGCTTCAGCGGGTCCAGCACCACCTGGTACTGGCGCACCATGCCGCCCACGGTGGCCACCTCGGCCACGTTGGGCAGCGCCTTCAGCTCGTATTTCAGGAACCAGTCCTGCAACGCACGCAGCTGCGACAAGTCGTTGCGCCCGCTGCGGTCGACCAGCGCGTACTGGAAGATCCAGCCCACGCCGGTGGCGTCCGGGCCGAGCGCCGGCTTGGCCGTGGCGGGCAGCCGGCCCTGCACCTGGTTCAGGTACTCGAGCACGCGCGAGCGCGCCCAGTAAAGGTCGGTGCCGTCGTCGAAGATGATGTAGACGAAGCTGTCGCCGAAGAACGAGAAGCCGCGCACCGTCTTCGCTCCCGGCACCGACAGCATGGTGGTGGCCAGCGGATAGGTGACCTGGTTCTCGACGATCTGCGGCGCCTGGCCGGGATAGCTGGTGCGGATGATGACCTGCACGTCCGACAGGTCCGGCAGCGCGTCCACCGGCGTCGTGCGCAGGCCCCACAGCCCGGCCGCGGTGACGAAGACCGTGGCCAGCAGCACCAGAAAGCGGTTGACCACCGACCAGCGGATGAGCGCCGCGATCACCGCTGGCCCCCGGTGTGCGCCGAGTGATCGACGGCCGGGGCGGCCGCCGGCGTGGATGCCCGCGTGGCCGCAGGCTGGGCCGCCGGCGCTGCCTTGGCGCGCTGGATGCGCGTGACGATATGCTCCTCGCCGTGCTGCCTGAAGCTGAACTCGACGCGGTCGCCGGGCTTCAGGTCCTGCGCCAGTCCGGGTTTCGCCCACTGGAAGGGCATCGTCATCGCCGGCCACTTGAGCGCCGGCACCGGGGCGTGGTCGAGCGTGATGCTGTCCTGGTCGAGTTCCACCACGACGCCGGTCGCCGGGTATTCCATCGCCGCACCGGCCTCCGGCTCGGCACGCGCCATCACGCCCTGCAGGCTGGCCTCGGAGTCGATGAGGAACTGCCCCGACGCCACCACGGACTGTCCGGCGGCAACGCCGCTGCGGACGACGACCTGGCCGTCGACCTCGGGTCCCAGTTCCACCTCCACCGGCCGGAAGTGGCCCGGCGCGTCCTGCACGTAGACCAGCGCGCGGCGGCCGGTGCGGATCACGGCTTCGATGGGCAGCACCACGGCGTCGCCCGCGGCGGGCCCCTGCAGCGTGACCTGCGCAAACATGCCGGCGCGCAGCCGCTGCTGCGGATTCGGCAGTTCGATGCGCACGCGCAGCGTGCGCGTCTCGGCGTTGATCTCCGGCAGCACCGCGGCCACCTTGCCGCGCAGGGTTTCGCCGGGCAGCGCGGCCACCCGTGCCAGGGCCACCTGCCCGGGCGCGATGCCGGCGGCCTGCAGTTCCGGCAAGGCCGCTTCCAGCCACACCGTGGCCAGGCCGTTGATGCGCGCCAGCGTCATGCCCGCGTCCACCGTCATGCCGGTGCGCACCATCAGCTCGCTGATGAGGCCGCCGGTGGGCGCGGTGACCGTGGTCACCGCCACCGGCTCGCCGCCCGCCGCGACGCGCTCGATCAGCGCCGCCGGCATGCCCAGCAGCACCAGGCGCTGCTTCGTGGCCGCCGCCAGCGCGGCGTCGCCGGTGGCGCGCACGGCCAGGTATTCCTGCTGCGCGGCCAGCCACTCGGGATGGAAGAGGTCGGCCAGCGGCGCACCGGCGGCAACCACGTCGCCCGGCGCGCGGGCATAGACACGCTCGACGAAGCCGCCCGAGCGCGCCTGCACGATGCTCACGTCGCGCTCGTTGAGCTGCACCGTGGCCACCGTCTCGATGGCGGTGCCGACGGCGCGCCGCTCGGCCGTGGCCAGCCGCACGCCCAGCGCCTGCAGGGCCTGCGGCGACACGCTGACGCCGGGCGCTCCGGCCTGGGCCTCACCCTCGTCGGCATAACGCGGCACCAGCTGCATGTCCATGAACGGCGACTTGCCGGGCTTGTCGAAGCGCTGCGTCGGCACCATGGGGTCGTACCAGTACAGCACCTTGCGTTCGGCGGCCGGCGCTGCCGCACCGGCGGTTTCGGTAGGCGCCGCGAAGTGGCCGCCAGACCAGGTCGACAACCCCCAGCCGGCCGCGCCACCCAGCACCAGCAGGACAACAGCCCCGGCGATCTTGTTCAACGTGCTCATGGCGTTTGCTCCGCAATCAAGGTGTTCAGGCGCACCTGCAGGTCGCTACGTTCGGCGTCGAGTGCCAGCGCGCGCAGGCGCAGTTCCAGCAGGCTGCTGCGCGCGGCCAGTACGGCGGCGAGTTCGCTGCGCCCGGCCTGGTAGCTGGCCAGCGTGAGGGCCACGCGTTCGTCGGCCAGCGGCAGGCCTTGCTCGCGCAGCCGTGCCGCCTGGGCGTCCAGCGCCTGCAGTTCGGCCAGTTGCGCCTCCACCTCCTCGGCATGGCGGCGTGTCGTGTCTTCGCGTTCGGCCTCGATGCGTTCCAGCTCCTTGCGCCGGGCCGCGATCTGCGGCGCCTGGCGCTCGCTCTGGCGCAGCGGCAGGTCGAAGCTGAGCTGGAACGACACCATGTCGTCATAATTCGCGCGCCGGGCGTAGACCACCTCCCAGGCCCAGTCGCCGCGCGTCTCGGACTCGCTCTCGCCGACCTCGGCCTGGCCGATGGCCAGCAGGCCTTCGTAGGGGCCCAGCTCGGTGTGCCGGTGCAGGCTGCCGCGCAGCGCGGCGGCATCGACACGCCAGGCCGGCGGCTCGCCGGTCAACGGTTCGTCGCCACGCACGCCGATCAGCCGCCGCAGCGCAGCGCGCGCCTTGGCCAGGTCACGGGCGAGTTCATCGTGGCGGTCGGCGATGGCCAGCGCCTCCTGGCGTGCCATCGTCAACTCGGCCGCCGGCGCCTGCCCGGCGGCGATCCGCGCCGGCAGCGTCTGCTGCAGCAGGCCGTTTTCGTGTTGCAACCGGTCCAGCCAGGCCAGTCGCTGCTGCGCATAGTAGACCGCCACCCAGGCGCGCATCGCTTCACGCCTGACCCCCAAGTCGGCAGCCGCCAGTTGCAGCCGGTCGCGCTCGCTGCGCGCCTGCGCCAATTGCAGCCGGGCGTCGCGCTTGGCTCGGTTCGGCACCTCCTGCATCACACCCAGGCGCTGCATCGTGCCCGGGTCGCGGCTGAACGAATAGCGGTCCGGGCCCTCGACCGGCAGGTTGTCCACGCCGACCAGCAGCTTCGGGTCGGGCAAGGCCGCCGCCGCCGGCTGGGCGATGCTGGAACCGTCGACGCTGGCCCGCAGCGCACGCAAGCTGGGCGACTGCTCGCGCGCCAGTTCGGCGGCGTCGGAAATACTCAGGCCGCCGGCGGCCGCCGAGGCGGCGGCGATGGCCAGCGAGGCGGCGGCGCCGAGCAGCGCCCGCCAGGGCCGACGGCGCCGGCTGGCCGCACGGCCCGCGGCATGCGCCGGGCGCATGCCCACAGGAGACTCGTTCATGGGAAATCCTCAGGTCAGCGGTGACGGGATAACGCGCAGACGCGCGCCGCCAAGGCGCGCGTGGCCAATCAACCCGGTGGCTAGTTCCTGAGGACGAGCAAGGAAAGGTACAGCGGCGGCGCGCCGCGCGGCGGACCCTGGGCCGGCACGCTGGCCGGCGTCTCGAGGCCGGCAGGCCCGTCGGCCGGCGGCAGCACCCACAGCAGCACAGGCAAGGCCGCGGCACCCGCCGTCAGCAGGCCACCGGCGCCGGAATTGGGCGACTGATCACCAGGGTCGCAGTGCGCCTTGCACAGCTGGGGCTGGTCGGGGTCCATCTGGCCAGGCGGGTGCGAGTCGCAATCGACCATGGCCTCGGCCACCGCCGTCGGCAACTCGACCCCGGGGCACGAATACGCCGCGACCGCCAGCTGCGCGTACAGCAACAACGCTGCGACGAAGGCAGCGAAGACTTGGCGATGGCGGCGCAGGCGAAACACGCGGCGACTCTAGCAGCGCCCGACGCCCCGGTCTTGACCGGCGTCAACGCCAGCGACGCGGCGGCCAGCCCCCAGGCCCGTGCCAAGGGCAACCACGCATTCCAGCTGAGCATCCGGCCGCGACTCAACGCGCGGCCAGCCAGCGCGCGGCCAGAGCCTCGATATCGACCGGCGCCCCCGTGTCGACCGTGATCGCGGTGCCCTCGCCCTCCTCCTCGGCCGCCAGCGGCTCGGCACCGGCCAGTTGCTTGTCCAGCACCGCGAGATCGGCCTCGGACGGATCGCCGCCGCGCTCACCCCGCAGGTGCACGCGTTCGCGCAGCAGCGCCACCGGCGCCCGGCAATGCAGCAGCGTGAACGGCACGCCGCACTCATGGGCCAGGCGGCGGAAGTCGTCGCGTTCGCTGCGACGCAGGAAGGCCGCGTCGACGATCACGCGCTCGCCCGCCGCCAGCGCCAGGGCGGCCACTTCCCGCAGCCGTGCGTAGGTGCGCCGCGTGGCCGCTTGGCCGTAGATGCCACGCGGCACGACGAGCGCCGACGCGTCCAGTGCGCGCAGCCCATGCAGCCGCTTGCGTTCCACGTCCGAGCGCAGCCGGATCGCCTGCGCCTGCTGCAGCAGCCGCTGCGCCACCCAGCTCTTGCCCGAGCCGGAAACGCCGTGCGTGACGAGCAGGCGCGCGTCGCCTTCGCCGGCCAGCCGCAAGGCCAGCGCCAGGTGGTCGGGCCCGCCGGCTTCGCCACCCTGCCCGCTGCGGATACGCGCCACCAGCGCCCGCACCAGCGCGCGGTAGACGAGATACCAGCGCAGCACCGGCAACCCGGCGTGGTCGCCGCTGTCGTCGAGGTAGCCATTCAGGAAGCGGAAGGCGAGGTCTCCGCGGCCGTGGGCCATCAGGTCCATGACGAGGAAAGCGACATCGCTGAAGACGTCGATCCAGCGCAGCGCGGGGTCGAATTCCAGGCAGTCGAAGGCCGTGACCTCGCCCTCCAGCAGCACCGCATTGGCCAGATGCAGGTCGCCATGACACTCGCGCACGCGGCCGGCGCGGCGCCGCGCCTGCCACGTGGGCCGGAGCCGGGCGGCCTGTGCCTGCAGCCAGGTGCGCAAGGCGTTGCAGTCGGCCGCCGCCGCGCCGTGCGACACCAGGCCTTCGAGGGCGCGCAGCGAATCCCCCGCGACGACCTCGGGCGTGGCCCAGGGCGCATCCGGCCCGGCCACCTCGGCGGCGGCGTGGAAAGCGGCCAGCCGCTGCGCCAGCCGGTCCAGGTGCTCGGGCTGCAAGCTGCCGGCCGCCAGCTGCTCGCTGAGCAAGGCGCCGGGCGGGAATTCATGCATGCGCAGCGCATATTCGATCGCCGGGCCGTCGCCGTGCAGCCGCGGCGCGGCCGGCGTGCCGTGGATGGGCACCACGTCGACGTAGACCGCGGGCGCCAGGCGGCGGTTCAGCCGCAGTTCCTCGAAGCACAGCCGGGCGCGCGTGGCCAGGTCGCCGAAGTCCAGGAAGGGCAGCTTGACCGGCTTCTTGATCTTCCAGGCGAAGCGGCCGTCGAGCAGCACCCAAGAGACATGTGTCTCCACGACGCGGGCACCGAACTGGCGGCGCAGAGACGCCACCAATTCGGCGCTGGCCGTGCAGGCAAGGTCTGGCGGTCCTCTCGTCACGGCTGCGATCGTGCGCGGAGCGTCACCGCACAGGCTTGAGCCGCCTCAAGGCAAGGGCGTTCGAGGTCGCATTTCACGGCGGCGGTGCGGGAGTTGCGGGCTACCATTGGCGCACCCCAGCGGCCCACTCCCTCCGCATGCCACAACTCAGCGCCCACGACGCCGCGTTCCTGTACTCCGATACCGCGCACTCGAACGCCAACGTCACGCTCATCCACATCTACAACCAGTCCACGGCGCCCGGCGGCAGGGTGCGCTTCAAGACCATCCTGGCGCGCATCGCCAGCCGCCTGGACCAGTTGCCCATCCTGCGCCGCAAGCTGCGCCGCGTGCCGCTGAACCTGGACTTTCCGTACTGGGTGGACGACGAGCAGTTCGACCTGGAATACCATGTGCGCCACATCGCGTTGCCCAAACCCGGCGACTGGCGCCAGTTCTGCATTCAGGCCTCGCGCATCCACGCCCGGCCGCTGGACCTGGACCGCCCGCTGTGGGAGATCTACGTCATCGAAGGGCTCGACGGTTTCCTGGACCTGCCCGCCGGCAGCTTTGCGCTGCTGACGAAGATGCACCACGCCGCCATCGACGTGGAAAACGGCAACCAGGTCACGACGCTGCTGCACGACCTGGACGCCACGCCGCCGGCCGATCCGCCGCCCGCCCCATGGTTCGCCGAGCGGCCGCCCGGAGTGCTGCGCATGGTCCGGCGCGGCGTGGCGCACAGCATGGGCGCCGCCGCCCGCCTGGCCGGGCCGCTGGGGCGCGCCGTGCGGCGTGCCGCGCCGGCGGCGCTGTCGCTGGCCGGCGACCTGCTGCTGCGCCCGCACAAGCTGCCGGCGACGCGCTTCAATTCGGTGGTCTCGCCGCATCGCGTGTTCGAGACGCGGCGCTTCATGCTCGACGAATTCAAGACCATCCGCGGCGCGGTGGCCGGCGCCAGCATCAACGACGCCGTGCTGGCGGTGTGCGGCGGCGCGCTGCGGCGCTACCTGGACCTGTACGGCGAACTGCCCGAGTCCAGCCTGGCCGCGATGGCACCCTTTTACGTGCGCCCGAGCGACGGCGCGGCCGTCAACCCCGAGCTGACCTGGCTGCGCGTGGCCCTGGGCACCGACCTGGCCGAGCCGCTGCAGCGACTGGCCTTCATCCACGGCCAGACGGCTTCGTCGGAACAGTTGTCGCGTGCCGTGGGCGCGCGCGAACTCAGCGCTGCCGGCAGCCACGTGCCGGCGGCCACGCTGGCACTGACGGCCAAGCTGCTGGGCCGCGCCACGGCCAGCATCGGCCGGCGTTCGCCGCTGGCCCACTGCACCATCACCAACGTGCCGGGGCCTGCCGTGCCGCTGTACCTGTGCGGCGCAAGAATGACGTACTTCTCGGCCATCATGCCCATCGCCGACGGCATGGGCCTGGTCTTCGCGGTGACCAGCTACGACGGCCGCATCGTCATCTCGCCGACCTCGTGCCGCGAACTGATGCCCGACCCCGAGGCCTTCGCGCAATGCGTGCGCGACAGCTTCCAGGAGCTTCTCGCTGCGGCGCAGGCGCGGCCGGCAGCCACCGCAGCGCGCCGGCGCAGGACGACGCGATCGGCCGCCACCGCACCCGCGCCTAAGCCGCCCCGGCGCCGTGCGTCAGCATCCGGTAGGCGCTCCCCCACCATCCCTGCGGCTTGAACGGCTGCCATTGGCCCTCGGGTTGCGCCAGCCGCTCGGCCACGATGGCCAGCACCATGGCGTTGAAGCCCAGGCCGGTATGACTGCCGGCGACGCGGATGTTCTCGTGCAGCGCCGGGTCACCGTTGATGGTGGCTTCCTGCGGCGGCACCACGCCGTCGCTCAGAGAATACAGGCAGCTCATCGGCACCGGCAACTCCTTGCGTTCGCGCAGCTTCTTGGCGCGCGGTTGCATGGTGTGGGCGTCGGGGCCCATGGGGTGGGCAATCAGCCGGTACAGCGCCTTCACGAAAGGCGGCGACTTGCTGCCTTCGGGGTCCACGCTCACCGGGCTGCCCAGGGTGATGACGCTACGCACGCACTCCGGCGCCTGATGCGCGCCGTAGAGGGCGAACACGCCACCCAGGCTCCAGCCGACCAGGCTCACCCGGCGCCCGCTCTTGTGATGCAGCCAGCGGATCTTCTGCTCCAGGGCCTGCGCATGCCGGCTCTGGAAGCCCACGTTGCGGCCGAAGCCCCAGGTCTGCACGTCGTAGCCGCGGCTGCGCAGGAAGAATTTCAACGCGAACAGCGTGACCTCGTCGGCCATGAAGCCGGGCAGCAGCAGCACCGGGTGGCCGTCGCCGCGCGGCGCCAGCATCAGTCCCGGCACCGAATACGGCAGGAAAGCCATCTCGAACAGCGCCCGCCACTCGGTCAGCGAGTGCAGCAGATGCGGTTCCCCTTGGTGCGGATGGCGCGTATTCATGGTCTCCTACGATAGCGGTCGATGCGTGCCGACGCACCCCCGCATTTGCCGGTCTCCGACCGGCGTCGAGCAGGGTGGCACATGAATCATTCTGCGCCCGGTACCCCGCGCCGCCTTGACCTGGCTCACGGCAAGGCGCCCGCCGCAGGCGCAGCCTGCCGGCAACCGGCACGGAACTCGGGACATGCTGTCATGCGATGCCGGCCCGGACTGCCGCCAAGGAGACAAATACCATGCAAAACCCGAGCGGGTTCGACGGCCTGGCAGGCGTGCTGGTGGCGCCAATGGTGCACCGGACCCGTGGCGGCGCCAGTCCGCTCTTTCGATATCGGTCACGGTGTACTTGCCCGCGTCGTTGACCGCCCGGAAGCGCACCTTGTCGCCGGCCTTGAACTGGTCGAGCACGGCCTTGTCCCTGACGTTGAACACCATCGTCATCGGCGGCATGTCCAGGTGCTTGATCTCGCCGTGCTTCAGGGTCAGCTTGGCGGCGCTCTTGTCGACCTTGCGCACCTCGCCGGTGGCCATGTCGGCGGTGGCTGCGGCCGGGCTGGCCTGGGCCCTGACACGATGCGCCGCTGGGTCGGTGGTCTGCGCCAGCACCGATGCGGGGGCCGCGCAGGCCGGTGCGGCAAGCAGGCTGGGGAACGTTTGCCTCATGGAGGACTTTCCTCCGGGTTGGGATGGGAAGCGGAAGTGGTGTGCCGGTTCAGGGCTTGCGCGCCGGGGCGCCCGTGCCTGCGATGGCGCGCACCACCTCGATACGGCCCACCATGCCGGCCTGGTAGTGGCCGGCGATCAGGCAGGCGAAATCGAAGTCGCCGGCGCGGTTGAAGGTCCAGACGAGCTCACCGCTGCGGCCCGGCGGCATGTGCGCCATGTAGGGTTCGTCGTGTTACATGTTCGGGAACTTGACCATCAGCGCGGCGTGCGCGTCGAGCTCCCTTTTCGTTCCGATGACGAATTCATGCATCAGCTTGCCGGTGTTGTGCACCACGAAGCGGACCGTGTCGCCCTGCCGCAACTCCATGCGGTCGGGCGTGAAGCGCATGGCATCGGTCATGCGGATCTGCACCGTTCGCGCGACGCTCCTGGCGTCGCCGGCGATGCCCCAGTCCTTCTGCTCCTTGACCACCGGGCCGGCCTGGCCGGCATGGTCCTTCTCGCCATGGGCCAAGGCCGCGGCTGGAACCGCGGCCAGGCCGACGGTGAGGATGATCACGGTCGTGCCCCTCGACCCTGTCACGAGAATTCTTCCTGGCTTGGTTCTGCGCTGGATCGAAGACGGGTCCCGGCGCGCCATCAGTGGTGCCCCGCGTGGCCGCCGCTGGGCTTGCGCACCTTCACCTCCAGGTCGCTGGCCGGCCGTGCCAGCGGCGGCATCGAGCCGCGGCCTTCGGACTGGAAGCGCGCCGGGCCGGGCAGGGCGCCGGTGAATTCGTAGGCCACCGTGCCGGGCGGGTGCTCGTACCAGCCGGGGTCGCCGTAGTCGCCAGGCTTCTGGTCCTTGCGCACCTTGACCACGCTGAACAAGCCGCCCATGCCGACCGCACCGAACGGGCCCTGCCCCGCCATCATGGCCGCGAGCGCGTCGATGGCGGCATTCACGCTGGCGATCTGCGCGCGCGCATCGGCGAGCAACTCGAATACGCCGATCAGCATGCCGTTGTAGCGCAGCACGTTCTCTTCCAGGATGCGCTGGCGCAGCGGCACGATCTCGTCGCGGTGGTGGCGCGCGATGTCCCAGGCCGAACGGTAGGCGCCATAGGCTTCGCGCACTTCCGAGCGCGCGTTGATGGCGGTCTCGGCGGCGCGGTTGACGGCCTGCATGTAGATGCTCTCGGCCTTGGCCACGCGCGCCGTGCCCCAGTCGAACAGCGGCAGCTCGAAGCCGATCTCCCAGCCGCGTTCGGTCCAGCCCTCGTTCGAGGTGTTGTAGCTCAAGCCCAGTTCCAGCACGTTGATGAAACGCGTGCTGCGCGTCTGCCCCAGGTTGCTGGCCGTGTGCGCGGCGGCCAGGCGCGCTCCCTGCGCGTCCAGCCGCTGCGCGATGGCGATGCGCTCGATATCGGGCAGCTCCCGCGCCTGCGCCGGCAGGTCGGGCAGGCGTTCGGGCAGGCGTTCGGGCAGGCGAAAGGCCGTCTGCGCGCCCCACAGGCCCATCAGTCGGGTGAGACGTTCGCGCGTGGCCAGCTGCGCCTGCTGCGCGCGCGCCAGGCCGAGCGCGGCTTCGGCGTAGAAAGACTGCTCGCGCGACTGCAGCAGGCGGTTGAAATTGCCCGCCTGGAGCATGCGCCGCGCCAGCTCGGCGCTGGCCTCGGCCGCCTGCATCACCTGCGCGGCGTAACGCACCGACTCCTGCGCGGCCACCGCCTGCACCCAGGCCTTGCGCGTCTCGGCGGCGAGCGTGAGCACGCTCAGCGCCGCCATGCCCTGCGTCTGCGCGAAGCGCCGCGACTCCACTTCCTGCAGCAACGGCATGGCCAGCAAGCGCACCAGGTTGAAATGCAGGCCGCGATCGATCTCGACCTCGTCACCCTGGGTCTTGCGGCCAAAGCTGAAGCCTGGGTTGGCCAGCCGGCCAGCCTGCACCAGATCGGCTTCGCCGATGCCGAGTTCGAAGAACGCGGCCTGCAGGCCGCGGTTGTTGAGCAGCGCCAATTGCACGGTGTCGCCCATGGCCAGCGGCTGGGCCAGGAGCTCCTGCACGCGCTGATCGATCAACGGGCGGTCGCTCTCGGAACGGGCCCAGCGCACGTCCTGGCCCAGCCGCTGCTGGGTGGTCTGCTCGACGCTGGCGAAGCCGCCGTCGGGGCTGAACGAGGCACAACCGGCGAGCACCGCGACAGCCGCCGCGGCGACCGGCAGGCGCAGGGCGCGCCGTCGGCACGGGTCCGGCCGCGGCTGCAGCGGTCGATGACGTGGGGCCTTCATGCTGCCGCGCCCTCAATGCTTGCCATGGCCAGGTGCGACCGGCAACGACGCCGGCGCTGAAACGTTCGGCTCCGGCTGACTGGCCTCCCGTGCATGGCTGCGCCAGCCCCCGATTCGCGTGACCGACTCGTTGGCCTCGCGCCACGAGCCGACCCCCACGTCGCGCGCGGCACGGTAGCGCTTCAGTGGCGAGGTGTAGATCATGGGGGGCACGGCGGCGTCGGGTCGCAGCGGATCGGCATGGCTGGCCGTGCTGGCCACGCTGCCGGGAGGCGCCGGCTGGGCATGCGTGCCGGCAGCCGCCACCAGCCATGCGGCGGCCAGCATCACCGCCACCGTGGTGCCCAGCGACTCGCCGCAGACACGATGCGCAAAGGGTGCACGCGCGCCGCCAGCGTGAGGTAGGCGGTGCGCGCGTCGGTCAGCAGCCCGGCCTCGTGCGGCCGGCCGCTGGATCCGCCGTAGCCGCGCCAGCTGACCGCCAGCGGGCCGGCGCCGCCCTCGCTGAGCCGGACCGGGCGTTAAAAGAAATGTCGGTGGCTGATGCCCATGGCGGCAGCATAAGCCGCACGGGCCGCGGCGACCTCATGGTCTGGCCAGTGGCCTTGGAACTTCAAACTAGGGGTGTGACCCGGGGAAGAAGCCTTGCATCGGTCCAATTCCTTTGACATGGCCGATGGCCTGTGGCAAAAGCCCTGCTCCACGGCGGACCCGTCGTGCTGGCTTGGGATGCTTGAATGGCAGAGGCGCGATTTCGATTCGACAGTACGGGCGTGGCCACCGGCCTCGGCCGCAAGAGGCACGACACCGGAACCCGACGGGGTGGGCGATGACGTTGCAGCGCCGCGCCAGGCAGATGCAGCGCTCTGCGGGCCCAGCCGCGGCAGGTCTGGTGGGTGCGGTCGCACAGCGGCCGGCGCGACCTTCGCCCAAGCCGACGCCGGCGGCCGGGCGCGAAGGCGGTGCCGGTTCACCAGCCACCGGCCTCCGCAGCGAGCGTGATCTCGCTCGCCAATGGCAGCGACGGGCGTTCGACGCCGTGTTGGCGCAGGGCCGCGAACGCGAACGCATCGCTGCCGGCCTGCACGACGATATCGGCCAGACCTTGTCGGTGGCCGCGCTCAAGCTGGGCGAACTGCAGCTCCTAGCCGGCGCGGCGCCGGCCCAGGCCTTGATCGCCGAGCTGCGACAGTTGCTCGGCCAGGCGATCAAGGCCACGCGCAGCGCCACCTTCGAACTGAGCTGCCCGCTGCTGGCGCAGCTGGGTCTGCATACCGCGCTGGACAGCATGGTGCGCCGTGCCGAAGCCCAGGGCGGGCCGCGGGTGCGCCTGCGCGACCCGATAGGTGATACCCCTCTCCAGGAGCCGGTCCTGGGCGTGGTCTTTCGCGTTGCGCGCGAGCTCGTCTTCAATGTCTGCAAGCACGCCCGGGCGCAACATGCCGAGCTGAGGCTGCGCAGCGGCCCGCGGGGCCTGATGCTGACGGTGGCCGACGACGGCATCGGCTTTCGGGTCGGCGACCCCTGTGCGCGCTTCGGCCCCCACGGCGGCTACGGCCTGCTCAGCGCCATGGCGCAGGTGCACGCCGTGGGCGGCCGCCTGGTGCTGCGCTCGCGCATCGGGCACGGCACCGTGGCGCGGCTGTGGGTGCCGGCGCTGACGGGCCAGCACCCGGGGCCGACCTCAGCGGGAGATTGAACCGGTGCCCGCTTCTCCCCTGTCGCGAACCCGGATCAGCGTGGTGCTGGCCGACGACCATCGCATTCTGCGCGAAGGTCTGGCGGCGTTGATGTCGCGCGAGCCCGACCTGGACCTGGTGGCCACCGCCGAAGACGGGCCGAGCATGTTGCGGCAGGTGCGCACGCACATGCCCCACGTGCTGGTGACCGACCTCTCCATGCCGGGACTGAACGGCATCGACGCCGTGCAGCGCCTGCGCGCCGAGTTGCCGCAGGTGCAGGTGCTGTGCCTGTCGGTCCACGACGAGGACCGGCTGGTGCTGGCCATGATCGAGGCTGGCGCGTCGGGCTATGTGCTCAAGGACGGCTCGTTCGACGAGCTGGCGCTGGCGCTGCGCCAGGTGATGCTCGGGCGCATCTACATCAGCCCCGCGCTTTCGGGCGTGATGGTGCGCGAAATGCGGCGGCGCAAGACCGGCCCGGCGATGGTGGAAAGCCCCACGCTCACCGCACGTGAGCGCCAGCTGGTACAGCTGTTCTCCGAGGGTTACACCACCAACGAGATCGCCGAGCAGCTGCACGTCAGCCCCAAGACCGTGGCCACGCACCGCGAGAACGTGCTGCACAAGCTGCAGCTGCGCGGCGTGGCCGAGCTCACCCGCTATGCCTTGCGCGAAGGACTCAGCTCGCTCGACGCCACGCCCCGGACGAGCCTGAACCGCTGAGAGCTTGTGAAGCTCTGAGGCCGCGGCACTCCGCAATTCGCGCCCGCGATCTCCGCGTGCTGCCGATGGTCGCATCCAGCGCCGCGGCACATGCTGCCGGCGATGGGAAGACACCAGACCGGCCCTTCGGGACACCAGGGCCGCTGGCATGCCCGCTCATGCCCTGGGCCGACAACGCGCACTGGCCGGCCCCGGTCGACGCACTCGCACCGAGGTACGGCAGCGCGGCTGCAGGCCTAGCACAAGACCGGCCATGGATCCGGAACACCTGTCTCGAGCGGCACGGCACGGCGCCGCGCAGGATCCACTGAGCGTCTTTCTGGTGGACGACCATGCGCTGTACCGCCAGTGCCTGAAGGCGCTGCTGGCCGCCGATGCCGGCCTGCACATCGTCGGCGAGGCCGGTGACGCCGCCGAGGCCCTGGCGGCAGCCGGCCGTTGCGCTCCCGCACCGCTGGCCGATGTGGTGCTGCTGGACGTGGCCATGCCGGGCATGAGCGGCGTGACACTGGCGCGCCGGCTGTGCCAGCTGGCGCCGGCATCGCGGCTGCTGGCGCTGTCCATGCACGACGACGGCAGCATCGTGAGCGCCATGCTCGAGGCCGGTGCATCGGGCTACCTCGACAAGATCGACCCGCTGCCGGAGATACTGCTGGCGCTGCGCACGGTGGCCAGCGGCCGCCCCTACCTGAGCGCGTCGCTCGATCCCGGCCTGAGGCAGCGCCTGCTCGCCCGCGAGTCGGTCAGTGGCGGCGGCCCGTGATCCCAGGCGTGGGAAATTTTGCCAGCCGCTATCAGCATCGTGCCGATGGCATCCGGCCACCGCATCGGTAGCGTCGCGGCTGAACATGAAACCAAGCCCGATGCCCGCTCGACTCGCCAGACCGGTGGCTTCTGCCGCGCCCGCAGAGGTTCGTCTGCTCGCGGGTGGCTGCGCATGATCGACCTGGCCCTGGGCGTCATCGTCGCCCAGCTCAACCAGGCGCTGCGACGCGCCTTTGCCATCCGCGAGGACATCGCGGTGCTGGCCAACATCCTGGAGCAGGACGGGCGCGTGGGCCCGCAGGTGGAGAACAAGCTCGTGGTCTCGCTCGTCAATATCGAGCGCGAGTCGGTCGCCCAGCGCGACGCCCGGCCCGGCCGCAATCCCATGGCGCGGGCCCTCGTGAGCCCGGAGCCGGTGCACCTGAACCTGTCGGTGATGTTCGCCGCCAATTTCAGCGGGTCGAACTACACCGAGGCGCTGAAGATGATCAGCGGCACGATCGGCTTCTTCCAGAGCCGGCCGGTGCTGGACCACCGCAATACGCCGGAGCTGGACCGCCGCATCGAGCGCCTGGCGCTCGATATCGCCAACCTCAGCGTCAGCGACCTGAGCAACCTGTGGAGCATTCTCAGCGGCAAATACGTGCCGTCCATCCTGTACCGGGTGCGCATGGTCAGTGTCGACCTGGGCCAGATCAGCGGCCAGACCACCCCCGTCATGCGCCCGCAAGCGGCGGTGAGTCCCTGAGCACGGCCCATGGACGCCTATCTGCTGCTGTTCGAGGTCGCGGTGCGGCACGCCTTCTATGCCCCGGAACCCTGCGCCGGCCTGCGCCTTTCGCCCACCCCGGCCAGCGCCGCAAAGCTGCGGCGCGTCGGTGCCGTGCTGCGGCCCACCACCGAAGGCGTGGCGGTTTATGTCGAGGGCCAGCGCCTGCCGACGCTGCAGGCGCTGGCCAACGACACCAACGAGCCGCTGGAGTTCTACCTGCTGGGCCGCAACAGCGACCCGGACTTCGCCAGCGCTACCGCCGGCCTGGCGGAGTCGCGCGACCAGGTGTTGCTGTTCGACAGCGCCCGCGCCCAGGATCCGGACGCGGCGGGCTGGCGCCTGCTGCACCCGGGCGCACACGCCAGTGCCGAAAGCGCCGTGCCGATCCATCGGCCGCCCCTGGGCGACACGCCCGGCACCACCACGACGCCGCCGCTTGCAGGCGCACTGCCCGCCGCCGACCGTCGCGTGCCGCCGGCCTTCGTGTTGCGCATTCGCATCGAAACGCCGGTGGCGACGTTGGGCCAGCGCTGGTGCGTGGCGCTGCAGGCCCGCGCCACGCACTGGAAATACCTGCTGCCCGCCGACTGGGCCGTGCAGGCGCCGCAGGTGGTGGACATCGACCAGCGGGTCGGCTTCGAGCCGCCCCGGCCCGAGCCGCTGGACGACGGCCGCAGCACGCTGGCGGCGCGCTCGCGCAGCGCCATCGCGATGCAGCGGCGGCCGCTGCAACGCTTCCAGCTGCTGGCGCAGCAGCCGGCGGCGGACAAGGTTCTCGTCAAACGGCTGCCTGTCGCCTCCGCGGGCCAGCTGCACATGGAAACGATCGACGGAGTGCGAACCCTGGTTTCCGAGATCTTCGTGAACCGCTAACGGCCGACTGGAGGCACTGATGGGCAACATGAAGACGCCTGGCGTCTATATCCTGGAAAAGAATGCGTTCCCCAACTCGGTGGTGGAGGTGGCCACCGCGGTGCCTGCCTTCATCGGCTACACCGAGAAGGCGGACAACAAGGGAACGTCGCTGCACAACCGGCCGTTCCGCATCACCTCGCTAGGCGAATTCCACCAGTATTTCGGCGATGGGCCCACGGCCGGCCATGTGCGCTTCAGCCTGTCGGACCTGAATCCCGAACTCCCCAAGTCCGAGGAGCAGCTGGCGGCCGAGGCCAAGGAGGCCACGCGCGTGGCCGCACTCACGCCCGACCAACGCAAGACCGAAGAGGAGGCAGCCAAGAAGAAGGCCGCCGAGGATGCGGCCAAGGCCGACGACGAGGAGAAGAAGCGGCGCGCGGCGCTGACGGACGAAGCCCGCAAGGCCGAGGACGAAGCCCGCAAGGCCGAGGACG
>Ga0073899_10001828_pt1 | contig 19313 bp, 19 predicted proteins | sample KloWWTmetaKNB5Ph_FD_88975 | JGI IMG/M metagenome (GOLD analysis project Ga0073899, IMG submission 88975) | Active sludge microbial communities from Klosterneuburg, Austria, studying microevolution and ecology of nitrifiers - Klosterneuburg... | ecosystem: Engineered > WWTP > Aerobic digester >... | reverse complement strand
GCGGCCGCCAGGTGCACCGCCGTCACCTCGGCGAGCGCCGCGTCGTCCTCGACGAGGAGCAGCCGATCCATGCGCGCGTCAGGGGCAGCCGGGCGCCGGGCGCCCGTGGCCCAGCTCGACCAGCGTGTGGAACCGGTTCCGCATCGACGCCGTCATGTCGCTGGTGGCCCCGCGCACCGCGGCGAGGTGCTCGATGAACTCGACCTCGGTGGCGCCGGTCTCGGCCGCGCGCATCATGATCGAGCCCTCGATCAGCGTGATGAAGTCCGAGCCGAACACCTTCTGGTAGCGGATGATCGCCAGCGCGGGCGCCTCGGGCGTGCCGGTGATCGTGCCGAAGCGCCACAGCTCGTCCCACGCCACCGTGATGATCTCGTCGACCTCGTAGTGGAACTTCCAGCCGTACTCGTACTGCGGCTCCACCCCGACCATCGCGCTGTGGCGCGTGGTCGCGCAGCTGTACATGTGCTCGGGATCCTTGGCCCCCGCCCACACCGCCCCAGGCGGCGCGAGGATCAGCCCGCGGCCGTGGACCACCTTGGGATCGCCGTCGGTGGCCACCGTCAAGAGCTCCTCGACCCCGGCCCCGGCCTGGGGCACCGGCGCGGTGTTGTCCTCGAGCGGCTCGAGCCCGTCGGGGAACACCGTCGTGATGTCGTCCTGGCAGGCGGCCAGCACGAGCACCATCGCCAGGGCGTGACGCATCGCCTCCACTATCGCGCCCCGGCGGCGGATAGGCAAGTTCGGGGTCCGACCAGCCGCCGCGGGACGGACTGTTGCCACATTCCACGCAATCGGTCACGGCGCGCGGCCGTTCGTGAGGTGACCGCGAGAGCTACCGCGGACGCACGACCGGTGCGACACTAGCGCTGGCATGCGCGAACCGCGCCGCGATGAAGCGACCGAGACCTTCGGTTCCTACGTGCTCTTCGAGTGCCTGGGACGAGGCGGCATGGCGACGGTGCACCGCGCGAAGCAGACCGGCATCGAGGGCTTCGAGCGCCCGGTGGCGCTCAAGCGGATGCTGCCGTGGCTCACCAGCGATCCCGAGTTCGTGAAGTCGTTCGTGCGGGAGGCCCGGCTGGCGGCGCAGCTGCGCCACACCAACATCGCGCAGACCTACGACCTGGGTAAGGTCGACGGCGTCTACTTCATCGCGATGGAGATGATCGCCGGGCGCGACCTGCGCGAGATCCTCCGCCAGGCCCACAACACCGTCGGGCCGGTGCCGGTGCCGATCGCGATCCACGTGCTGTTCCAGATGTGCGACGCGCTCGACTACGCGCACAACTTCCGCGACGAGCAGGGCCGGGCGCTGGGCCTGGTCCACCGCGACATCTCGCCGGCCAACGTGATCGTCGGCGAGGACGGCTGCGCCAAGCTGGTCGACTTCGGCGTCGCCAAGGGCTCGACCGCGACCCTGGCGACGATGAGCGGCATGCTCAAGGGCAAGTTCGCGTACATGGCGCCCGAGATGCTGCAGGGCCAGGTCGACGCGCGCTGCGATCTGTTCGCGGTGGGCGTCGTCGCGTGGGAGCTGCTCACCGCCAAGCCGCTGTTCGCCGGCGGCGACGACATGGAGATCCTGCAGCGGGTCACGACCTGGGATCCGCCGCCGCCGTCGTCGATCAACCCGATGGTGCCGCGCGAGCTCGACGCCTGGGTGCAGATGGCGCTCAACAAGAACGCCGCGCGCCGGTTCCAGTCGGCCGCGCAGATGCGCGCCGGCCTCGAGCTGGTGGCGCGGGTGCCGTCGATGCGCGCGACCGGGCCCGACGTCGCCGCGTGGGTCGCCTGGGCGTTCCAGCAGAAGAAGGGCCACGTCGCGCCGGCGCCGGCCCCGATCGCCGCCGGGCCGCCCGCCCCGGCCAGCCGCGGCGACAGCGTGGTCGTCACCGTCGAGCGGCCGCTGGCGCGCGGCGCGTCCGACAGCCGGCCCCCGACGGTCCGCGCCACGCCGCAGGCCGTGGGCCTGCCGCCGATGCCGCCGGGCCTGGGCGCCGCCCAGACGCTGCTGGTCGACGACGCCGCGGTGCTGGCCTCGGCGCCCGCGCCGGCCGCCGGCGATCGCAAGACCACCGCGATGTTCGGCTCGGGCCTGCCGCCGCGGCAGTCGAGCCCGAACCTCGCCGCGGTGCCGACGCCCGCGCCCCAGGTCCCCAGCGGCCCGGTGTCGACGCCGATGCCGCCGCAGCCCTCGAGCGCGGTGGCGATCCCGGCGTCAGCGATGGAGCGCACGCGCTCGCCCAGCGTGCCGCCGCCCGCGGGCGGCCCCCACGCCACGATGATCGGCGCGGTCGTGCCGATCCCGGTGGCGTCGCCGTCGGGGCGCTTCTCCGCCACCGCGCCGCCGCCGGCGATCGGTCCCTCGACGGTGCCGCCCCCCATGGTCACCCCGCGCGCGATGCCGGCGCAGCCGATGCACACGCCGCAGGCGGTGCCGGTGCCGAACTACACGCCGCAGGCCTACCCGGTCCAGCCCACGCCGCAGGCCATCGCCGCGCAGCCCGGCGCGCAGGCCCAGGCCCGCACGGTCAACTTCGACGGACCGGCCTGGTCCGCCGGCCCCGCGCCCCAGGCAGCCCCTGAGTACCAGCAGGCGGCCGCGACCTTCGCCCGCGGCACCGCCGAGCCCGGCGCCGCGCCGGCGCCCGCGCCGCTGCCCCGCCCGCCCAGCGGCCACGGCGCGCTGATCGCCGTGCTGGTGCTGGGCGCCGCCGCGGCGGTCGGCGGCTTCTTCCTGGTGCAGCACTTCCTGTAGGCTGCGCCCATGCACGAGTCGCTCGCCGACGCGGTCATCGAGCTTGAGATCCGCATCGCCTACCAGGACCGCACCATCGCGGCGCTCGACGAGATCGTCCGCCAGCTGCACGCGCGGGTCGACACCCTCGAGGCCGCGCTGCGCGAGCTGCAGCAGTCGAGCGCGGCCGCCGCGCCGATCGGCCCCGCCAACGAGCCGCCCCCGCATTACTGACCCCCGTCCCGATCCGCGAGCCACGAAGCCCCACCGCACCACCATGAAGAAGCGCATCGCCCTCATCTCCACCGGCGGCACGATCGAGAAGACCTACGACGAGCTGTCGGGGTTGCTGCACAACCAGGTCTCGGTGCTCGACATCATGCTGGCCTCGCTCGAGCTGCGCGGGGTCGAGGTCCGCCGGGTCCAGCTGATGAACAAGGACAGCCTGGAGATGACGGCCGAGGATCACGCGCTGATCGCCGAGACCGCCGAGAGCATGGCCCGGGCCAGCGACGGCGTGGTCGTCGTCCACGGCACCGACCGCCTGCAACACTCTGGCGAGGCGCTGGTCGCGATGTTCGGCACGCCGCGCACGCCGGTGGTCTTCACCGGGGCGATGCGCCCGTACCAGCTGCGCTCGACCGACGCGCTGCAGAACCTCACCGAGGCGCTGCTCGCGGTGCAGCTGCTGCCGCCCGGGGTCTACGTCGCGATGCACAACCAGGTGCTGGCGTTCCCCGGCGTGGTCAAGGATCGCCAGGCCGGCACCTTCACCAAGGCCTGACCGCCGGCGATCGCTGATAGCTCCCGGTTATCAGGCCGAGCACGACCCGCCGGTTTCGCCGACGCGGCCGCGCCGCTAGCTTGTGGTCATGCGCACCACCCGGAACGATCTCGTCGCGACCGCCCGCACCACCGTCATCGCCGCGCTGGCCCCGGCGCTGGCCACCGCCATCGACCTCGCGCTGGCCGCCAAGCAGGCCCACTGGAACGTCCGCGGCCGGCAGTTCGCGCCGCTGCACGCCCTGTTCGACCAGGTCGCGGCCGCCGCCGGCGCCTGGGCCGACGAGCTGGCCGAGCGGATCGTCCAGCTAGGCGGCGTCGCCGACGGCACGCTGGCCGCGGTCGCCGCGCACACCGCGCTGGCGCCCTACCCCGCCGGCGCCACCGCCGGCGACGATCACGTCGCGGCGATCGCCGAGCGCCTGGCCGGGTTCGGCGCGCTGACCCGCGCCGCGATCGCCGCCAACGGCGAGGCCGGCGACGCGGTGACCTCGGATCTGTGCACCGAGCTGACCGCCGGCGCCGACAAGCAGCTGTGGATGGTCGAGGTCCACCTGTCATGACCGGGCTGTCGTGACGATGCGCGGCCCGGCGTGATATCTCCGGGACCATGAGCGATCCATCGATCCCGGTCGTCGACGTACGCGACTGGTTTGGCGACGACGAGGCCCGCGCCCGCTTCGTGCGCGGCGTCGGCGAGTCGCTGGCGGACATCGGCTTCTTCGCGCTGGCCAACCACGGCATCTCGCCCGAGGACACCCAGCGCGCCTACGCCACCGCGCGCGAGTTCTTCGCGCTGCCGCCGGCCACGAAGGCCGCGTACCACCGCGCCGGCGCCAAGGGCCAGCGCGGCTACACCGGGTTCGGCACCGAGCACGCCAAGGACGCCCAGGCCGCCGACCTCAAGGAGTTCTGGCAGGTCGGCCGGGTCGACGTCCCCGACGGCCACGAGGTCCACCAGCCGTTCGGGCCCAACCTGTGGCCCGACGCCGACGTGCCGGCGTTCCGTCCGGTCATGTCGGAGCTGTACCGCGGCCTCGATCGCCTGGGCGCGATGTGCCTCGAGGCCGCCGCGCTGTACCTCGGCGAGCCCGCCGACACCTTCGCGGCGATGGCCACCGACAGCGACACGATCGTCCGGGTGATCTACTACCCGCCGACCGTCGGCGCGCCGGTGGGCGCGGTGCGCTCGGCCGCCCACGAGGACATCAACCTGATCACGCTCTTGTCGGGCGCCACCGCCGACGGCCTCGAGCTGCTGCGCCGCGACGGCACCTGGATGCCGGTCCACGTGTCGTTCGATCACATCGTCGTCGACTCCGGCGACATGCTGCAGAACCTCACCAACGGCCTGTACAAGTCGACCACCCACCGGGTCGTCAACCCGGCCGACGCGTCGAGCGATCGCTACTCGATGCCGTGCTTCATCCACCCGCGCAAGTCGGTCGACCTCACGCCGATGCCGTCGGCGGTGGCCCGCACCGGCGGCGTCGCGCGCTACCCGAGCCTCGACGCTGGCAGCTACCTCATCCAGCGCCTCAAGGAGATCGGGCTGGGATGACTGAACTCCTTGGAAGGGCTTTCGCAAAGCCCCTTCCCCGTCGGGGGCATGCCCCGACGGCGCCCCAACCCGAAACGCGAGAGCCCTCAGCGCGGATGGGCATCGCGATCGACCGTGGACGATCGTCGCAGCCGGCGATGAACCGACCCAGGGGTGCTAGGTTCGCCCCATGCGCCGCGCGCTCGCCTGCCTGACGCTGCTCGCCGCGGCCAGCGCCGCCGCGCCGGCCCACGCCAACGGCCGCTTCCCGCGGTCGCAGAAGCTGGTGTTCCAGCCCGGCCATCCGCAGACCGCGCTGGCCGGCCTGACGTTCGGCGCGTTCATCACCAAGGACGACGGCGTCACGTGGCGCTGGATCTGCGAGGCCGCGGTCGGCTTCGAGGGCACCTTCGACCCCGACTACGAGCTGTCGGCGTCGGGCGCGATGTTCGCGACCACGCCCCACGGCCTGCGGATCAGCCGCGACGGCTGCGCCTGGACCCCGCCGGCCGGCGACGTCGGCACCACCCAGGTCACCTCGCTGGCGGTGGGCGGCGACGGCGCGCTCTACACCGGCACCTCGGACGTCGTCGCTGGCAGCGCGATCTACAAGAGCACTGACGACGGCGTCACGTTCGCGCCGACCACGCTGGTCGGCGCCGCCGGCGACTGGTGGAGCTCGATCGAGGTCGCGCCCAGCGCGCCCGCGCGGCTGCTCGTCACCGGCTACCGCCTGACCGGCGGCATGCCCCGCGCGCGCCTGCTGTTCCGCTCAGCCGACGGCGGCGCCACCTGGGACGAGCTGCCGACCGCCGCGCTGGTGGGCACCGACGCCGCCGATCTGCTGATCGCCGCGATCGATCCCGCCAACCCGGACGTCGTCTTCCTGCGCATCACCGCCACCGGGCCGACGATCGGCGAGGCCCTCTACCGCACCACCGACTTCTGGACCGCCGCGCCCGGCGGCCCGACGTGGACCAAGGTGCTCGAGCAGCCCGACCGCATCGCCGCGGTGCTGGCCCGGGCCGGCGGCGAGGTGCTCGCGGCCACGCCGACCTTCGGCATGTTCCGCTCGACCGACGGCGGCCAGACCTTCACGCCGGTCCCCGACGTGCGCTTCGACACCCGGTGCCTGGTCGAGCGCCCCGGCGGCGACCTGTGGATGTGCACCAACAACGTCCCGCCCGACTCGGCCACGCTGCACCGCTCGACCGCCGGCGCCGCCGGGCCGTGGACGCCCGCGCTGGCGTTCGCCGACCTCACCGCCCCGGTGCGCTGCGCCGCCGGCACCGTCCAGCACGACACCTGCGAGGCGATGTGGTGCGGCCTCAAGGAGAACTTCGCGATCCGCTCCGACGAGATCAGCTGTGGCGGCGCGGTCGACGCCGGCGTCGATGCGGCCGGCGGTGGCGGCGGCGGCAAGGGCTGCTGCGCGACCAGCCCGCGGCCGGGCGCCGAGGTCGGCCTGATCGCGCTGGGGCTGGCGTGGCGCCGCCGGCGTCAGCGCCCGGGCCGCGTCTCGAGGTAGGCCCGGCCGCGCTCCATCAGCGCGCGGAACCCGGCGGTGTCGCCGGCGCGCACCACCGAGCGCACCCGCTCGACCGCGTACAAGAGCGCCGACAGCGACTCGCTGCCGTAGTCGTTGAGGTGCTGGATCTCGAAGTACAGGTCGGGGTTCTCGGCCGCGACGTTGGCCGCCACCCGCAGCTGCGCGTCGAAGGTCGTCGACGACAGGGTCGCCAGGCGCGGCGCGGCCTCGCCGCTGTCGGCCAGCGCGGTGAAGAACGCGATGTTGAGCGCGTGCGACAGGCCGAGCACGTAGGCGATCAGCCGATCGTGGCTCTCGAGGTCCATGTCGACCAGCGTCGCCATCGTCGCCGCGAACAGGTCGCGCGCCACCGCCGTCGCCGCCGGATCGCCCACGTCGACGAAGATCACGTGGCGGCCGCTGAGCAGCTCGGTGTCGGGGCCGAACATCGGGTGGACCGAGGTCACGCGCCCGCCGGCCGCCGCCAGCGCCCGCAGCCCGGCGCGCAGCGGGCTCTTCAGCGAGCCGACGTCGAACACCACGCCGGCCGGCGGCCGCGCCGCCAGCTCGTGCAGGATCGCGCTGGTGATCGGCATCGGCGCAGCGACGATGATCACCTCGTGATCTAGCGTGAGCGTCCGCCAGTCGGCGACGCACGGGAAGCCCGGCACCTCGCCCGCCGGGTCGGCGACGTCGACCGCGTAGCCCTGGGCCGCCAGGAACCGCGCGAACCACCGGCCCATGCGCCCGGCGCCGCCGATCACCAGCACCCGCCGCCCGCCGCCGGTGCCGGTCGCCGCCACGCGATCGCGCTCCTGCGCGGTCAGCGACGCGCGGATCAACGTCAGCATCAGCTCCTCGCCGATCGCCGGCGCCAGCCCCAGCCCCGCCGCCGCGGTGCGCGCGCGCTCGATCACGTCGCGCTCCTGCCGGAAGTCGCGCACCGGCGTGCCAGCGGCCTGCTTGATGCGGCCGATCTGCTGCGCCAGCTCTTGCCGGCGCGCCACCGCCGCCAGCAGGTCGCGATCGATCGCCGCCAGCTCCGCGCGCAGCTCGTCGAGGGTCGTCATGGGCGCAGTCTACTCGCGGTCACGGCCGCGCGAACACCAGCGCGCCGGGCGCCACCGCCAGCTCGGCCTCGAGCGCGGCGTCGACCCGGGTCAGCAGGTACCAGAGCCCCAGCGGGTTGGGGTGCAAGTGATCGAGGAACAGCAGCGTCGCCGCGGGCACCCGCTCGCCGGGGGCCAGCTCGACCTCGCCGTCGGCGAGCAGCGGCGCGGTCCACGCCGCCAGCGGCAGCACGATCGTGCGCGGCCGCGCCGCCGCCCACGCCCGGACCCGGGCGTTCAGCGCGACCAGCTCGTCGGGCGCCGGCACCGCGGCGGGCCCGAGCATCCGCGGATCGGCGCCGCGCATGTCGGCCAGGTCGCCGACCGCCAGCGGCGCGACGATGCGATCCAGCAGCGCCAGGCCGCGCTCGAGCGACGCCATCCGCCCCGCCGCGTCGCCCGGCTGGTACGCGAACCAGAACAAGAAGTCGATCGCCACCACCACGCTGGGCGTGGCGGCGGCCGCCGCCGCCACCTGGGCCGCGCCGTTGCCGTCGGGATCCTGGAACATCCACAGATCGGCCGCGTCGGCGACCACCGCGCCGCCGGCCGCGGTGATCGCGGCGGCCACCCGCGTCGACGTGAACCCGGCCGACACGCTGGCGCCCACCACCGCCACCCGATCGACCGTCACCGCCGGTGGCGGCGCCGGCGCCGCGATCACCGCCGGGGCCGCGGGGGTCGGCGTGGGCGCCACCCGGGCCGGCGTCGTCGCCGCGCAGGCCGCGAGCGCCAGCGCCGGCAGCCAGCGGATCATATCGACAGCTCGTCGCCCAGCACCTCGAGCGGGAACATCGGCCGCCCATCGGCGACGCTCTCCAGCAGCGCCCGCAGATCGGCGCCGCGCAGCTGCAGCTTCGCGATCTCGTCCAGGGTCAGCCACGCCGCCTTGAGCGACTCGTCGTCGGCCACCGACTTGGGGGGCGTGTCGTCACGGGGCGTCGCGGCGAAGATCACCCGGACCCGCGACGTCGCCCCGTTGGCGGTGTGCTCGATCCGGTAGATGCCGTCCAGCCGGACCGGCACCTCGGTCTCCTCCAGCACCTCGCGGATGCAGGCCGCGGTCATCGTCTCGCCCGGCTCGACCCGCCCACCCGGGATCGACCAGGTCGCGCCGTACTTCCGCTCCTGGGTCAGCAAGAACCGATGCCCCAGGCGCACCACCGCCAGCGCGAAGAACCAGGTCGGCGTGGGCGTGCGCGCCATCGCCGCATCGTGTATCGCACCCAGCGCCCCGCCGCCAGGGGCCGGGCAGGCCGATGGCTTGCCGGCCCCAGGCCGGCCGTGCGTCAATGCCCGGCATGGGAGCTGGGTCGCATCGCTTCGTTCGCCTGTGGATCGTAACGTCCGTCGGCCTCGTTGCCTGCCAATTCGATCGCCCGCCGGACGTCCGCGGCATCGATGCGCCACCGGAACAGGTCGCCCTAACGCTGACGATCGAGGGTGCCGGCGCGGGCACCGTCGCAGTAGCCCCAGGCGACTTCGCATGCGACACCGGGACGTGCTCCCGCACGTTCGCCGCGGGCACCGAAGTGACGCTGGCGGCGATGTCGGGCTCAGCGCTGGACGCCGTCGCTACGGTCGCCGGTGACTGCACCGCGCTGCCCTGCACGTTGACGATGGCAGGACCGCGCGCGGTGACAGTCGGGTTCCAGCGGTTCACGTGCGAGCCAAACACCAGCACCTGCAGCGCAGGGCGTCTCAGCGTGTGCGGCCCCGACGGCGAGTACCGGTCATACGTCGTCCCGAACGGGAACGGAGAACAGTCCCCTACGACGCTGCTCATGCACGACTACACCTGCCCGCTCGGCTGCCACGCGACTCAGCCACGCTGCGCCGACGTCGACACGCAGATGGAGCTGAACGCCGTGCTGGACTCTGCCGCGGTCTCCGACGCCGGTGACGACGTCGTCATCCCAGCAACCGGCAGCCCCACGGGGACGATCACCATCGACACCTCGAGTTGGGACGCGACGTTGCACGAGGTGAGGCTGACCGACACGAGCGGACAGGCGCTCCGAGTGCCCGCTGAGGTGGTGGTCCAGGCCGCCCCGGCCCCGGAGATCTTGGTGCTCGCTACCCGGACTTTCACGTTGCGCAGCGGGTCGACACTCAACGTCATCGGCAACCGCGCGCTGGCGATCGTCTCGCACTACGACCTGCTCGTCGAAGGGATTGTCGATCTGTCCGCGGTTCGTGGGGCGAGCGTTGTGGTGGCGCCCGGTGCGGTCAACGTCGACACGGCACCATGTACCGGTCGCTACGTGGCGGGAATCTCGGGTGGCGGTACGAACGCATGCCAGGGCGGCGCCGGAAGCAATGCATCCGCGCCTGGCACCACGCCCATGACGATTCCCCCGGCCCTCGCGGGCGGCTGCCCCGGCGGCTTCATGGTGAACCTCTCGACGTTTCACTTCTCTGGCGGAGGCGGGGGCGGGTTCGCCCTCGTATCGAGGACCCAGGTCAGACTAGGCGCGGCATCCATCGTCGACGTGAGTGGTGGGTATGGCTGGGCTGGAACCGGGTGGGCAACTGGGGGAGGATCGGGTGGGACGGTCATCATCACCGCCCCGACACTCGTCGTTGCGAGCGGCGCAATCGTCGCCGGCCGTGGCGGCAGCGGCGGGGCGGCGGGTCCTACGTCGGCCGCAAACGGCCAGGAGGGCCCTGTGCAGGGATCGACAGGGGCGAGCGGCGCGACATGCACGGGTTGTGGCGTCAGTGGTGCCGGTGGGTACGAAGCGGCGTGCGGCCGGGATGGCACAGGTGGTGGAACTGCACTTGCGGGGGGTGGAGGAGATCGCGGGCGCGCGGCCGTGTACACGTTCACGTCCCCCCTCATTCCGGCGGGCACAATGCACCTCCGGTATCAGCCGCAGTCGATCGCCGTGCGGTCGCCGTAACGCTTGCCGCAGCCGACGCGCTGTGTCTCAATCGCGCCAGGTTCGGGGACCCTCGCCCAGCGCCGGCCGCGCCGGCACGATCGGAGTGCACATGAAGTTCGCGTCGCTTGTTCCAGCTCTGCTCACCTCGATCGCTCTCGCGGCCTGTGGCGGCGGTGGTGACGACACCGTGGTCGTCGTCGACGCCACCATCGACGCGCCGATCGACGCCGCCGTCGACGCTGCGATCGACGCGCCGCCGGTGTGCAACGCGCCGAACATGGTGTGCGGCGGCCAGTGCACCGACGTCACCACCAGCGAACAGTTCTGCGGCAACTGCACTACGTCGTGCGCGGGCGGCACGGTCTGCAACAGCAGCCAATGCGTGTGCGCGACGGGACTGACGATCCCCTCGACGCCGGACTTCGTCAGCCCGATGCTCCAGGAGCAAGGCGGCTTGACGCTTGGGATCGGCCCTCGGTTCGCTGGTACGCTTGACATCCTGGTCGTCGGCAAGGCCGGCGCCGACGTGGCGATCAACACCCCGCACACGCTCACCGGCGCCTCGCTCGGTACGCCGCCGTTCGCCGCGTTCGGATACGATGTCGACATCGGCTCCATGACGGCCTCGGCCGCGTACTACGCTACCGAGGGTACCTTGACGTTCACCAAGATCTGCCTGGCTGACTCGATGACCGGCCAGCAGGCCGGGTTCGCGGGTACGCTCACCAACGCGGCCTTTAGCGCCGTCGACAGCCTGATGAACCCGGTCCTCGTGCCGGACGGGTGCCGCATCCCGACGACCGGTACGATCCCGTCGGTCTCCTTCAGCTTCGGCAACACCACCTGCCCCTGAGCGACGCGCTCAGTTGGCGCTGGGGTCGTCGGGGGTCGCGGGCGGCGGCGGGGCCAGCGCCAGCACCGTGAACGACACGCTGCCCACCGCCGTGCCGTCGACCGACAGCACGAACTGGTAGCGGCCGGCCACCGGCAGCGGCAGCGGGGCGAGGTTGACCTCACCCTCGATCTTGCCGCCCGCCGCGGGGAACGCGAACGGCGGCAGCGACTCGACCACGCCGTCGGGCCGTCGCAGCAGCAGCGTCAGCTGGTGCGGCCCATCGGCCGCGCCGTAGCAGCGCACGAACAGGCACGCCGCCAGGGCGCCCGGCACGGTCGTCGCCACCTGATCGAAGACGCCATCGAGGGTGGCCTTGTTGGTCCCCGCCTCGCGCTTCACGCGGTCGCACAGGATCAGCACCGCTTCTTCCATCGCGGCTCGAACCTACCACTGCCCCCCGGCATGTCCCACGGGGGAGCGCAGCGCGCCCCGCAGCAGCGCCATCTCCCACGTGGGAGACCGCCGCCCGGCAGCCCGGCCATCTCCCACGTGGGAGACCGCCGCCCGGCAGCCCGGCCATCTCCCACGTGGGAGACGGCCACCGCCCAGGCTCGCGCCTCTCAACCCGCCCAATCATCACGCCACCCAGCCCCTTCACGCCCCCAGTCCTGCCCCGCCGATCACTCGTCGAACGGCGAGATCATCACGGCTTCCTTCTTGCCCTTCGCGATGATCGCCTTGTCGTAGTACTCGGCGGCCGGGATGCCGCTGTCGTTCGCGGCCTTGATCTCGGCGTCGACCAGCTTCTTGAACGAGTCGAGGTCGCCGGCCTGGGCCGGCTTGCCGTTGACGAAGAACGACGGCGTGCCGCCCACGCCGAACTTCTGCAGCGTGCGGCCGCTCTGCTGCAGCCAGGTCTGGCACTCGGGGCCGTTCAGGTCGGCCTTGAACTGCTCGACGTTGAGGCCGATCGTGCCGGCCATCGCCTCGACCGCCTCGGCGGTGGCCTTCTCACGATTGGCGTTGCCCGGCCCCTGGGGCCAGATGCCGCTCCACAGCGCCGACTGCATCTCGTGGGCCTTGCCCTGCTTGCCGGCGGCGCACATGGCGAGCCCCGACGGCATCGCCGGCGGGCCGTGGATGACCATGTACTTCGGCACGATGCGCACGTCGTTGGGGTACGCCGCGAGCAGCTGCTCCATCGTCGGCGCGATCATCGAGCAGTACGGGCACAGGAACTCGTACGCCTCGATGATCGTGACCTTGGCGTCCTTCGCGCCGATCACCGGATCGTTGGGCTCGATCGGCACGGCGTAGGTCTGGGTCTTGTCGAGCTCGGGCGGCACGGCCTGCTTGAGGAAGCCGGCGATCTTGTCGAGCTTCTTCTCGAGCCGCGCCAGGCGCGCCTCGACGTCGCCGCTGGCCGGCGCGCCCATCGACGCACCCGGACCGCGGTCGCGCTCGGCGCCCTTGCTCCACGACGGATCCTTCTTGTCTTGCTGGCAGCCGACGACCAGCGTCGCGGCGGTGATCGAGAGGAGAAGCTTGCGCATGGCGGGCATACTACACATGTCGTTTCGGTTGTCGAGCCGATCCGAACCCGGCCCGTGCGGTTAGTCGCTGTCAGGAGTCGCGACCGATCACGGCAGAACAGACGCCGCGCTCGCGCGTATTCCCGCCATGCGCTCCGTCGTCGTCGTCCTCGCGCTGTGCGCCGCGCTCGTCGGCCTCGCCACCGCTCGCCCCGACGTGCCGCTGCCGCGCGCCTTGAAGGACGTGCGCTACCACGACGGCCAGGCCTGCTGGAAGGTCACCGGCGCCGCCGGCTGCAACGTCCACGGCTGCTGGAAGAACGGCGGCGGCTGCAACGTCCACGGCTGCTGGAACGGCCCGCGCGGCAGCTGCACCGTCCACGGCTGCACCGACAACGGCACCTGCACCGTCGACGGCTGCCCGCGCGGCCGGGTGCGCGCCCGCACGGTGTGCGTGCCCGAGGACGAGCTGGCCGACGTGCTCGGCTACGATCCCGACGGCGCCGGCGGCTGCAACGTCCACGGCTGCTGGGACGCCGGCGGCGGGTGCAACGTCCACGGCTGCTGGTCGCACCTCGGCGGGTGCAACGTCCACGGTTGCTGGGACAGCCCGCTCGGCGCGTGCACCGTCCACGGCTGCTCCGACCGCGGCGTGTGCAGCGTCCACGGCTGCCCGTGATGGTAGGCTCGGCGCGTGCAACGCCTCGCGCCGCTCTGCTTCGCGCTCCTCATCTCCGCTTGTGGCTCGACGGCCAAGCCCCTGGACCCGCCCGGCGGCGGTAGCGGCACCGGCACCGGCACCGACGTCGCCCCGGCCGCGCCGACGGTCATCGCCAACCCCGGCGAGCAGATGATCTATCGGATCAGCCTGCACGGCATCGACGTCGCGGAGTTCACGGTGTCGATCGGCGCCGCCACCACGCTCGACGGCAAGCCGGTGATCCCGGTGCAGACCCACGCGGTCAGCTCGCCGCTCTTGACGTTGTTCCACAAGGTCGACGACACGCTCGCGACCTGGATCGACCCCACCACCGGCAAGCCGGTCGCGTTCCGCGCCAAGGAGATGGCGTCGGCCAAGAGCGACGCGGTCGAGGAGACCAACGTGGCCTTCGCGCCCGGCAAGTTCCAGGTGAAGGTGCTGCGCGACGGCCAGCCGCTCGATGAGGAGCAGCAGGTCAAGCACGAGATCTACGACGTGCCGTCGATGCTGGTGTTCGTGCGCGGCTGGGACGACGCCGCCGGCACCAAGACCACCGTCGACGTCATGCGCAGCCGCACCGCGTGGCGGGTCGACTTCACGATCGGTGATCACGAGGGCGTGACCACCGCGCTCGGCGATCTCCAGGCCGTGCGCTACGACGGCGAGGGCGTGCGCATCCTGCGCAGCGGCGAGATCGACCCCGACTCGGATCGCCGCCGGTTCTCGATGTGGATCTCCGACGACGCCGACCGCGTGCCGGTGCGGCTGGTCGCCCACACCGACTACGGCGACATCCGCATGGACCTGGTCGACTACCGGGCCGAGTAGCCCGCCGAAAAAGATGCCCCGGCGGTCGCCCCGTGGCACCACCCGGAGGATGGGACGCCTCCCGGTCGCCGCCACGGTCACCTCCACGTTCGCCGCGCTGACGCTGGCCTGCGGCAGCCACGGCGGCGCGCCGTCGCCGACCGGCACAACCGACCCGCGCGCCGCCGCCGCGCCGGCCGCGGCCCCCGGCGCCGCCCCCGCGGCTCCCGCTGCCCCCGCCGCGCCGGCCCCGCCGCCGGTCACGCTGGCCGCAACGCCCCGCCTCGACCTCGACGCCAACCGGCCTCGCTGGCACGTCTACGACCGCGGCCTGGTGCTGCCGATCGCCACCGAGGGCCTGCGCAAGTACGATCAAGCGTACCGCTCGCCGTGGAGCGCGGTGCGCGGCGCCGGCGCCGACGCCTACCGCACGCTGCGCGGCGCCACCACGCTGAGCTTCCCGTGGACCGCCGCCGACGGCGACGGCGCCGCCGAGCTGATCGTGCGCGGCCGGGGCCTGGCCAAGCTGCGGGTCAGCCTCGACGGCCGCCGCCTCGCCGCGCCGACCGTCGCCGAGAGCGAAGCCCGGATCGCGGTCCCCGCGGGCGCGCTGACCGCCGGCGAGCACGCGCTGACCGTCGCCGCCAGCGGCGACACCCGCTGGCAGACGATCGAGCTCGCGCCGGCCGGCGCCACCGCCTGCGCGACGCCCGGCACCTGGCGCAAGGTCGCGCTGTACACCGAGCTGCCGCCGGGCGCGCAGTTGATCCTGGCGCAGCCCGCGAGCGGCGGCCCCCCCGCCGCCACCGACGCGCCGGTCCGCGTCACGCTCACCGACGAGGACGGCGCCATCCGCGAGGTCTACGCCGGTCCGCTCGGCGGCCTGGCCACGCCGCGCGCGCTGCCGATCGCCGCCGATCACGTCGCGCGCCTCGACCTCGCCGCCGACGGCTGCGCCGCGTGGGAGCACCTGCAGATCGCGGTCGCCACCAGCCAGCGCCCGGTGCCGGCGCCGGCGCCGGTCGACAACGTCGTGCTGCTCGTCGTCGACACGCTGCGCGCCGATCGCCTGGCCGCCTACGGCCCGACCCGGGTCCAGACCCCGCGGCTGACCGCCGCCGCCGCCCGCGGCGCGGTGTTCCTGCGCCACCAGTCGATGGCGCCGTCGTCGCCGCCGTCCCACGCCACCATCCACACCGGCCAGATCCCCCGGGTCCACGGCATCGCCGGCGACGACGGGACGCTCGGCGCCGACACGCCGATCCTGTCGGCGCTCCTGGCCCGCGCCGGCTTCGCCACCCACTACGTCGGCAACAACGACTTCGCGATGAGCCGCTTCAAGCAGGTCGGCAAGTGGGCCAGCTTCGAGACGCCCTACTACGCCCACGGCAAGGACTGCGCGCCGATCGTCGAGCGCGCGCTGGCCCACGCCACCGCCGCCCAGGCCGCCGGCAAGCGGTTCTTCGTGTCGCTCTTGCCGATCGAGCCCCACGTCGCGTACCGCTTCCACGACGGCGTCACCGACGCCTACTGGCCCGGCCCGTGGCCCAAGCCGTTCGCCAAGGTGGTGACCGGCGCGCACCTCGGCCGCCTCAAGTCGATGAGGCTCACCGCCGACGACTGGCAGCGCCTGCGCGCGCTGTACGACGGCGAGGTCACGCACATGGACGCGTGCTACGGCGCCCTCGAGGACGGCCTGCGCGCCGCCGGCCTGCTCGATCGCACCGCGGTGATCATCGCGTCGGATCACGGCGAGGGCCAGGGCGAGCGCGGCGGCCGCGCCGGCCACGCCTACAGCCTCAACCGCGAGCTCGTCGCCACGCCGCTGATCGTGATCGGCGGCGTCGCGCCCGGGCCGGTGACCGCGCCGACCTCCAACCTCGACCTGGCGCCGACGGTGCTGGCGCTGCTCGGCCAGCCCGCCGACCCGCGCATGCAGGGCGCGAACCTACTGCCGCTCGCCGGCGACCGCCCGCTCGCGCCGTCGATCGTCGCCAGCGAGTACGGCAAGAGCTACGCGCTGCGGGCGTCGCGCTGGCAGCTGGTGGTCGACTACGACGGCGACCAGCACCTGTACGACGTCGCCGCCGACCCCGACGAGGAGCACGACGCGGTCGCGACCGCGCCGATCGCGCTGCGCTACCTGCGCGACGCCGCCGGCCTGTACCTCGCGCACCGCACGCGGTGGCACGCCGCGCGCTGGGGCAACCTGGCCGACCTCGCGCCGGGCAACCCGCTCGCCGAGACCGCGCTACCATCGGCGCCATGACCGCCCCCGAGGACGAGGCCGCCGCGGCCCGCCGCCGCGACCGCCGGCTGGCGATGGCCCGCGCCTTCGCCGACAACGTCCCGCACAACCACGCGCTGGGCATCGTCATCGAGGCGATGGGCGACGCCACCGCCCGGTTCCGCCTGCCCTACGCCGCCAAGCTGGTCGGCAACCCCGAGACCGGCGTGCTCCACGGCGGCGCGATCACCGCGCTGCTCGACGCCTGCGCCGGCGCCGCGGTGTTCGCCGCGCTGCCGCAGCTGCAGCCGATCGCCACGCTCGATCTGCGCATCGACTACCTGCGCCCGGCCGAGCCCGGCCGCGACGTCTGGGCCGAGGCCACCTGCCACCACACCAGCAAGAACGTCGCGTTCGTGCGCGCGCTGGCGTTCCACGCCGACGGCGAGGCGCCGATCGCCACCGCCGCCGGCACGTTCATGATCGCCACCAAGCTCGGCACCGTGGCCCCGCGCGGCGGTGGCGCGTGACGATGCTCGGCCACATCCTCGCCGCCCGCGCCGCCGGCGAGCCCGACCGCCTGCTGGCGGCGATCCCCTACGCGCAGTTCCTCGGGTTGTCGGCCAGCCTCGACAGCGGCGAGCTGTTGACGACGATGCGCTACGCGCCGCACCTGATCGGCAACCCCGCGCTGCCGGCGCTGCACGGCGGCACGCTGGGCGCGCTGCTCGAGTCGGCGGCGGTGTTCTCGCTCCTGTGGGCGGCCGAGACCGCGGTCCTACCCAAGACCATCACGATCACCGTCGACTACCTGCGCTCCGCGGGCCCCAAGGACACCCACGCCCGCGGCATCGTCACCCGCCTCGGCCGCCGCGTCGCCGCCGTCCGCGTCGAGGCCTGGCAAGACGACCGCAGCCAGCTGTGCGCCACCGCCACCGCGCACTTCTTGATCAAGCGCGAGGGCTGAGCCGCGCGTTCGCTCACAGGGGCGGCCAGGATCGACCGAGCACGACGTTCGCGCCTGGAGTCTCGCGTTTCGGGTGGGGGCCCCACGTCTTGTGGGGGAGGGTCTTGGCGAAAGACCCTCTCAGGAGCTCAGCCGACCTTGTGCTCGATCTCGGGCGCGGTGGCGAAGAACTTGTTGCGGGCGGGGTCGTTCCAGCGCTTGTAGTCGATGACCCACGGCACGACGCGGGCGGTGCCGGCGTTGACGTGGATCGTGCACGCCATCGGCGTGACGGTGCGGTAGCTCGACGACTCGGGCAGGTCGTCGTTGTCGGCGCCGCCGGCCGAGAACAGGTTGAGCAGCGTGATCGGGTTGCCGGGGTAGACCTCGCGGAAGCCCTCGTCGATCTTCTCGTGGCCGCGCACCAGCATCGCGCAGCCCAGCCGATTCATGAACTTCTCGAACTGCAGCCGGCCGAACGGGAAGCGGGCGTTCTGCGCCTGCAGGTCGTCGGGGATGTAGTCGGCGCTCGACGGGTCGCTCCACAGCATCTGGAAGCGCAGCTCGGGATCGTTGAGCGACGCCAGGTCGGAGAAGCGGTCGTCGATGGCCTGGTCGCGCGGGATGCCGGCGTGGACGAACATCGTCCGGTCGAAGAGCAGCACGTTGGGCAGCTCCTCGAAGAAGTGCATGTACGCCTCGAACATCTCGCCCGGCATGTGGCCGACCAGCGTGTTGATCGCCTCGGCCGGCTTGACCCCGCCGTAGATGCGGCCTTTGTACTCGATGTAGTACTCGTGGTTGCCGCGCAGCATGTAGACGTGGTCGGGGGCGGCCACGAACATCTGCATGACCGTGCGCAGGATGCCGTTGTACGAAAATCGCCCACGGTCGATGTAGTCCCCGAGCAACACCAGCTTGGGGTTGGGCCGCGTCGGGTCCTTCTTCCAGGCCTCGACCTTGGCGAAGAAGTCCGCCTGCATGATCGCACCCTTGAGGCACGAGTAGCAGCCATGAAGATCCCCGAGGACGGTGAGCTCGTAGCTCTGGTCCGGCCCCACCGGATGGACGTATGTGTGGCCGTCGAGGAACGGCGCCTGCCCGGCCAGCGCCGCCACCGACTGCACGCCGACCAGCTTGCCGGCGCCCGCCGCCCGCTGCTCCGCGAGCTTGGCGGTGACGCTCTGCATCAGCTTGTAGTCGGCCTCGGACTGCCGGCGCAGCACGTCGGGGTCGGCCGAGTAGTGCTGCTCGAACTTCTGGAAGAACGGGTGATCCTCGAGGCGCGGGGCCACCTGCGCCGTCGCCGCGATCTCGACCGCCGGCTCCTCGGCGTCGATCTCGACCTCGACCGCCACCGCGACCAGCTTCTGCGGCGCGTGCAACAGCGCCTCGAGCTCGTCGCGGAACTTGGCCTCGGCCGGGTGGACGCTGCCGTCGGCGTAGATCAGGTCGTCGATCGTCGACAGCAGCTCCTTGCGGTTGTCGGGCTCGAAGGTGTTGAAGATCTCGTAGCAGCGCAGCTTGAGCTTGGCGTAGACGAACTCCTCGGGGCGCTCGGCGTCGGCGACCGCCTCCTCGAACAGCGCCCGCACCTGGGCGTCGATCTGCTCGAACACCTCGTGGAAGTGCGCGACGAAGCGGTTGGTCACCTCCTGGCGCTCGGCGGTCGACGCCGTCG
>Ga0073899_10001827_pt1 | contig 19318 bp, 21 predicted proteins | sample KloWWTmetaKNB5Ph_FD_88975 | JGI IMG/M metagenome (GOLD analysis project Ga0073899, IMG submission 88975) | Active sludge microbial communities from Klosterneuburg, Austria, studying microevolution and ecology of nitrifiers - Klosterneuburg... | ecosystem: Engineered > WWTP > Aerobic digester >... | reverse complement strand
CGGATGGTGCCGGGCTCGATCTTCATGCCCCCCGGATCGGCTGATTTCATGCGGGCATTGTAGCTGATGACAATAGGCTTGCTGAAACACAAGCTTGCACTTTTGCTCGGGTCTAATTCCTTCAACTCGCTCACCCCTCCCATCATGCCGGAGAAGCCGCGATCGCAAGACAACATCTCTGCATTCAGGCCGGGAATATCGATGAGCACGGGGAGCGTCCGATGGTTCACCCAGCGTATTTCGTCACCGACGTGTACGGTCAGATCCGCCGGCGCCAGACTGCCCTCAAATTTGACCTCATGGATGATCGCCGTTCTCGAGGTCTGCGGCAGCCCCGCACAACCAGTTGCCAAAACCATTCCTGCTATCGCCACCCACGTTCCTCGCATATCGCCCCTCCTTCTTAAAAACGATAGTATTTTTAGACTCTCAGAATCTGAGCGGTCTATTCTTGCTCTTTCGAATCCACCCTTTTTACTCTACCACGTTCCCCGAACTCACTTACAAGCTCGGGGCTCAGTATTTTCGCGTGGAAGCCTAACTGCGTTATTTGACTCGTGTTACCCGATTGGTATCGGTGTGGTGGAACAGATCGTTCCGTCCCTTCATCTTCAGCTGTGTGTCTTCGTGGTAGCTGAAACTGTCGGGGCCGTGCACGGTCACCGTGACTTCAAAACGGACGGTCTTGAACTCCCGATCCAGGAACGGATTCGAACAGATGCCGTAGGTATCCGATCCGACGTCCGCCGCGAGTTGAAACGACGTGGCGCCAGGCTCCACCGTTCCACCCGCGAGGACCGTCACGCCGCGAGGCACGCTGAAACAGCGCAACACCTGCTTCGCCGCCGCATCCCACAGCCAGTATCCGCTCTCCTCATGAAACGCAGTCCCATCGCTCAGTCGAAAGACCACGAGCGAATAGCGCAAGCCATATAGCTGTTGCTCATGATTGTTAACAGGCCCAATCGGCTCGAAGGTCAACCGCTCGCGATAGGCATTGTGTTCCGTGCCTCGGTCATCGTCAGGTGCCACATCGGCGCCCTTATCGCCTTCCCACACACCGGCCAACGCCGCCAACGGACCGAGATGCTTGATCAGATCGTCACCCATGTCGTCGTTCCTTTCATGCGGTTGCCTGTTCCAAAATACCTCCGGTAGAGAAATCGGGACACCGCGTGGGTGCTCTTCTAGCAGAAGCCGGGCGAGAGACTCAAATTGAAACAAACCGGAGTGTGTCGAGCAGAACGATTGCCCCGCGAAGGCGGCGGAACGTGAACCTCAGACTACTTCCTTTGCAGTCCGGCGGCCACATCCCTGAACGACGCCAAGGCTGCCTCCAGATGCTCAATGATCTCCTGCTGCAACACATCTGGGGGCGGGAGGTCATCGAGATTGTCCAGACTGTCATCCTTGAGCCAAAAGATATCGAGGCTCGCTTTGTCGCGCGCCATCAAATCCTGGTAGCTGAAGAACTTGAAGCGCTCTGTTTCTCTGCGCTCATGCCTGTTCTCTGGGTGATAGGAGGCGATGAACTCCTGTAGATCCTCACGCTTCAAGGGTCTGGTCTTCAGCGTGAAGTGCTTATTGGTGCGTAGGTCATAGAACCACACTCCCGTGGTGTGGATCCGTCCATCCTTCGGTTTAGCGTCGAAAAATACCACGTTCGCCTTGACCCCTTGCGCATAAAACATGCCGGTGGGCAGACGTAAGATCGTGTGCACATCGCAGGTTTCCAACAGCTTGCGGCGGATCTTTTCGCCGGCGCCACCTTCGAATAGCACGTTGTCCGGCAACACCACAGCCGCTTTGCCGTCCACACGCAGCATGCTCACGATGTGCTGCAAGAAATTGAGCTGCTTGTTCGACGTGGTTTCCCAAAAATCCTGCCGCTCGTAGGTCAGCGCCTCTTTATCTTCTTCACCCTCCTCGTTGGTGATGGTCATGCTGCTTTTCTTGCCGAAGGGCGGGTTGGCCAGCACGTAGTGCACCTTTTGCTTCGGCTCTGTGATCAACGCATCTGAGCGTTCAACGGAAGGCTCGCCGTCGAGTTCACCGATGTTGTGCAGGAACAGGTTCATTAAGCATAACCGGCGGGTGCTGGGGACGATCTCGTTGCCATGGAACGTCTTGTTCCGCAAAAACTCATTCTGGCGCTTATCCAGCTTGGCACCCGGCCGGTTCAACCAGTTGTAGGCGCCAAGAAAAAATCCGCCGGTGCCACAGGCAGGATCGGCAATGGTTTTCAGTGGTTCGAGGCGTACGCAAGCCACCATGGCGTCGATCAAGGCGCGCGGGGTGAAGTACTGGCCGGCGCCGCTCTTGGTGTCTTCGGCGTTCTTTTGGAGCAGCCCCTCATACAAATCGCCTTTAGTGTCCGCGTCGAGACCGATCCAATTCTCGGCGTCGATCATCTGCACCAGGCGCGACAGCTTGGCCGGATCCTGGATCTTGTTCTGTGCTTTGAAGAAAATGGCGCCGAGCATCCCCGGTTCCTGACCGAGCTTATGCAGCGTACCAAGATACTGCGCTTCCAACGGCTCGCCCGTTTTGGTTCTAAGCGTGGCCCAATCATAGCCCTTGGGAATATGGGTATCGCGGTGATATGGCTCCTGGGCATATTCGTGCGCCAGCTTCAGGAACAGCAGATACGTGAGCTGCTCCACATAGTCGCCGTACCCCACGCCGTCGTCGCGCAGGGTATGGCAGAAGTTCCAGACTTTTTGAACCAGGGTAGACGTGTTCATGGGGCTGTTTTTGGGCAGGAATCCAATAGGGATAATGAACGCGCAGTTATCTTTTGAATAATCAAATGGTTACCACTTTTTTCGTTTCATTATCTAGCCGCCTGGATAATGAAAAAAGAGCGAGTCCCAGTCTTTTAGTTACGACCTGCCCCTCTCAATTATCCGGAGGCTCGGACAAAAGCGATGTCTTAAAGGGAGATTCCGTATCGGACACCGGCTTTTGATACACAACATGGCGTTTGCCCCGGCTAGTATCGGGGACCAATAAACCTTGTTCCACCCAGCGCTTCAGAAGCTTCGAGGACTTCAACGTATCCAATCCGGCAATCCGGCACAGATCGCTGTTAGCCAAAGGCCCTTCGCGATCAATCCAGTCGCTCACCTGTTCCCAGATGGGAGGACGTGCTTCATTAAACAGCATCACAGCAATGGCTTCCTGCGCCTGATCCCTGAGCTCTCGATACTGCGGGGGATAAAGATTGCCCGCCCGCATGAGGCTGAACATCATCTTCACCCCTTCACCGGCATCCACATTCGGCGGTTCGGGAAACTCCCGCAGATTGCCCGCGAGCAAGGGATTACGTGCGAATGAGCCCGTGCGATGCACGGTGGCGGCGGTAATACGACCGGGAAACAACCCCGGACTGACGACTTCAATCCGGTTGTCGAAGATACGAATTTGAATATCCCGGTTCATCCGATAGTCACGGTGGATGATCGCGTTGGTAATGGCTTCCTTGATGACACGTTCCGGGTATCGGTGCAGCGTGCGAAAGCCTGAAGCAGCAAGCGTCAGGCCGCTCGCGAGCTCATCCAGCACGTAGGCGTATGCCTGCGCAATCAGGTGGTAGAGTGGCCCTGAGAGCGTCTTCGGTGGCTTCTTAAGGTTGGGCACGGCACCCGATGTGATGGTATTGCCCTGGTAATGAAACACTCGCACATCGGCCCGGGTGCCCGCAGCCGCCAGTAAGGCGCCCGGCTGGTCGGCAAACAACAACACGGCAGCCCGAAGCGGACGCAACTCGCCGCCGACCTTCCTCGCCAACCCAGCACGGTATAGTTGATCGGGAATCCCGGTGGGCGCAAGATTACGCCCGCGCAGATACAGCCGCCAGATGTCCGTATCCAGCAACTCGAAATCCACATCCACCGGTTCTGATTCCGCGCTCCGCACACCCCGGCGGTACGACAGCTCCGTGATTTCCGTGGCCGTCATTTCACGGTTGCTTCTCTGGCCGCGCATCCAGGTCCCGTCATCCAGAATGGAATGCACCTTGGCGCTGGCAGGTACGAGCAGCGCGACCAGTACACCTTCGCTCCCATCACGAAGTGTGCACGGCACGCGGAACGCTCGAATCTCATCAACCGTCGGCAACAGATGCGTGTTCAGCTTGCGCAGCAGCTCATCCACGGCTTCCGGATTCTCGGCAATGCCATACAGCCGTTGTTGGCCTTGTGCTTTGTCGGCATCTTCCACGCCCAGCACCAACCACCCACCTTGTGTGTTGGCCAATGCGCACACGGTCTCAAGCGCCTTGCCGACCATTTTCCCCGACACGCGCTTGGTTTCACGCTGATCAGTTTCCGGGCCTGACAACACCCAGGTCAACAAGTCTTGGATCCACGTCGTATCGGTCGCAAGGGTGAGCTTCATGCTTTGGACCTAGCTATCAACCCGCGCCGAGGTTTGTTCACATTCTCTGCCCGCTCGGCGCGAATGCGCGCCAGCAGCAGGCAGGCAGGTTCATCATTCGGGTCTTGCGGCACCAGCTGGCCGGAAAAGGCCACCTTGAGGAGGTTTTTGCGTTGGGCAGCGGATTGTTTGAGAGAGAGATGAACCGCTTCCACTTGTTTCAGAGCCTCCCTATCGACCACGTCGACCATCTGCACGATCAGTGTTTGTTCGTGAGGCGGCGGAACCGGAACAGCAAGGCCAGTGAATCGCCCAAGGCTTACCTTCTTCTGAGCCACACCTTGGGTCATCGGCTTGATTTGACGTTGGCCAATGTGCGAATTGAGTACCGACTTCAAGAAGTGGGGATTCATTAGGCCATTCCAGCAGCGGATCTTGATGCAGTCGGCCGTAATGATTGCCCGTGGTTGGTCATCGGGATAGACGTCTGCATCCCCTGGCGGCTCGCCCATTTTCGTGACCAGCACATCACCAGAAGCAATACTGTGAGCGCTAAGCTCACTAGCTTTTTCTGGTGTTACATACTTGGCATGCCCACCACCATATTCACCCGACCGAATGTTGCGAACGAAGACCAAAGGCACACCTGCATCGCGGTAGTCCGGCACTCTAAGGTTGCTACCAAAGGGGCCAATCGAAAGACTATATCGCTCATCCGACGCGATCTGTTCCACACTCGCCCACACCCACCCATCCGGCAGTGTGGGCAAATCGGTGGTATCCGGCTGCACGGGCTCTGGATATTTCTTCTGCCAGTCCTTGGGTGGGGTCTTGCCCTGCTCCTTGAACTTGGCGAGTTGCTTCGCCTCCCAGCGCGCGCGGCGTTCGGTGAGGATGCGTTCGAGCAGTTGCGCGCCGGTTTCTCGCGGCTTGTTCTGCTTGCGCCAATCGGCGGTAAGCGCGCCTTCGACGGCAGCTTTCAGCAACGATTGGCGATATTGCCCGAGCTTCTTTTGCGCAGCTTTGAGTTCAGCCACCCCCGCATCGAGGTCGGAGAGCAGCTCTTCGAGTTTATCTACGATACGGGTTTGTTCTGAAAACGGTGGAACTGGAATCTTCGTGTCAGATAGCCAACCGGTAGAGACGCGCAGTTGTCCCGCGCTTCCTGCCATATGCTGCCGTGCGAATCGACGGAACTCAGCTTGTGATAGAAAGTACGCCAGCCAAGCTGCTTGAATCTCTCCCCGAGCCCTCAACACATGAAACTCTGTAGATCCGAAGGCAACATGGTTAGGCAACACTGGAACGATTCCTAGTTTCCCGTTTTCCATGCACGGTGTGATTTTGGCAAACAGAACGTCGTTCGACAGAAATGAGGTGTAGCCTTTCTGCACCTCACCAAGCGGTCTCTTCTGGGAAACGTCGATACCGCCAAACTCTTCCCGTACTGCGCTCATTGGCACAAAATGAACCAGTTCATCCTTTGCGCTAGGCAACGGACAGAATGAGCGGAGGTTAACATCTGCAATATGCGAAATCGGAGCCATCGCCCAACTTTTCGGGAGCTTCTCCGACTCGATCACGCCACCAGCTCCTCATTCATCTCGTTCAGCAGCGTATCTAGCTCCTTCCCAAACAGGCCCCAAGCCTTCTGCAGCCCGCCCTTGTCGGCCAGCTGGGCGTAATCGAAATCTTCTCGGCTGATGCTGCAGGAGTTGGCGATGTGGTCTTTCATGAGCCGCAGCCATTCGGTCTGCTCAGGGCTGAACGCCGTGGCGCGCTGGGCGTTGTGGCGGAAGATCCATTCCTGAAAACGCTTGTCCACCTGGTCGCTGAAGGGTTTCAGTTCGCTGTCGAGCCCCAGCGCGAAACGAACCAGTGAGACCAGATCGGTAAGCCGGCGATGGCTCGTCGCGCCTTTCACCTGGCCGGCCTGCACGCGAGCATAGGCGCTCCACAGGCGTTCGGTGGTGAGTAGTAGCGGCGGCTTGGCGAGGTGTTCGTGCAACTCTTCGATCATCTCGAAGGTGAGCTGCCGACGCTGATAAGGCTGTTGGTAGAAAAAGCTCAGCGCCGCGATCTCGTCTTTGTGTGTGGCGATGTAGTCGGCAAACCGTTGGATGACCTCCTTGGCCTGGGTTTCGGCCTGTTCGCTGAATCCCGAGAAGGTGATCTGATCCGGGTTGAGGTGGTCGATGATCTGCTCCCGTTCGAGGCGGGCGGCTTCGATCTCGATGCGCAGGCCAGGTTGATCGAACGGCGCGCAAGCGGCGGCCACCCGTGTCGCGCGGGCGGTCTCAATCTCCTGAGGCAACAGCGTCTCCTCGGTACGGGTGATGCCATGAGCCTGGGCGGTGGCGAGGGCGGCAGCCACGATGGCATCGGGATCGAGCGCGGCAATCAGACGTTTACCAAGCTCAGCCACTGTGATGCCGCCGGACGCCTTTGTGATCCGCGCCTGGGCTTTGTCGTCCAGCTGCTTGGCGAGCCGTACCAGTCTGTTCGCGAGTGAGAGCACGGTGTCTTCGTCGCGGTGCCCTACGGCCACGCCCTGCAGAAGGTCCTTGAGCGGCACCGTAGGCTTCCTCTCCAACGGGCGGCTTTCGGTCTTGAGGGATTTTTCCACGCCCACGGCATCGATCAGCACGAAGCGGGTTTTCGCGCCGTCGGCGCTGTTGCTGACGCGCTTGAGACTGTCACCATCGAGTGACCGCACGCCGCGGCCCTTCATTTGCTCGTAATAGCCCTTGCTGCGCACATCGCGCATGAACAGCAGCACTTCCAGCGGTTTGACGTCGGTGCCTGTGGCGATCATGTCCACCGTGACGGCGATACGCGGGTTGTAGTCGTTGCGAAAGCTAGAGAGGATCCCATCGGCCTCCTTCTCGCTGTAGGTCACCTTGCGACAGAAGGCATTGCCTTGGCCATAGACTTCGCGCACGATGTTGATGATGTCGTCGGCATGGCTGTCGGTCTTGGCAAAGATCAGGGTCTTCGGCGTTTCCTTCCGTGCTGGGAAGATCTGCGCTTCCACGGCGGCTTTCATCGCCTGGACCACATGACGAATCTGGCTGGGATTGACCACGGAGCGATCCAGCTCCTTGCCGGTATAGACGGTGTCCTCCTCGGTTTCGGCCCAGCGCTTCTTCCGAGTCTGCCGGTCGCGATGGTCCACCCACTCCTTGGCCTTAACCTTGGCACCCTTCTGGGTGACCTCGGTTTCGATCTCGTACACGTCGTACCCCACGTTGACGCCATCGGCGACCGATTGTTCATAGGTATACTGGGCCACGATGTTTTCGTTGAAGAACCCGAACGTGCGGTTGTCCGGCGTGGCAGTGAGGCCGATCAGGTACGCGTCGAAGTAGTCGAGGACCTGCTTCCACACGTTGTAGATGCTGCGGTGGCATTCATCGATGATGATGACATCGAAAGTCTCCACCGGCACAGCCGGATTGTAGCGGACGACCTTTGTCTGCTTGGCGGTCTGCTGCACTTCGTTCAGCGAGATGTCCTCCGCCAATTCGTCGATCGGCTCGCCGGATAGGATCGAATACATGCGCTGGATGGTACTGATGCACACCTGCGCATGGGGGTCGATGGTGGATGAGGTCAGTCGCTGCACGTTATAGAGCTCGGTGAATTTCCGGACGTCATCGGGCGGGGTGTAGGCCATGAATTCCTGATGGGCCTGTTTGCCGAGGTTGCGGGTATCGACCAGAAACAGAATACGTGTGGCGCCGCCGAATTTGAGCAGCCGGTATACCGAGGTGATGGCAGTGAAGGTTTTTCCCGCGCCGGTAGCCATATGAATCAAGGCCCGCGGCCTGTTCAGGCCCAAGGATTGTTCCAACCCCGTCACGGCGCTGATCTGACAGTTGCGCAGGTTTGTTTCGGGGAGTGGCGGCATCTGCTCGGCGAGCCGGCGGCGCAAGGTTTTCGGTTGAGCCTGCCAGGCATCCAAGGTGTCGGGCGTGAAGAAATGAAAGAGTTCACGCGAGCGCGGGGCCGGGTCGGCTCCGTCGGTAAAGCGAATGATCTGGCCGGTGGCCTCAAACAGAAATCGCAACGGGGCGTTATCCTTGCGCCATTTGAGAGTGGCGTTCGCATAACGCTCGGTTTGGCTTTCAGTGACGGTGAGCGTTTCGCCCTCACTGTCTTTCTTGGCTTCGATGACGCCCACAGGCCGGCGGTTCACAAACAACACATAGTCGGCCGGGCCGGTGTCGGTCGGGTACTCGCGCTCGGCCACTCCCGCACCCGCTGACAAATTGAGTTGTTTCAGATCCTGTATGACCCAGCCGGCCCGTTCGAGCTTGTGGTCGATCCGCTGGCGCGCCTCGGCTTCCGGCGTCATAGGAAGTCTTCCCCGTTGAACGGTGCTCGGCCGTGCGGCTGCAAAGCCGACGTAAATCGGCGCCAGTCTACCAGACAGTCACCTCCGCAGCCAGCGTAGGAATGCCGCTGGAACCAACGGCACCGCAAGCAAGAGAATGGGACGCGTGTATCAGGGCGGGCTGAAGGCTGGCAAGAAAAAGGCCCGGAGGTGAATCCGGGCCCTTGGGTTTGGTGGAGGCGAGGCGCTCAACCCATCGTTGATAGCCTATATTGGCCCCTCTCTCACCTTCACAATCCAAGGGACAGTGCTTGCCGCATGACACCTAACCCACAAGTGAAGCCCATCGTATGATCAACCAGACTCTCCATCCTAGGCAGATCGAACGCATCACAGTTTCTTTATGGTAACTGACGAGATCGGCTGATAGTGGGGTGAAAGGTTGTGGCCCAGTGTGTATTTTCGAGATCGATCGACCTATGACCTTCCCTTCAGCGTCAAACGCAATGATTAGCCCCATCCCATCGGTGAACACCCCTTCACCGCTCACCGCGACAATGAGGCCTATGCCAGGCACAAATAACAGCAGGCTTCGAATTGCACCGGATTCATCGTCACATCAACAATATTAACAAGATAGTTCTGCAAAGCACGGCAAAACCGGGCAAGAAATACGCAAATCTGGAACCGGACGCAACCAGGAATCAAACCCTCAAGACTTGCCTCCATGCAAGGGGGATGACTCATGAGCACTCGTCTCGCCCTTCCCTGTCGTCGTCGTTCTTTCGCCTGGAACTAAGCTTCCGACGATAAGTGGGGTCGCTCAATAATTCCGCTCGTAGACGATGCTCGTATGTGCGACATGGAAGGCCGTGAAGCCGGCGGCAAGCCAGAGATACATCCACCAGCGATATGGCCCTGGCCAATAGAGCCTGCGACCGATGAGACCGAGACCGGCAAGCCATAGGAGTGGCGTATATGCTGGAGCGAGGAATCCCGGCCAACTCAGACTCCACCGAGACTGCGGGAAGAGAATCAATGCGAGCCAAGCCAGAAAATACAACACCATCCCGACCGTGAACAGGGTCAGGCCTCGCCGTTGGGATACCATCCTAAGGTCAAGCGGCATGAGGAACGGTAAGATGAGGACGATGAGACGAAGAAGATTTTCCCCATAAGTCACCATCGGTGGAATATCCCGCCAAAACTCCTGTGACCCTAAGGCTGGTGGCAGAAAACCTGTGAACGCCATGTTCCAAACTAGAATGGGTATTGTGAGCAGCCCGCAACTCAGGACATAGTCACGAAGGCGAACCTGACTCAATGTCGCGCTCATAGATCACCGTTGAGAGAGCAAGACCAGGACCGCCACATTGTAGCCGGCGTGACCGACCCACGACATCACCCACGACTCGGAGGCTCGGCGAAGCTCGCCAAGCAACAGCCCAACCCACGCCATATACAAACTCTGCAACAGATAAAATGGCCCGCTGACGTCGCCTCCGATGAGCAAGGGCCCAAGGTGCGCACCGCCAAATGCGACCGACGTCGCGAGGACCACGCCTCTCGCAGAAATTTGCTGTTGTTCCAGCCATCTGAACAGAACTTGCCGAAAGAGCAATTCCTCCACTCCAGTCACAGTCATAATGCCCGGCAGGATCATCACGATGTTGAGCGTCGCTGTATCGTAGGGTGTGGGGATCTTGGTCAGCCGCAGCACGGATGCCGCCAGTACGGCACTTCCCACAAGCAGCCCAAACAGAACGGCCCAACACCCGGCGGGCCGACTTGGCCAGATGTTCCAACCCGGTTTCACGAACACCACTCCGGCAACCGTCGTGAGCACGAGAATCACGGTGCCCGCTGTACCTCCGGGAAAGAGTATCTGGGACCCCCAGAAGACTAGATAGAACTCAAGAAGGGCTATGCTGAATCCCAGCAATGGCGTTCGCATATGCCTTCGCATCCTATCCTCGCTACATCGGCAGCAGGTACTGGCGCACCGAGCCCCATATGACATGCCAATAGAGGTAGTACACCAGCCGACAGGCATACATCGAGACAAAGTCATACCGCCGAAAGATGGAGAGCTGAAGCACGTTGAACACAAACACGTGTAACCCCACATATGCATCCGCCCATGAGAACGCTATCTCCGAGGACAGCCAACTCAATTGAAAGATCGGCTCCGGACAGGATGCGAGGATGATACAGAGCCAGAGAAGCTTGGTTGAATTCCGTCCCTTAAAGAGCGGTCCAAGCAATGCCAGGAGAATCGCAAGAGGCAGGGTGTGAAACACGATTTCCGCGACATAGGCCATGGTCGGATAAAACAACAAAGACTGCGGCGGCGGGACATGCTGGTATGGGAACACGACCATGAGATCGGCAAGAATGATCACCACGGCGAACAGCGTGGCGAACGCCGAGGACCATGCCATGCCCCTCAGACTCTCTCTTCCTACGGCCATCTCAAACCAACGGCGTGAAGAAAGAAAACCGAGAGAGACAACTCCCAGAACGCTGATGACGGAGACCGCGAGGACAGGAGGGATACTTCGAAAATACGGCTGAAACACAAGATGGGCGGAGAAAGACAGGATGCCCGTGAGTCCGATCGCCCCAAGAGACAAGATTGCAACGGCCAGGTACCGTCGTCGATCACCCCAGGCCGTGGATGGCTGTCTCATCATCGTCGGATTCCAGGAACCACCGGTCACGAAGATGAGGTCAGCACGACGGGCCGCACAAGTTTCGCCATCAACTCGTTGAACTTGTCCGGTTCTTCGGTCGGCGGTTCGTGGCCGGATTCTTCGAACCAGATGAGTGTTTTGGACGGAGCCCGCAAGACGTCGAAATACGCGACGCTGGTTTCCGGCACCACCACGCGATCATGGCGACCGAGAAAAAAGAAGACCGGCATCTGCAATGCGGGTGCATTTTTGATGAGATTGACCTGGATAAGCTCCTGCCACATGGCCTTCGGCGTTACGAGTTGGCTTCGCAGAATGTTGGGCAAGTCGAAAATCGACGCTTCCGGCCCGCTCAGCGTGATACGGGTGAATCTCCACAAGGACATCCCGCGTACGATGCCGACGAAGCGCGTGATCCATTTGCGTTCCACCACCATGTCCCAAAAGGCAGGTGGCGGGGGACCGATGGCACGCAATTCACGAATGGCCTTGCGGTGTTGACGACGCTCCGCTTCGGCAAGAATGAACGTATACGAGGCCGTTTCGAAGGCGGCCCACTCGCCAATCTGTCCGGTGCCGACATAGGCGGCCACCTTCTCCGGGAATCGTGCAGCATAGAGAACGCCCAAGACCGAACCCCAGGAGTGGCCGTAGAGCACCACTTTCTCTTTTCTAAAACGTGCACGGAGCATCTCGACCAGTTCATCGAGATCGGCAATGAATTGCTCGATCGTCAGGGAGGAGGCGGGCATGCGCCGGTCGAAGGACTTGCTCGTGCCACGCTGCATCCAATACACGACGGTGTAGTGTTGTTCGAGTGCGGCATTGAACGTACGGAAGAGACGCATCTCTGGAAAGCCCGGCCCCCCATGCAGCAGGATCAAGATCGGATTGGCGATGTTCTCCCCCCGAATCATCACCCACTGATCGAACCCACCCAAACGTAGGTAGCTGATTTCCGCGATGCTGTTCGGAAGGGTCTTGCCATCAGGACCGCGAAACGGCGGCGTTGTTCCCCTACGTTTCATTGCATTCTCTTAATTGAGCCAAGACAAGCACACCTATCCCTCTACTACTCCTCCACTCCCACCATGTGAGACCCTGTGGCCTCTCTCCACAGGCAAAAGCTTCTTGCTGTCGCGTATCACCCCATGGATGTTCCTCAAACATCCCGTCTCTTTGTACAAGCACATTGTATGCCCTTTGTTACGCAGCGATCTTCGACGAACAGGCAGGCAGCATACTCCTTGCAAAACAAGAGCCGGAACGACGATTCCTGGAGATGCGGTCCAGCGAACTCCGTGAACGAGGGGCACTCAATAGGAACCTTGTCTCCGATCCACGAGTCTACAGCGCCTGCACTGCTGTGTACTCATATCTTCCAAGAGGTCCGTCATGTATATTCCGCCCGGCTTCAACACAGTCACGCCCTACTTCTTTGTTGCCGATGCCGAAGCGTTCGTGCGCTTCTTAGTGCAGGGTCTTGGTGGAACTGAGACCCTGTCGAACTATGCGACCGAGCGGTCTGATCCAAAACGTCCAAGTCAAACTTGATACATCCACTGTGATGGTCAGCGAAGCCACAGAACGTTACAAGCCGATGGCTGCTGCTTATTATTTGTACGTCGAAGACGCCGACGCGTCCATGCAACGGGCGCTCAAACATGGAGCGGCTCTTGAGATGGAGGTTAGCGACATGCCCTACGGCGATCGACAAGGCGGTGTGAAAGATCAGCACGGAAACATCTGGTGGATCTCACAACGGACCGTACACGAGCCCTATACTCCGTAGGGATGTACAAAGATTCATAAGGACTGTGCTATTTCGAGAGAACTGCTCGCGGCATTCTGGCCTCTGCATCCTACCTCAGCCTCTCCAGCCTCCCTTTACGCCGAACGAGATTCTTATAGTCCCACTGAATCGCCCGAGCTTTCTTCAACCATCGGCGCAAATCTGTCTTTGTTACTTCTGAGACTTCACTATAGAAAACTGATGCATCCTTGAACTTCTTGCCGACCACGTTCAGTCCTACCTCTTCAAAATCCGCCCCGCTCCAGAACATCAGGCGTATACCTGGCTTCTGTTTGCTATATCCGACAATGGGATTCCCATCCAAAAACCAGACTGGATGCGCATGCCATATCTTGTTTTCAGCGTTGGGCAGGTTTCTATCGATTTCCTCAGCAAGCACGTCACACACTTCCTTGTAATGAAGTCCTTGTTGCTTGTTGTACTGTAGAATTTCTGGATGCATGGCATTCCTCCAGCTGCATGACAATGTTTCGGTCAAACCGTATACGAGAGGTATCAGGCAGTTTCAATCCACATGACACGCAATGAACGCGTCGAATACCCTACGCCATTGGGGCCACCGCGATGACGATAACACTCTGACCCCAATCCGTTACTTGACCAACGCCTGCTCGCAGCGCTTGTTGGGCACCAAGACCTATGTCATATAGGCTTACCCGAAGCGTGGCTTGAGAAAAATGTGATGACGTTCCCAGCAGGCTCACTGATGGTAAAAACTTCGTGATCGATTGATGGGCAAGCCTCAATCGGTGACGGGGCTAGCCCCAAGAATGAAAGCCGTTGATGAGTTGCTCGTAGATCATCAACCATAAGGTCAAATGAGGCGTCACCCTCGACGACTTTGTCTTTGCGCATCAAGATCAGATGTGTACCACCACGCATTTCGTAGACCGACACCTCTGGTCCGTCAAATATGGCGCGCATGCCAATTGTGCGCATGAACCGGGCAGTCTCCTCCATGCGATCCGTATTGAGAACAACATGCGCTACGCCCACCTCAGGACACTGATCATACTCGCTCATTTTCCTGGTGCCCAACTGTGTATAAACCGATCCGCATGAGCGCGGTATCCGGCAGTTCAATACGCACAATACGCGACAAACACTCGCACATCGTACGCCTTCCCTGTTGTTGTTTCCACGAGTTGCAACCACACGATCATTCTTCACAAATTCTTATACGGATCGGCATAACGCGATAGCTCAGGGTCAGAGTACAATACTGTTATCTGGGCCGGATCCCCCCTCGGCGCCACATAAGCACTCCAAGAGAGAGCATCCAACCCAGAAGGATGGAACTCGCCGGCATATTGATCGCCATCGCTGGTCCGGAAAACCCTGTGTATGCCATCATGACCCCTGCGATCGTTGTGCCCACACCTCCCACAATGGCAAGCCCACCCATCCACTTTGGATACGTATCGTCAACCAGCAAAGCCATTCCGTAGCAGATCGCTGTGAGCCCGAACAACAGATTCCCCATGCTGGCCAAACCGATCTCTATCTGACGGACGGCGAGAGCCGCCTGAAAGGTCACCTCTTTTTGCGCTGTCGGCGCGGTGGCCCAGGCATCAACCATCACCTTCAAGGCGATTCCGTCCACGGCTTGCAGCACAGCTCCCACTCCTAGACTAGCGACGGCTCCGCCAGTCGCAATGCGCGACCACCCGTTCCCGCCTGCGCCCTCCAATTCCTGGGTGAGGAACAACAGTGCGACGACCATGAATATGACACCACTTAATTGGATGAGGTGGCTCGCTATCCATAAGTGGTCAGCAGCGTATTCGGTAAACGCCGCAACGGCATCATTCGGGTCTGCCCCAAGCGGATGCAGATAGGTGCCGACGAAGAGTAATATCACCCCAGCGATGGCACTCATGGCACCAACTCTGCTTCTGTTCATGGCAACACAGTTATCCCAAGGAAACATTCGTTACGCCAAAATATCAGTCGCTTCCAAAAGCGTGTTGCTTACCAAACCTCAGGTAGGCCACCCAATGTCGATTCTCGCCTGACCCGACGACTATCTTATGCCATGGGAGGCATGCCATGAAATATCTGCTGCTAGTCCATCACAATGAAGATAGGTTCAAGAGCATGCCCGAAGGCACCAGGAAAGACATGCTCGCAGAATCCATCCAGCTCTGCCACCAACTTGATAGCAAAGGACAGTATGTCCATGCCTCGCCCCTACAGCCTGAGGGAACAGGAACCATCGTTCGAGTACGGAACGGCAAGCCGATGGTGACCGACGGCCCCTTCATGGAAACCAAGGAACAACTCGCTGACTACTTTCTGATCGACGCTAAGGATCGAGAGGAAGCTATCAGAATTGCCGAACGAGTACCTGAGGCACGGATTGGCACTGTCGAAGTCAGACCAGTAATTGCGATCTCTGGATTGCCGGACACCGTGAAGCGTGAATCCTGAAACGTATCAAGCCTTGGGGTGGAGTTGCGGGTTGCGGGTTGCGGGTTTCTCGTCTCGAAAGTATCACGAAACCTTGAACTCACAACCCGAAACATTTGCTTCACAGATACGAACGACGAAGAAAGGAGCGCGGAATGAGCAGCATACGGCTACTGGTCGGAACAAGAAAGGGTGCGTTCATCTTGACCTCGGACGGCAAGCGGAAACAGTGGTCCGTCGACGGTCCGCATTTCGGTGGCTGGGAATTGTACCATCTGAAAGGCTCGCCGTCCGATCCTGATCGGATCTATGCGTCACAAACCAGTAGTTGGTTTGGGCAAGTCATCCAGCGATCAGATGACGGCGGGAAGACCTGGAATCCACCAGGTACCAAACCGGAAGACCTCATGGGGGCGGACGGTATGCCGAAGGGGGAAAGCAATATGTTTTGCTACGACGCCTCGGAGAAGACCGGCAAGCCCCTCACGACACATCAGCATTATGACGGCACGCAACGTCCCTGGGAGTTCAAGCGCGTATGGCATCTCGAACCGTCGCTGACCGATCCAGATACCGTATACGCAGGCGTAGAAGACGCAGCAATCTTCAAGTCGACTGACGGCGGTACCACATGGAAGGAGCTGGCGGGACTGCGCAGCGCCAAAGGCCAACTCTGGCAACCTGGCGCCGGCGGCATGTGCCTTCACACCATCTTGCTGAATACCGGACAGCCGGATCGCATGTTCGTCGCCATCTCGGCGGCCGGTTCCTTCCGCAGCGACGACACAGGCCAGACGTGGAAGCCGATCACCAAAGGCTTGGTTGCGAAGTATGAACTGCCCGATCCGGATGCCGAAGTCGGCCATTGCGTCCATTGCATCACGATGCATCCCGCTCGTCCGAACGTTTTGTTTATGCAGAAACATTGGGATGTGCTGCGCAGCGACAATGGTGGCGAGTCGTGGCAGGAGATCAGCGGCAACCTACCGAGCGATTTCGGATTTCCAATCGCGGTGCATACCCACGAACCAAACACGATATATGTCGTCCCGATCAAGAGCGATTCCGAACATTATCCGCCGGAAGGCAAGTTACGCGTGTACCGCAGCACGGTCGGTGGGAACGAATGGGAGGCACTGACAAAGGGACTGCCGCAACAGAACTGCTACGTCAACATTCTGCGTGATGCGATGGCTATCGATCAGCTTGATCCCTGCGGCATCTACTTCGGTACCACCGGCGGACAGGTTTATGGTTCTGCCGATGGTGGAGACAGTTGGGAGCCAATTGTTCGAGATCTACCAGCAGTCTTGTCGGTGGAAGCACAAACACTATGATACAACGTGAAGTGCTAAGCGTAACGAGTTGCGAGCTTCGAGTTACGAGTTCCTGAATTCGAAACGTGAAACTCGAAACACGAAACATCAGAAGGTGAGACACGACTCATGGTGCGTGTGATTCTCCCACAACATTTGCGGACTCTCGCAAGAATTAGCGGCGACGTTGCGTTGGGCGTTACCGGCCCAGTTACGATCGACTCAGTCCTCGATGCCGTGGAGGCTCGTTATCCAATGCTACGCGGGACCATCCGTGATCATGTAACGAAACGCCGTCGCCCCTTCATCCGGTTCTTTGCATGCGAGCAGGATCTATCGCACGAAGCGCCAGACACTTTCCTCCCCACAGCCGTGACAAGCGGAGCAGAACCGTTGTTGATTATCGGAGCCATGGCGGGCGGGTGATTGCGCTGCCGATCTTGAGCTACTTCGCTCGAACATGAAGCGGACAATAGTTGATGAAAATAGGAGGAATAAGCGATGCCGAAGATTACGCCGTTCCTATGGTTCGACGGCAAAGCCGAGGAGGCCGCCAGTTTCTACACTTCGATCTTTAAGAATTCAAAGATTGAGAACGTTTCGGCCGTGTCTGCAACATTCTACCTCGACGGGCAAGAGTTCATAGCCCTGAACGGGGGGCCACAGTTCACCTTCACCGAGGCCATCTCCTTCTTCGTCAACTGTGAGACCCAGGCTGAAGTCGACGAGTTATGGGAGAAACTTTCCGCTGGCGGAACCAAACAAAGGTGTGGGTGGCTGAAAGATAAGTTCGGCGTGTCGTGGCAAGTTATTCCCTCTGTCTTGGGCGACATGTTGCAGGACGAGAATGAAGACAAATCAGGGTGAGTCATGCAGTCCATGTTGCAGATGAGCAAGATCGATATCGCCGGCTTGAAACGTGCCTGGAAGGAGGTGCATAGAATGCTACCGGTGTCGTGTTTTTTCAAGACGCTTCCTCTCGGCAATCTGTAGGGTGTTATTGCTAGTACCGAGAGGGAGTACCCCGATAGTCAGCGTTGCGTTCTGCAAGAGAAGGAGGACACCCATGAGCATCACCGTCGTGTGGGATACGTGGCTCAGACCAGGCGCGGAGGCCGAGGGGCTGCGGCTGACGCGGCAGATCTGGTCGGACATGCGACGGTTTGACGGTTTTTTGTCACACCACATTCTCATCGATCAGCATGAACCTAGCCATCTCATCGCGCTGGCACGGTGGCGAAGCCTCGCGGACGCCGATGCGGTCCGGGAACGGTACAAGGATTCAGAAACAATCCGACGACTCACCCCGTTGCTGGCTCGTCCGAGGGATCGCTGGATCATGCAAGAGGATGAAAACCGGTCATGAGCCCTCTGTAATGGTAGGTCGACATTTCACCGCTCCCCCTAATGTGGCTCCGATTATGCGCCGGTTGAGGGCTAGTAAAGTCAGCAGGTTGACTTTCAATCAGGACAGCAGGAGGATCAACTCAATCTGAGGTTCCCTATGAGCCGCAGCAGACGCCCTCGATTAGAACAATGGACTGTGAAAGATTATGAGGAGCTGGCACCACCGCAGTCGCTCGTTCCCTTCGTCGATCGATTCTGGCATGGCGTCGTGTCGGCGACGAGCCCGTTCCGCGACTTTACGATTGTGCCTGACGGATGCGTGGATGTGGTATATGAACAACTGGGCTCTCATGTTCGTTGTTTCATCTTCGGAACAGTCAGCCACCTCCAACAGTTTCAATTCACGCCGGACGCGCAGTATCTCGGGATTCGGTTTCGTCCAGGAATGGGCCGACACTTTCTTGATCTGCACCCCAGAGAACTGACCGACCAGCATGTGGAGCTCCCAGCTTTCCTTGGTGTGCGGCCGGACGAACTTGCAGGCGAAACAGACTTCCTCGCTCAGTCAGAGTTGCTCACCCACAGGCTGGGCACCACCCTCCATCGATTAGATATCACACCAACACCCCTCGACCGGGCGCTCCAATTGGTGCAACAGAACCGTGAAGTCTGGCGAGTCGATACCCTGTCTGAGTTGACTGGGTGCAGCGCTCGCCACATCGAGCGCGCGGTGATGGCTCATATTGGTCTACCACCAAAACTTCTGCTTCGGATCCTTCGTGTGCAGTCCGCAATCGCAGCCATCCACCATGCCCCGCTGAGGAGCTTGGTCGATCTGGCCGCCATGCTCGGCTATAGCGACCAAGCGCATATGAACCGCGACTTTCGCTTGCTGACCGGAAACACTCCTGCTCAATACCAGCTCGCGCTAGCCCAAAAAGCCTAATTGCAACTGGTCTTTGTGGTCAGCCCGCCATGTCGGGTTTTTCCAATATACCTAGCACGAGCCTGCGCTAGTCTGATCTTG
>Ga0073899_10001826_pt1 | contig 19322 bp, 17 predicted proteins | sample KloWWTmetaKNB5Ph_FD_88975 | JGI IMG/M metagenome (GOLD analysis project Ga0073899, IMG submission 88975) | Active sludge microbial communities from Klosterneuburg, Austria, studying microevolution and ecology of nitrifiers - Klosterneuburg... | ecosystem: Engineered > WWTP > Aerobic digester >... | reverse complement strand
GCGCCGCCCCAGACTGCTGCCGCCACCGGACCGAACCGACGTCGGGTTCTGACTGCGGGCGCTGCGGCATTGCTGGCCAATGCGCCGGGCGCGGGGCAGGCGCTGACGGATGACCCCTGGGGCGCAGCGGCGCGGCTGAGCGCCGACTTCGAATCCCTGGCTGCGATGTGGCTGGGTTACGACGCCGGGCACGAGGCCTTCACGGCCGAACTGTCGGCACAGCTGCAACCCTTCGTGCCGCTGAAGCTTCTGGTGCGCGACGCTGGCGCCGAAGTCGCCGCGCGAGCGCTGCTGGGTCGGCGCGGTGTGGCGGTGGACCGCGTGCAGTTCGTGCGTGAGCCGCAGGCGCTGTTCTTCGTGCGTGACGCCGCCGTGTTTGCGCACGACGCGTCCGGCCGGCCGTCGATCGTCGACTTCCGCTGGAGTCATTACGGCTGGGCCGCCTGGTGCCGCCAGCGTCATGCTGGGCGACCGACCGAAGCCGCGCGTTGTGCCGCGGTCGACGACCCTGCGCCCGACGATCTCGACCGCCACCTGGCCGACGGCCAGGGGCTGCAGCGCTTTGCCAGCCCGCTGGCGATGGAGGGTGGCGGCGTCGAGGTGAACGGCCAGGGTCTGCTGATCGCCAACCAGGCGCTGTGGGTCAGCCGCAACCCGGGTCTGTCGCGCGCCGCGATCGAAACCGAACTGCTGCGCCTGCCCGGCATTCGCAAGGTGATCTGGCTGCCGACCGGGTTGGCGCAGGACCCGTTGCACCGCGCCACCATCGTCGGCCGCCATGTTGCCTGGGGCACCGGCGGCCACACCGACGAGTTCGTACGCTTTGCCGACGCGCGCACCGTGTTGCTGGCCTGGCCTGAGGCTGCCGAGGCCGCGCGCCATCCGGTGACGCGGCTGAACGTGCAGCGCATGCAGCACAACTTCGAGATCCTGAGCCGCAGCACCGACCTTCGTGGCCGCCGCCTTCGCGTGTTGAAACTGCCGCTGCCACGCATCATCGAGCGCAAGGTCTGGTTGTCAGGCGGTGCCGACACGCGGTTTTCGGCCGAGTGGAGCGCGGCCTCGTTTCCGGTTGCCGAGCGTCGCCGCGACGGCGACTGGGTGATGCAGGTGGCGTCGGCCAGCACGCTGAACTTCGTGGTTGCCAACGGTGTGGTGCTGCTGCCGGACTACCGCGCGCATGGCACGCCGCTTGCGCTTCACGGGCAGGTACAGCGTGTGATGGCGCAGGCCTTCGACGGGCGCCAGTTTCGCTTCGTCGACGCGGTGGGCGCAAACTGGGTGGGCGGCGGCGCGCACTGCGCCACCTTGTCCGAGCCGGCTCCAGCCTAGTCGGGAGCCCGCAAGCGCGCCGCTCGAAAGTGTTCTGGCACCTAGCGCGCGAGCCAATCCTTGAGCTCGCCGGCGTGCTCTTCTTCGTCGACCAGGATGTCTTCCAGCAGCCGGCGGGTCGTCGAGTCCTTGTCCGCCACGAGGGCGATCATCTGCCGGTAGCTCTCGACCGCAACGCGTTCGGCGATCAGGTTGGCGCGAATCGTCGCCTTCAAGTCGCTGGACTCGTCGTATTCGGCATGGCCCCGGGCCACGAGCCCCTCAGGGTTGAAGTTGGGCTCGCCGCCGAGTTGCACGATGCGCTCGGCCAGTCGGTCGGCGTGCGACAACTCGGCATTGGAATGGACGAGAAACTCCTCGGCAATCTTCGGACTCTCGAGACCGTCTGCCGTGAAGTGATGCCGCCGGTAGCGCAGAACGCAGGTGAGTTCCGTGGCCAGGGCACCATTCAGCAAGGCCACGATCTGCTTGCGCCATGGGCCATATGCGGGCGTGATCGCGCCGTCCGACAGGTCCTTGCGAGCGGCATCGATGGCGTCATGGTCGAGAGCAAGTTCAGTTTGGTCGCTGGTGGTTGAAGATGATTTTTTCATCGCATGGACTCCAGGTTGGATCGGTTGCGGGTCAGCCGCCGTCGACGGGCAGTTGCTTGTCAACGGCACTTGCAAGCTCGACGGCAGCAACCATTGCGCCGAGGCGCTGAGTCGGGGCAGACACGTCGTGCAAGGCAACCTCCCTTTGTCGGGAGCCACTTTTGCGACGGTGCAGTGAGGATAGGCAGCTGGGTCGAAATCACCCATCGGCCGGGAACGCATTGCGCTGTCGGACAGTGACTACATCGAACTGCACCACAACGTCTGCATCTGCGGCGCAGACCTGCACCGCCGGTTCACGCGCACGAAGCAAAGAGAAGCGGCGCCCCGGAGAACGCCGCTCGTCAGCCCGTCAAGATCGCGTCACAGCGGCATGCGGTCGCTTTTCTTCGTCTCGAACCAGGAATCAGTAGCGCTGCGCTCCCAGGACGCGATCTGTTTCTCGGCGTCGTCCTTCGCGCAGCCATAACGCTCCTGGATCTTGCCGGCCAGCTGCTCGCGGCGTCCGGCGACGACGTCGAAATCATCGTCGGTGAGCTTGCCCCACTGCACTTGCACCTTGCCCTTGAGTTGCTTCCAGTTGCCTTCGATTCGGTCCCAGTTCATGTCGATCTCCTTTGTGTCTTGGCATGTCCGCGATGTCGCGGTGGTTGAAGTCACGGGGCACGCTGCCACCGTCATTCCAGTCTCGGCTGCAGGGCGGTGCAGGTCTGTCGGCCAATGGCGCACAGTGACGTAGGAGGACGCATTGGCGTGGGTCGGGTGCGATGCCTTTGCGCGTCGCGCAAGCAGTTGGCGCCTTCGAGTGCCCGGCCTGTGTCGGCAGCCTCCTACATGCAGTAGCGGCCACGGCCGGCAGCCAACGCGGTGTGCGTTCCCTACAGTGAGGTCATCGCAACACAACATGCTGCGACAGCATTCAACCCAAGGAGCCCAACATGTTGCATTACGCCGTCGTCTTCCTCGTCATCGCACTGATCGCGGCCGTTTTCGGCTTTGGCGGTATTGCGGCGGGGGCAGCCGGCATCGCCCAGACCCTGTTCGTGGTCTTCCTGATCATGGCCGCGGTTTCCTTCATCTTCAGCCTCACGCGCAAACGCTGACACCGTCGCACGCGAGAACCACCACCCCTCACTTCAGGAGTCCACAAATGAACACGTCCAACACAATCAAAGCCGCCAGCGATCTGGCTGACAGCGCTGTTGCCATCACCGACAAGGCTCGAGTGGCCACCAAGCAAGCTGCCGACACGGTGGCAGACGAAATCGAGAGCGGCGTCGACAGCTTGCGCAAGACCGTTCCAGAGGCACTCTCCCGCGCCACCGCGCAGGCTGAAGATCTTGCGCGTCTCGGCATCGAGCGCGCGCGCCGGGCCAGTGGCGCTGTGCGCCAGCAGGCTGTGCGCATGGGTGACCAGACGGTGGGCTACATCAAGGATGAGCCCGTGAAGTCGATGTTGATTGCAGCCGCGGCCGGCGCCGCCACAGCGCTGGTCGTGGGTTGGCTTTCACGCTCGCGTTCGGATCGCGAGTGATGCAGCGCCAGCGCCAGCACCAGCACGTGCGCAATCGCTGACCGCCACTGGCGCAGGGCCTCACGGTCTCGCCAGTGCCTTCCATTTCGAGTCCAGAGGCACCGATGATCCACCCGCTGTTCATGCGCCTGGCGGCGCAGCCGAGCCTGTTCACCGAACATGCGCTGGCCTATGCCGAGCTGGCCCGTGCAGAAGCGGGGCTGCTCGGGCAGCGCTGGCTGCGGCGGGGTGTGCTGGCGGCCCTGGGGCTGGGCAGCGCCGCGCTTTCGTTGGGCCTGGCAGGGGTCGCCGCATTGCTGGCTGCGTCGCTTCCACTTCAGGCCATGCCAGCGCCATGGGCGTTGTGGGCGGTGCCCCTTGCCCCGGCCCTGCTGGCGGCGGCTTGCACCTTGCTGGCCCGCAGCACACCGGCAGACTCTTCGTTCCCGCTGTTGCGACGGCAGATCGAATCGGATGCCATGCTCTTTCACGAAGTGGATGCAGCATGAACAGCACCCTTGAAATCGCTGCGCCGGTCGCGGACCCTGAGGATCGGCTTGAGAACGCGCTGTCCCGCATCGAACGGTCGCGCAGCCGGCTGCGCGATGCACTGTTGCCGGCGCAGGATTCGCATGGGCCCGGGTCACGGTCATCGGGTGGCCGCATCTTGCGCAGCTGGCACGCTCGCCTGCGTCGTGTTCTTGCCGGCACCCCCTTGGCGCCGCTGGTCAATCCAGCCTGTGCCGCGGCTCGCGGCTGGTGGCACCGCAATCCCTTGCGCAACACCGTTGTGGCCATTGGCACCGTCATGAACAATGAAATCGGGCCCCAGGTGCGCCGGCATCCGGTGTTGAGTGTCAGCCTGGCTGCAGCTGCAGGTGCTGCACTCGTTGCGGCACGTCCTTGGCGTTGGCAACCGCTGGCCAGCCGGGCCAACCTGGTCCAGCGGCAGGCCTTGGATTCGGCCTTGTCGTGGTCGTGGCAGCAGCTGACGCAGCCGTCAGTGCTGGCGGCGCTCGTCACGGGGATTGCGGCGTGGCGCGGGCAGGCGGTTTCCCGGGCTGATGCTGCAGCGGCGCCGGTTGCTCCTCAGCCAGACCTGGGCAACTTGCAGTGAAGCAGCAAGCCCTGTGACGCCGCCCCTTGTTGCCCCCCGTCCGCTGCCGGCACTTCCGCCGTGGCGCAGCTTGGGCGTCGTGCTCAACGATGCCGTCTCGGGTTTCTTTTCCCACCAGGCGCAGACACGCGGCGCTGCGATCGCGTACTACACGCTGTTTTCGCTGGCGCCGATGCTTCTGGTGGCGATTGCGGTGGCTGGTATCGCTTTCGGCGAAGAGGCCGCGCGCGGAGAAATCCTGCGCCAGCTGTCGGCCCTGATCGGGACCACCGGTGCTGCCGCCGTGCAGGACCTGCTTGCCAGCGTGCAGCGCCACGGACAAGGCGGATGGGGTGCCATCGTGGGCCTTGGGTTGCTTCTGGTTGGCGCCACCACCGTCTTTGCCGAACTGCAAGCTGCGCTCGACGAGGTCTGGCGCGACACCCCCCTGGCCGAGGGTCGTGGCCCGCCTCCACCCTGGCGCACGCTGCTGCGAGCTCGGTTGCTCGCCTTCGGCTTGATCCTTGGGATCGGCTTCCTGCTCATGGTCTCACTGCTGCTGGGCGCGCTGTTGTCCGCGCTTGGCCATTGGTGGCAAGGACAACTTCAAGAATGGCAGTTCGCGGCGAGCGTCTTGCAGGGTCTTGTGGCCAGCGTCCTTTCGGTGGCGCTCTTTGCGATGCTGTTTCGATTTCTGCCCAGCGCGCGGGTGCCGTGGCGGCACGTGTGGCTGGGCGCCTTGGTGACAGCCAGCTTGTTCACGCTGGCCCGCTGGGCCATCGGCTGGTACATCGGCACGGCGGCGATGGACAGCGGCTATGGCGCTGCGGGCTCGTTGGTGGCGTTGCTGGTGTGGGTGTACGGATCAGCGCAGGTGCTCTTGCTGGGCGCCGAGATCACGCGCGCGATGTCCGTCCACGAAGGCCTCCACAAACGCGCGACCTGATCGGCGCTGCAGAGGTGACCCCTGCGCGCCCAACGTGCACATCAGCGTCAGGCGGCCTTGCGCGCGGCCTTCGTGTCGGCAATCTGCGCCAGCGCGCGCGCCAGCTGTTCGACCGTGCGGTCGATGTGCTGCAGCTTGTCCAGCCCGAACAGGCCGAGGCGGAAGGTTCTGAAGTCGGCACCTTCATCGCATTGCAGCGGCACGCCGGCGGCGGTCTGCAGGCCCAGCGCGGCAAAGCGCTTGGCGGTGGCGATGTCGGCGTCACCGGTGTAGCTGACGACGACACCGGGCGCCTTGAAACCGTCGGCGGCCACGCTGCCGTAGCCTTGTGCTTCGAGCAAGCTGCGCACACGCTGGCCGAGCTCGAGCTGTGCGTCGCGCATCCGGGCAAAACCCAGGGCCCTGGTCTCGGCCATGACATCGCGCGTGCGGGTCAGCGCGTCGGTCGGCATCGTGGCGTGGTACGCGTGGCCACCGCCTTCGTAGGTCTCCATGATCTGCAGCCACTTCTTCAGGTCGCAGGCGAAGCTCGAGCTGGTGGTGGCGTCGGCGGCGCTGCGTGCACGCTGCGACAGCATCACGAAGGCGCAGCCGGGCGAGCCGGTCCAGCCCTTTTGCGGCGCGCTGACCAGCACGTCGACGCCGGTGGCTCGCATGTCGACCCAGATCGCGCCTGACGCGATGCAGTCCAGCACGAACAGGCCATCGACCTCGTGCACCGCGTCGGCGACAGCCTTGATGTAGTCGTCGGGCAGGATCAGGCCAGAGGACGTCTCAACGTGCGGCGCGTAGACCACGGCGGGCCGTTCGGCACGAATGGTGGCCACCACCTCGGCGATCGGCGCCGGTGCAAACGCTTCTTGTGCGCCGGGGCGGGCGCGGCGGGCCTTGAGCACGATTTCCTGCGCCGGGATGCGGCCCATCTCGTGAATCTGCGTCCAGCGGTAGCTGAACCAGCCGTTGCGGAGGACCAGCACCTTGCGGTCATGCGCGAACTGTCGTGCCACCGCTTCCATGCCGAAGCTGCCGCTGCCCGGGATCACGGCCACCGAGTGTGCCGCATAGACCTCTTTCAGCATCGCTGAGATGTCGCGCATCACGCCCTGGAACTTCTGCGACATGTGGTTGAGCGCGCGGTCGGTGTAGACGACCGAAAATTCGAGCAGACCGTCAGGGTCGACGTCGGGCAGCAGGCCGGGCATGGGGTCTCCAGTTCAGCGCGAAAAAGTCGTGAGGGAGCTTAGCACCCTGTCGCCGACCGCGCTGGCGGGCAGGGTTCGGCTGCAATCAGGCGAGGGTGGCGCGTGGCATCAGGTTCAGCGCTGCGTACTGCAGCAGCATGATGGTCTTGGCGTCTCGAATGCGGCCGTCAGCCACCATCGCCAGCGCATCGTCGAAGGGCAGTTCCAGCACCTCGATGTCCTCGCCTTCGTGCGCCAACCCGCCGCCATCGCCGATGCGGTCGTGGTGGTCGTATTCGGCCACGTAGCAGTGCACGCGTTCGGTCAGCGAGCCGGGGCTCATGAAGGCATCGAACACGGCGCGTGGTCGGCGCACCCGAAAGCCGACCTCCTGTTCGGCCTCGGCGCGGATGCAGTCCTCGGGCGATAGTTCGTCCAGCAGCCCGGCCGGCACCTCGATCAGCAACTCGTCGTTGCCATTCAGAAAGGTCGCGTAGCGGAGCTGGCGCACCAGCACCACGCTGCGCCGCTGCGGGTCGTACAGCAGGATGGCCGCGCCGTCACCATGGTCGACCGTCTCGCGCTGCAGTTCCTGCCAGCGGCCGTCGCTGCGCTGCCAGTCGAGCGTGGTGTTGTTCAGCCGGGTCCAGTGATCGGTTCGCTTCTCGACGGACTTCACGCGAATGCGGTGGGCGATCGACATCGGGTTGGTGGTTTGGTGAGTTGGGGCCGGCCCCAAGCGTAGCCCAGGCCGGTGGCCACGGTCAGGGCCAGGCAGGAACGACAAGGCCCCGCCGAAGCGGGGCCCTGCAGCAACAGGCGGCGATTGCGGTATCAGCCGCGATGCGCGCGCTTGGCGATGATGACCACCTGCTGCGCCACCGTGCCGCGGTCGGCGTGGGCCAGCAGCTGTTCCGGGGCCGGCGAGGTGGCCAGCTGGTTGATGCTGCCCATCAGCACCAGGGTGACGAGGGCGGCCAGGCTGAAAGCGGAAACGCGGGTCTCGAGGTGATGGTTCATGGTGTGCTCCTTGCTGCGGTTCGGTGATTCGATGGCTGGACTTTAGGCAGCCGGCCGGTGTGTCGAAACCCTGGCGCGACGAAGCGCCGATGTCGTGAGACGAATTGCCCCCGAGGCTGACGAGTCGCTGGTGCCCGGTGCGCCAAAGCGCGACGATGCGACCGTGCTCTGGGGCTTCGGCACCAGGACGGTGGCGCCCGCACCACGCCCGCGCTCAGAGCGTCTGGCGCTGGCTTTCTGACGGGATCACTGCGCGCTGGGCTCTGGCAAGCGCGGCGCCGATCAGCAGTGCACAGGCCGACAGGCCCAGCCCCGCACGCAGGCCACCGGGGCCGTCCGCCAGCACACCCACCACGCCGGGGCCGATGATCTGGCCGACCGCAAAGATGATGGTGAAGGTGCTGACCCCCGCCGGCCATTGCTCTTGCGGCAGATTGTGGCGAACCAGCGCCGTCGTGGCCGCCACCACAGACAGGAAGACAGCGCCGAAGATCGACCCCGACACATAGGCCGCCACGGGGCTTGCCCACAACACGGGCAGCGCGGTCGCCAGCGCCAGCAACAAGCTCAGACGCGCCAGCGGGCGACCGTCAGGGTGGCGCTGCAGCAGCCCGGCCCACAGAAACGGGGATATCGCCACGCCGATGCCCAGCACGGCGAAGAACGCGGTGGCCGCGTGTGCCGGCAGCGCCTGCTCGCGCAGGAAGGTGACGATGAACGTCATGTATCCGATGTAGCCCAGCCCGAACATGAAGTACGCGGCCAGCGCGAAGGCGAAGGGCCTCGGATCGAAGCGGGCCTTGCCGGCGCCTGGCACCGGCTGTGGTGGCGTCGGGCGCAAGCGCCAGGCCATCACTGCGGCGGCGGCGAGCGACACCATGCCGAGCACCTGCCATGCCGACGCCCAGTGCATCGCGTGCGTACCGGGTGGCGCCACGATCAGCGCGCTGGCCACGATGCCCCAGCCTGTGCCCCCGTAGTAAAGACCCAGCACCAGACCGGGGTTGATGCCGCTGCCGGGTGGGCCGCGCAGGCTCAGCCGCGCGGCCATCAGCCCGCCACTCACGAAGATGACGGCGCTGATCGCACCCGATGCCACGCGCAATGCGTAGAGTTCGGTTTCCCCTCGGGTGAGGCCGTGCAGCATCAGCAGCAGGCCCACTGCGACCGTGCCTGCAATGCAGGCCGTGCGCGCGCCGACCCTGGCCATGAGCCAAGGTGCAGCCAGCGCCCCGGCAAGATAGCCTGCCGCGTTGGCCGTACCCATCGCACCGGCGGTGAAGTAGCTCCAGCCGAGGTCGGCACGCATCGGCGGCAACAGCAATGCATACGAGAAGCGGGCCAGCCCGAGCGACACCGCCGCGCCCAGCGCCAGTGCCAGTGCCGAGGTCAGGATGTCCCGTGCGGCGCGATCGATCACCGCATGCGCCGATGCAGCGCTGTCTGCCTTGATGGGCTTTCGCCACGTGCCAACAACGCATCTACGCCGCGGTGCATTTCAGCGGCCCGGTGGCACGGACGGCCGTGGTTCCTGGGCCAGCTGTCGCAAGCAGTGCAGGCACAGGCAGCCGTCGTACTGGGCCTGCAGCTGGCGCAGCTGTTCGGGCGCCAGCACCGGCGCCGTGCAGGCGCAGGGCGTGGCGTCGTCGACACCGCAGTGAAAGGCGCCGCCGCAACGCGGGCACGCGGCATTCGGCGCCAGCGGCGCGGTCACGGGGTGAACAGGCCCCGGTGTTGCTCGCGCAGCAGGTTCTTCTGCACCTTGCCCATCGCATTGCGCGGCAGCTCGGTCTCGATGAACACCGACTTGGGCACCTTGAAGTTGGCGATCTGGCCCTTCAGGGCTGCGGTCAGCGCCGTGCCGTCCAGCGTGGCAGCGGGCTTGGGCACGACGATGGCGACCACGGCCTCGCCGAAATCGGGATGCGGCACGCCGACCACCGCGCTCTCGGCCACGCCGGGCATGTCGTTCAGGTAACCCTCGATCTCGGCCGGGTAGACGTTGTAGCCGCCGCTGATGATCAGATCCTTGCTGCGTCCGACGATGGTGACGTAGCCGTCGGCGTCGACGCGGCCGACGTCGCCGGTCTTGAACCAGAGGTCGGCCGTGAACTCGTCGGCGGTCTTCTCGGGCATGCGCCAGTAGCCCTTGAAGACGTTCGGGCCCTTGACCTCGATGCCGCCAATATCGCCGCTGGCCACCGGGGCGCCCTTGTCGTCGCGCACGCGCAGATCCACGCCCGGCAGCGGGAAACCGACCGTGCCGCCGCGGCGGGCGCTAACCGGCTGGTAGGGGTTGGAGGTCAGCATTGCCGTCTCGCTCATGCCGTAGCGCTCGAGGATGGTGTGGCCGCTGCGAACCTGCCAGTCGTTGAAGGTTTCCAGCAGCAGCGGCGCCGAGCCGCTGATGAACAGCCGCATGTTCGCGCAGACCTGTGGCGTGAGCCCCGGGTCGGCCAGCATGCGCACGTACAGCGTGGGCACGCCCATGAAGACCGTGGCCTCGGCCAGACGGGCAATCACGCCCCTGGCGTCGAAGCGGCTGAACCAGATCATGCGGCTGCCGTTGAGCAGCGCACCGTGCGTGGCGACGAACAGCCCGTGCACATGGAAGATGGGCAAGGCGTGGATCAGCACATCGTCTTTCGCCCAGCCCCAGTAGTCTTTCAGCACCTGCGCGTTCGACAGCAGGTTGCCATGCGTCAGCATCGCGCCCTTGCTGCGCCCGGTGGTGCCGCTGGTGTAGAGGATGGCGGCCAGGTCGTCACTGCTGCGGCGCACCGTCTCGTGCTGGTCGCCATGAAATGCCGCGCGTTCGAGCAGGCTGCCGCGGCGGTCGTCGTCGAGCGTGAAGACATGCCGGGTTCCGGCCTTGAACGCCAGCTTGCTGATCCAGCCGAAGTTGCGGCCGCTGCACACCACCACGGCCGGCTCGGCGTTGCCGACGAAGTACTCGATCTCGGCGGCCTGGTAGGCGTTGTTCAGCGGCAGGTAGACATGGCCGGCGCGCAAGACGGCCAGGTAGAGCATCAGCGCCTCGACGCTCTTTTCCACCTGCACGGCAATGCGTGACTGCGCGGGCAGCTTCAGGCTGGCCAGCAGGTTGGCGATCATCGCGGTGCCGCGGTCGAGGTCGCGCCAGCGGTAATGCAGCGGCGTGGCCGTGTCGGCGGTCTCGATGGCGATCTGGTCAAGGTCGGCCGGGAAGGCCGAACGAAGGGCGGTGTAGAGGTTTTGCGAGCTCACGGATGCATTCTGACGCGTCACAACAGGCTGGCGAGCTGCCGCGAATGGGCCACCTCGCCGAGGACGAAGTTTTCATGGTGCAGCTCGACCTTCTTCAGATCGTAGAGGTAGTTCACCATCAGGCCAAAGGATTGGCGCAGGCCCTTTTCGGACAGGTCGCCCAGCGGGTTCAGGCGCTCGAGCCGGGCGCCGTTGTCGAGGTGAAAGCGGGCCACCGGGTCACCCAGCGTGGTGGGTGAGACCTGCGTCAGGTAAATCGCTGCCAGGCGCTGCAGGGCCTGTGCTGCGTCGGCGGGCAGCCGCTGCAGGCTGGCCTTGTCGCTCAGCCGCTCGAGCTTGCCGTCGCAAGCGGCCAGCAGTGTCTGCTGCGCCTCGGCCAGGCGCTGCGCACGCACACGCGACAGGCTTTCACAGGGTGCGCCCGCACGCAGCCAACGCGCCAGGCCGGGCAGCGGCGACAAGGTGCAGAAGGTCCTGAGTTGCGGCAGCTCGCGCTTGAGCTCGTCGGCCACGCGCTTGATCAGGAAGTTGCCCAGCGACACGCCGCGCAGCCCCGGCTGGCAGTTGCTGATCGAGTAGAAGGTCGCCGTGCGCAGGCTGCGCTCGGGCGGCTGCGTTGCCGTCTTGTCGATCAGTGGCGCGATGGCCGCCGGCATGTCGGGCAGCAGCGCCACCTCGACGAAGATCAGCGGCTCGTCGGGCAGCTGCGGGTGAAAGAAGGCGAAGCAGCGGCGATCGGGTTGCAGGCGGCGGCGCAGATCATCCCAGCCATCGATGGTGTGCACGGCCTCGTGCTGGATCAGCTGTTCGAGCAGATGCGCCGGCGAACGCCAGTCGACGCGCTGCAGCTGCAGGAAGCCGGGGTTGAACCAGCTGCCCAGCAGGTGCAGGAAGTCGGCTTCCACGGCAGCCAGCTCGGGCTGCGCGCCCAGCCGGCCCAGCAGCGCACGCCGCATGGCCACGATGTCGGCGGTGCCACCGGGCAGTCGGTTGATACGGCGCAGCAGCTCTTGCCGCGGCGGCTCGGCGTCGCGCAGCACCTGCTGCAGTTGCGCCGCGCCGGGCGACTGCGCATAGGCTTGCGCGCTGGCCAGCAGCGCCGCCGGGTCGGGGCTGAAGTCGCTGGCCAGGTGGCCGAAGAAGGCACCGCGCGCGTCGTCGGGCAGCGCACGGAAGCCGGCCACGAGGTCGCGCGCGATGCTCACGCTGTTGGCTTCGCCGCGCTCGGACAGCAACCGGTTACACAGGACCAGCAGGCGCCGCAGGTAGCGGTTGCTGCCCGGTCGGCGCGTCGTGTCTTTGACCGCTTCGAACATGCATCGACCCCGAAGGCTCAACCCATCAGCTGGGTCAACAGCCAGGTGGCCAGGCCCGGAAACACGCACAGGATCAGGATCGCCACCACCATGCAGCCCATGAAGGGCAGCGCGCCCTTCAGGATGGTGGGCAGCCGCACGTCGGGCGTGATGCCGTTGATGACGAACAGGTTCAGACCCACCGGCGGCGTGATCAGCCCGAGCTCCATGTTGATGGTGAGCACGACGCCGAACCAGATCGGGTCGAAGCCGGCGGCATTGATCACCGGCATCAGGATCGGTGTGGTCATCAGGATGATGGCCGCCGGCGGCAGGAACATGCCCGCCACCAGCAGCAGCAGGTTGATGGCGGCCATCACCAGCCAGCGGTTGACCTGCATCTCGCCGATGGCCTGTGCCACGCTCTGCGTGACCTGAAGCGACGACATCATGTAGCCGAACAGGATCGAGGTGCCGATGATCATCATCAGCATGCCCGATTCGCGCAGGCCGTCGCGCAGGATGGCCCACAGGTCCATCGGCCGCCACACGCGGTAGATCACGACCACCATCAGCAGGCACAGCATCGCGCCGACACCGGCAGCCTCTGACGGCGTGGCAATGCCGCCGTACAGTGCATAGACCACGCCGGCGATGACGGCCATGAAGGGCAGCAGCTTGGGCAGCAATTCGAGCTTTTCCGCCAGCGTGTAGACGCGGTCTTCGTCGATCAGCCGCGTGCCGCGTTTCCAGCTGAGAAACATCGCCCAGGCCATGAACAGCCCGGTGAGCATCAGACCCGGAATGATGCCGGCGATGAAGAGCCGGCCGATCGAGGTCTCGGACGCGATGCCGTACAGGATCATCGTGATGCTGGGCGGAATCAGGATGCCCAGCGTGCCGCCGGCGGCGATGGCCCCGGTGGCCAGGTCGGCGTCGTAGCCGCGCTTGCGCATCTCGGGGATGCCCATCTTGCCGATCGCCGCGCAGGTGGCGGGCGATGAACCGGTGAGCGCCGAAAACAGCGCGCAGGCGCCGATGTTGCTGATCACCAGCGACCCCGGCACCTTGTGCAGCCAGCGTGCCAGCGCCTCGTACAGGTCGGACCCGGCTCGTGACGACGCCACCGCGGCGCCCATGATGATGAACATCGGCAGCGACACCAGCGTGAAGTCGCTCAGCCCTGCGAACACCGTCTCGGGAACGAAATGGACGCTGTTCCAGCCGTCGAACACGAGCATGAAGGCCAGCGCCACCGCACCCATGCCGAACGCGATGGGCAGCCCGGTGGCCAGCACCGCCACGGTGACGACGAAGATCAGCAGTCCGACCTGCAGCGGCGTCACAGGCGATCGTCCGGTGACAGGCCGAAGGGCAGCTCGATCTGGCGGTGCACCAGCCACAACTGCGCCACGCATTGCAGGCACAGCAGTGCCAGCCCGGCCGGCAGCGCCAGGGTGGCGATCCACATGCGGGCGCGCCAGATCGAAGGCGTGGTCTGGCCGCTGGTCCAGGCCTCGACCCACCAGGGCACGGCGGCGTACAGAAAAGCCAGGCAGAAGGCCAGCATCACCAGGTGGCCCGCCATGTGCAGCCAGCGCCGCGCCGGCGTGGCCAGCATCAGCGGCAACACATCGACCGCCACATGGCCGCGCGTGAGCAGGATGTAGGGTGCACCTAGAAAGGTGGCGGCCACCAGCGCGAAGGTGACGAACTCGGTCTGCCAGATCGATGACTGGCCGAGCACCGCACGCACGAAGACCATCTGGCAGATCACGCCGACCGAGAGCAGGATCAGCCCGGCCGAGAAGACCCCGAAGGCGCGCGACAGGGCCTGCACGGCCACCACCCAGGCGGGCAGCGGCCGCGCTTCACTTGACACTCAGCGCCTTCTCGATCAGCTCCTTGCCGCCGGGCACCTTCTCGGCGAACACCTTGTACGAGGTCTTCTGTGCCACTGCGCGCCAGGCGGCTGCCTCGGCGTCGGTCATCTCGACCACCTCGACGTTGGCCTTCTTGAAGACATCCACCATCTTGTCATCGAGCTTCTTCGATTCGGCCGTGAAATAGACCTCGGCCTTCTTCGACGCCGCCATCAGCGCCTTCTTTTGTGCGTCGTTGAGCTTGTCCCAGCTTTTCATCGAGATCAGCACCGGCTCGTACATGAACCACAGCGCGTTGTCGCCAGGTGCCGTCACGCACTTGAGCTGTTCGTACAGCCGGAACGACACGAAGCTGCCGGTGGAGGTGTCGGTGCCCTGGGCCACGCCCTGCTGCAGTGCGTTGTAGACCTCGTTGGACGGGATCGACACGATCGACGCGCCGGCGCCGGCCCACATCTGCGCAAAGGTGGCGCCGGCCGAACGCACCTTCAGGCCGGCGGCGTCCTCGGGCTTGCGGATGCACTTTTCCTTGCCGCCGAAGGCGCCCGCCAGCCAGGCATCGGCCAGCACCTTGGCGCCGCCTTTCTCGATGATGGCCTTGACGTCCTGCATGAAGGGCGACGCGTTGATGCGTTCGGCATGCGCGTGGCTCTTCACCAGGCCGGGCATCAGCGTGGCACCGAACTGCGGGTGAAAGCCCGACGCGTAGTCGAGCGGGAACGAAGCCATGTCGATCTGGCCGGTGAGCATGGCCTTCCATTGCTCTTGCGCCTTCACCAGGCTCGAGCCCGGAAAGACCTTGATGTCCAGCCCCACCTTGGCCGCTGCGACTTCACGCGCGATCAGCTGCACCATCTCGTCGCGCACGTCACCCTTGCCGCCGGGGAACTGGTGCGACGCCTTCAGCGTGATGGTCTGGGCCAGTGCCGGCGTCAGCGGCAGTGCGGCCAGCAGCAGGGCTGACGCGGCACCCGCCAGGATGTGACGGACGGGATTGGGGTTGATACTTCGGGTCATGGGGGTCTCCGGGTGTGGGCACAAGCGGCCCTGTGGCGTGGCCAACACTCTAAGGAGAAAGTAGGGGGGTGTCCTGCTAGTGGATACCAGCATGCGGGCCTGTGGTCGCTGTCGCACGGGCGGCAGGCTGTCGTGCGGCCTGCGGCAGATCATGGCGCGACGGCCTTAGAGTGTGTGTCCATGGCTGCCGCCGACTCTCCGCTGCCGCTCGACACCGACCAGGTGCTCAAGCTGGCGGCGCAATCGATGTTCGACACCTTTGCGCGGTCGGCGATGGGCACGATGGTGGTCGACCGCGAACATCGCATCGTCTGGATCAGCGAAGGCTACAAGAACTTCCTGCCGGCATTGGGCTTCAGCAGCGAGAGCGACTTCGTCGGCAAGCGCGTCGAAGAGGTGGTGCCCAACACGCTGATGGCCCACGTGATCGACACCGGCCAGCCGATCCTGGTCGACCTGCTGAGCAACCATGCCGGCACCTTCCTGGTCAGCCGGCTGCCGCTGCGAAACGCGCAGGGCGAAGTCATCGGTGCCTTCGGCATGGTGCTGCTCGATCACCCCGAGACCACGATGCAGCCGCTGATGCAGAAGTTCAGCCGGCTGCAGGCTGAGCTGGACAGCGCGCGCCGCCAGCTGGCCGAGCAACGGCGCACCAAGTACACCATCGCCAGTTTCATTGGCAGCAGCGCCGCAGCGCTGGAGGTCAAGCGGCAGGCGCGGCGCGTGGCACAGACCGATTCCACCGTGCTGTTGCAAGGCGAAACCGGCACCGGCAAAGAGCTGCTGGCGCATGCCATCCACGCGGCCAGCCGGCGCGCCGCACGGCCCTTCGTCGGCATCAACATTGCCGCCGTGCCCGACACCCTGCTCGAGGCCGAATTCTTCGGTGTCGCACCCGGCGCCTACACCGGCGCCGACCGCAAGGGCCGCGACGGCAAGTTCAAGGTCGCTGATGGCGGCACGCTGTTCCTCGACGAGATCGGCGACATGCCGCTGCCGCTGCAGAGCAAGCTGCTGCGCGCGCTGCAGGAGCAGGAGATCGAGCCGCTGGGCAGCAACCAGGTCGTGCGTGTGGACGTGCGCATCGTCGCGGCTACCAGCCGAGACCTGGCGGCGATGATGGCCGCGGGCGAGTTCCGCGCCGACCTGTACTACCGACTCAACGTGCTGCCCATCCAGGTGCCGCCACTGCGCGACCGCTTGCCCGACCTGGAGGCGCTGGTCGAGGCGCTGGCCGAGGACATCGCGCGCCGCAGCGGCATGCCGCACAAGGACCTGTCGACCGAGGCGCTGGACCTGCTGTCGGCGCAGCCCTGGCCGGGCAACATCCGCGAGTTGCGCAACGTGATCGAACAGGCCACCTTGATGACCGACGACGCGCAGCTCGGGCCCGCGCACTTTGCCGAAGCGCTGCGACTGGCGCCGGGCAGCGTGCAGCCGCCGAGCCCTGCGCCGCTGTCGGCGGTGCCGCTGGCGCCGAACTATTCAGGCAGCGCAGCAGCCACAGGCGCACCGGCGTTGCTGCGGCCGCTGCAGGAGCAGCTCGACGAGCTGGCCATCGCGGCCATCGCGGCCGCGCTGAAGTCCACCGGCGGCAACCGTTTGGCCGCGGCCAAGCTGCTGAAGATGTCGCGCGCCGCGCTCTACGACCGCCTGGCCCGTCATCCCGAACTGGTCTGAAATCAAGCCAATCGTCAGGGCTGCCCCTAGGCCTGACGCGGCCGCAAGCCGCACGATTTGCGCTAGTCTCGCCCGCGCCTTCAGCCTTGCACCGCGGTCGGGTCACAAGCTCGAGCGCACGCGGTAACGCCAACCATGATCGACAGTCTCGCGGCATCGCCGCAACCCTTGCTCCGTGTCCTGGCATCGACGGCAAGCGGCCGTCAGGAGTTGCGTGATCCGAAGTCAGGGCTGAGCCTGCCGCAGCGCTGGTTGCTGGGGCATCTGGACGGCCAATCCAGCCTGGGCGAACTGGCGGCCTTGCCCGGCAGCCCGAGCGCGGACCGCTTGCCACGCGACGCGGCAAGATTGGCCGGCATGGGCCTTGCCGAGGACCTGGGCGAGCCCGGTCCACTGACCCCGGACTTTGCGCCCAGCACCCAACAGGCCGAGTTCGACCTGTCGCCGCCACTGCAGACCGACAGCGGGCGCATGCCGGCAGAGCCCCAGGCCGGTCGCCGTCGGCCCGTGGCCGCCATCGCCGGGCTGGGCCTGCTGCTGACGGGCGCCGGCCTGGTCTACCTGCTCACGGGGCCAGGCCAGTCGAGCGCGGTGGCGCAACGCACCGAGCCGGCGTCGGTCGTGGGCGTGGCTTCGCTGGCTTCGACGCCAGCGGGCACGCCGGTCACATCGGATGCTTCGGGCGTGCCGACCACGGCGGTGGCGCCGCCCGCAACATCCGCAACGGTGCTGGTCGCGGCGCCTGCACCGGCGCCAGCTGCGGCAGAAGTGGCGGCGCCGGCGGCGCCCAAGCCCCTGCCGATGCAGCCCTCTCGGCCCGAGACGGCCACCACGGCGCTGCGCAGCAGCGCCAGCCCTGCTCCGTCGCTGGCTCCGCGCGAAGCGCCAGCAGCAGCCGCCGTGACACGCAGCGCCATCCCGGCGCCGACGCCGCCGGCCTTGGTCAACGTGGCGCCACCTGCCGCTGCCCCGCAAACGTCGACTGCTGCACCGACTGTCGTGCCAACTGCCGTGCCGACCGCTGCGTCAACCGCCGCGCCGCGCAGCATCGCGCCGCAGCCGGCGTCTGCGCCAGCGGCCTTGCCTGCACCTTTGCCAACGGCCACGGGTGCGGCCAGCCCGCCGCCAGCCCCCACGCCGGCCTCCATACTGGCGCTGGCACCTGCGGCCGCCCAGGCCCCGTCTGAGGCGCCCGCGCTGCGGCCGCTGAGCACGATCGCGCCGGTGTTCCCGCGCGAAGGCCTGGGCTCGCGTCCGGTGCTGCTGCAGGCGCGGCTGAGCATCGCGCCCAATGGCACCGTCAGCCAGGTCAGCTTCGTCGCGGCCAGTGTCATCAACCGGCCCTTCGAACGCGCCGCGCGCACGGCCCTGCTGCAATGGCGATTCCCTGAAGGCAGTGGCGAGCGCATTTACCTGCAGCAGATGCGCTTCAGCGAGGAGTAGTCGTCGGTTGAATGCCTGTATTCCGGGCAGTTTCCGACAATATGCCTAAATATCAGACAGAACTGAATGTCTGAGTTTCGAGCACTCGACCGTCAAAGGCGTTGATCACCGGTTGCGAGCACAGCGATTGACTGGCGATTGGGCATTCAAGATCAGGGTTTGCACTGATCTGGTGCTTGATCGGTGCTTTCTGGCATGTGCATTGCAATAACTTCGATCTGTCGCCATTGGCGCCATCGAACCCAGCCAGGAGTTGCCCGCATGAACCGTCGTCCATTCACTTTTGCCCTGATGGCCACCGCACTGGCCGCCGGACTGGCCGTAGCGCCTGCCGCGCAGGCCCAGTCCAAGGGCGAGGTGCGCATCGCGCTGATCGCCAGCAAGACCGGCGCGTTGGAAGCCTACGCCAAGCAGACCATCATCGGCTTCAATATGGGCCTGCAGTACGCCACCGGCGGCACGATGATGGTGGCTGGCAAGAAGCTGGTGGTGATCGAGAAGGACGACCAGGGCAAGCCTGACGTGGGGAAGGCCGCACTGGCCGCCGCCTATGCCGACGACAAGGTCGACATCGCCGTTGGCCCCACCGCCAGCCCGGTGGCGCTGGCCATGTTGCCGGTGGCCGAGGAGTACAAGAAGATCCTGCTCGTCGAGCCGGCCGTGGCCGACAGCATCACCGGCGATAAGTGGAACAAGTACATCTTTCGCACCGGCCGCAACAGCAGCCAGGACGCCGCGGCCAATGCCGCCGCGCTGGACCAGCCGGGCAACGTGATCGCGGTGCTGGCCAATGACAACGCCTTCGGCCGTGACGGTGTGAAGGCGGCCAAGCAGTTCACCAATAAGGCCAAGATCGTCCACGAGGAATACCTGCCCGTGGGTACGACCGACTTCACCGCCGGCCTGCAGCGCATCATCGACGCGCTGAAGAACCAGCCCGGCAAGAAGTACATCTCGGTGGGCTGGTCGGGCGCACCGACGCCCTTCAGCAAGATCGCCGATCTGGAACTGGAAAAGCGCTACGGCATCAAGCTGGCCACCGGCGGCAACATCCTGCCGGCGATGGTGGCCTACAAG
>Ga0073899_10001824_pt1 | contig 19335 bp, 18 predicted proteins | sample KloWWTmetaKNB5Ph_FD_88975 | JGI IMG/M metagenome (GOLD analysis project Ga0073899, IMG submission 88975) | Active sludge microbial communities from Klosterneuburg, Austria, studying microevolution and ecology of nitrifiers - Klosterneuburg... | ecosystem: Engineered > WWTP > Aerobic digester >... | reverse complement strand
CGACTCTCAAACGCCCAGGCCTAGAGAGAACACTCACCGCAATCGACCAAGTTCAGGCGTCATCAAATCTCGGCGTACTCGCTATCGCCATGGATGAGATCCGTCAGGCGCGAGAAGCGCAGTTGCATTCTCGCGAGGCGTGGCGTGACATGACCACGGTCATCGAGGCCTGCGCGCTCGACTCGGAGCGAGCCATGTCTGCCGAACTTGTGCGTGTCCGCGAACGCGTGCGCCACGGTGGTCGCCGAAGCCAACGACGTGTGGTCTCTCGGACAGTTCTTATCAAGGGGCTGGAGTACGACCATGTCATCATCGCGAACATTGCGGCTATCAGCGACGCTAGCAATCTCTATGTTGCGCTCAGCCGCGCCAAGAAGAGCATTACGCTCATTGGGCCCAGCCCACTGGTACGCATCACGGAGACATCAAGGGGGACCTAATATGCGTCACAGCCACGTACTCCTCAGGTCAACCGCCGACCCTGCGGGCGGATGTCAACGTCGGCTTGCTTGAGGATGCGTAGCACTGTCGACTTCGCCAGTTCCAATTCGTCGCCGACAGCCTGCGCGCCCATATTTTCGCGCGTGTAGTGCTGGATAACCGCCTGTCGAAGCGACTCGGTGATCCGACGACGGCGTGGAGTCGGGCGCGGCGACATTGCTCGAGCGGAAGCCTCAACGGCAATCGTCCGGGTGATGATTTTGGTCTCGGCGAGGACTACCAAAGTAGTAAGCGTAAGGACCCCGGACCGCTATGGTCCGGGGTCCTTACGTTTACAGGAAGTCCAGCTGATTCGAGGCCATGTGGAGCCGGGAAACCCCTGAGTTTCGCGAAAGTCGAGCTCTTGATGTGGAAACTGCGTCTGGTTTGACGTACCTCGGCAGTCGTTCGCTGCGAGTTCGTCCCGTCTTTGCTGGCGGGTTGCCGTTGTGGAGCGAATTCGAGCTGAGTTGACGGCTCACCCGAGACGCGTTACGGACCTTCGTCAGACCGCGGGTGCCTCGAGAGATTCTGCCCATGAGTCGAAGTACGCACGGATATCGCTGATCGCGACATCGATGCCTGGGAAGTCGCCGTCATCGATGCGGCGGTGCGAACGAAGTGTCTCCACGAACATCGGGACGTTGAAGCCTGGATCGGATTCGGCCGCCCGTAGCAGGGTGATATGAGGTTCGAACAGCTTGTTCAGGACGTACACATCAATGAAGTCACGGGGTTCCGCGCGACCGAAGAGTGCAAGCAGCTTGCGTGCCGCCAACTCTTCCGGTGCGATGCATGGCCCGGCGGTCGTGAGAGTGGGGACTCCCCGCGGCGGGGTGTCCACTGCTAGATCCACGAGGACAGTCTCTGGTCCCGTAATCGACCAACGTCGGAATTCGGGCCCGGTTCGTAGCAACTCGACGGCCCAACCATGTGCGAGAGCGGCTGCAACAAAGGCGTCACTCGCGGCCTCTACACTTCCCGAGTCACGAGCTGTGAAGAAGTCGAGGTCCTCAGTGAGGCGCGCGACTAGACCCTGAGCGATGAGCGCTCCTCCGCCCGCGAGCAGAAACCCTTTGGACTCGGGCAGCGTAAAGAAGACGGTTGCGATTTCAAGTTGGAACTCGCCCAAGCCAGGTTGACTCATGCATCCGCTCCAACTGTGTCAATCAGCGGCGCCCAGGCGTCCCGGATCGGCGCTGGTAGCACAAGTTCAGACCACAGATCGACGAGGAGAATGCCGTCAACGAGGCTTAGAAGGTCGCGCGCATCGCCTTCGCGCAAGGTGATCTCGTACACCCGCGCGCGGTCACGACGATCTCTCAATCGGAACTCGCGCGATGCCCCGGACCAGTGCAGGTGGAGCGGCAGCGTCACGGTCGCGAGAGCTGCATGTGGGTCTAGTCGCCACAGACGGTTCGGAACGACAAAGGGCTCTCCACGGGCCCCGAAGTGTGTCGCGAACGAAAGTGAGGCCACCAAGTCGAGCTCGAAACCACTGGTCTGAAGGATGCGTTCAAGCACAGCCAGGGTGGGTGATTTGCTGCCGTGCTCGTATGTCGAGAGCGTTGACTGCGAGGTGCCCGACCGGCGCGCAAGCTCCCGCTGTGACAGTCCACTTCCTCGGCGTGCTCTCTCGATGATCGTGGTTGCCATGCCTAGATGATATCTGTTTAGGTATCGCATCGCCAGGCTGTTCGCTGTGCCAACGTGGAATGGTGCTGGTGTCTTTAGGAGAAGGCCCTGAGTTGGTTGTTGAGGGCGGCCAGGTCGAAGTACTTCATCGTCCAACACCTGCGACAGGGTTGCTCGTCGACCGAACCGACGGAGTCTTCTGGGGGGTGAGGCTCGGCGAGTTTGTCAGGAGCCTCGATCAGGTTTTCCAGGCGAGGTTTATTGTCCCAACAGTCGCCGAAGTAGTAGACGTAGTTCCGGTACGACGCCACCGCGACCTGGCTGGCTCGAGGTGATCACCGATGTTTCTGGAGACGAGCAGTGGACTGGGGCAGGCATAGCTGATCGTCTGGGCAGCCTTGAGCGTTGATGCTGACGTAGATCATGCGAGTCGCGACTAGCTTCCATTAGGTTGGGGCGAGTCTCGAAAAGGAGGTGCTGTGACATGAGCTTCGTTCTCGCGATCGACCAGGGCACCTCGGGCACCAAGGCCATCGTTGTCGACGAGTCGGGCGCTGTGCTCTCGCTAGCTGAAGTCGCGCTGCATCCGCGCTATCTCGACGGTGGCGGCGTGGAGCAGGACCCTGAGGCGCTCTTTGAGTCGGTGCTGGTGGCTGGGCGCAGGGCTGTGGAGCAGGCCGCGGTGCCGATCTCGGCTGTGGCTTTGGCAAACCAGGGTGAGACCGTGCTGGCCTGGGATAAAGCCACAGGCCGTCCGCTCTCAGCCGCGATCGTGTGGCAAGACAGCCGAGCGCAAAGCGTATGCAACGCGCGCAGTGACTCCGGTCAACGAGTCGCCGAGTTAACCGGACTAGTCCTTGACCCCTATTTCTCCGCGCCCAAAATGCGCTGGCTCCGGGAGAACGTCACGACCGAAGGGGTGGTGACGACCACCGACACCTGGATCGTGCATCGCCTCTGTGGGGCCTTCGTGACCGATGCCTCCACTGCGAGTCGGTCACTGATCTTCGATCTTGACGCTGTCGGCTGGTCACCCGAACTCTTGGACCTGTTTGATCTCAGTGATGAGGCGTTGCCAGAGATCGTGGCCAGCGATGCCATTGTCGGGGTCACCGAGCTCTTCGGGGCTCCCGTGCCTGTCACGGGTCTGATCGTGGATCAACAGGCTGCGCTGTTGGCGCAAGCCTGCCTTGAAGCAGGTACGGCGAAGTGCACTTTTGGCACGGGTGCCTTCTTGCTCGCCCAACTGGACCAGGCGCCGTTGAGGTCAACCGCCGGGCTCACCACGTCAGTTGCCTGGCAACTGGGCCAACGCACCAGCTATTGCATCGACGGCCAGGTTTACACCGCAGCCTCAGCTATTCGTTGGGCCATCGAACTGGGCCTAGTCGCCTCCGCAGATCAACTCGACGCCGTGGCCGCACCCTCGAGCGAGGGGGTGGTGTGTGTTCCGGCATTTGCCGGTCTGGCAGCGCCCTGGTGGAACTCCAAAGCTACTGCTTCGATCACTGGAATGACTTTGAGTTCTGGGCGCGAGCACGTGGTGCGGGCGTTGCTCGAAGGCATCGCAGCCCAAGTCGCCGTACTCACTCAGTTGGTTGCTGCTGACCTGGGGGCGCCGATGACTCGGTTGCGTGTTGACGGGGGATTGACGCGATCTAGCACCCTGATGCAGGCGCAGGCCGACCTTGCGCAAATGCCGGTCGATGTTTATCCCTCCACGCACGCGACGCCGCTGGGTGCTGCGGCTTGTGCGCGGCTTGCTCTCTCACCTGGCCTGACGCCAGAGCAGGCTGTGGGCAACTGGGAGCCCCATCGAACCTATGTCCCACAGTGGTCGCCCGACCAAGCCGAGGAGTTCTTGGCGCTCTGGCATCAGGCTGCGGCAGCTCATGGCTGAGGCGGCCCGGCGTGTAGATGTGGCCGTGATCGGTGCCGGCATCGTCGGCTCGGCCATCGCCCGCGAACTCGCCGCCACTTCGCTGTCGGTGGCTCTCATTGAGGCGAAGTCAGACGTGGGCGATGGCACCAGCAAGGCCAACACCGCGATCTTGCACACCGGCTTTGATAGCAAACCCGGCACCTTGGAATCGCGGCTAGTGGCGCGAGGCTACGTGTTGCTCAGTGAGTACGCCGCAGCAACCGGAATCCCCATCGAACGCACCGGCGCTGTGCTGGTGGCCTGGACCCAAGAAGAGCTCAATGCGCTCCCCGGATTGCAGGAGACCGCGCAGCGCAACGGCTATCAGCACTGCAAACTCGTTGATGCCCACGAGGTTTACACACTCGTGCCAGACCTAGGGCCGGGGGTGCTCGGCGGGCTCTTGGTGCCCGATGAGTCGATCACTTGCACGTGGACCACAAACCTTGCCTTAGCGACTGAGGCAGTGCAGCGCGGAGCGCAACTCATGCTCGATTGCCCGGTCACCGGCATCTCGGTTGGCGCCCGGGGGACCGAGTTGCACACCGCCAAGGGCACAATCGAGGCTCGCTGGGTCATCAACGCAGCCGGGCTTGGGGCCGACCACATCGATCGCCTCTTTGGCATGGATCGCTTCAACGTCACGCCGAGGCGCGGGCAGTTGCTGGTCTTCGACAAACTTGCTCGCCCCAAGGCGCCACTCATCGTCTTGCCAGTGCCCTCATCGCTGGGTAAGGGGGTGCTGATCAGCCCCACGATCTACGGCAATGTGATGCTCGGGCCGACCGCTGAGGACCTCACTGACCGCACAGCCACCGAGACGACTGAAGCGGGATTTGAGTTCCTGGTTGCCAAGGGCGCGAGGTTGATGCCGACGCTTCTTGATGAGGAGGTGACGGCGTCGTACTCAGGGCTGCGCGCGGCGATTGAAAGCAACGACTACCTCATCAGCGTGGAGGACGACCTCAGATACGTGCTGGTCGGCGGCATCCGCTCGACTGGTCTGACTGCCGGGATGGCAATCGCTGAGCACGTGATGGGCCTGCTCGCTGACACCGAACTCGATCTGGAGCAAAGGGCAGATCTGCCAGCCCCGCCGCAGATGCCTAACCTCGGTGAGGCGTATCTGCGCCCCTATCAAGATGCTGAGCAGATCGCCGCTGATGCTGACTATGGCCGCATCGTCTGCTTCTGTGAGCGGGTGACGTACGGCGAAGTCCGCGATGCGTTTGCTTCCACCATCGCCCCGCGGGATCTCGATGGTTTACGGCGACGCACCCGCGTCATGAACGGTCGCTGCCAAGGGTTCTTTTGTGGAGCCCAAATCCAACAGCTGCTTGCCGACCGGGGTGAGGGCTGATGAGTGCTGTGGAACAGGTGGCCGTGGCCATTGTGGGCGGTGGCCCATCAGGGTTGACCGCGGCCGCCAACCTGGCTCAAGCAGTCGACGGCCCGGTGCTCGTGCTCGAACGCGAACGACACACCGGTGGCATCCCTCGCCACAGTGACCACCCGGGCTTTGGCATCCGTGACCTCCATCGATTTGTATCCGGCCCTGCGTATGCTCGCCGACTCACCGAGGCCGCAGTGGTGGCCGGGGCGGTGTTGGAGACCGAGGCCCAGGTGACTGGGTGGGATGGGGAGCGGCGACTGCTGGTCACATCGCCGCGGGGTCGAAGGATCGTGGAGGCAGGCGCCGTCGTACTCGCCACTGGGGCGCGTGAGCGGCCGCGCCCGGCCAGACGGATCCCAGGGGACCGGCCTGAGGGTGTTTACACCACCGGGCAACTGCAAAATCTGGTGCACCTGCATCACGCCAGCGTGGGCACCAAGGCGGTCGTCGTCGGTGCGGAGTTGGTCAGTTGGTCGGCGGTGATGACCCTGCGCGAGGCCGGATGTTCGACCGTGGCGATGTTGACGCCGTACGCACGATCAGAGGCTTACCGCGCTTTCGTGGGTGTGGGCAAGGCCGTGTTGCGCACTCCGGTGCTCGCTCGGCACCGACTCGTGCACATCAATGGCCGTGCCCGAGTCGAATCGGTGGTCGTCGAGAATCTCGACACGGGGCTGCGCTCCACCATCGCCTGCGATGCGGTGGTGACCACTGGTGATTGGATCCCCGACCACGAACTCGCCCGGATAGCTGGACTTTCGATGGACGCCGGCACCCTCGGTCCGGTGGTGGATGGATCGCTACGCACCAGTCGAAGTGGAGTGTTCGCGATCGGCAACCTGGTGCACCCGGTCGACACCGCTGACGTTGCCGCGCTGGATGGACGGCATGTGGTGTCGAGCGTTGTTGAGTACCTCGGCGGAGGTGCCACGAGCGCAGAGTCGCAGATTTCCGTGTGCGCCGGTGAGCCGTTTGCCTGGGTGAGCCCGCAGCGGATGGCGCCTGGTGAACCGACCGCCCGTGGACACATCTTGTTGTGGGCCTCGGACTTCAATGACCGCCCAGTTGTGCAGGCGTGGCAGCGAGACAAGTTGATCGGTGAACGCCGCGCGCTTCGCAGTGTGGCGCCTGGCCGGGTCTTCCGGGTGCCGCGCAGTCTGGTCGACGGAGCCGTCGTGGGTGATGGTCCGGTGACGATCACGTTGGCCTAGCCTCCCTGACTCTGCTCCGTTCATCCGGGGATGCCAGTTGGTCGTCCGGACAGCGATGTTGCTTGGCTCAGGGGTCGGTTGCTTTGCCCGGATGTTTGTCGCTTTGCGGGGGAGATCTGCCCCGCAAAGCGTCAAAGTCACAGGTTTACTTGTGACTTTTCCAGAGTTTAGCTGGGCCGCAACAGCACCTTGCCACGAGGGCTGCCATCACCGTTGCGGAGCACATCGATGGCTTGTTTCCACTGCTCAAGTGGAAACTGGTGGGTGACCAAGAACCCGAGGTCGAGGCGTCCGGAGTTCATCAGGTCGACGACGCGTCGCCAGGCGGTGCGGGTGTAGCTGAAGCTGGCGATGACGGTGAGGTCTGCGTTGACGAGTTCGTCGAAGGCAACCGGCAAGGTCGCGTCTGCGCCCGCTAGGCCTAGCAGTACCACGGTGGCGCCGCGTTTGGCTGAGCTCAATGCGGTATTCACTGCAGCGGGTGCTCCGGCTGCTTTGATGACGAGGTCGTAGGTTTCCTCAGATGGTGCGGTGAGGAAGTGATCCACGCCAGCGGCTTCGGTTAAACCGGCTTGTTCGGCTCGTAGGCCGGCCAAGGTCACGCTGGCCGGCGACCAAAGCCTGATCAATGCGGCGGCGATCAGGCCGACGCTGCCGTCGCCGATCACCAGCACGCGTTGTCCTGGTGTGGGGGCGGCCCGCATCAAGGCCCTTAGCACCACGGCGGCGGGCTCGATGAGCGCAGCCGATTCGTCGCTCACCGACGGGTTGAGTCGGTGCACCAATGAAGTGGGTACGACGATGAGTTCGGCAGCAGCCCCATCGCGCACGAAACCGAATTCGTCGTACACCTCGCAGACGTTGGTGTCGCCGGCTCCGCAAGCAGCACACAGGCCGCAAGGAACGATGCCTTCCACTACGACACGCTCACCTTCGTCCAGGTCGTCGGCCTCCACCACGACACCGGCCCACTCGTGGCCCAAGATCAAGGGCAACCGCACATAATCAGGGTCGATCCGCCCGTCGATGATCTCCAGGTCGGTGCCACACACTCCGACTGCTCGCGGGGCGACAAGCGCACTCCCAGTGGTTCGAGTTGGGGCGGGCACCTCCGTTAAGGAGATGGCTCCTGGACCGGTGACGACAAGCGCCTTCATGGTTGCTCCTTGGGGGTTATCGGGTGCGGGCAAGGGATTTGCCTCCTCCCAGCAGGGCGGTCACTTCGTCTGCGGCGGCGCGCACGGAGCGGCCGAGTTCGTCGACGGCGCGGGGGGACAGATCGCGCTTGATACCGGTGGCACTGACCGCTCCCGTGCACGCGCCCGAATGGTCGAAGAAGGGGGCGCCGATGCAAAAGACTCCTTCGAAGTCTTCTTCGTCATCGATGGCATAGCCGCGCTGATGGGTGATGGCCAAGTCGCTGAGCAGGTCTTCGATCTCGGTGATCGTCTTGGGAGTACGTCGAGGCAACCCGAACTGTGAGGCGACCTCATGCACCTGCTCGGGAGCCAGTTCAGCCAGGATCGCTTTGCCTGCGGAGCTCACGTGAGCCAATTCAGGCACCCCAAGGGGAGTGTGGAACCGCACTGCCCCGGGGGCGTCGACACGTTCGATAAACATCGGGCGCCCGGCATCGTTCACGGCAACACGCGTGGTGAGACCGGTCTGCGCGGTGAGGTCGTGCAGCACTGGGCGGACCATCGCTCCCAGGGGAAGTCGAGCCGCCGAGACGTCGCCGAGGCGCACGAGAGCCAACCCCAGTTGGTAGCGCGGACCAGGCTCTGTCGTGCGCAGGAATCCGTCGTTGACCAGTGTCTGAGCCAACGAGTAGGCCGAACTCTTCGACACTGACACCGCCCGTGAGATTTCACTGACGGTCAGACCATCAGTGGGGCCTTCGCTAATCACGTTGAGGAGCCGCAAGGCGCGCGCGACGCTGCCCACGGAGTACTGCGGCTTGCTTGTGGGCTGGTTGCCACTTGTGGGGGTCGTCATCTGCTCACCGTTCGCTATCACAGAACCGAAGTCACAGCCTGCCGAAAACATTGGGTAAAGAGCCAACTGGAACCCTTGACTTTGGGCCAACATCTGAAGCAGTGTTCCGTTATACCATACGGCGTTCTGTAATACCGAACAAGTGGCGATCAGGTGAGGGAGGTGTCCCAGTGGGTGCTCACAGTTGGGCTGGACTTTCTGAGTCAGCGCTCGCACGTGTGCGCGGCATCTTGGACTCCACTGGTCTTGGCGCCGTCGTACTCACCACGCCAGGGGCGGTGAGCTGGGCGACTCGAGGCCTCAATTTGCCGATCGATCGAGCGGCAGGGGTCGACACGATCTGGGTCGTCATCAACGCAGACTCGGCATGCCTCATCACCACCGAAGTGGAGGCTCCTCGACTTCGTGAGGAGTACCTGGCCGCGCACCCATCGATTGATCTCGTCGCGGTGCCATGGTGGGACTCAGCCGCCTTCGTCGCGGCAGCCACCGAGCGCAGCGGAGTGGCCGTGGGAGAAATCGCCACTGACGGGCACCCAGACTTTTGGCATGACATGACCCGCTCACTGGTCGCGGCACGTTTGCGCCTAGACGACCACGAGATCGCGAGCCTGCGAACGCTGGGACACGACGCCGCTTGTGCGGTCGAAGATGCCCTGCGCACGTGGACGCCGGGTGAATCTGACTATGAAGTCGCTGCTCGAATCGCGGCCAACACCGAGCGACTCGGTGCACAAGCGCCCGTGTTGCTGGTCGGTGGGGATGATCGCTTAGCCGAGTTCCGGCACCCGGTTGCGGTGGGGGCGAGCATGACGAATCGGGTCATGGTGGTGCTAGTCGCCTCCCGCGGTGGGCAGCACGTGGCACTGACGAGGTATGCCCAAGTTGCCCCCGACCCCGACTTTGCTGCTCAACTCGAAGCGGCCCAAAGCATCCATCAGGCCACCTTGGCCGCATGCACACCCGGTGCGACAACAGGTGAAGTGCTCACTGCCATGGCAGATGCCTATGCCCAGCAAGGGCACCCAGGCGCGTGGAGCGAGCACTATCAAGGTGGTCCGATCGGATATGCGCAACGGGAGTTTGAGATTGCGCCCAGCCAGACCGACAGCCCGTGGTGGCAAACACAATTGCCGCAGGGCTGCGCGGTGGCATGGAACCCGAGCCTGCGCGGTGGTGCCAAAGACGAAGACACCTACCTGATGGCCCAAGGACATCTCGAACTCATTACCAACGGCGGTGACTGGCCAGTCACGGACCAACCACTGCCACGTCCACTGCCTCTCGTGGTTGGCCAGTGAAGGGAAACAACGTGCTGCAAGCAGACTCACTCATCAGCGGTGCCGGACTGGGTGCCGAGGCGCTCTCTCCAGCAAGCGAACAACGCTTCCCCGACGGCGCTCACTACCGCATCGAGATTCCCTCGGTTGAGGGTCCGGGAGTGCTCAAGGCGGTGCTCGAAGAAGCCAACACCCGCGGGGTCACTGTTAACCGCGTGTCTCAAGGCAGCGGCGCGATGTTGCACTCGGTGGCCGAGCTGAAAGAGATGTCGGCCATCGGTGCCGATGCGGGCATCGAAATCTCGTTGTTCATTGGACCCCGCGAAGAGTGGGGCATCTCGGCGATGTCGCGAGCCGCAGATGGTGGTTGCCTGTCAGGCAGCGCTCGCGGAATGCGCCAACTGCGCTATTGCGTGGAGGACGTGCTGCGCGCAGTCGACTGTGGAATCCGAGGCTTCCTGGTGGCCGACATCGGGCTGCTCAAACTGCTCTCCGATGCGCAGTACGGCGGGGAGATCCCGGCCGATGTGGTCTGGAAAGTCTCTGCGCTCTTGGCGCCATCAAACCCGGCCACGCTGAGTCTGTTGGCCAGCATCGGTGCCGACACGGTCAACTTGCCGACGGACCTCACGCTGGCTGAACTGGCCGAGATGCGGGCCGTGAGCGACATCCCGTTGGACCTTTATGTCGAGGCGCCCGATGCGATGGGCGGGGTGGTGCGAGGGGAGCAGGCAGCCGATCTGATCAGGGTGGCTGCGCCGCTGTATGTGAAGTTCGGCCTGCGCAATTCACGAGGCCTTTATCCGTCCGGCATGCACGTGCAGGCCGACGCTGAGTTGATCGGGCGCGAGAAGGTGCGGCGCGCCCAGATCGCGATGGAGTGGATCGAGCGCTCCGGCATCGAACTGACTCAGTCTGCCGCGCACGCGCCCGGTCTTGGCATTCCCAAGCCCTAACCGCAGATGGCACAAGGAGGTGACATGAGGCTTCGCAGCAACGAGTGGTTTGACGGTGATGATGAGGTCGCCGTGTTGCATCGTGTTGCCTTGCGCAATTCGGGGATCGAGAACCACGACCCAGCTCGACCGGTGATCGGCGTGCTTGATTGCGGCAGCGAACTCAACCCGTGCAATCTGCCACTTGAGTCGCTGGCCCTGCACGTGCGTGCGGGCATCGAGGCTGCTGGCGGCATCGCCGTACGCCTGCCAGTGATGTCGTTGGGCGAAGACCTGATGAAGCCCACAGCGATGCTTTATCGCAACCTCTTGGCGATCGAAGTCGAGGAGTATCTGCGCACCTATCCGGTTGATGGCGTGGTCCTCATGGGCAACTGCGACAAGTCGGTGCCCGGCGCTTTGATGGGTGCGGCCAGCGCCGACCTGCCCGCGATCATGGTCACTGGCGGCGCACGACCGGTGGCGAGGTTCCAAGGCAAGCAGGTGGGCACTGGCACCGACTTGTGGCGTGCCTGGGAAGACCATCGGGTGGGCCGGCTTAGCGATGAGCAGTGGCGCGAATTCGAGCGGTGCCTGGCTTGCGGGCTGGGTGCGTGCAACACGATGGGCACCGCCTCGACCATGGCGATCTTGACCGAGGCGTTGGGGATGGCCTTGCCGGGGACCGCGGTGATCCCGACTGGAGATCCGGCTCGTGATAAGGCCGCCTATCTCACTGGCACACGCATCGTTGAGATGGTGGCCGAAGATCAGCGCCCCTCACACATCCTGTCCGACTCGGCTCTGCGCAACGCGGTGAAGGTGTTGCATGCGGTGGGCGGATCGAGCAATGCGGTGCTGCATGTGTTGGCCATCGCTGGTCGAGTCGCCAGCAGTTTGCATCTCGATGACATCGATCAACTGGGGCGCGACATCCCCGTGCTTGCCGACGTGGAGCCCTCTGGGGCCGGGCTGATCCAGGACTTCCACCAGGCCGGGGGAGTGCCCACAATCATGCGACTCCTGGTCGAGCACTTCGAGACCGATGCGCTCACCGTGACCGGTCGCTCGTGGGCCGAGGAGTTGCCCACCGAGGTTGCCGCGTCTGGGGTGTTGCGTGACCCCAGCGATCCTCTCCATGAGGGGGGCGCGTTCGTGGTGGTCCACGGAGACCTAGCTCCTGATGGTGCAGTGCTCAAAGCCTCGGCCGCCTCGCCTGAACTGTTTGAACACACAGGGCCGGCCGTCGTCTTTTCGTCGTACGACGATATGCGCGCGCGCATCGACGACCCCGAGCTAGACGTGAGCCCGGAGAGCGTTTTGGTGCTCCTAGGTGCAGGCCCGGTGGCCGTGCCGGGGATGCCGGAGTGGGGGATGATCCCGATTCCCGCCAAGCTGGCCAAGTCAGGTGTCAGTGACATGGTCCGAGTCACCGATGCCCGGATGAGTGGCACCTCGTTTGGCACGTGCTTCTTGCATGTCGCGCCTGAAGCGGCAGTTGGCGGGCCACTCGGTCTCGTGTGCGACGGCGATCTGATCCAGGTCTCGGTCGCGAATCGCCGCATCGATCTGCTTGTCGAACCCTCCGTGCTGGACGCTCGCCGCGCCGCATGGACTCCTCCCATCAGTGAGCATCTGCGCGGTTGGCCTGCGCTCTATCAAGCTCACGTGACGCAAGCCGACACCGGCTGCGACCTAGATTTCCTGCGGGCGCCAACTCAGGGGCATCGCAGGGTTATCTCCCCGATCGTGGGGAGGTCTTAGCGGTGCAATCACGCTGCGAGATACCAATGACCGCCAGCGGGCTGCGCTGCCGGTGAGAACAGGAGAACAGATGCGTAAAGCGATACTCGCGGTCACGGCCGTGGTAGCTGCTGCGTCATTGGCAGCATGTGGAAGTGACGCCGGAGGCGGCGGCACTGGCAGCGACAAGGTCACGTTGACCCTGTGGCACAACTACGGCACAGAACAAAATGCCGTGGCCACCCAAAAGCTCACCGACGCCTATCACAAGGCGCACCCGAACGTGAGTTTCAAGTTGGTCAGCCAACCCGGTGACAACTACTTCTCACTGCTTCAGGCAGCAGCGATCTCTAAGACTGGGCCCGACTTGGCAGTCATGTGGACTGGTCTGTTCACCTTGAAATACGCCTCCGGTCTGACCAACCTCAAGCCACTCATTCCGGCGGAGACATTGAGCAAGGTCAACGGCCTGGACTGGATGTCTGCTGACTTCAACGCCGAGAACGGCCCCTATGTCATGCCTCTGGAGCGTCAGTTCTACATCGGCTTCTACAGCAAGAAGGCGCTGGCCAAGGCTGGGATCGCGAAGGTGCCCACCACCTGGAACGAACTCAACTCAGCCTGCACCGCTCTCAAGGCTGCTGGCTACACCCCGTTGGTCTACGGCAACGGTGGCCAGAGCTTGGGTGCCACCTTCTACCCCTGGTACGACGCCAGCTACCTAGCCATCGGTGCTCACTCGGTGGATGACTGGAAGGGGCTCTATGACGGTGGCATCGCCTGGGATGACCAGTCGAACATGGATCAGTACACCAAGTGGGCTGCGCTTCAGAAGACTGGATGCACCAACCCTGACATCTTGACGAAGACGAACAACCTCGATGACTTCACCTCGGGCAAGGCCGCGATGATCATCGATGGCACCTGGGACACCCAGAAGTTCACCGATGCCATGGGTGACGACGTGGCAGCGTTCGTGCCGCCATTCTCTGACTCCCCGATCAAGGGCGTGGTGGAGTACCCCGGTGACGGGTTCGCGATCACGAGCTACTCCAAGAACCAGCAGGCAGCTGCCGACTTCTTGGCGTTCATGGCCACTCCTGAGGGTGCAAAGCTCATCGATGAAGCGGGCCTGATCCCAGACCTCGAGGGCTCGACGACCACTAACCCGGTCAACCAGCAGATGCTCGCATTTGCTGAGGAGCAGGGCTTCGTGAGGTACCCCATGCTCGACAACGTCGTGCAGGGCAACGTGGTCGATGCCGGCAACAAGATCTTGCCTTCCATCCTGGCGGGCAAGACCAGCCCAGCTGACGGTTTGGGTCAACTGGCCACAGTGTGGAACCAGTTGCCTGAAGACGAACGCGGCTCGACGTACAAATAACTAGTCTCTGGTGGGGGGTGAGGAATCTCGCCCCCCACCGGGCTCACTTTGAACCGAAAGGGGCAGCGCGGTGAGTAGCGCGTCCACGACCACGCCCCATCGAGGGACGTTGACTCGGTCTCGTCACAGGACGGGGCTGGTGCTCAGCGCGCCTGCGTTCGCGTTGGTGGCGCTGCTGCTCGGCATCCCGATCATCCAGGCGGTCTATCACTCGATGACCGATTGGGATGGCATCAACTCAACCTGGATCGGGCCTTCGGCCTACGTGCGAGAACTCTCCAACCCGATCTTTTGGCGAGTCTTGGAGAACAACGCATTGCTGCTGCTCTCGGTGCCGGTGGCGATCTTGATCCCGCTAGGCATCGCTGCGGTGCTCAACGAGCGCGTTTTTGGATGGCGCTTCTTCCGCACGGTCTACTTCCTGCCGACCGCTGTGTCATGGGTCGTCATTGGCATGGTCGCGGTGCGCTTCTTTGCCCAAGACGGGATGCTCAATCACATGCTGGAGCGCATCGGATTCGCTGCTGCGACCACCGACATGCTCGCCGACGAGCGCAGCGCGTTGGTCGCGGTGGGGATCACCTTCGTGTGGTCCATGGTCGGCACCAACACCATCATCTTCTTGACCGGGATGGCGACCTTGGACCCCTCGCTGCACGAGGCCGCTCGAGTCGACGGGGCCGGACCGTTGAGCATCTTTTGGCACATCACGCTTCCCCAACTGAAGCGGTTCGTGCAGTTCGCCTTCATCATGACCGTGATCAGCGCGTTCACAGCGCTGTTCAGCCTGATCTTCGTGATGACTGGCGGTGGTCCTGGCTATGGCACCACCACGCTGGAGTTCTTCGTGTACCAAACCGCCTTCGCAAAGGGTGAGTTTGGCGAAGGCGCACTCTTGGGTGTGGTGCTCTTCGTGATCATGGCCTTCATTGGGGCCGTGCAACTACGACTCTTGCGCACCGATGACTAGGGGCAACCGACGGTCGCCTCGCCCGAAGCGGGTGCTGCTTTTCATGGTGATGGCCCTCGGCGCGGTCGTGATGCTCTACCCCTTCTATTTCATGCTCGACTCATCGCTGCGCACTCGCGAGCAGTTCCAATCAGGTGAGGGTCACTCGCTGGAGAGTTGGAAAGTGCTGTCTGAACAGTTGCCAGTGGGTCAGCAACTGATGAATTCGATGATCGTGTGCATCCTCTCGATCGCGATCATCGTGGCTGTGAGCACCACAGCCGGGTTCGCCTTCGCCAAGCTCAATTACCGCGGCTCAACCGTGGTGTTCCTTGGGATCGTGGCCGCCTTGCTGATCCCCATGCAGTCGATCATCATCCCCGCTTACACCAACATTGCTCAGTTGAACCTGCTCACGACGTACTGGGGTGCCGTGCTGGTGTACGCCGCCCTCGGCACTCCATTCGCGACCTTCTTGATGACTGTCTATTTCCGATCGCTGCCCGACGAACTCGTGGAGGCCGCGATTGTCGACGGACTCCACTATCGCGGGGTCTTCTTCCGCATTGCGCTGCCGTTGGCGGTGCCGGCGATGGTCACCGTGATGGTGCTGCAGTTCATCCAGATCTGGTGCGACCTGCTCATCGGATTGTTGTTCTTGCAAAACCCAGAGCAGCGCACGATCACCGTCGGTCTCGGTGCGCTCTCGGCTGGTCGTGTCACAGACATCCCGGTGCTCATGGCGGGTTCGCTGGTTAGCGCGATCCCGGCGGTCATCGTCTATTTGATCTTCCAACGCCAATTGGTCAACGGGCTCACGGCAGGCATGGGCAAGTGAGTCAGTGGCGAGTCGCGGTGCCCAGTGGTTGTGAGGTCGGGGACCGACCAATGTGGGATGCGCCTTCGCAGACCGTGGTGTGGAGTGATCTGACTGCTGGCCAGGTGCACCGAGCACAGTTCGCCGACTGGTCGAGCGTCTCGTTCTCCGTGGGTGAAGGGCTCGGTGCGGTTGCCTTGCGAACCGACGGCGGTCTCGTGGCCGCCAGTGGCAGCGCGTTCTCATTCTGGGATGCCCAGGGACGCCGCGATGCCGACCCGGTTGACGTGGAGATGCCAGCGGGTGGTCGCTTCAACGATGCCGCATGTGATCCGCGTGGTCGGTTGTTGGCCGGCACAGCGACGGGCGTGGCCGATCACCCCAATGGAGTGTTGTGGTCTCTTGCGGGTCGTGATGTGCGACTGCTCATGGAAGGCATCACCGAGTCGAACGGGTTGGCGTGGTCGTTGGACGGGCAGGTGCTCTATTACGTCGACTCGGGTGAACCGGTCATCCGCAGATATGCCTACGACGTCGAGAGTGGTTCCCTAGGCCAACGCCTTCAAGACCTTGCGGTCACCGGCGAGATGCCGCCCAGCCCCGATGGGCTGGTGGTCGATAGCCAGGGTTGCGTCTGGGTGGCGATTTGGCGCGGTGGCGACGTACGTCAATATAGCCCAGAGGGCGACCTCCTGCTGACCTTGACCACTCCCGTTTCGCGACCGACGTGCCCGGTGTTTGCGGGGCCAGAGTTGGATCAACTTGTGATCACTACCGGGTGGGAGGAACTCAGCGACGAGCAGCGCGCCGCCGAGCCTTGGGCCGGACACCTGCTGATCACCCAAGCACCCGTGCGCGGTCTCGAGCCGTTTAGATTCATGGCCGATGCCCGTTGATGCTTCGCCTCACCAGTTGGAAGGACACTGAATATGCAGTCTGTTGACCCCCGCACCGGAGAGGCGTTCGGACCCGACTTCGCCGACACCTCGCTGGCGGAGCTCGACCGCATCGTCACGGCTGCCCAAGGCGCAGCCGCAGCATTCGCTGCGATGCCGTCATCTGCTCGTGCGCGCAGTTTGAGAGCCATGGCCGACGCGTTAGATGCCAACACTGACCGCCTTGCCCAGATCGCCGACCGTGAGACTGGACTCGGTCTGCCACGGCTCACCGGTGAAGTGGGCCGATCTAGTTTCCAACTGCGCGCCTTCGCCGACTTCATTGAGGCTGGGCGTCACCTCGGCATCGTCATTGACCCGGAGGTGCCAGGCGCACCTCCAGTTGGCCACCCAGACCTGCGTCGGGTGAACGTGGCATTGGGTCCGGTGGCTGTCTATGGAGCCAGCAACTTCCCCTTCGCGTTCAGCGTGCCCGGGGGAGACACCGCTTCAGCCCTCGCGGCCGGATGCCCGGTGGTGGCTAAGGCGCATCCTGGTCATCTCTCCACGAGCGTTGAGGTGGCCGCGATCCTCGAGTCGGCCCTGTCGGCCTCAGGTGCTCCGGACGGGGTGTTTGCTCTCGTGCATGGGTTTGAGGCTGGGCGGGAGCTCATCAGGCACCCCGCGATCAAGGCAGGTGCTTTCACAGGTTCGCCAGTGGGTGGTCGTGCGTTGGCAGATTTGGCCGCTGCTCGCCCAGACCCGATCCCGTTTTACGGCGAACTGGGGAGTGTGAACCCGGTTGTAGTCACCCCCGGGTGGTCGGGGGATTCGTCGGTGTTTGCCGCGCAGTACGTCGGCTCGCTGACTCTTGGCACCGGCCAGTTCTGCACCAACCCTGGCCTGTTGCTGGTGCCCGAAGGCTCCCAGATCGTGGCCAAGGTTGTCGCTGAGGCGTCCTCGCGCGCGGGTTCAGTGATGTTGCACGGGGGAGTGCTGAAGATCTTCGGCGAGGAGTTTGCTGCCTTGCGCACCATCGCGGGCGTGGAGGTGTTGTTGGACGCTCAGTTTGGCGACGTCGGCTTCACAACGACTCCGGCCCTGCTCGGTGCCACCGGGGCAACCGCCTTGGCCAACCCGGCTTTGGTCCGCAGTGAGTGCTTTGGTCCGGCCGGCGTGATCATCGAATACGCCTCGAGCGAGGAGCTCATGGCCTTGGTCGATGCCTTGGGTGGGGCGCTGGCCTCCACGGTGCACGGCGAGGTCGACGAACCACTCGCGGGGGTACTCATCGAGCGATTGGCCGCGATTTCTGGTCGAGTGTTGTGGGGAGGCTGGCCCACAGGTGTAGCCGTGAGTCCCGCCCAACACCACGGCGGGCCACACCCGGTCAGCACGAACTCTCTGCACACCTCGGTGGGGGCAGCCGCGATCTTCCGATTCCTGCGTCCGGTGGCTTACCAGTCAATGCCCTCGGCTCTGCTCCCGCAGGAGTTGCGCGGCTAGCTGGTCAGTCGCAGTTGAGGTAGGTCGCGCTGGTAAAGGCCACACTGACTCGTCTGGTTCATATCCCGATCGATTGCGCGTGTTTAAGGCAGTTGGAGCTTGATCAGGAAGTTGTCTAGAAACGAGGTCACCCAGGCTGTGTCGCCGGTGATGGCTAGATCGAGATTGGCTTGATCGGCCAAATCGACTCGGTTGCCCAGTGATGTCTTGGAGGTCACCTCGGCGGTGGCCGGGTCAATCTTCAACAGCGTCGGGCCTTGCTGCAGCAGTACATACACCGCACTATCAGTGGCCCTCACTGCATCGGGTGATCCGAGGGTGGAGACCGACCGTCGGATCTTGAGCCGCTTGAGGTCCACGGCGACCACGAGGTCGCCCAGGGTGCACGCGACCCACAGCAGATTGCCTTGCACGGCCATGCCCTGAGGTCCGGGGCACACCGACTTTGACGAGCGCACTTTGTTTGTGGCCGGGTCGATCGCGATCACATTGCCTTGGGCGTAGTTGGAAACGAAGAGTTCGCTATCGCTGGCAACTACCTGGCGGGCGCCCTTCTCCACGCGCACCTTGGCGAGCACTTGGAGGGCGCTGGGGTCGACGCGTACGAGCTTTCCCCGGTCTTGTGCGACCACCCACACAGAGCCAAATGCTGAGGTAAGTCCCTCGGCGCCTGCTCCGACCTTCACTGATCCGCCGCCAAGTTTGGTGACGGTGCCATCTTCAAAACTGGTGACCCATACGTCTGTGCCATCTGCAGTGGCGCGCAGGGGGATCGGTCCGGTGTCCACCTTCTCAGTACGGCGCCCCGACGCGCTCACTTTGGTGATCGAGTTGTCTCCCGAGCTGACCACCCAGACCCCGTCGTCCACGGGTGCGAGTCCAACTGGTCCCTTAGGGACCGCGATGCGCACCGGAACAGTCGGGTCGGGCTTGGGGGGTTCAGACCCGCATGCCACCAGCATGCTCATCGCCAGGAGTGCTACGAGTGGTTTCATGAGCGGAGCACCTTTGCCATCGGACGACCTTGGAACAGTTCATCGACGAGCTTGTCGAGGTATCTGATCTGTTTCATCAGGGGATCTTGGATTTCCTGGATCTTCACGCCGCAGATGGTGCCGGATATTTCGGCTGCCGCCGGGTTCAGGTTTGCTTGGGCGAAGAAATCGGAGAACGAGGTGCCCTTGGCGAGGTGATCGTTAAGTGCCACCTGG
>Ga0073899_10001823_pt1 | contig 19341 bp, 21 predicted proteins | sample KloWWTmetaKNB5Ph_FD_88975 | JGI IMG/M metagenome (GOLD analysis project Ga0073899, IMG submission 88975) | Active sludge microbial communities from Klosterneuburg, Austria, studying microevolution and ecology of nitrifiers - Klosterneuburg... | ecosystem: Engineered > WWTP > Aerobic digester >... | reverse complement strand
GGTGGCGTGGCGACCTCGGCCCTGGAGATGCAGCAGAACGCCAGCCGCGACTCGTGGACGTTCGAATACACCGAGGCGCGTCTGTCGGAGATCATGGTCGATATCCACCGGCGTTGTTACGAGACCGCCGAGCTCTACGGCTGCCCGGGCAATTACGTCGTCGGTGCGAACGTCAACGGATTTACCACCGTTGCCGACGCGATGCTGGCGTTGGGCTTGATCTAGTGGCTGCTTCGGTGTCGGGTGGTGCCGGGCCGAGCGAGGCGCAGGTGCGCGCTGCGGTCGACGGCCACGTCAGCGCGTGGAACGACCAGGACCGGGATCGCTGGGTGGCGCTGTGGGCCGACGACGTGACGTTTGACGACCCGGTCGGCGCGCCCACCAAGCACGGTCGAGCAGCGGTCGAGAAGTCGTGGGATTCCTCGCAGCGCCCGGGCCGCCGGTGGATCTTGGACCCGCAGCAGGTGATCATCGGTGGCGATGAGGCCGCCGTGGTCATGCACAACCACGGTGACGTCGACGGCAAGAAGGTGCTGGTGCGCGGCATTGAGATCTACAAGGTCCGCCCCGATGGCCTGATCGGCGCAGTTCGGGCGTACTTCGAGCAACCCACCGAGGTCGAGCTCGATCCCTACTACCACCAAACCCGTCAGCCCGACAACTAACGAGCTGCCGCCCGCGCCCGCTGTCGGTCAGCCGTGAGAGCCCGGTCTCCCCGCGTGGGCAGAGGTTTGCCCGGGGTGCGGGTAGTCGTCCGCCCGCGTTGCGATCTGCTATCCGCTGCCGCCGATGGTTTGAATCTCGCGGACGGCGATGTCGATGGGCGTCGTCGAGTCGTAGGTGCCGAGGTCACCGCCCGCGCCACTGGTCGATGTCCAGGAGATGGTCCAGGTGACAGTGACCGAGCCTTTAAAGGCGTAGCCGCCACCGCTGAACTTGGGGATCGATGGGAATTTCGGTTTCCACGTGCACCCATTGGCCGCCTTGGAAGTGGAGCCCCACAGTCCGCATTGGATGGTTGCCGGTTCGCCAGGGGCCTTGGATCCTGTCTTGAGCGTGATCCCGGTCGGTGTTGCCGTGACGGTTGCGGCGAGGCCAGGGATTGATGCGGTGGCGGATACCGGTTCGGTGCGTTCAACTCCGAACCATGTTTCGAGGTTGACGATCTGCTTGTCCGCAGGCGGCGCCATCACCAGCTTCGGCTTGGGAATCTGCGCAGTCGCCTCGTCGTAGGCACTCTGCGCTAGCTGCTGCGGCGAAACGTCTGGGATCCACGCGTACTGGATTGTGCCTTGGCAGTCGCGGAAGTAGATGGTGACGTTGACGCCGTCGGGTCGGACCATGGTCAGGACGGCATCAGGATTGTTGGCCGCCATGATGGTGTCGACTCCCTTCTGCCACGACGAACACAACGACACCCCCTGAGGAGCCGAGATGCCACCGCTGCTGGACGACACGACCCATGCTTCGATTAGACCATTCGAGTGGCTCGCCGCCTCATCATCGAACGCAGGTGCGATGAGCAGCAGCGCTGCTACTAGCCACATTCGTCCTCCGTCCCAAGTTTTTCAAGCGTGGTGGACTTCGCTAGGAGCCAGCGCCCGTCTATTAGCTGAAATTCGTGTAGTGAATGACGGGTTCGCGACTGGTCGTTGGCGATGGTCGGGTTGCCATCTGGACCGTTTGGCCCAAGTGCGACGAGACCGTCGAACCAGCATGCAGTCGCAGTAGCCCTATCGCCGGAAGCGTTGACATTTATCGGCACTATTCGTGTCCCCCGGGTATCGGCTGAAACTCGGTAGTCATGGGAGAGGAGATCCGCAACGAAACGGCTGACGTTTGCCAGAGCTTCAGAGTTTGGGGCGAGGAAAGACTCGGGTTTGCAGGCTGCCGGGCTTTGGCCGCATGCAATGTATGACTCGAGGTAGTCCTGCAGTGCTCTCCGCACTCCGGCCTCTTGATCGACGGTGGTAGTCGAGTCGGTGGAGGGGGCTGCATCGGTTGACGTCGATGCGACGAGCGAGGTTGTGGGGGCAGGCGATGTCGCAACCGAGGTCGGTGGGGGTGTGCTTGACGGCGGCGGTGGCGTTGACGGTGACACCGCGGACGTCGGGCCCGGTGTCGCGCTCTTGTCCTCGCTGCAGGCGGCGAGGGCCATGGGGGCGTACAGGGTCAGGATGACGGCAAAGGCGAATCGTGTCCTCATCGGCTGCCCCCTTTGATTCGTGGGCACTTTGCTAGCACATTCAACTGAGGACGATGAACGGGGCCCGACGGCAGCCGGGCGCGCCCGAAGCTCAGTGGACGCTGGGCTCGTATCCCTCATCTTCGCGAGGGTCGTGGATCTCGATCTGGGTGATATCCGGATCAGATTCGGCCAGGTTGGCGCGCAGGATGTCGAGCATCAGGGGCTTCGGCACAACGCAGTCCGGACACGTAGAGCCGGTCAGATCCAACGTCAGCGACAAAGACGACGAGGTGGCGTTGTCGATGCGCAACTCGCCGCCGTCGATGCGCAGGATCTCGTTCAACTTCTCCAGCGCTCCAATAGCTCCCGGACTGATCATCGGCTCACCCGATCCGCTCGTGGGTGGGCGCGGCGAGGTGCGGCATGATCAGCTGCGACTGGGCCAGGCCTGGGCCGCCGGCAGCAACGATCACGATGTTGTCCGGCGAGGCCATGATCACTTGCTTGTCCCACTTGCCAGCCTCGGGTTGGGTCATCTGCTCAAACAGGCGAGATTGCACGGCTTGCTTCGTCCAGCCATCGTCCAACAGGCGGCGGTGGTGCTCTGGCCCTACGATCACCACGATGCCGCGCCGGTCGCCGACGAACGCGTCGACCGGCATGCCGTAGAGGCGGGCCGTCTCGGCGATCGTCGACAGGATTGCGTCGGGCTCGGGTTCGAACTCGGTTGCCTGCAGGAATCGCAGCACCGACATCACGGTGACCACCGAGTCCTCGGGCCGGTATCCCATCAACACGTGCGCCGGGGTCCAGTCGCTGAACTCTTCGTTCTCGCCAAAGCAGAACGAATAGCGCAGCGGCCAACTAAAGCTGGCCCGGTCGAGCACGCCGGGCACCGTGCGAAAGACGTTGCGAATCACCAGGCGCAAGGCTCGGCCGATCGTTGCATTTGCACGAAACCCCGGACCAAGACAGGCCTGACCACATTCCAAACCGATCTGACGTCGGATCGGGCCGTTGACGATCACCGCATGCGCCGAACCAGCCAGCGTCGCGGTCGTCGAATGGGCATTGCCGATCGGTTGAAGCAGCGCTTTGACCGCTGCGACAACGACACCGAAGTACTCCGGTTTGCAGCCGGCCATGACAGCGTTGATCGCCACCTTCTCGGCGCTCACCGAAATGCTGCGCGTCGGAATCGTGCCAAGCACGTCAGTGCCGCTCAGACCACCGGCGGCGAGCATCCCCGACACCGCGTCCGGCGTTGGTGGGATAACCGGGAGGCCGTCCGTCCAGCCATTGTCGATGTAGGTCTCGACCGCCTCCGACCAACCGTCGTGGTCGAGCGTCGACGAGCTGAGCGTCATCGCGTCAGGCGGGCGCGCACGCCGTCGATCACTTGTGCGGCCATTGCGTGGGCCTCGTCGGCCGTCCACATCCCCGTCGGGTTGTACGGGTAGTCGACGATCACGAACGGGTAGTCCGGCGCGCCGACCAGGTTGCACAGCGCCTGCACGGCCGGAACCAGCGCGATGTGGACGATGCACACGGCGGGAATCCCGGCGGCCTCCAGATCCAGCGCATCGCGCATACTGCGCGTCGAACAACTGCCGCACCCGCCAAACCCGGTGACGGCCACCGTGGCCTGGCCGGTGATCTTGTCCCATTCCTCGGGCCATGCGGGTACAGCGACACTGGGCTTCACCGTCTTGACCACACCGGCCAGGTCGTCCCACTTGCTGAGTTGCTCGGCGAGCGCGTCGAACATCATCTCGGACTCGCCCAGCCCGTTAGCGATGATCCCCAGGGTCTGACCGCGCAGCGTGGTTGGGCGCTGCGCCATGGGGATAGTGCTGTGTGCCCCCGCTGCGGTTGTCGTTGGGTCCAAAGTTGTCAGCGTCATCGAAGATTCCCCATTCCGTATCACAGTGCGACATGCCATATCGCTGTGCAATACGACTGTAGAGATCGCCGCCGAGTTGGTCAACAGCGGAGAAGGCTCCCCGGCAGCACCTCACGTCGTCGTCGGTACCATGCCCCGGTGACCCGCACCCGATCGCTCGCCGTGGCGACTTGGGCGCTGTTTGTCGGGCTAGCACTGGTGATTGCCGGGGTGGGCCTGTTTGGCACGGTGATCGGTATTCGCTCCGAGCAGAACGGCTACGCCAACTGGGTGATCGGCGTGATCGGTGCGGCGTATTACGCCGGATTCTTGTTGGGGTCGCGGATCACGTTGTCGGCGATGACCAACGTTGGGCACATTCGCGTCTTCGCTGCGTTTTCCAGCTTGCTTGGGGCGACGATGATCATGGCTGGCCTGAACGACAGCGCGCCCACGTGGATCGTTGCCCGACTGCTGACCGGCGTGTTCTCCGCAGGCCTCTACGTCGTCGCCGAGTCGTGGCTCAACGGACTCGCCAGCAACGAAACACGCGGTCGCCTGCTGGCGATCTATCTGGTTGTGACCGGCGGGAGCTACGGCGTCGGCCAGCTGATGGTCGGAACGGTCGGAACGCAGAAGCTGACCGCATTTGCCGTCGCCGCGATGTTGGCCGGTGCGTCGGTCGCCCCGATCGCGCTCAGCGAAGCAGCGCAGGCACCCGCCCCTGACACGCAGACCAAGCTGAGCCTGCGTCGCCTCGCCGAGATGGCGCCCACCGGGATGGGTGCGGGCGTGCTGGTCGGTCTGACGCATGGCGCGTTCTTGACGATGGCGGTTGTCTACGCAACTCGAGAAGGGCTGACGGCCGCTGGCGCCGGCCGGTTCGCCGCCGTGACCGCCGTTGGTGGCGTGGTGTTGCAGTGGCCGTTATCGGCAGCGTCCGACCAACTCGATCGCCGCTACGTGGGCGCGGTCACCTCCATCGCAGCGATGGGCGGGTGCTTCTACCTACTGGTTGCTGGCCCCGATGGGTGGCACGGGTTGGCGGCGATGGCGATCATCGGCGGACTCTCGCTACCGCTGTATTCGATCGCCGCGGCGTACATGAGCGACTGGGTCGAGCCGGAATACATGAGCGCAGCCAGCTCGCAGATGGTGATGCTGTATGGCGTTGGCGCGTTGGCCGGGCCGATGGTTGTTGGCATCGGGATGAACAGCATGGGCGCCGACGCATACCCGTGGACGTTGCTGGTGATGCACGGCCTGATCGCCGTGTTCCTGATCTACCGCCTGTTTGCTTGGCGCGAGCCGCTGGCCAAGACGCCGTTCAGCGATGCGACCCTGTCGGCGCGGGCATTCTTCATCCCAGCCAACGTGGTGTGGATGGGTCGACATCAACTGCGCCGAACCCGGCGTCGAATCCACCGCCACCGGTCTTGACCAACAAGCTCGATGCGCGGATGAGCATCCGGTGACGTCGGCCGCAAGCGGCTAGTGCGGAAACGCTCCCTGCATGCGTGCCGCATTCAGCGTGTTTTCCAACAGGCAGGCGATCGTCATCGGGCCGGTACCGCCGGGCATTGGGGTCAACGCTCCGGCAACCTTGCTGACGGATTCCTGGTCGACGTCGCCGCAGATCCCGGCTTCAGTTCGGCTGATGCCGACGTCGATCACGGCTGCCCCGGGCTTGACGTGGTCGGCGGTGATCATCCCCGCCTGACCTGCGGCGGCGACGATGATGTCGGCGTCGCGGCAGACCTGGTCCAGGTCGACGGTGCGCGAATGGGCCAGGGTCACCGTGGCGTCGGTGCCCTTGCGTGACAGCAGCAGCGCCATCGGCAGGCCGACCAAGGTGGACCGGCCGACCACGACGGCACGTTTGCCAGCGGTGGCGATGCCGTATCCCTCCAGCAGACGCATCACGCCCAGCGGGGTGCAGCTGACGTGGCCCTCGACGCCGCGCAGCAGGCGGCCGAGGGACACCTGAGTCAAGCCGTCGACGTCCTTCTCGAACGGCAGCAGGCCAAGCACCGGCTCCGGGTCGAGACCATGGGGGAGCGGGAGCTGGCAGAGAATCCCGTGAACGGAGGGGTCGTTGGCCAACTGGGCGGCGGCGTCTTCGACCTGGGCCTGCGATGCGCTGGCCGGCAACTCGACCTGTCGGGAGACCATCCCAGCCTTCTCGGCCAGGCGATGCTTGTTGCGCACGTAAATCTGGCTCGGCTTGTCGTCGCCGACCAGGATCGTCGCCAGGCAGACGGGCGGTGATCCGGCCGCGTCGATCGTGGCCCGCAGGCCGTCGACGATCCGGTTGCGCAGCGCGATTCCATCAAGCGTGATCACGCAGCAATGACACCACAGTTGACCGCGTAAGTCGAACCGGCGAACGCTATTGACCCGGCCGGTCGACACCCATTAGGCGGGGGTGAGCAACGCGGCGCCCGCGCCGGTGCGGAAGTAGGGGATGACGTGTTCGCCGATATTGCGGATCGTCTCCAGCTGGGCGGCCTGCGGGACCGTGCCCATCTGGCACAGGAACAGGATCTCGTCGGCGCCCGCTTCGATCAGCCGGGTGACATAGCCGATGCAATCGTCGACGGTGCCGTAGGCGTGATTCGGGTTGAGCATCGCAAAGGTCGAGTCGCCAAAGTCGACGCTGAACTTTTCGCTGCCGATCGCCGACTGAACCACGGTGGTGCCGTCGCCAGTCTTCGCCGTGAGGTCGTCGGGCCACGTCGCCGGGTTGGGCATCGGCATCGCCCCATCGCTGGCCCAATGGGCGATCGACTCCATGAAGAACTTTTGGCCGCGGATGCCGATGCGCCGAGCTTCCTGGCCGTCATCCATCACAATCGCCGGGCACAGCGCGGCGAAGTGTTCGTTGGGGAACGAGCCGACTTGTCCGCCGGGGTCCCGATTGGCGAACGCTTGGCGATAGATCTGATTCTTCGTCGCCACCTGTTCTGGGCCGCCGAAGCCCAAGACGAGCGCACCGATGCCGCGAGCTCCAGCGTCGACCAGCGAACCGTTGTTGGTGCACGCCATATAGAGGCGAGGATGCGGGTCCTGGTACGGCTTGGGGTGAATCGGGCGCGGTGGAATGTCGATGAACTGACCGTGATGCTCGACCACGTCCTCGACCCAGAAGCGGGGGACAAGACGCATCGCTTCTTCGATCATCGGAGGCAGGTCGGCCTTCTTGTATCCGAACGTGCCAGCCTCCTGCTCGGTGCCACCCTTGCCGAAGCCAACCTCCAGCCGTCCCTTCGACAGGATGTCGAGCGTCGCGCAGCGCTCGGCCACCTTCACGGGGTGGTTCATCTGCGGTGGCAGGCAGATCACGCCATGGCCGAGGCGGATGCGAGTGGTGGCGCCGGCGAGGAAGGCCAGGAACGTCTCCGGCGCGCTCATGTGTGCGTATTGGGTCAAGGCGGTGTGCTCGACGGCCCAGATCACATCGAAACCCACTTGCTCGGCGAGCAGCGACTGTTCGACGATCTCGGCGAAAACCTGGTGATCGCCGGCGCGGGTCGGGTTGGCGGTCTGTGATTCGTAAATCAGCGAGAAGCGCATCGAGAGCCTTTCAGAGGGTGTGGTGTCAAGGCGTGGCCATTGGCCACATAGCGATGGGGTGTAGTATGTGGCCAATGGCCACAGTTGTCAAGCGGGGCGTTGCCAAACCCACTGGGCGGGACGAGATCCTGGACGCCGTGCTGGATGCCGCCGAGCGACTGATGGCCGCCGGCGGGCCCGATGTGTCGCTGCGGGCGATCGCCGACGAGGCAGGGGTCAGCTACAGCCTGGTGCACCGCCACCTCGGCACGAAGGACGAACTGGTCGAGCGGCTGCTGATCCGTTATGCCGAACGGTGGATGAAGACCCTGGACGACGATCCCGACTTCGGCCGAGCGTTGGACCGATTGCTGGGCCAAACGGGTGCCGGTGCTGGCGCATATCTGCGCCTGCTTGGGTGGACGATGCTCAACGAGGCCGACACCGCCGCCGACGCCCACCGCCGCCACGCCCGTCTGCTTCCCTTGGCACAGTTGCGTGATGGCGAGGGCGATGGCGAGGGCGATGCTCGGGTCGATGTGGCGATGGCGCTCTCGCTGATTTTCGGGTGGCGCTTTTTCCAGCCGTTCATCACCGCGGCGATGAACCTCGACCAGGTCGACGGCGCAGAACTCCATGCCACCATTCGCGCCCGGATGCGCACCCTCGCCGGGCTCGGCTAGACGCAGGTACCCTGCCAAAAATGCACTCGGACGCACCCACCACCACGCGCTCGTTGCACTGGGTCGTGTTCGCCGTCTCGATCTGGATGGTCGGTGTGGGTGTCGGGTTGATGGTCCGTGCCGAGTTGGGTGTGTCGCCCAACGACGTGATGAACACGGGGATCGCACGAGTGACCGGACTGAGCGTGGGCGTTGGGTCGTGGTGCACGGGTGGGATGGCGATGATCGTTGCCTGGGTCATGGGCCGACGGCCGCAGTTGCCGACGGTGCTCGGTGGGCTGATCGTCGGCGTCGGGATCAACGCCACGTTGTGGCTGATGCCCGCGGTTGCCGTCCTGCCGGTGCGCATCGCCGTCATGTTGGTGGCGCTGGTGTTGATCTGGGCGGCGATCACCGGCGTGGTCGCCGCCGATGTCGGCGCCGGGCCTCTGGAACTGGTGATGTTGGCGCTGATCGATCGAGGAGTGAAGATCAGCGTGGCGCGTTGGTCGATCGAGCTGACCCTGCTGGCGATCGGGCTAGCGCTGGGTGGCGAGGCCGGGGTCGGCACGATTCTGTTCGCCACGCTGACCGGCCCGGTTCTGGCCAGGACGCTGCCCCTCGCCTCCTCCGTATTAGGAACCCACCTGACCAAGGTCGACCTCGAAGCCGCCTCATCCTCCAGCTACGCGTAACAGCCGGGGATGCGCGTCATCTGTTACGAGAGGCCGGTGATCTGGCCGGCGGGATCGAGGTCGATGCGTTCGGCGGCAGGGTGGGCACCCAGGCCGGGCATGGTCATCATCTCGCCGGCAATCAGGTAGATAAAGCCAGCGCCAACGGACGCCCGGGCCTCGCGGATGTTCACCGTGTGCCCGGTCGGTGCGCCCTTCAGCGTCGGGTCGGCACTGATCGACAGATGTGTCTTGGCGATGCACACGGGAAACGACCCGTAGCCGTTGCGTTCGTAGCGATCGAGTGAGTCGGCTGCGGCCTTCGAGTAGGTCATGTCGGCTGCGCCGTACACCTTCGTCGCCACGGCGTGGATCTTGTCGCGCAACGAGTCTGCAGTCGGGTAGGCGTAGGCGAACGCTGCCGGCTCGTCGCAGGCCTCGGCGATCGCCTCGCACAACTCCACCGACCCCCGACCGCCCTCGGTGAAGTGCCGGCTGACTGCCGCACGCGCCCCGACGGATGCAGCGATCTGGCGGATCGCGTCGAGCTCAGACTCGTGATCCTCGGGGAAGGCGTTGATTGCCACGACCGGCGACACGCCGTGCAGCTTGACGTTCTCGATCTGCTTCAGCAGATTCGCTGCCCCGGCAAGCACATCGTCGGGGTTCTCGGCAAGCATCTCCGGCGGCAGCGGCTTGCCAGCGACAACGCGGAACTTTCCGCTGTGGGCCTTCAGGGCGCGAACCGTGGCGACCAACACGGCGGCGTCGGGGGTCAGCCCCGAGACTCGGCACTTGATGTTGAAAAACCGCTCGGCGCCCATGTCGGCACCGAAGCCAGCTTCGGTCACCAGGTAATCGCCGCAATGGATCCCGAGCAGGTCGCCGATCACCGACGAGTTGCCGTGGGCGATGTTGCCGAACGGCCCGGCATGAACGATCACCGGCGTGTTCTCCAGTGTCTGCATCAGGTTCGGCGCCAGTGCATCGCTCATGATCACGGCCATCGACCCGGCGGCGTGCAACTCCTCGGCGGTGACCGGTGCGCCCGCCTTGGTGTAGCCGACGACGATTCGCCCCAGCCGGGCGCGCATGTCGGCCCGGTCCGTGGACAGCCCCAAGATGGCCATTACCTCCGACGCCGCGGTGATGTCGAAGCCGGTCTGACGCGGCACGCCGTCCGCCGGCCCACCCAACCCGACGACGATGTTGCGCAGCGCCCGGTCGTTGACATCGATCACCCGTCGCCATGTGATTTCGTGCAGGTCAAGCCCGCTGGCATTGCCGTGGAACAAATGGGCGTCGACCATCGCCGCGAGCAGGTTGTGCGCCGCGGTGACCGCATGGAAGTCGCCGGTCAAGTGCAGATTCAGGCGCTCCATCGGCACCACTTGGGCATAACCACCGCCCGCTGCCCCCCCCTTGATCCCAAAGGTTGGGCCCATCGACGGCTGACGCAGCGTCAGCACCGCCGACTTGCCGATGTGACGCATGCCTTGGCCGATGCCGACCGCAGTGGTCGTCTTGCCCTCGCCAAGGGGCGTCGGGGTGATCGCCGTAACGACGACGTATTTCGCTCGCGGCCGCGCCGACAGCTCGTCAATCGCTTCCAGGCGGATCTTGGCGACGTCGTCGCCGTATCGGTTCAACAGATGCGGTCCGATCCCCATCTGCGCGGCGATCTGCTCGATCGGCGCCAGCGATGCACGACGGGCGATGTCTAGGTCCGTGGGGAAGCTCACGTCATCATCGTGTCAGGTCCAGCGAACGCTCATGACCCGGCACGTAGCCTTCGCGAACGCTAATGACCCGGCACGTAGCGTTCGCGGGACAGGTCGTCGAGCAACGGGGTCAGCATGTCCACGGTGGTGCGCGGGTCGACGACGCAGGCGCGCAGGCAGGGCCCGCCTTGCCACCATGTCGGCAGCATCAGAGTCACGCCTTCGCGGGCACGTCGGTGGCTCCAGTCGTTGTAGTCGTCGATCGTCCACCCGTTGCGTTTGAACAGCACGACCGCCAATACCGGGTCGAGCAGCAGCTCAAAATCGGGATGCTCATCGATCGCAGCGGCAAAGCAACGAACAGTGGTCAGCGCGTGCTCGACGGCGTCGGTGTAGGCGTCGGTGCCATACGTCGCCAGGCCGAACCACAGCGGTAGACCGCGCGCCCGGCGAGACAAGTGATAGGCGTAGTCAGCGGGGTTCCACTGGCCGCGATCGACAGCCTCTAGGTAGTCGCCGTGTTGGGCGTGGACGGGCGGCGCCAGGGTCGGATCGCGGTACACCAGCGCGGCGCAGTCGTAGGGGACAAAGAGCCACTTATGCGGATCGACGCCGAAGCTGTCGGCGCGCTCGATGCCGGCGAACTGGTCGCGTACCGACGGCGCGCACAGGGCCGCCAAGCCATAGGCACCGTCGACGTGCAGCCACAGATCGGACTCGTCGCAGACGGCAGCGATCTCGGCGAGCGGATCGATCATCCCTGCGTTGGTGGTGCCAGCGGTAGCGACCACGGCGAACACCTGGTGATCGTTGGCTCGATCCAAGGCGACGCGCAGCGCACTGGCTGTCATCCGCCCGCGTTCGTCGACATCCACGTCGACCACGTCGACATCCATCACCCGCGCCGCGGCTCGGGCCGAGGCGTGCACCTCGTGCGTGGCGGCGAACGCCAATCGCTTGCCCCGCCCATACTTGGCCAGGTGCGCGCCGCGGGCGGTGACCAACGCCGACAGATTCGCCGCCGACCCACCGCTGACGAACACCCCGCCAGCGGTCGATGGGTACCCGGCCAGGTCGGCCAGCCAGCGGATCGCCTGATTCTCGGCGGCGATCGCTCCCGCGCCGGCGTCCCAAATCCCAGCGAAGATCGACGAGGCGCTGACCACCAGGTCGAACATCGTCGATGCCACGCTCGGCGCAGCGGGCACAAAGGCGACGTTCATCGGATGATCCAACGGGCTGCAGGCGGGCATCAACACGTCGCGAAAGACGCGCATCGCTTCCATCGCCCCAATGCCGCTGGGGGTGATCACGTGCGCCAACTGGGCGGCCAACTCGTCGCCCGGCAGTGCACCCCACGTGGTGTCTTTCTGCAGCTTCATCCGCTCGAGCGCGTAGCCGATCACGGAATGGGCGAACAGGTCGGTGCGCTCGTTCCAGGTGTGCATCGGCGAGACGTCCATCGGGGCCTGGCTGGTCATCGCCGCAGTGCCCGCCAGATGGCCGGATACGAGCGGTACTCGATCGTCTCATCGACGAATCCGCTGGCGTGCAGCTCGCGGTGCAGGGCGGGCAGGTGGCGGAACGGCACACCGCTGTCGACATGGTGGGCCAAGTGGAAGCCGATGTTGAACGGCACCAGGATGAGCTGCGCCGGCCGGTGCTGGCGTACCGAATGGGTGCTCTGCCGCTTATCGTCGCTGCGTTGCATCCCCCCGTGTTCAGCGATCGAACGCAACCGGTTGATCACTCGCCAGACGGTGAGGTAGGGCACCAGCCACAGCACCGGATAGAACCACCACCGGCCAATGGCGACGAAGATCCCGAGCAGCACCGCCTGGGTGAACAAGATCGACCACGTTGCCCGACGAGACCGCCGGTCAGGGGAGCGCAGATTGCCCAGCATCGAGCGCATCAACTTCAGCCCGGTCCGCCCTGTCGCGTCGCGGATCATCTTCCGACGGAAGCTGTCGGCGGGGATCGGATAACCGGCATACAGCGGGATGTCCGGCTCGTTCGGTCCGAACTCGTCGCGATGGTGAGCCATGTGGACGCGACGGTAGGCGTCGGTCGGGGTAAAGGACGGATAGCCGAGCAGCCAGCGGCCGACGACGTCGTTGGCCGGGCGGTTGGCGAACAGCAGGCGATGGGCGGCCTCGTGCATCAACGATGCCAGCTGAGCGTGGGCCCGACCCATCAGCAGGATGCCCAACGGCAGCGTCCACGCCGACCACCGAGCCGCGGCGACGATCGCCGCGATCTGGACCCACACGCCGACCACCGAGAGCGCGTTACGCCACGACGGGATCTGGCGCAGCCGCTTGCGAAACTCGGGTGTCGGCCGCCCGTCGCCGCGGATCGCGGCGGTTGGATGGACCGTCGGCAACGCCGCCGGGACCATGCCGCCGTCGAGCACCATCATGGTTTCGACGCTAGCTCAGCACGTCCCGCCGGCCGCCGAGCTCGGGCTACCACCCACGGGCGACCCACTCGGCGAGGTGGGGTCGCTCCGTGCCGATCGTCGTATCAAGCCCGTGACCGGGCATCACGATGGTGTCGGCGGGCAGGGTGAACAGTCGATTGTCGATCGAGCGGATGATCGTGTCGAAGTCGGCACCGGGCAAGGAAGTGTTGCCCGGGCCACCGGGGAACAGCGTGTCGCCGCTAAACAGCACGGGGGCGCCTTCGATCAAGAAACTGACCGAGCCCTCGGTGTGGCCTGGGTTGTGGATTGCCTTGAGGCGCAACTTGCCGACCTGAATCACTTCCGCATCGTCGATAAAGACGTCGTAGCCAACCTCCTTCAGGCGTGGTGCGTCGGCGCTGGTGACGCCAACCTCATAACCGGCCTCGCGCATCGCCGGGATCGCCTGAATGTGGTCGTGATGCCCATGGGTTTCCAGTACGCGGCGGACGCCCAAGTTCTGGCACAGTTCGAGCAGCAGCTCGTGTTCGTTGGCGGCGTCGATCAGCACGGCCTCGCCGGTCTCGCGGCAGCGCAGGACGAACACGTTGTTCTCCCACGGCCCAACCACCACCTTATGAATCTCGGCGCGCGTGTCGTTCCAATGCAACGTGCTCATGGCCGCCAGGGTAGACGGCGATCCGGAACCTCGCGGCAGGCACACCCGATGTGACCACATCCAAGTTAATGTATGCACATGGATATTGGGGTGCGTGAGCTGAAGCAGCGTCTCTCCGAACTGCTGGACTTGGCGGAGCAAGGCGAGGTGATCCGGGTTACCGATCGGGGTAGGCCAAAAGCGATGTTGATCGGTGTTGGCGACGGTGATCCACTTCAGCGCGGCGTCGACGAAGGCTGGGTCCGTGCCCCAGTCAGGTCGGGCTCGTTGTCAGCGGTCCGGGGTTGGCGATCCAGCGCGCGGGTCTTGGATGCACTGAGCCAAGACCGCGACGAAGCGTGATCAGCGACTGATCGATGGTCGCCTACGTCGACTCCAGCGCGCTACTCAAGCGGTACGTCACCGAGGCTGATTCGAGCATCGCCCAGGCCGTGCTGGAGGTCGACAAGGTGCTCGCCACGAGCTGGATCACCACCGTCGAGGTGCGCCGGAATCTAGCTCGTCTTCTTGATGACGCGGACTTGACGGCGGCCCGGCGCCAAGCCGAAGCCGACTTCGATCAGCTGGCGTTGATCAGCTGCGACGGTGCTGTGGCCTCCTTGGCGAGCGATATTGCGGAACGGTATGGCGTGCGTTCGCTCGACGCGGTACATCTCGCATCCGCAAAGCGGTTGCTGGTGAGCGATCTTGCGTTCATTACATTCGACCTGCGCCAGGCCGAAGCTGCCCGTCGGCTCGGGCTGCGAGTTGTAGGGGTGTAGAGCCTGACCTGATGCTCCGTCGGCGACTGGTCGGGATACGGTCGGGGCATCGACTCGACCGCCACACCCAACGCCGTGCCCAGTCCCGGCGAGTTCCGCCCGACGTGGCGCGGCTGGTTGCATACGGTGACGTTTCTGGCGGCGGTCCCCGGCGGGATTCTGTTGATCCTCGGCGCCGACCGGGCATCGGGCAAGGTGGGCGCGTCGGTGTACTTCGCCAGTTTGTTGCTGGGGTTTGGCACCTCGGCGGCGTATCACCGCTTGGCTCGGCGCGACCGTGCGGTACGGATCATGCAGCGGATGGATCACTCGATGATCTTCGTGCTGATCGCCGGAACGTACACGCCGATCTGTCTGCTGGGGATGTCGCGGTCGTGGGGCATCGCCATGTTGTGTGGCGTCTGGGGCGTTGCCTTGTTCGGGATCTTGATCAAGCAGTTCGCGTTCGAACGCTTCCGGATTCTGGAATACGCGATGTACCCGCTGCTGGGCTGGGGCGCGGTGATCGCCACGCCCACGCTGCTGGCCACGATGTCGGTGGTCGAACTGGTGCTGGTGGCCCTCGGAGGCGTGCTGTACACAGTGGGGATCCCGTTCCTGATCCGTGAACGTCCGAACCCGTGGCCGAAGCACTTCGGCTATCACGAGATCTGGCACACGTTCACCGTCGCCGCAGGAGCCTGTCACTTCGCGGCGATCGCCCTGCTCCTCAGCTGAGCCGGCGATCTCCCCGTTACCGGCGGCGATAGATCGGCCGCAGGGCGCGGAACACCTTCGGAAACTTTTCTCCCATCCGGGTGTAGGTCCGGCGATGTGCCGGGTTCGGCTCGAAGCGGGCGGCCACCGGAACGCACTCGGCGATGTCGCCGACGTTGAGCGCGCCGATCGCCAAACCGGCCAGCAAGGCGACACCGCGCAGCTGGGCGAACATCGGGTCGGCCACCTGTTCAACGGGTCGATCGAAGACGTCGGCATGGATCTGGCACCACAACGCCGACACCGCACCGCCGCCGACCATCCGCACCGATGGAACCCGTTGCTTGGCGAACTTGTCCACCTGCTGCAGCAGCCAGGCGTTGTTCAGCGCGACACCTTCCATCACGGCACGCACCAGGTCGGCTTGGTTGGTTTGCAGACCGAGGCCGATGAATCCGCCACGGACGCGTTGGTCACCCACCGGACTGCGCTGGCCTTGCAGCCACGGCGTAAAGATCACACCGTTGGCGCCGGCCGGCGAGTCTGCAGCCAGCGTGGTCATCGCCGCGAAGTCGATTGGTTGATGGTCGAGCAGGCCGTCGTCGGGGACGAGCAGGTTGTCGCGCAACCAACGCAGACAGAGCCCGGATGAGTCGTGGTTGTTGGCCAGCGCGTATCGACCGAACAAGCCGGGGATCGCGGCTATCCCATGGATCGCGTCGGTCTGCTTACTGGCCAGCGGCATGCTGATCCATGACGTCGTGCTCAGCGCCAGGTGCGCTTGGCCATCGTCGACGGCGCCCGATCCGACGATCGCCGCGTGCAGGTCGGGCACCCCGGTGATCACCTGGGTGGTGTCGGGCAGGCGAAGGGTGGCAGCCACCGTTGGGTCGATCCGTCCGAGTATTGAACCGGTTGGGCGGAGCGGCGCGAGCTTGGCCTCGGGGATGCCCATCCGCTCGATCAGCGTGCGGTCGTAGCACAGCGCGGTCAGGTCGCGGTTGTCGGTCAGCCACGCGGCGGTCATCGACGCGTGACTGGCGGCGGCGACGCCGGTGAAGCGCATCGTCAAATAGTCGACCGGCTCCAAGTACCAACGTGCCTTCGTCGCGATCATCGGGTCCGCCTCGAAGCGCAGGATGTGACCGCACGGATCGTTACCGCCGGGCAGCCCACCCGTATGGCGCAGCCAGGTGGCCAGTGCCAGCGGGTGGTACCCAGCGAGGCGACCGCCGATCCGTTGCATGACCAGCGGTACGCCTCGACGATCCTGCCACATCGCGCACGGACCGACAGGACGGCCGCGTTCGTCAACGGGAACAGTGCTGGCCCACTGCCCAGTGACGGCGATGGCAACGACGTCCGCGGTCGATACGTGGGCCGCGCCTTGGGCGACGGCGTCGACGATTAAGTTCCACCACTCGTTGGCGTCTTGTTCGGCGCCCTCGGCACCGACCCACGTGGTGGCCACCGTCCGCTCGGCCTGCCAGACGAGGCGACCATCGACGGTGACGAAGCCGACCTTGAGTCCACTGGTACCGAGGTCGATGGCCAGCACCAGATCGCCCCGCGGACCCATCGTGGTCACCGCGGCAGAGCCGACTGTTCGTCGAGGAGGGCTTCCATGAACTCGCTGATCATCGCTCCTGCCTCCGGTGTGAAGCCGCCGGGGACGCCGCCGTAGATCGCTGCGCTGAACGGGGTCTCGTCGGCATGGGCGTGGCCGTACTGCACCGCCTCGGCCAGATCCGCGGCGAACGCTTCGACGACGCCGTCTTGCGTTTGTGGACGGGTCACGGCCATGTGTATCGCGTTCGGGTACTGCTGGCCGTTGAACCGCCAGCCGCGCTGCTTCATGAAATCGGCCACGTGGTAGATGTCGAAATCGTCAGCGGTGAACGAGAAGCAGAAGGTCGGCGAACCCATCAGTCGTAGTTCGGGATGGGCGACCACGGCGGCCTTCATCGCTTCGGCAGTGGCAAAGATCTGTGCCGCGTAGTCGCGATACCCGTCTCGTCCAAGCTGCACCATCGCCGCCCACGTTGCGGCCAGCAAGCCACCGGAACGCGACCCGTCGATGCCCGGCGACATGTACTTCCCGCCGGTCCAATCGGCGACGTAGAAGTACTGGGCGTTGCGCACCGCCTTGTCGCGGAACAGCAGCGTGGAGCTGCCCTTGAAGGCGTAGCCGTATTTATGGGTGTCGACCGAGATCGACGTCACCCCGGGCACGCGGAAATCGAAGGTGGGGATGTCGTACCCCAGCTCCTGACCGAACGGCAGGATGAACCCGCCGAGACATCCGTCGACGTGCAGGCCGACGTCCTTCGATTGGGCCACCTCGCCCAGTGCGGGGATGTCGTCGACGGTGCCGTAGGGGTAGTTGCACGCCGACCCCATGATCGCGATCGTCTGACCGTCGATCAGGTCCGTCAGCGCGTCGACGTCGACCAGCGTGGTGAGCGGATCGATCGGGGCAACCCGGCGTTCGATGCCAAACAGGTGGCAAGCCTTGGTGAATGCCGGGTGGCCAGTCTCGGGCATCACGAAGTTCGGCCGGTCGATGCCGCGGGTGGCGCGGGCATGATCGCGGTAGGCGAGCAGCGCATGCAGGATGCTGCCCGTCCCACCGCTGGTGGTCAGCCCGCCCGGTGTGGTGTCGGTGATCGCCTCGCCATGCAGCAGGTCCAGCACCATCGCCAGAATCTCGGCTTCAAATTTGGTGGCGCTCGGACAGATGTCGCGCTGCAAGGTGTTGACGTGAGCGAACAGGCCAAAGGCGTCGTTCATGAAGCGGTAGTGGTCGTGGTCGCCGCAGTACATCGTTCCGGAGCATCGGCCGCTCTCCCAGGCGCGGTCTTCCTGGTCGGCCATGTAGCGCAGTTCGTCGAGGATCTCGGCGCGTGGGCGGCCGCTGCTTGGAAAGGTGCGGTTGATCGTGAACCGGTCTGCGTACGGGAATCCCACGACCTCGCATCCTTGCACCTGCGCCGTGTTCGCGCCGCTGCCTGCGCTTGGCGCGCCCTGCCGTGTGTGCTCCAGTCGATCGCCGCGGCCAGTTAGCTGCTGATCACGTCGAAGCCAAGGGCGATGGCGACCGGGATCTGCGCCGGATCGAAGGTGACGTAGCGCACCGGCCGGGGGAGTCGTTCGGCGGCGGCCAGGTGAATCGCATCGGCCAAACGCAGCGGCTGGGCGCGGAGCAACTCGGCGGCGCGGTCAAGGCAGCGCTGGTCGACCGGGGCGACGGCGTAGCGGTCCCACTGCAGGCGCAGCGCGTCCTCCAAGTCGGCCTGCACGTAGACGTCGTCGCTGAGCCTGCCGAGCATCGCCAAGGCCTCGGTCAACGCCAACGCCGACACGCACACCGGTTCGCGATCGGCGTCGGCGCCGGCCTCGGCCTCTGCGTCGGCGAGGGCGGCGATGACGATCGAGCGCAGCGGCATCTCGACGTGGACGGCGACCACCGCGCTGGTGTCGAAAAACGTCGTCATCGGCAGCCCGCAGTGGGATCACAGGCAGACAAATCGTCGCTCTGCGACGAATTGCCAGCCTGCGGTGGCCGGCCGGTCAGATCCATCAGCCGCGCACGTCGCGTAGTGCCCGATCCAGCCGGGTGCCGGTCCACACCTTCACCGGCTCCAGCGAGCGACCGGGCGTGGTTCGACGGGGGGCGATCAACTGGCCGCTGGCGATCAGATCGGACAGCGATCTGGAGCCGTCGCCGCTTGACCCGAGGGGCCCAAGTTGGGCGACATCAACGCCGTTGATCGACACGATCGTGCGCTGCCCGGCCTGCGCTCGGCGGACGCGGGCAGCAAGGTTGGCGCGCAGCTCGCGCACCCCCACCCCAGCGCTCACCCGTCACCCCCGTTTGGGCGCGTCCATAAATCGACAGTCGATTTGTGGACGCGCCCAAACCTCGTGGGGGTGGGGGTGGGGCTCTGGGCAGGGATCGGTGGGGACATGTGTACACAACGGTACACACTCGGGTTTCGTCACTGACGATTCGGCAGGACAAAATTCAGGGTATGAACTTTGCCTTCACCGAAGAGCAGGAAGAACTGCGCAAGACCGTTCGCCAGTTCCTGGATGCCAAGAGCCCCGAATCCGCCGTGCGCG
>Ga0073899_10001822_pt1 | contig 19343 bp, 16 predicted proteins | sample KloWWTmetaKNB5Ph_FD_88975 | JGI IMG/M metagenome (GOLD analysis project Ga0073899, IMG submission 88975) | Active sludge microbial communities from Klosterneuburg, Austria, studying microevolution and ecology of nitrifiers - Klosterneuburg... | ecosystem: Engineered > WWTP > Aerobic digester >... | reverse complement strand
TTACCACGCACACCTTGCGATGCCGTTCGGCGGTTTGTTCTCTGTTGCACTTTCCGTCGGCTCTCGCCGCCCAGACGTTATCTGGCACCCTGCCCTATGCAGCCCGGACTTTCCTCGATGCTTGCGCACCGCGACGGTCTGGCCGACTTCGCGCGGGCAGTGTAGCGGCGAATGCGAAACGGCGACTGACCGAACGATTCGGGCGCGCGCCTGTCGCTAGCATCGCGTCACCGCGATCCGGACCCCGCCATGGCCTCACTTCGCCTGATTTCCACCATCGCCCTGTTCGCGGCCACCGCAGCCTCGGCCGCGGTGTTTACGCCGCCGCGAAGCGCCGACGACCTGTCAAACCCGCACAAGGGGTTTCTGCTCTGGGGCACGACCTTCCTACAGGACGGAGGCGTCGACAACTTCCACGGCGCCCACCTGTATCACGTGTACGTGTCGTGGCGCGAAGTGGAGAGCGCCGACCAGGTGTTCGAATGGGCGCTGTTCGAGTCTCGCCACATCGACCCGATCGTCGTCGCTGATCCCGCGGCAACGTTCGTGCTGCGGCTGGTGGCCGACTATCCCGACGGCGCAGCCAGCGGCATCGACCACTACTACACCGGCGGCGGCAACACCCGCGACTATCCGCTGTTCCTGGAGCAGCCGCCGTGGTCGATCGCCGGTGTGGACTACGCCAGCTGCGACGGCGATGGTCCGGGCCGTGCGCCCGACTGGAACGATCCCGACTTCGCCACCCAGGCCGTGCAACTGGTGACCGCACTCGCCGACCGCTACGACGGCGACCCGCGCATCAGCGCGATTCAGGTCGGCCTGCTCGGGCTCTGGGGCGAATGGCACCAGAGTGGCTGCGAGGCGCTCGCTCCCGGCGACTCGGTCAAGCTCGCGTTGCGCGACGCCTACGTGCAGCAGCTCGCGCAGACGCCGCTGCAGACCCGCTACGCGCGCAGCATCGACGTCGGCAACAGCGGCTTCGGCTTCCACGAGGACTACTTCCCCTCGTTCACCGCCGCCTGCTCGCGCTACGCCCCACCGCTGCCGCTATGCGACGACGGCGGCGACTGGAACCTGGAGTACGCGCTCACGCACCAGTCGCCGCAGGCGCGCGAGAACTGGCGCGTGAATCCAGTCTCGGGAGAAAGTCCGCTGCCGGCGCAACAGGACGTCTGGGTCACGCGCCAGGCCGTCATCGAAGACCTGATCGCCAGCTATCACCTGAGCTTCCTCGGTCCGGCCGGAAAGCACGAGCAGGCCGGCAACGCAGCCGCGATGGCCGCGCTCAAGCGACGCCTCGGTTACCAGCTGCACCTGGATCGCGTCGAGGTGCCGGGCCCCTGGCCAGTGGACAGCGCCGCGCCGATTTCACTGACCGTGGCCAACAGCGGCTCGGCCCCGCTCTATCACGACTATCGCCTGCGGCTCGAACTTCTGGACGGCGGATTCGTCGTGGTCGCCACCTGCGCCCTCGCCGAAGATCTGCGCACACTCATGCCCGGCGCCAGCGCGGTGCTCAACGCAAGCTGCACGCTGCCGGCTGCGCTTGCGCCCGGTTCGTACGCGCTGCGTGCCGCGGTTTCCGCGGCTGCGCCCGGACGCCCGCCGCTGCTGCTGCAGAGCAGCCCGCGCGACGCGCAAGGTCGCGTGCAGCTCGGCAACGTGACGCTCGCCGCCTCGCCGACCCTGTTCGCCGACGGCTTCGAGTAGCGCACGCGAAAACGGCCCGCATCCCTGCAGGCCGTCGGTCACTCGATACCGTGGACGCGGCGTCTCGCCGCGATCTCCGTCGCTCAGATGCGGAAGAAGCGCAGCAATCCGAGCAGCACCGCCCGCACCTGCTGCGGTGCGGTCGCGGCGTCGATGCTCTCGCCGTTCACGACCAGCGTGCCCGAGAGATTCACGTTCTCCTCGTTGCGGGTGACGGTGAGGTCCACAAAGCTGATCGTCAGCTCCTGTGCATTGCCGTTGCCGTTGCTGCCCTGGCCGTTGGCCCGCAGCACCAGGCTGCCGTCGTAGGTCACCGTGACCAGCTCGCCGTCACGGACCACTTCGCGGGTGATGGTGCCATCGGCGAAACGGTGCTCGTCACGCGGATGAAAATTGGTGAAGGTCGCCTCGGCGATGCGGTTCCCGGCTTCGGGCCCGAGCGCACCAGCCGACTCGATCACCGCGCGACCGTTCCAGTCGTCACGGATGGTGGTGTTACGTTCATAGCTGAGGCCGGCATTGGCGGCCATCGACACGGCGCCGAGCGCCAGTGCAAACAGGGTCTTCTTGAACATGATCGTCTCCGGTGGTGGTGGAAGGGAAGCGGCCGTGGCCTGCGGTCGTCTTCGAATCACCACAACGCGGGAGTTTCGGATCGGTTGACAGGGCGGTGTCCGGAATCGGCGGCGATTGAGTTCCTCAGGACATACCCGCTCCCCCTACGGGCCCGCGTTCCAAGGAGGGCCACAATGTCCGACGATGCACATCGTGAACATGACCGGCTCGAGCGGTCCGATCGTGCTCGCGAACAAGATCTTCCGAGGCAACACCGCGGCGGGACGACAGAAACTGCGTTACCTATCGGTGCCGGGTCCAAGCCATCCGGTCTTGCGCAACAACGCGCTGACCATGCCGCTGAACGGCATCGCTGCCACTGAAACCGGCACGCTCTCGACGAACGCAGCCTTGTTCGACCCGATCAGCTTGGTGCCAACGCGCAACTCGCTGCTGATCAATGCCGGCACATCCAATGTCACCGGCGGCGTCGACGCCTTGGACCTGCTCGCCCACAACCGCAACCACGCTGGAGCCACCGACCTCGGCGCCATCAAGGGCGATGCCGAGTACCGGCTGATGGACGGCTTTGATCGAGTCGCAGCCGAAATACCCTGGGACCTTGCCAATAGCGCCGTCTCGCGCCCGAGACGACGCCCTCGAAGGAAGACGGACGGCGCTTGCCCCGACGCTGGACGCACCAACTTCACACGCTCAGGACTTCACCAGCAACGCAACTTCAACTCGTGATCGAATCCGTCGCAATCGCTCCTTGCCACCAGGCGAAGATCGCTCGAAGCTGCGGACGACATCACGCCACCTCTCTTCCTTGAGCAGATGCCGAATCACTGAAGCAAACATGGGCTTGGTCGCCAGATGCAGGTCATCCGCGTCTTCAATGAACGCCGCCCACCAAACGCACAGCTTCTTTCGAGCTTGCTCATCAGAGTCGTCCATTGAGATTGAAGTGGCAAGGATGGTGTTGTAGAGCCCTGCCAGATACTCCCATTGAGCAGAAAACCTCGCGTAAAGCGCGGCATAGGCGCCGCCGAAAAGGACAGCGAACCACTCAGCCCGCTCGGGAATCAGATACCGCAGCCGGGGCCAATTGAACGAGATCTCGGCTGTCGGCCGAAGCGCGTCTGTGAATCCCAAAGCAAGCAGGAACCCTAGAATCGAGAGCAAGGCTGAGCGCAGGAAGATCACGCTCCCTCCGTTGGGAAGCCACCGCAATAGCCACTCACCGGAAACTGCGGAGATCGCCCACGAAATGGCGCACCATAGAACCAAACCAAGACTGCGCAGCACTCTATGCCTCCGATTCACTCACCCGCTCCTTCCGTCAGCTGCGGCAACAATGCCAATACGCGCTCGCCAATGAACACTAACCAGGATTGCGCTTCCGCACCGCCTCGTAATAGCTACCATTCACCGGCCGCGGCAGGTAGCGGCCGTAGCCGCGGCGGGCGCGGAGGTCGCCGTTGATCCAGGCGAGGTGGCCGCGGGTGAAGGTGTGGGTGGCGATGCCTTGCACGGTGCGGCCTTCGAAGATGTTGTAGTCGACGTTCTGGTGGTGCGTTTGCGCCGAGATCGTGCGCGAGCCGTTCGGGTCCCAGAGCACGAGGTCGGCGTCGGCGCCAACACGCAGCGAGCCCTTCTTCGGATAGAGATTGAAGATCTGCGCGGCGTTCGTGCTGGTCACTTTCACGAACTCGTTCGGCGTCAGCCGGCCGCTGTTCACGCCGTAGTGCCAGAGCACCGACATGCGATCCTCGATGCCGCCGCAGCCGTTCGGGATCTTGGTGAAGTCGTCCTTGCCTGCGGCCTTCTGCGGCGCGCAGAAGCAGCAGTGGTCGGTCGCTGTCGTCTGCAGATGCCCGGCCTGCAAGCCCTGCCACAACGCGCGCTGGTGTTCCTTGGCGCGGAACGGCGGGCTCATCACATGCGCCGCGGCGCGGGTGAAATCGGCATCGCGATAGACCGAATCATCGATCACCAGATGCCCGGCCAGCACTTCGCCGAACACGCGCTGACCTTCGTTGCGTGCGCGCGTGATCGCTTCCAGCGACTGCCGCGCCGAGTTGTGCACGATGTACAGCGGTGCACCCAGGACTTCGGCGATGCGGATCGCGCGATTCGCAGCCTCGCCTTCGACCGCCGGCGGACGCGACAGCGGATGCCCTTCCGGGCCGGTGATGCCACGCGCCAGCAACTGCTGCTGCAGGCGGAACACCAGCTCTCCGTTCTCGGCATGCACGGTCGGCAGAGCGCCCAGTTCGAGGCAACGGGTGAAGCTGTTCACCAGCACCTCGTCGTCGCACATGATCGCGTTCTTGTATGCCATGAAGTGCTTGAAGCTGGACACGCCGTGTTCGTGCGCGAGTTCGCCCATCTCGCGATGCACCGACTCGTCCCACCAGGTGACGGCGACATGGAACGCATAGTCGCTTGCGGACTTTTCGGCCCAGCCGCACCAGGTGCGAAACGCCTCCATCAACGACTGCTTCGGTGCCGGGATCACGAAATCGATGATGCTGGTGGTGCCGCCAGCAAGCCCCGCGGCAGTGCCGCTGTAAAAGTCCTCGGACGTCACCGTACCCATGAACGGCAGTTCCATGTGCGTATGCGGATCGATCCCGCCCGGCATCACGTATTGCCCGCCGGCGTCGATCACCTGCGCACCACTCGGCGCCTCCAGATTCTCGCCCACCGCCGCGATCACGCCGCCGCGAATCAACAGGTCGCCACGCACGCTCAGCTCGGCATCGATCAGTGTGCCGCCACGAATCAAGGTGTCCATCGTCGTTTCATCACTCCAGGTTGTTCCGGGTATGCGCTCAAACCAGCGCCGCGAGCACGTGCCGCGGGTCTTTCTTGATCGCTCGCAGCAACGCCCGCGCTGGCCCGGCGGGCTCGCGCCGTCCTTGTTCCCAGTTGCGCAAGGTGCCGACATCGACATCCAGCACCTGTGCAAACTTGGGCTGCGACAGTCCGGTGGCCGCACGAATCGCCTTCACCTCCATGGCATCGACATGGAACTCGCGCGCGGGCGCACGTTCGCCGCGCGCGATCTCGCCCATCTGTTCCATGCTCTCCGCCAGTTGTGCAAACAGTCGCTTGTCCATCATCACCACCTCGACTTGGTGACCGAGAGCTGTTTGGAAACGAACAATTTCATGCGCACACCCTCACTCAAGATCGCTTCGAGAACATCAAATACACGCCACCCGCCACGATCAATCCGACGAACCATGCGTACGCATAGATCGCATCGAAGATCGCCGGCACCGAGTCGGCGAATCCGGCCGCGTGCAGGAAGCCGGGCAGGTTCGGGAACACGCCGAGGATCAGTGCAACGAAGGCGACCGGATTCCAGCCGCCGCGGTAGCTGTAGCGGCCGCCTTCCTTGAACAGTTCTTCGCTGTCGAGTTCGGTGCGGCGGATGAGGAAGTAGTCGGCGAGCATGATGCCGGCGATCGGACCGAGCAGCGCGGAATAGCCGATCAGCCAGGTAAAGATGTAGGCGCCGGTGGTTTCGAGCAGCTTCCACGGGAACATCAGGATGCCGATGCCGGCGGTGATGTAGCCGCCCATCTTGAACGAGATCCGACGCGGGCTCAGGTTCGAGAAGCCGTTCGCGGGCGCGACCACGTTGGCAGCGAGGTTGGTGGTGATGGTCGCGAGCACCAGGGCGAACAACGCCAGGATCACGCCGAGGCCGCCCATGCGTTCGGTCAGCTTGACCGGGCCCCAGATCGCCTCGCCGTAAAGGATCACCGTCGCCGAGGTGACCGCCACGCCGACGAAGGCGAGTGCGGCCATCGGGATCGGCAGGCCGAGCGCTTGGCCGATCACCTGATCGCGCTGACTGCGCGCAAAGCGGGTGAAGTCCGGAATATTCAGCGCCAGTGTCGCCCAGAACCCGACCATCGCCGTCAGCGACGGCCAGAACACGCTGAAGAACTGGCCCTCGCGTTCCCCACCGGGCGCGAACTTGGACGGTGTGGACAACATCGGACCGAAGCCGTCGGCGCGATCCCAGGCCCAGTACAGCAGCGCGCCGCACATCGCGATCAGTACCGGCGCCGCCCATAACTCGAGCCAGCGGATCGACTCGGTGCCGTTCTTGATGAACCACACGTGCAGCAACCAGAACGCGAGGAAACAACCGGTCTGGCCAGCATCGATGCCGAGCACCGGCAAGGGATCACCGTCGAGTGCGTTGAAGGTCAGGAGGTTCGCGATCGCATAGATCGCGGCACCGCCGACCCAGGTCTGGATGCCGAACCAGCCGCAGGCGACCAGGCCACGCAGCAGCGCCGGCACTTTTGCGCCGCGCGTGCCGAACGAGGCGCGCAACAACACCGGGAACGGAATGCCGTGTTTGGTGCCGGCATGGCCGATCGCGATCATCGGGACCAGCACGATCAGGTTCGCGAGCAGGATGGTGCCGACCGCTTCCTTCCAGGACATGCCCTCGCTGACCAGGCCGGCGGCAATCATGTAGGCCGGCACACAGACCACCATGCCGACCCACAACGCCGCGATCGCCTTCCAGTCCCAAGTGCGATCGTTCTTCGCCGTCGGCATCAGATCGGTGTTGATCAGATCGAGACTGACCGGCGGCTCCTTGTCGAAGTCCATCGCCTTCGTACGCATCAGGCTTTCTCCGCCATCGGGTTGTTCGGATGCGTGGTCCAGTTCTGGAACGAGCCGTCGTCGACGCGCTGCATGGTGATGCAGTCATCGACCGGGCAGACATGCATGCACAGGTTGCAGCCGACGCATTCGGCGTTGTCGACCTCGAAGTGGCGCTGGCCATCCTTCTCGCGCGTGATCGCCTGGTGCGCGGTGTCTTCGCAGGCGATGTGGCAGAGGCCGCATTGGATGCACAGGTCCTGGTTGATCAGCGCCTTGATCTCGTACTTCAGGTTCAGGAACATCCAGTCGGTCACGTTGCGGATGGCGCGGCCGCGGAAGTCCTCGATGGTCCGGTAGCCCTTCGAATCCATCCAGTTCGACAGCCCCGAGATCATGTCTTCGACGATGCGGAAGCCGTAGTGCATGGCCGCAGTGCACACTTGCACATTGCCGGCACCGAGCGCGATGAACTCGGCGGCATCACGCCAGCTGCCGATGCCGCCGATCGCGCTGATCGGCAGGCCGGCGGTCTCGGCGTCCCGCGCGATTTCGGCGACCATGTTCAGCGCGATCGGACGCACCGCCGGGCCGCAATAGCCGCCGTGCGTGCCCTTGCCATCGACGGTCGGCGTCGGCGCCATCAGGTCGAGGTCGATGGTGGTGATCGAGTTGATGGTGTTGATCAGCGACACCGCATCGGTGCCGCCTTTCTTCGCGGCGCGCGCCGGCCAGCGGATGTCGGTGATGTTCGGCGTCAGCTTCACGATGCAGGGCAGCTTCGAATACTGCTTGACCCAGGCCGTGACCATCTGGATGTACTCCGGCACCTGCCCGACCGCGGCGCCCATGCCGCGCTCGCTCATGCCGTGCGGGCAGCCGAAGTTGAGCTCGACCGCATCGGCGCCGGTGTCCTCGACCATCGGCAGGATTGATCGCCACGACGCTTCATCGCAGGGCACCATCAACGACACCACCATCGCGCGATCCGGCCACTCGCGCTTGACCTGGCGGATCTCGTCGAGATTGACCTTCAGCGGCCGATCGCTGATCAGCTCGATGTTGTTCAGGCCGGCGATGCGCTGGCCGTTCCATTGCACCGCACCGTAGCGCGAGCTCACGTTGACCACCGGCGGATCGAGGCCGAGCGTCTTCCAGACCACGCCGCCCCAACCTGCCTCGAAGGCGCGGATCACGTTGTAGGCCTTGTCGGTCGGCGGCGCCGAGGCCAGCCAGAACGGATTCGGCGAGCGGATGCCGACAAAGTTGCTGCGTAGATCAGCCATGTTGCACCTCGCGGTCGGCAGTCAGGTGGGCGTGGATCGCGGCGGCGGCATGCTTGCCATCGGCCACCGATTGCACGGTCAGGTCTGTCTTGCCGCCAACGCAGTCGCCGCCGGCCCAGACGCCGGCGAGACTGGTCGCGGCGTTCGCATCGACCGCAATGCGGCCCTTCTCCAGCCGCAGCAGATCGATGCCACCCTCGCTCAGCCCATCGGTCAGCAACACCTGGCCGATCGCCTTCAGCAACAGGTCGGCCTCCAGATCGAAGTACTCGCCGCAGCCCTGCAAGCGGCCATGGTCATCGACACGGGTGTGCTCGAAGCGCACGCCGGCGAGCACGCCGTGGCTCGACAGCAGTTCGGCCGGTTGCGCACAGTGGATCACGTGCACGCCTTCCGCGGTCGCGAATGCCTGTTCGTGGTCGGTCGCGCTCATCGCCTCGGCGCTGCGCCGATAGACCAGGGTGACGCGCTCGGCGCCCAGGCGCTTGCTCTGTACCGCAGCGTCGATCGCGGTGTTGCCGCCGCCGATCACGACCACGCGCCGCCCGACCGGTACCGTCGACTTGTCCTTGGCCTGGCGCAGTTCTTCGATGAAGTCCACCGCGTCACGCACGCCCGGCAGACGCTCGTCGCCAACGCCCATGGCATTGACGCCGGCCAGGCCCATGGCCAGGAACACCGCATCGAAATCGCGCCGCAGTTGCGACAAGGCCAGATCGCGACCCAATGCCTTGCCGTGATGCACGCGGATGCCGCCGATCGACAGCAGCCACTCGACTTCGTGCTGCGAGAAATCGACGACCTTGTAGGCAGCGATGCCGTATTCGTTCAACCCGCCCGACTTGGCGCGCGCCTCGAATACTTCGACCTCGTGACCGCGCATGGCCAGCGCATGCGCGCAAGACAGCCCGGCCGGGCCGGCACCGACCACGGCGATGCGCTTGCCGGTGGCGGCCGCGCGCGTGAACAGCGGCACGCGGTCGCGGATCACCCAGTCGGTGGCGTAGCGCTGCAGCGCGCCGATCTCGACCGGCTTCTCCTCAGGCGAATTGCGCACGCAATCGCCCTCGCACAGGATTTCGGTTGGGCAGACGCGCGCGCACTGGCCGCCGAAGATGTTGGCATCGAGGATCTTGTGCGCCGCGCCGCGCAGGTTGTCGGTGCTGATCGCGCGGATGAAGCCCGGGATGTCGATCGCGGTCGGACAAGCCTGGATGCACGGCGCATCAAAGCAGAAATGGCAGCGGCTGGCCTCGATCAACGCGCGCTGGCGGTCGAGCGGCGGCGACACGTCGGCGAAGTTTCTTGCGATCTGGGCGGGGTCGAGCCGACCCGCTGCGATGTCCCCGATTTCCTTTCTGGCCATGATTCCTCCGCAATGGCAAAGACCGGTTTTATTCGCATTGCAGGCACGGCGCAAGCAAGTCGCAGCGCGGCCGGCGTGTGATCGGGATACGGATCGAGCATCGGACCGGGAGCGCGCGCCAGCAACCGCTTCACAATGTGTCTACAATCCGCGTCCATTTCGCAGACACCGCCGGGGATCTCTCGATGAACCGATTTCCATTGCGCGCGCTGACCGCCGCGCTCGCCAGCTGCATGCTCACCGCGGCCGTTGCTGCACCGCTCAACGTGGTGACGCGCACGCGAACCGCCGCGCCGCTGCCCGAACAATATGCGCAAGCGCGCGACCCCAGGCTGCTGGCGCTGGCCGCCGGCATTTTCGATCCGACGCGCGAGGCGCTGCGGCATCCGCTGGCGACGCTGCACCTGCCCGGGGCCAGCCGCTACGCGATCGTGCAATTCGCCGAACACGCGCGCCCCGACGCGAGCTGGCTGGCCGCACAAGGTGCGCGCATCGTCGGCCATGTGCCGAACAACGCCTACCTGGTCGAAGTGGATGGCGCGGTGCGTTCGGTGCTGCAGAACGACGCGCGCATCCGCTTCGTCGGCGACTGGAAGCCCGACTACAAGATCGCCGACGGCATCGACGCCGGCGCCGAGGAAACCGTCGCGCTGCAGCTGCTGCTGTTTCGTGGCGAGCCGGCGCAGGCGCTGCTGTCCACGGTAATCGCGCTGACCGGCGACCTGCAGCCGCTGGTGCAGGAACTCGGCGCCTTCCCGTCGCTGCGCGTCCGCCTGCCGCGCGCGCGTCTGGCGACCAGCATTGCCGCGCTCGCGGCGATGGACGAAGTGCAGTGGATCGAACGCTTCGAGTACCCGCAGCTGCACAACGCCAATGCGGTGTGGCCGATCCAGGCCAACACCACGGCTGGCGCCAACCCGATCGACAACGCACCGATCTGGTTGCATGACATCACCGGCACCGGGCAGATCGTCGCCGTTGCTGATTCCGGCATGGATCGCAACGAAGGCTGGTTCAACCGCTACGACCCCGGCACCGGCCAGACGATCAGCTACACCAATGCCGAGAACACCACGCCGCCGACGCCCGGCACGGTGTCGGCGACGCGCAAGGTCTACGGTTACTTCGTGATGCCGGGCGCCACCGCCTACGACAACAACGCCACCTGCCCGGGCGGTAGCTCGACCAGCTTCCACGGCACCCACACCTCCGGCACCGTCGCCGGCGATGCCGGCACCGCGGCCACGCCAACCAACCCGAACTACGGCACCGGCGACGGCATGGCGCCGAACGCGCAACTGCTGTTCCAGGACATCGGCCATGACACCACCGGCTGCCTTTCGGGAGCGGGTGGCCTGCCGATGTTCCAGCAGGCGCGCAACAGCGGCGCCTTCGTGCACAGCAACAGCTACGGCTCCGGCTACAGCGGCGCCTACTCCGCCAGTGACGCCGAAGTCGACCAGACGCTGTGGCAGCACGACGACATGCTGATCGTGTTCTCGGCCGGCAACGACGGCTCGGCGGCGACCACGATCGGCCACCCGGGACACGCCAAGCATGCGCTCACCGTCGGTGCGCTCGGTTCCGGCAACTCGACCACGGTGGCCTCGTATTCCTCGCGCGGACCGACCAGCGACGGTCGTCGCAAGCCCGACATCATGGCCCCGGGCACCTTGAGCTCGGCGGCCGGCAATACCGAAAACAGCAACCCGCCGGCAAACCCGAACCAGGCCAACACGCAGTCGATGTCCGGCACTTCGATGGCCACACCCGCCGTCGCGGGCGCGGCCGCACTGATGCGCCAGTACTTCACCGACGGCTTCTACCCGACCGGCACGCGCACCGCGGCCGATGCACGCAAGCCACTCGGCGCCGAGATGAAGGCAATCCTGACCAACGGCACCGCATTCATTTCGACGACGCCGAGCAACAACTACGGCTGGGGCCGCATCTGGCTCGACAGCAACCTGTACTTCAGCGACGAAAGCAACAGTCGCGACCTGCGCAGCTTCGCGCGACCGCAGGCACTCGGTCTCGCCACCGGCGAACAGCACGAGTATTCGGTGCAGGTGAACGCCGGCCAGGAGTTCCGCGCCACGCTGGCCTGGTTCGATCCGCCCGGCACCCCGGGTGCGGCCGGCACCGCTCTGGTCAACAATCTCGACTTGGAAGTAGCGCAGGGCGCCAACGTCTATCGCGGCAACGTGATCGCCGGCAGCGGCGCCGCCGCCAACTCGACTACCGGTGGCAGTGCCGACACTCTCAACCCGCTGGAACAGGTGCGCTTCACTGCACCCACCGCTGGCGTGTACACGGTGCGCGTCAAGGGCAGCGCCGTGCCGGGTGATGGCCAGCCCGGTGCGAATCGGCAGGGCTATGGCCTGGCCGTTTCCAGTGCGCAATGCGCGACCGCCGTGACTGCAGCGCCGGCCAGCGTTGTCGCAGCCAACGCCGCTGGTGCGGTGGACGTGACCGCAGCGACCGTGTCCGGCGCCACCGGCTACCAGCTCTATCGCAGCAACGGCACCTGCGCCACCGCGAGTGCGGCCGACTTCCAGCTCGCCGGCCACGGCGTTGGGACCACCCTCACCGACAGCCTGACCCAGGGCGGCTACAACTACGCCTACAAGATGCGCGCGGTCGATGCCTGCGGTGAAGGCCCGATCAGCGCCTGCGCCGACGTGCTCTCCACCGCCGTGTGCACTCTGCAGCCATCCTTCGACCAAGGCAGCGTCAGCGTCAGCGCAGTCGTCCCCGGCGACTGCGGCGTACGCGTGCAGTGGAGCGAAGGCGGCAACCAGTGCCCGGCCACCAGCGGCCTGCGCTACAACGTCTACCGCTCCACTGACCCGCTGTTCGTGCCCGGCCCGGCGAACCTGCTGGCCAGCGCTGTGCTCGGCAGCCAATACATCGACACGACCGCGGCGGCGTTGACCACCTACCACTACGTGATCCGCGCTGAAGACAACACCACCGGCAACAGCGGCCCGTCCGGCGGCAACGAGTCGAGCGGCAGCTTGCGCGTCAAGCACACGCCCAACTCCGGCACCCTGGTCGTCGGCACCTTCAGCGACGGCGCCGACTCGCCGTCGTTCATGGCGCTCGGCACGCCCTGGTCGATCAGCAACGACCGCTTCGCCACCGGCAGCTACAGCTATCGCAGTGCCGCGGACGGAGCGACCAACTACAACTCCGACACCTGCGCAGCAGTCACCACGCCCACCCTGCAACTGCAGGCCGGTACCTCGGTGCTGACCTTCAAGGCACGCTACAACCTGGAAGCGAACTGGGACGGCGTGGTCATGGAAGTGTCCACCAACGGCGGCGCGTTCACGCCGGTCGCACCCGACAGCGGCTATCCGTCGAACTTCTCGCAGACCGGCTCGCCGCCGATCAACGCCTGCGGCTACGTCTCCACGCAGGGCGCGTTCTCGGGCAACACCAGCAGCGCCTTCCAGACCTTCACCCACACCTTCGGCGGCGCCAGCCCGCGCAACGTGCAGGTGCGCTGGCGCTTCTCGTCCGACCCCGGTTCCGAGGAAGAGGGTTTCTACCTCGACGACCTGCAGATCACCAACGCCAGCACGCCGGGCATGTGTACCGCCGGCATCTACCTGTTCGGCAACGGCTTCGAGTAGTCGCGCCGCAAGGTCGTCGCACTGCCTGCGGCGACCTTGCCGGTTTTTTCGCCGGAGTGCGTTCTCGCTGGAATCCGGGTCAAAATTCGGCCCGGACCCTTCGATGGCTGCCACTCCAGGAACTCCCATGTTCACGCGCCCGCTATTTCGCCTCTGCACCCTGATCGCGGCGATCGCCGCCCTGCCGACCGCCGCCGCCGAACACGGCGATACCCGCGCCTTCGACGCCGAGCTCGCCCTGCACGTCCCGGCCCGACCCGAACAGACGCTGTGGTTGCACCAACAGTGGCTGAGTGCGCCGAAGGGCATGGCGGCAAGCATCGACCCGGCCACGGCCATGAAAGCCGCCACTCGCGATGCAGACCTGAACCACGAGGCCGCGCAGATCGATGCCTGGCATCGCCTCAATGCCGGCACGCCGCCGCCCGAACAATGGCGCCGCAACGCTGAGCGCCGGCTGGCGCTCTCCGGCGCCGCCAAGTCCACGGGCTCGTGGACCTGGCAAGGCCTGGGCATCGTCAACGCCGACACCACGCCGCGCGCCGCCGGCGCGCTGATGGACGTGCGCTACGCCTACGACCATGCCGCGAGCAAGCGCGTGCTTTACGCCGGTGCGCTCGGTGGCGGCTTGTGGAAGCAGGCGGACTTCTTCGGCGGACACATCTGGGTTCCGCTGACCGATACGCTGCCAGGATCGACCGGCATCGGCGGCTTCTGGGTCGACCCCACCGACTCGAACTGGCTGATCGTCGGCACCGGCGTCGGCGGCGGTCGCTACAACGGCACCGGCCTGTATCGCTCGATCAACGGCGGCAGCACCTGGACGCTGTTCACCCTGGATGGGCTGAGCCCGGGCACTTACTACAAGATCGCCGGCGACCGCTTCAAGTCGAGCACGCTCTATGCCTGCACCGACATCGGCTTCTTCCGCAGCCGCAACTACGGCGGCAGCTGGACGCGCGAGCACACCGGCAACTGCTCCGACTTCGCCCAGGTTAGCGGTGCCGCCGGCGACAACGACGGGGTGATGTTGCTCGCGCTCTGGGGCGGTGCGATCCAATACGCGGCGGTGGACACGCTGCCGTTCGACTGGGCGACTGCAAACACCGCCGGGATCACCGGCAGCATCGGCCGCGTCACCCTGGCCGCGCCGGCCAATCGCGGTGATTCGCCCTATGTCTATGCCATGGTCACGGACAGCAACCACAACTCCAACGGCGTCTTTCGCAGCAGCGCCTACGGCATCACTTCCTGGAGCAAGATTTCGGGTGCGATCAACTTCGGCAATGTGATGGGTTTCCACGCCAACGCCGTCGAGGTGCATCCGGACAATCCCGAAATCGTCGCCGCCGGCATGGTCAACGCCTGGCTGACCGAGAACGGCACCGCGGCATCGCCGGTCTTCGAGCCGATCGTCAGCAATCTTTCCGACCACACCGACTTCGAGTTCGTGCCGGCCTCGGTCGCGCCCGGAAACACGCGCGTGGTGCTTGCCAACGACGGTGGCGTCTACATCTACGACTACGCCGCCAACACCGTCGATGCCAGCGAAAATGCGTTGGTCATGAACGTGCAACTGGTGATGGGCAACACCGCCGCGATGAACCAGTCGCTGAAAAACCGCAACCTGGTCGCTGCCGGCCTGTGGGACACCGGCTCCGTGCTGCTCGATCTGGCGCAATCGGGTGCGAATCGCGTGCGCTATCTCGACGGCGCCGACGGCGGTGCGATCGGGCTCAGCTCCGACAACGTCAACGAGATGGCCGGCAGTTTCGGCGCACAGTGGACGCGCTCGTGGTCGCGCGATGGCGGGATCAGCTGGCAGCAGATCGACGCCGGCTGCGCGGCGAATACGCTGGATGCGCCGATGACCTCGCCCTGGGGCATCGCGCTGGAGCCGACACCCGGCTACGGCCAGCGCGTGTACACCTACTCCTCGCGCGTGGACTACGGCACCAACACCTCGCTCGACGCCAGGATCTGGCGCCGCTCGATCAGCGCCGACCCTTCCTGCAGCGGCTGGTCGGTGCTGCATGCCGGCAACCTCCCGGCCGACTTCTGGGGCAACGGCCCAGGAGACTGGGTGAACCTGTCGGTGGCCAACAACAGCGGCGCTGACATCGTCTACCTCAACCGCGTCGGCAGCAACCGCGTGCTGGTGCTCACCGGCACCGCGCCGAACATGGTCATCAACGTGCGATCGCCGACCGTGGGCAGCATTCCCGCAGCGGGATCGAGTTCGCGCCTGCAAGCCGACCGCAACCCCGGCCGACCGAACAGTGCCTACTTTGCCATGGCCCAGAACGACGCCACCATCCGCCTCGCCTTCACCCACGACGCCGGGCTCAACTGGACCTCGGCCACCGGCGACATCAACAGCATCGCCACCGGCGAAGCACCGCAGGAACTGATCGCGAGTTCGCTCGATCCGCGCCAGCTATGGCTCGCAACCACCGGCGGCGTGTACCAGAGCGATGACAGCGGCGCGCACTGGACCCCGGTGATGCAGGGCCTGCCGGCGACGCTGCTGGTCACGCAACTCGAATACGACCCGACGCAAAGCCCGCCGCGGCTGATCCTCGGCAGCTACGGCCGCGGCTTCTACACGCGCGAATTCACGTTGCCGGTCGCGTTGTTCGCGAACGGCTTCGAATAGACTGTTCCTCGCTGAGGCGGTTCCGCACTTCTCCTCTCTCCCCTCGCGGGAGAGAGGCCGGGAAAGAGGGGGCGTCTTGCGACACCGCTCCGAATTCACCCTCTCCCCTGCCCCTCTCCCATCGAGGGGGAGGGGAAAGCGCCGCCACGGCTGCAGGTGTCAGCGCCCGGCGCGCCCGAGCATGGCGTGCAACAGCACGTTGCCGCCGGCCTCGATCCACTCCGGCAAGGCGTCCTCGACTTCGTTGTGGCTGATGCCGTCGATGCAGGGCACGAAGATCATCGAAGTCGGCGCCACCTGCGCCAGGTAACAGGCGTCGTGGCCGGCGCCGGCAACGATGTCGCGGTGCGAATAGCCAAAGCGCTCGGCACCAGCGCGCACCGAGGCCACACAGTCGGCGTCGAACGGCACCGGCGCGTAGTAGAAGATCTGCTCCAGGCGCTGCACCTCGACCCTGGACTCGGCCGCGATCTGCGCCACGGCCTCGCGCACCTTGCCGTCCATCACCGCGAGTACGGCGTCCTCGGGATGGCGGATGTCAATGGTGAAGAACACGCGGCCTGGAATCACGTTGCGCGAGTTCGGGTGGTTCTGGATCATGCCGACCGTCGCGCAGGCATAGGGCGCGTGCTCGTGGCCGATGCGGTTGACGCGGTCGATCACGCGCGCTGCGGCGAGCAGCGCGTCCTTGCGTCGCGGCATCGGCGTCGGGCCCGCGTGCGATTCCTGGCCAATGAACTCGACCTCGTACCAGCGCTGCCCCTGCGCGTGCGTGACCACGCCGATGGTCTTGCCCTCGGCTTCCAGGATCGGTCCCTGCTCGATGTGCAGCTCGAACGCGGCATGGATCGGCTTGCCCATCGGCACATCGCCGGCGTAGCCGATGCGCTCAAGTTCCTGGCCCATGGTCACGCCGTGGATATCGGCGCGCGACAAGCCGTACTCGAGCGTAAACACGCCGGCGAACACGCCCGAGGCAACCATTGCCGGAGCGAAGCGCGAGCCCTCCTCGTTGGTCCAGATCACCACCTCGACCGCACGCTCGGTGTCGATGCCGAGGTCGTTCAACGAGCGGATCACCTCCAGCCCGCCGAGCACGCCGTAGATGCCATCGAACTTGCCACCAGTGGGCTGCGAGTCGGCATGCGAGCCGGTCACCACCGGCGCCAGCGACTCGTCGCGGCCGGCGCGGCGCGCGAACACGTTGCCCATGCGATCGACGCGGACCGTGCAGCCGGCTTCCTTCGCCCAGCGCACGAACAGGTCGCGACCGTCGCGATCCAGATCGGTCAGCGCCAGCCGGCAGACGCCACCCTTCGGCGTCGCACCGATCTTCGCCATCTCCATCAACGAGTCCCACAAGCGCCGGCCATTGATGCGCAGGTCGGTGGTGAGCTCGGGCTTCGGTCGTGCGTTCATGGGGTGTGTCTCCTCCAGTAGTCTGGTTCGCGGTGCAGGTGTGCCACCGCCACAATGATCAAGTCGTCTCCGACCTTTTCGTAAATGACACCATACGGAAAACCCGTCAGCTGGCAGCGGCGAAATCTCGCATCCAGCGGATGCCATGCGTCTGGATGAGCCGCCATGCGCCGCAGTGCCGAGCGCGCATCCCGCCTGAACCGGTCCGCCGCTGCCGCCGAATAGGAGGCGTAGTACTGATGCGCCTCCAGCAGCTCGGATCGAGCAACTTCCAGGAACCGAATTCTCACCTCCCGGCGTCCATTTCCTTCAAAACGTCTTCGGCATCGATTGCCCGCATCTCGCCGCGGCTGAAGGCCTGCATGCGCCGATGCGCTTCGTCGAGCCACTGCTGATCCAGGACGCCATCCGGACGATCCAGACTCTCCGCCAGACGTTCAAGCAATGCGGCGCGATCATTCACCTGAAGCGCCAGCGCCTGGGCCAACACATCGTCAACAGAAGCGGCCATCACGTTCTCCTCGGAAGACTTGGCTGAATCACGAACACGTTGCGCCCGTCATGGGTGTGCACGTCGTTGCCGTGCCCGGGCGTCGATTGTGCGTTCATGGCGGACCTCCTCCGCGACAGGGAAAATCCAGACTACAGCGCCAGCACGGCGCGCAGCCCGGCGTCGATCTGCTGCATGCGCGCCGGAGCCAGCGCGCCGATGCGCGCAAGCAGCTGAGCGCGATCGACGGTGAGCAATTGCGAGACGTTGACGACAGAAACCAGACCAAGACCGGACTCGGGTTTCGGCAGGCGCACATTGCCGGGCGCCATGGCGAGCGCCAGGTTCGAGGTGATCGCCGCCACGATCACCGTGCGCAATGCGCTGCGATTGAAGCCGTCGGCCTGGAGGATGAGCACCGGGCGACGGTAGCCCGGCCCTGAGCCGACCGGCTCATCCAGCTGCGCCCACCAGGTCTCACCACGCTTCACGGCCAATCGCCCGCGCCTGCATCGTTCGCAACACCGGATCGAGACTGCTGTCCTCGGTCGCATACACGCGATTCAACTGCGCGGTGATGCTCTCCTCGCGCTGCGACGCGAGGTAAACCGCCAACGCTTGGGCGTACAGCCCACTGCGGCTGAGACCGGCCTTCATCGCGACCTTCTCGGCCTCGGCGAAGACGTCGTCGGGAATGGAGACTGCGACTTTCATGGCCGCACGGTATCACTCGGGTATCACTGCGGCAACGAGTCAGGCATTGGTCGGCATCACGAACTGCGCGCCGGCGCGGATGCTGGTGGGCCAGCGCGTGGCGACGGCCTTGAGCTTGGTGTAGAAGCGCACGCCCTCGGGGCCGTAGACGTGCTGGTCGCCGAACAGCGAGGCCTTCCAGCCGCCGAAGGAATGGAACGCGGCCGGCACCGGAATCGGCACGTTGACGCCGACCATGCCGACCTGCACGCGTTGCACGAAATCGCGCGCGGCGTCGCCGTCGCGGGTGAAAATGGCGGTGCCGTTGCCGAACTCGTGGTCGTTGATCAGTTGCAGCGCCTGCTCGTAGCTGTCGGCGCGCAGCACGCACAGCACCGGCCCGAAGATTTCCTCGCGATAGATGCGCATCGCCGGCGTGACCCGATCGAACAGGCAACCGCCGAGGAAGAAGCCGTGTTCATGGCCGGCGACCGCATGATCGCGGCCATCGACCACCAGGTTCGCGCCCTCCTGCACGCCGAGATCGACGTAGCTCTTGACGCGCGCACGGTGCTCCTTCGTCACCAAAGGCCCCATGTCCATGCCCGCGGTCATGCCGTTGCCGATCTTGAGCGCACGCACGCGTGGCGCCAGTTTCGCGACCAGCGCGTCGGCGGTGGCATCACCGACCGCGACCGCGACCGAGATCGCCATGCAGCGCTCGCCGGCGGAGCCGTAGCCGGCGCCCATCAGCGCATCGGCGACTTGCTCCAGGTCGGCGTCGGGCATCACCAGCATGTGGTTCTTGGCACCGCCCAGCGCCTGCACGCGCTTGCCATGGTGCGCGCCGGTTTCGTAGATGTACTTCGCGATCGGCGTCGAGCCGACGAAG
>Ga0073899_10001821_pt1 | contig 19344 bp, 18 predicted proteins | sample KloWWTmetaKNB5Ph_FD_88975 | JGI IMG/M metagenome (GOLD analysis project Ga0073899, IMG submission 88975) | Active sludge microbial communities from Klosterneuburg, Austria, studying microevolution and ecology of nitrifiers - Klosterneuburg... | ecosystem: Engineered > WWTP > Aerobic digester >... | reverse complement strand
CGGCCCAAAACAACTGAAAATCGATGCCACGGGCTGTGGCGCAGCTTGGTAGCGCACCTGACTGGGGGTCAGGGGGTCGCAGGTTCAAATCCTGTCAGCCCGACAGAAAAGCCCTGATGAGACGCAAGTTTCATCAGGGCTTCATCGTTTCTCTGACGGGTTTTTGTTGGTCCCCTTCTGGTCCCCCTGGCCGATTCAGAGTCGACGCTTGGGCGCCGTGGATCGGGTAGAAATGGGCTGGCCTGTGGATAAGGGGACCAAAAGGGGACCAGAACCGATCTGAGCATCGTTTCGGCCTCTCACAGGCGTCGCGTCGACGACGCGCTGCGGCCGTTCTGGCGCTTCTGCCCCGACGGTGAGAGGAATGCATTCGCCTGCTCCGCGGCGGACGCAAGGTGTCGGTCGTCGGGGTGGAGATACCCGCGCGTGGTTTCCATCGACGCGTGCCCGAGAATCTCTTGAAGCACATGCAGTGGGACACCGGCATCGGCCATCCACGTCGCGCCCGTGTGGCGCAGCCCGTGACGGGTGAGGTCGGGCAGGCCGAGGTTCGCGACGATCTTGTCCCAGTTCGTCGCATCCCGCACCGTCGCCGTCGTCAGCACCCCGCCCTTCGGCCCGACTAACAGCTGTGCCTCGGGCCCTTTGCCTTCAGCGAGGCGTTCGAGCACCGGCCGCAGCGGCTCCAAGATCGGTACGCGGCGTTCTTTGCGGCTCTTGGTGGGTTTGGTGACGAGGCCGCCTTTGCCGGGGAAGATCTGGCGGGCGATGACGACGAGGTTCTTGTCGAACTTCACGTCCCCGACCTGCAACCCGGACACCTCGGATGAGCGTGCGGCGAGGAGGGCGGCGAGCATGACGAAGTCGCTGTAGGACTGGTCGATCTTTCCGCACGCTTTCGCGAGTCTGTTCAACGTCTTCATATCCGGGATCGCATGTGCTCGCGGTGATGCTTGCTCGGCTGACTGCGTGCGGAATGCGTTGCGGTTCAGGCTGCGCTTGGCGCGGTTCTTCGCGGGGTTGATGGTGAGGAGCCCGTCGCGTACGGCCTCGTCGAGCACGCGCACGAGGGGTGCGATGGAGTTCTTGATCGTCGATGCCCCGTAGCGCTGCTCCCATTCGTCGATCGTGCGGTCGATGATCCCTGCCGTGATCTGCGTCACCGGGAGATGCCCCAGCGCAGGCAGCACTCGCAGCTTGAGCCCGAAGCCGTAGGTCTCACCGGTGGAGGTCGGATCAAGACCTCGCGCCCACCGGTCGCCGATAGAGGTGACGAACTCCGTCAACGTCATGGCCGTGTCCATGCCCTTGACGGAGGAGTTACGCAGTTGATCGAAGAACGCGTGCGCGGCGGCTTCATCGGCGACGATCTCTGAGCGGATTACCCGGCGTTTGGTGATCGGGTCTGTCCACCTGGCCCGGGCACGAATGCCGTAGGAACGGCGCTCCATGTCGGTCGAGACCTTCACACCGATGGGAGGCACCGGCTTCGGATCGGCTTTCGGGAGCGGTTCACCCTTCCGCGGCATGATCTTGTTCCAACTCGGCAAGCCACGCCTCGACCGCCTCAATCCGGTAGCGGGCGATGCCACTCATTCGGATGAACGGCGGCCCGGTCCCCGCTGACCGCCACCGCGACAGGGTCGATTCCGACACCTTCAGGTAGGTGGCGACATCGCGACTGTGCAGCAACGGAGACTGCACGACCGGCGCTTTGGCCTCGTTCATGAGATCTCGCCCGTGCGCGGATCGAGGGAACGATAGAACTGGTCCTCTTCTTCGCGCCGCTTTTCGACTTCGGCGAGGACGAACTCGATGAACTCGGTCTCCCGGTCATCGATGATCACGTCCTCTACCTGAGCTGCTGGTGCTTCGCCGGGCCAGGCCGTCTGTCGCGTGGGACGGTCACGGTCGAGGCGCGTACCGTTGATGGCGACCCAGTCACGAAGACGGAGCCTGGCGTCGGCGAAGTCTCGATGCCAGGCCAACGGGGCTGACCCGCTCTTCTCCGCATCGAAGCAGCACAGCCAGTGTAGGTGCAGCGCGGACAGCTCCCAAAACAGTTCCGGGTGGTGATGCCAGAACGGCGGGATAACGGCTGCGGGCAGGCCGTAGGTGCGGCGCAGCCAATGCACCCATCGGTTGAGTTCCAGCCACTCGGCTTCCAGGTCTTCCGGGCCGAGCAGGTTCCAGTTGATCGGGTGCGGAGGCTCAACCAGCAACGGTCCTTCGAAGTCGGCATCGAACTCGACCTCTTCATCGACCGTGTCATCTGCGGTGGTGTTCTCGTCCATGACGATCGCCGCCGTCAGATGCTTGCGCGTGTCGGGCTGGTGGCCTGAGTGCGAGTTGCCCCGGCATGGCCGAGATCATCCCGGCTCGGCGCATCGTGATCGACGCTGGGGCGTCGGGGTGCGCGGTCGACTTCGTAGCGGGTGCGTGCGAGATCGTGGCCGATCCGAGAAGCGATGAACTCCTCCGCGGGCACCTGCTGCCCGTCTTTCTCGTACGTGTACTCGTGGATGCGTCCGGAGGCAACGAAGCGGTCGCCCTTGCGGAACCGTGACGCAGCTTCCTCGGCGGTCTTGCGGAAGATCGCGAGGTCATGGAATGTCGGCTCCAACTGCGTGAACGACCCATCGGGCTCCTGCCTCGCATGCTCAATGCCAACGCGGGCGTGCAATCTCGAAACTCCGTTCTCACCGACACTCAGCCGAGGCTGCGTGGCAATGAACCCTGAGATGGACTGCTGCGTATCGATACTCATGGGATGCTCCTCTCAAAGACGGTGACCACGGTGGTCTCCATTCATCAGAGAGGTGCGCTACACGTTCCCGCTCTTGACCTGGTTACGGGCGCTGACGCAACGACTCTTCGACTGCCGCACGTTGAGCGCGAAGAACGCTGCTATCTCGCCGAATCGTCCAGGCGCGCAGCTTCGCAACGATGGGCGGGGCGGCGCGGAGCAGGATGAGGCCGGTGCCGAATGGGAGGGTACGGATCACGTCGGGTGGCATGATCGCCACCCGACGGATGGAGCGTTGCGCGGAGCGTGAGCCATGGTCGCCGATGGTGGTGGAGTCGGTGATCTCGTCCCGTTCTCCGATCAACGTGGTGAGGTCTTGGAGGTCGCGACTGTTGGATGCCCCACCGAGGATGATCTTCACGATCGAGGCATCCCAGATCGCCCCGGCCGCGTTGTCCGACCACTTCTCCCGCGCCTGCGCGAGCGATTGCAGCACCGGCATCGTCGTGATCCCCGTACCCCCGCCCTCCGCCATCAGCGTCGGGAGGGATGGGAGTGGGGCGAGGTTCCCGATCTCATCGAGTGCGAGCAGCAGGGGCGGGTCGAGGCGGGCGGATGGTGAGCGTGCAGCAAGGCGGCGTGCGGCTTCGACGAGGTCTTCCACGAACGCCGACACTAACGCCGCACTGTTGTTCGCCCCCGCACCCGTCGCCAGGAGATACACCGTGCCGCGCTTACGCAGAAACTCTTCCGGGTCGAACCGCTCATCCGGGCCGGGACTCACGGCATCGAGAACGCGCGGGTCGGCAAGGGCGGCAAGTGAGAGCGAGACGCCTTGCCAGATCGAATCCCGTGTGCGGGGGTCGGAGTCGATCATCGCCTGCAACGAGTCCGCCCAACCCGTCGCAGCGTTCGGGTGGGCGGTGAGGATCGCGACCGCATCCGACGCTGCGGCAGGGTCGAGGGTCCACCGAAACAACTCGGCAGGAGTGCGGTGATCGAGAGCTGCGGCGTGAAGGAGGGCTTGGAGGGCCGTGCGGGTTTTCCCTTCCCAGAAGTCACCACCTTCGACACCACCGGCGGAGAGCCCGGTGCCGGCGGCGAGGCCTGTGGCGCGGATCATCGCCGTCAACGGGTCCTCACATCCCCGGATCGGCGACCAGCGGAGCCCCGCGGGGACGCCTTCGGCGAGGTGTTGCGGGTCAAACACCGCCACCGGTCGCTCGTCGCTGCTGCGTGCCGTGAGCGTGGCGGTGAGATTGTCCGGGCGGGTGGAGGTCGTGACGACGGCGCCGGGAGCATCCAAGATCGCGTTGATCACGACGTGCAGGCCCTTGCCGGAGCGTGGCGGCCCGATCAGCAGGATCGAGTCTTCGACGCTTGCCCACACACCAACGCCCCGCGACGCACCGAGGAGATAGCCTACGTCTTCTGCGTCAGGCTTCGACAGTGAGGGGCGGAGTTGCCCGCCGCGACGCAGCAGCGCCCTTTCCGAAGCGGCGGTAGCGACATCGGTGCGGGTCGCGATCCCGACGATCCGATACGGGTCGATCTTCGTACGCCGGGTGTGCTCCCGGAACATGCGCCACACCCACCAACCCGCAGCACCAACAGCGGTGATTAGTAGCCCTGCGACGATCCAGTAGACGACGGCATTCAGATCGTCGGCACTGAGCGCAGTACCCGGGTCGGCGGGGTGTAGGAGTACGCCGAGGCCTGCTTCGATGCCACCGCTCGGCTGCGCGATCCCCGTCACCCACGCGGTGATCGAACCAGCCACGCGGAGAATGACGGCAAGAACCGCAGCAGCGACGAGGGCGATGATCCCTAGGTTCGCGAGCTCATCACCGAGCGCCCCGCCCTGTCTGGGGGCGCTCATGGGATCCTGCTGACGACGAGGGTGCCGGAGATGCGTCCGAGGAGAACCACTTCACCCGTCACCGCGGTTTCGGCCTGTTCTGCGGTGAGGAGGGCTCGGGCTCTGCCGTCGGGGCTGGCATCGGTGTGTGCGTGGATAATCGCGACCGCTACATCCTCACCCGGCACAAACCCAGAACCCGCGACTTGATGCAGCACCGGCTGCACCGCCACCGGAGGCGCCACCACCGGTGCCGGTGCCTGCCAAGGCCTCGCGGTGGGGCGTTCTCGTGGTGGGGTGATGATGTCGGTAAACGTCGACCCGTCCGCCTCTCGAACCTGCACCCGCAGAGGCGTCCGATACCGGGCTGCGAGAGTGTCGAGAATCGCGGGGAATGATTCGCGCCGCCACCCCGGCGCGAACGGCTCAGGCAGATACAGTGCTCCATCGACGGTGACCGTCATCGCACTGTCCTTTCCGATAGCGAACTCCACCACCGGCACCACGACCGGCCCACCACTCGGAGGCACCGTTGTCGTCGGAGGCTGAACGTCGGGGTTACTGCGGCGGTAGCGGGGTTTCGGCGTCACAGGGCGGTCCTCTCGAAGTAGTGCAGGGGTACGCCATGCAGGTGCGTTCGCGCCGTCTGCGGCCGGAAACGAAGGCGGGAGGGCACGAACCTGGGGGTGGTTCGTGCCCTCCCGTGCTGACCCGCCATAGTGGGGGCGCCAGCAGGTCAGCAGCCTTGGTTAGTCCTCCTTTGCTCCCTCGAACTGGGCTTTGAACTCCTCGAACGCCTCGTCCTCTTCACGGACGTAACCGTCGCGTTCGCGGGCGATCGCGAGGCGACGCCCGAACAGCAGCACCCCACCGGTTACGGCGGCGATCAGGCCACCGGCAAGGCCGAGCGGCCACCAGTCACCTCCGCCGGTCTGCGCCAACTCACCCGGCTTGCCAGGCTCCTCCGGTGTCTCCGGCACTGGGGTGACGGTGGTGGTCTCATCCGGTGCGCCGCAGAGGCCGCGGTGCAGGATGAGGCCGTCCTTGTCGATCACGGTCTCCACCCAGTAGTAGGTGCCGACCTCATCGAAGACCACCTCATCCGAGGCGTACTCGCCGGGACCATTCAGGTCGATCACCGCAGAGGTGAACACCAGCTCTTCCGCCGTGCACAGCGCCTCATCAGTGTGCTGCCGGTACGCCTCGAACACGAGCCGTGCCCCCTCCGGGACAGTGCCAGTGACGGTCGCGACATCATGCGCCGGCTCACCCAGTGTGACGGTCGGCACCGCGTTGGTCTTCACCCGCAGCTCGTCGGGCTGCCGGGTGATGACGGTCGTCTCACCCGGAGCCCCACACGTCCCCTCAGCGATTACCTCACCGTCGGCACTGTAGATCGTCTCGACCCAGAACACATTCCCCGGCTCCGAGACGGTGGTGGTGCCGGAAGGGTAGATGCCGGCCTGGGTGACGGGGATCTCGTCACTGACGTAGAACGGCGACTCACACACCGCCCCTTCCTCTGCCGGGTGCGGCCCGTACGCGCGGAACACCAGATACGCGCCGTCGGGGATCGTCGTGCCCTGCACCAGCGCCGTGTCCGAGAACGGTTCACCGACGGCTGCTTCCGGTGTCGCCTGCGTGATCACCGACACCGGCACCTCGGTGCCTGTGGGCGGGACGTGGAAGCGCTCCAGCACATCCGCTGGCGACGACTGATAGGCCTGCACCCGGTCGTCGCCCTCGAACGTCGTCACGAGGACGTAGAAGCCTGGCTCGGTGGGCACGATCTTGTCGTCATCGGTGTAGCCGAGCTTGTAGACCCCATTCCGTGCTGGCGTCGTGAGCTCCGTGAGCACCGGCGCGGTAGTGAGGTCGAGGTCGTCGGTGAGTTCCGCATCGGTGGCGAAGGGGCCGTAGACGGTGTGGCGGAGCTCGTCGATGTCGGCATTCCAGTAGCCGTCGCCGGTGAAGTCACCATGGTTTGCCGGGAACCCGCTGACGGTGACGACATCGAAGGCGCGTCCACCGGGGTGCACGTTGTACTCCCGCATCAGCGACGTCGCCGTGATCGGCCATCGCACGGATGTCGTCTCGACGTTGATGCCGTACTCGTCCTGCCAGTCGGCGGCGAGGTAGTCGCGCACCCACTCCGGCTGCGACGACTTCTTCACCTCCCACACCCACGTCACGAACCCACCCGACGGAGCCACCACCGACGGCGACGTATAGACGCCGGGGCCGTCCGCTGTGACCGTGACGGTCCCGAGCGGCACGGCGTTCGAGTCGATCACCGCGTCCTGCGCTGGGGGTAGGGTGCCGGGAACTTGGTAGGCGGTGCCCTCGAACACCACCGGAATGTGTGCGCCGTCCTTCTTCAACCACGCCCCATTGCTGCTCGACACCGTGATCGTGTCCGTCAGCGCATCACCGGGGATCGCGAGGCGCTGGTCGGCCTCGGAGACGACGACAGGCCGGAACGGCACCACCGACGTCTCCGCCACCTGCCCGAACCTGTCGGCGAACGAGTCAGTGAGGTACTTCGCCTGCTCGCCGTGCGCGGCCTTGTCGATGCCCCACACCCACGTGTAGAACCCTGACTCCGGGGCGGTGATCGTGCCAGGTGACGTGTACGACCCTGGACCCGTGAGCGTCACCGTCTCGGTGCCTGCGACGGGGGCTCCGGTGGGTGGGGTGTCGGCTTCGGTGGGCTGCTCATCGAACGGCCCATACAGCGTGCCGGTCGCGGTCACCTCGATCGGTGCGCCGTCGAGGTGAATCCAGGTGCCCTTCGTCACGGCCACCGTGAGACCGTCCACGAACGCGTCACCTTCGGCGACGTAGCGGGAAGCAATCTGGGTGGTGATCTCCGGCTGGAAGTCCAGCTCGATCACCGGCGACGACGCTGATGCGGACAGGCCCGTGGAGGAGCCTGCAACGGCGGCGATGAGGCGCTGCGCACCGTGCGTGACATACAGGTCGAGTGCGGCCCCGTACCCGGCGGCAGCAATGTTCATCGACGCGCCGATCTGGTACGACGGCCCCCCGTCAGTCGGAGTGCCGGTGATCGGGTGCGCACCGGCGCCGATCTGGCGCACCGTTGATCCGTCAGTGAAGACCGCATCCGAAAGTGCCGCGGTGCCGGTGAGGCCCGCGGGGTGGGTGGCGACGGTGAGGGTGCCGGCGTACTGATCAGCCATGTCGAGGCTCAGCGTCAGCGAAGGGTCGGTGACCGCGTAGACGGCGGCTTCCTGACGCATCGCGGCGAGGTTCGCGAGGATCGTTCCCCGCTCCGATGCCGGTGCCCGGCCGACGTAGTAGGTATCGCCGGACATGCCGTGCGAGTTGTAGGTGCCAGCGCTCGTGACCGACCACACATACAGTGCGACCGCTGAGGTCACATTCGGATCGCCCGACTGCCCCCACCGATCCATGACATAGTTCAGCTCCGCGAGCTGCTGCCGGGACAGTGAATCCAGCGACGTGACCGTTTCCGGTCCGTAGGTCTGCGCGAACGGCGAGACCGCATCCAGGTCGGCGCAGTACGCCTGCCTGCCGTCGACGTCGGTGTTGTAGGCACCGAGGAACCCCATCCCGATGTCGTACCCGACGCCAAGGCTGCCCGCATGGGCTGCCGGGGCATTCAGTGCGAGCGACCCGGCGAGCAGGAACAGGGCCAGCAGCACCGACAACCAGCGCCGCACCCCTCTCCTTGGTGGCGCAGCCACCGGCTGCGGAATGTGGGTGAGTGATCCTGACACGAGATGCCTCCTGACGCTCTGCGAACAGCAACCCGACACGGGTCGCCTTCACAGCAGGTGCACCACCCAGCCCCTTCGCCCTTACAAACCAGGGCCCTGCGGCCTCCGCCACGGGCCAGGCTTCTCCTGATCGAGTGCGTCGGCCTCGAGCCCTGCCCGCTCTCGCACCGCACGATGCGCACCCTCGCGCACCCCGTGGAGCAGCTCGCGTACGTCGTCGTAGCCGGTGATGATCGAAGCGAGCCCGTCACGCAGTAGCCGGTGACATCCCGCAGACGCGGCACTCGTGAGCGGCCCAGGGATCGCACCGACAGGCCGGCCCAGTTCGATCGCCTGGGCGGCCGTGTGAAGGGCGCCGGATCGGTAGCCGGCCTCAGCGATGAGGACGGTGCCGGAGAGGGCGGCGAGGAGTCTGCCGCGTTGCAGGAATCGCCACTTCGTCGGAGCCGCCCCCGGCGGCAACTCCGACAACAACAGCCCATCCGTGCCGACACGTGCCAGGAGTTCAGTGTGCCCAGCCGGATACGGCCGGTCCAGGCCGCCAGCGAGCACCGCGATGGTGGAACCACCCGATGCGAGCGCGGTCCGGTGCGCGGCACCATCAATCCCATACGCCCCACCAGAGAGCACCATTCGAGCGTCCGCAACAGCTGACTGCACCAACTCCGCCGTGACGTGCTCCCCATACCCGGTGGATGCCCGAGCCCCCGTCACGGTGAGGCGATCCCGCAGCGGGCCGGACAGGAGCGCGGTGTCTCCTTTCGCCCAGAGCGCGAAGGGTGCGTGATCGCCCAGCGCATTGACGGACGCCGGCCAGTCCGCATCGCCGGGGATCAGCACCCGCATTCCGTGGCGCTCGGTCTCCGCGATAACCCGCTGTGCCTGGATTACGTCGATGCGTGGCGCGAGGCGCCTTTGCCAGGTATCACCATCCGGGCCGGCTGGTACCTCATCGGCGACGGCACGGGCGACGGCCTCGGTTGCGCCGACGGTGCGGATCATCCGCCCCGTCACCGCATCACTAGGTTCGGAAGCGACCGCGAGGATGATCCTCGCGGCCCTCTCGTCGGCTGCCAGCTCGTTGTTCGTGTCCATCGGTGTGTCTCCCTCGGTCGTGTCGAATCAATCGAGGGATAGGTACGAAACTGCACGCCAAGCTGGTCACCGAAACTGAGCCGGTCGCAGCGGGAACTTGCACCCTCACAGCACCCACAGATCGGCGAAAGGCACCGGAATCATGCGGAAACAGGCTTCAGAAATCCTGAACTTGAGCGTTTACCCCTTCATTCGCGCGGTCGTGTCGAACGCGGCGAGCTCAGCCGGGTGGAGCTGGTGCTGGACGACGAAGGAGCGTTCCTTGATCCGCCACAGCCCCTGCCCAGTTCCGAGGCCTGGGAGGAGTTTCTGTTCGGTGCCGGTGAGTCCGAGCGCTGCGGCGGTGGCTCCGAGTTGGTCGGGTTCTTGCCGGTAGATGATCCGCGTCTCCGCATTCGCCAACAGGCTGTTCGCGAGCGCGCGCATCGCAGAACCGGAGTCGCCGACGTTGTCGAGGTCGGTGAGTTTGTGGAAGATCAGCATGTTCGCGATCCCGTAATGCCGCGCGAGTCGCCACTGCGCATCCATCCGTTTCAGGAGTGCGGGGTAGGCCATGAGGCGCCAGGCCTCGTCGTAGATCACCCACCGGTGCCCACCATTCGGGTCCATCAGCGCCGACTCCATCCACGCCGACGAACAGGTCATCAGTACCGAGATCAGCGTGGAGTTCTCCGCCACCCGCGACAGATCGAGCGACACCATCGGCAGTGACGGATCGAACCGCACCGTTGACGGCCCATCGAACAACCCCGCGAGATCGCCTGCGACGAGGCGGCGCAGCGCGTGGCCGACGAGGCGACCGTCTTCCGCGAGACGACCATCCGTGTCGGTTGCCGGATCGGGTGCGAGGATACGGTTGACGACCATCGGCAGGATCGGCACCTCGCTGGATCGAACAGCGTCTTGGAGGGCGAGGTCGATCGCCGTGTGTTCCAGAGGCGACAGCACCCGATCCAGCACCGTCTCCGCCAGCGCACCTATCAATTCACGGCGGCGAGAGGTAACCTGCGCGGTCCATTCCGCGTCGCTCACTCCGGAGGGGCGGTGTCCTTCATCGAGGGGGTTGAGGCGGTTTCGCAGGCCGTGGCCGAGGACGATCGCGCGTCCGCCGACGGCTTCCGCGACGGCAGTGTGTTCACCCTTCGGATCACCGGGGACATAGACGCGGCGGCCGAACGGAATCGACCGTGTATAAAGACTCTTCGCGAGGGAGGATTTGCCGGAGCCGACGATGCCTGCGAGGACGATGTTGGGGGCGGTGATCATTCCGCGGGCGTAGAGCGTCCAGGGGTCGTAGACGAACGAGCCACCTGAGTAGAGGTCTTGGCCGACGAACACCCCGTCAGCACCGAGGCCCCCTTCGGCAAGAAACGGATAGGCGCCAGCGAGCGTCGCGGAGGTGTCCTGATGGCGGGGCAGACGAAACCCGCCCGGGGTCCGAAGCGCCGCCGACCCGGATTCTCCTGCTGCGGGGAGGTAGTTGGTGTTGCGGCGTTCGGCACGCTCCGCCGCTACCCGTGCACGCTCCTCTGATTGTTCGTTTCTACGGGCGTTGGTTTCGATCTTCGATGCAGCGTGCTTGCGTGCCTTCCGCTGTGCCCGAGGTTCGCCGGCAGGTTCGACCAGTGCCGCGGTGTGGAGCTTCTGCCGGTCACTCACAGTGATCGCCCCCGCGACACCGAGGACGACTGAGACTGTGCGAACCAGTCATCGTCCTCCTCGACCACCCGTGCTTGCCGACGCGCCCCTTGACGTACCGGCGTTGTTCTCGACGCGGGAGCCTCCGCATCAGAATCTTGTGATTCTGGCTGTCTGCTGAGCAGGGAGACGTGCCCGTGGTCGTGGTTGTACGTCAACGTGTAGATGCCGTGTGTAGCGGTGCGGTCGAGGGGTCCGGTGGGGATGGTGTCGTAGACGTATCCGTTGACGAGTGCCGCCTGGGTGGTCTCCTCGCCCATGTCGAACCCGGCCAGATGCTCGATTGCCGCATCAGTACCGTCACGGTCGATGATCGCCAGCACTTCGTCGGCGTCCTGGCCTTGCAGGAACACGACACTCACCCACCGCGACACCGACAGTGTCTCTGTGGGTTCGGTGTGCCAGGCGATCCGCCCGGAGGCTGCCATTGCCGCATCCACCCGGTCATGCACCGCATCCAGCAGCGCGGCGGCTTGCTGCAGCTCTGCGGTCGCGGTCAGCGCATTCGTCGCGCCGGCTGCCTGATCCCCGGCATCGTCATGCGCACGCACCCGGTGAGTGACGTGCGCGGTCGCAAGCTGATTGACCGCTTGCGCCAGCGAGCGCACCCCAGCAAGCAGGTCGCCGAGTACGGCGTAGGTGTCGGCGGGGTCCTCGAACACGCGGGTTGCGTGCGCTAGCCCCCGGAGTGCTTCGGAGGCTTCTGTTGCGTCGGCGGTCGGGTTGTCGAAGGTTGGCATGGCTGGCTCCTGTCAGATGGTGCGGCACAGCGGCAACGCCGCCACGGTGAAGGCTTGGGCTTGCTGCCCGACAAGGCGCCGGGTCTCGCAGGAGGCTTGGATCGCTGCCTGTTCGATCGCCGCGACCGCGGTGTCGAGCTCTTCCGGAGTGGGTGCGGAGACACTGATGAGGCCGGTGTGGCGGAGGACGCCGTGGCCGGCGGTGAGGTCGGCTTCTTGTTGGAGGACGTCGCCGTATTCGGCGGTTTGGGAGGCGTCTTCGATCTGGCCCATCTTCTGCCGCTGCGCCGCATCAGAGACGAGTTCGGTCTTCTTCTTCCTGATGTCTCGTGCCGCCTGGTCTGAGCGGATCGGCGTGCAGATCAGTGAGAACGAGCGCTGGATGCCGGAGGACAGCAGTACGGGTGCGAGGAACCCCGGATAGACCTGGGACCTGGGCCATTCGCTGATCCACAGCACCGCATGGTGCGCGGAGTCCGATCGCAACCGATCCCATGACTCGGTGACCGCGACCGGCCCAGCAGTGGCGAGGGTCCGTCCGATGTCGGTGTGGCGTTCAAGGAGCGTTGCGGCGGCTGGATCGTAGGCGGAGCGGAGAATGACCGCGACCTGTGCTGGGGTAAGCCACCCGGTGATCGTGAGCTCCGCCGCACGCAATGCCGTCACAAGCGTCGTCATCTCCTGCCGAAGCACTGCCGCCGCACCCTTGATCCCGCCCCCGTTCGTGCGGATTTGCCGGGCGGCGGCGCGCATGTCGAGGGCGAGGCTGATGGTTGTGGCGTGGCGTTCCCCGGCGGGGCCGGCACGGTCGATGAGTTCCCGATACACGGTGGAGGTCCAGGAGCCGTCGTCGGTGCCGTGACTGCGCCACCACTCGACCAGACCGGAACCCCCGTCTGGGAGGGTGCGTTCGCAGACCTGAAGACGAGTGATCCGCCCAGACCGGCAGGCGGTGGCGAGCACTCTGCCCCAGGTGGCGACGCGGCGTTCCTGCTCGCCCGGGTCGAGGAGCACGAACGCGGGATGCGAGACACCGACGATCGCGGTGAGGGTCTGGGTGTGGGGGTCGTGGATCATCGCCGCCCCCGTCTCCGGGTCCTCCCACTCCCGAAGCGCCGCCGCATCGCCGGGCAGCGCGAGTGTTCCGGCAGGTCTTGGTTTCACGATCCTGCGGCGGAACACGGTCTGCCGTGCCTGTGTGCGCGCGACCCACCGAAAGGTGACGGGCACCCACTCGATCAACTTCCGGCTACCAACCGGCGTCCACGCCAGCGTCGCGCTGAGGAGCCAGACGGGTGCGGTCCAGGCCAGAAGGATGCCGCCGCCGGCGTAGAGGGCGCCGACGATTGCGAGTACGCCGATGGCGAGGACGATGAGTTGTGGGAGGGAGAGGCCGAGGAGGATGCCGCGGCGGGTGAGGCGGGAGAACTGCACCGCCCGCAACCCAAACTCCACCGTGCTCTGCTGGTTCGACATCGGCTACTCCTTCCCGGTCGTCGGCTTCGGCGCCGGCGGTGGCGTCTGCTTCGCCGGGGGCGCCGGAGGTGCTGCGGGCGGTGCGGTCGGCGCGTGGTTCGGTGCGGGCGGCGGTGTCGACTGCACGGTCTCACCGGCACCGGCCGCGTGACCTTCCGCCGCACCGCCAACTGCGCCACCGAGTTTCGGTCCGGCGGTTGCTGCGGCTTTGGCGACTTGCGCGCCGATCACGACCGCAGCCGCAGGCCCCGCCGGTGCCGCACCCGCACCGGCCCCGGCATCGGCCGCGCCAGCACCACCGCCTGCCGCTGCGCCCCCGCCCGCAGCGGGTGCAGCAGTCGATGCAGATGGTGTGCCTCCATCAGACGGTGCCGAACCGCCTCCCTTGTCGCCAGCGCCGTCGAGTACCTTCTTCGCCCCATCGGTCTTCGGTGCGGAGGGCACGGGGACGGGGCGGTTGAGGGCGGATTTGGCTTCTTGTTCGGTGCTCATCGAGTGGTACATGTCGAAGCCGACGAAGCTGACGAACTTGTACGTCATGTAGGGGGCGAACGCGGCGATGAACATCAGTACGACTCCTGCGATGGGGTCGCTGATCGACGCGAGATCGAGTTCGATCGGGGCGGAGACTTGGGTGATGGCGACGAGGAAGATCACCACGAGGACGAGTTTCGACAGGATCAGGGCGATCACGAACGTCGCCCACTTCGAGAACCACCCCTTGGTGGCATCCCAGGAGAATCCGGCGAGGGCGATGGGGGCGAACACGATTGCCACGAGCAGGAGGGCTTTGCGGATCAGGAGGGAGAACCACACGATCGCAGCCGCACTGATGGCGAGGCCGGCGAGGAAGATCGTGACGATCGCACCGACACCGGGGGCAGCGATGTTGATCCCCGCGAACCCTGCGGCGAGGAGGGTGATGCGGTCGCCGATGGATTCCATCGTGTTCCCGGTGGCTTGCACGATCCCGATCGTCAGCTGATCGGTGATCTCCAACAGGAGCCCGGTGAGGCCGATGGCGACGAAGGAACCGAGGATGCTTTTCGCAGCTCCCGTAGCTGCGCGGGTGAGGGCGGTGGGGTCGCGGTGGATGAGGCCGGTGATTAGTTGCAGGCAGAAGAAGATCAGCACCAGGAACACCGCCACCCCGAACAGGATGTTGTAGACCCCGATGTAGCCCTCGTCGGTGACATCAACGAGGGTGGTGGTGTCGAACACCGCCCACACGGCCTCGAACAGCCAGGCGGCGGCGCCTCCCATGGCTTGGGCGAGCCAGTCGAACGGTGCCGCGATCAACGTGGCGGCGCCTTGGCCGACGGTATCGCACACGGCCGAGATGACTGGCACATCGCAAACACTCATCGCATCCTCCTTCCCTCGTGCGCGGTGGGGCTAGACGGCTTGGCCGACGCCCCAGAAGAAGTTGATGAGCGTCACCGACGCGCCGCAGATGATCGCCGCCCCGCAGGACACGAGAACCCCGACCTTCCCGCGTGACGCGAGGTGTGGGTTGCTGCTGTTCGCGCCGAAGCCCCAGACGATCGCGGAGATGATCAGGGCGAGGACGGAGAGGATCAGGCCGACGGTCATCACCGCGCCGACGATGATGCGCAACTGCTCGATCCCGGGAAGCCCGGTACCGTTCGGGTCAATATCAATCACAGGGATGCTCCTTCAGCTCACACCGCCACCAAGGAGGCGGACTTGCCAGCCAGGTGCGCCCCCGACCTCCGGACGGAGAAGCCCCGCCGGTAAACTTGAGTGATGACCCCCGCCGCGCAGACCGTCGTGTTCCTCCACGGCATCGGCGCCGGCCCCGACTCCTGGAACACGCAGATTGCGGCATTGCCGGAGGGGTTCACCGGATTCGCCCCGACGATTGCCGGGCTCACTGATGCCGGCGATCACGAGTTCTCGCTGACTGCCGCGGCGACGGCGTTCCGCGATGAGCTCGATCGTCGCAGCATCGACCGAGCGCATTTGTGTGGGCTGTCGCTCGGCGGGATGGTCGCCACCCGGTTCGCGATCGACTACCCGGAACGGGTCGCCTCTCTCGTGCTCTCCGGAAGCCAGGTCCACCCGAACACCGCACTGATGAAGGTGCAGAACGCGATCATGCGCATCCTCCCCGCGCGCGTACTCGCGCAGCCTGGGATGAGTAAGCAGCGGATGCTGGCCGTGCTCCGCGCGGTCGGACAGACGGACTTCCGGGCAGAGCTCGCGCAGATCAGCGCACCGACACTCGTGCTGTGCGGCCTCAAAGACCGCCCGAACATCCCAGCGGCCAAAGAACTCGGCGCCGGGATCACAGGGGCGGAACTGCAACTTGAGCCCGGTGCGGCACATGAGTGGAATGTGCAGCTGGCTGAGGAGTTCAGCGCCAGGCTCAACGCCTTCTACCTGCACCAGAAGCCATGACGCTGGCTGAGGTTCAGCGCGCCTACGGCGCACGCTCAGCAGAGTACGCGGAACACCTCGGCATGATGGAGGCCGTCGCCGAAACTGACCGTGAACTCGTGCGTTCCTGGGCGAAGACACTTACCGGGCCGGTGCTCGATGTCGGCTGCGGCCCCGGCCACTGGTCCGCCTACCTACACGAGCTCGGCATCGACGTCACCGGTATCGATCCGACGCCTGAGTTCATCATGCATGCCCGCTCCGTGCACCCGGCCGTCGTGTTCCGTGAGGGGCGAGCCGAGCAACTGGACGTGCCCGAAGAGTCGCTGGGCGGTGTGCTTGCCTGGTACTCACTCATCCACGCGCAACCTGCCGAAGTGGCGGTGGCGCTGGTCGAGTTCGCTCGCACTCTCCGGTCCGGCGGCGGTCTCGTGATCGGGTTCTTCGAGGGGCCAGTGTTCGAGCCGTTCGATCACGCGATCACCACGGCCTACCGGTGGCCCGTTGACGCGCTCAGCATCCTCGTCCGAGAAGCCGGGTTCACCGTGACCGAGACGCACACGCGCACCGATCCCGGTGTCCGCCCGCACGGTGCGATCACTGCAATCCGAACGGTGCCGTAGCGCGCGGCGGCTACAGGTTCTCGCCGACGCCGAGGAGGAAGTTCACCCATGCGACCCCGGCTCCGGCGAGTGCGGCCGTGCCGAGGGCGACCCAGGCTCCGATTCTGGCTTTGGTAGCGGTGTGGGCGTTGCCGGTGGATGAGGCGATGGCCCAGATGATCGCGGAGACGACCAGCATGAGCACGGCGATGATAAGCACGAACATCAGCAGCGCACCAATGACCGCACGGAGTTCGCTGTCGGCGCCGACGCCGCCGAAGTCGGGGAATACCATCAGCGTCCACCCCCGCCCAGCGTGCAGGATGCCCGAGAACCGGTGCCGCCGGTGATGCCTTCCGCACCTTGGTCGGTGAGCCATTGGTCGGCGTCGATCGCGGGCTGGCCTTGGCCGCCGGGGCGGATTTCGAGGTGGAGGTGGGGGCCTGTGGACTTCCCGGAGGAGCCGACGTCGCCGATGTGTTGCCCGGCGATGACGGTCGTCCCTTCGGTGACGTGGATGCCGTACTCCCACATATGCGCGTAGTACGACGCGACCTGCTCTCCTCCGACGGTGTGCTCGACGATGATGAGCCCACCCCAGGAGCCGGTGTATCCGGCATGGGTGACGATCCCGTCAGCGACGGCGTAGATCGGCGTACCGTCGGCGGCGGCGAAGTCGCTGCCGGAGTGGAATGCCTGCTCGAAGGTAATCGGGTCGGTGCGCCAACCGAACGGACTCGTCCGAACCCACGTGCCTTCAGGGAGGGGGAACACGACCCGGGTGGTCTCCGGCACTACCACCTCACCGTTGCCGCCGCCCGACGAGGGTGCAGGTTTCGTGAGGGCGGCCAGGATCGCTTCGGCGACGGGCTGATAGTTCTGGTACCTGTCCGGGTAGGCCGACACCTCGACTGCCTGGGCTGCTTCGCCGGGATCGAGCTGCTGCCAGCCCGGAATGTCGAGGAGTCCTCGTGGTGAGGGGTGGTTGGGTCCGGTGGGGCCGCCGTAGAACGCTCTCGCTTGGTAGTTCGGGTCCATGAGCTCGGCGACGGTGCCCCAGCCGGCTTGCGGGCGCATCTGGAACAGGCCGAGAGAGTCGTGATCCGAGGCGTCGCCGTCGTTGGGGTAGTTCGCGGAGTCGGGGTAGGTGCCGGTGTTTGCGAGCATCCGCAGATGCGACTCTGTGAGCGCTGCCATCAAAGCGATCACCACACCCGGACGGCCAACGCCATCGGTTTGTCCACCGACAGCGATGATCGTTGCGGCGTGAGTGAGTTGCTGCCGGTTCAACGTCACCGTCTCACCGTTGCGCGTGGTCGCGGTGAGCGAGTCCGGGATCGGCCCCACGATCAACGACCCCGGCGCACACGCGGCGACCGCAGGATTCGCGAGAACCGCCACGGAGAGCAACACGGTCGCGGGGCCGAAGCAGACGGCGGCGATGGCAAGAGATGCGAGGAGCTTCTTGAGCATGATCGGTCACCGCAGCGGGTTGTCGAGCTGCGACAGCCGCAAGAGCGAGCAGGTCTCGGTGATCGGATCGGCAGGCGGCGGTGACGGGTTTCGTTCGGGGGTGCAGGCGAGGAACACGGTGAACGCCACCTCACGCGCGGTGGTGACAGGATCAGCGCCCCAGTACCCGGTGCGGTGGCGGGCACCGGTGATCGTGTACGCGACCGTGCCGTCGGGAATCTGCCCCGGCGCCGCCTGCGCCACCGCGCCCTCCCACACGGCCGGGATCTCGATCGTGTCGATGGTGAGCCACTGCCTCGTCTGATGCGTGCGCAACTGCGCCCACGCCTCCTGAGTTGGCAGATAGGAGCGCACGTCGGAGGCTGCGGCGTCGGCTTCCTCGTCCGCGGTGACATCGGCGAGCATCTGCGCATAGTCCGCAGGTCCGTATCCGCTGGTGGTATCCCAGGTGAACAGCGCCTCCGCGACCGCCGCCGCGAATGCCTCCGGCCCACCCACCGCAACCACCGGCACCGGCCTCGAAGGCGCGTCTGCGGAGTGCAGTGCCGCTGGGCTATCCCTCGGGACGGCGTCTGCGGGTTCGGCGGGCTGTGGCCCGCGGATGAGCCCGTAGACGCCGACGCCGACGAGGATGAGCAGTATAAGCCCGCCTGCGATGACGGCGATGAGCATGGTGCGGCGGCGGCGAGCGGTGGAGTCCATCCCGGTGTCCTTCCGACAATGTGCGGATCACCAGACAGGTGCACCCACGCACCCAGAGTGGAACGGCAGAAGGAGGAGTCAGGCGGTGTCGCGGTGCGCGTCGCGTGCAGCGCGAGCGGCATCCAGGAACGCGATCGTTGTGGTGACGGCGTGCTCGAACATGACCCATTGCTCGTTCGAGAGGGCAGGGCCAATGGTGTCGGGGTCGTAGCGTTCGGTCCAGGTGGAGAGTTCATCCCAGAGGTAGACGAACGACCGCACCGGCAGAAACTCCCGTACCGGTTCCTCGACAGCTCGCAGGCGCGCGGATGCGAGTTGGTTGGGGCGCTTCTTCGTCGCGGTCTTCGCGCGCTCCACCGCGATCTCCGCCAACCGCTCCAAGTCCGCCGGCCGTGCGGTGTCTTCAAGTTCCCGAAGGCGGGCTGCGCCGGCCGCGGCGGTGTCGCGTATGCCCGCGGGTTGTGCAGGGTCGGCGGCGAGGGCGTCGAGTTCGGCGAGGGATTGCGCGGCGCGGATGCGATGCTGCGCCCCGGCAATCGACTCGCCCGCATCGATCCGATCAAGCTCCTCCCGCGCACGTTCCCGGACGTCCTCGGGCTGGGCGAGGTCGGCGGCGATCTGCTGCAGTTCGTTGATGCGTTCCAGCGAGGTGTAGGAGTTGCGGCCAGTGGCCATGAGCGCCGCCTGCTCTCGGGTCTTCCCGACGTTCATGGGTGACGGTGGGGCCACGGTGGCCCCACCGTGTGACCTGGGGTTTTCTTGTTTCGAGGTGAACCGTGACGCTTCCTGTCGG
>Ga0073899_10001819_pt1 | contig 19355 bp, 19 predicted proteins | sample KloWWTmetaKNB5Ph_FD_88975 | JGI IMG/M metagenome (GOLD analysis project Ga0073899, IMG submission 88975) | Active sludge microbial communities from Klosterneuburg, Austria, studying microevolution and ecology of nitrifiers - Klosterneuburg... | ecosystem: Engineered > WWTP > Aerobic digester >... | reverse complement strand
GGCCCTGGGCCGGCTGTACCAGAGGAACGGCCTGACGCTGTCGCTGGCCCTGGTGGCCGGCCTCACGCTGTTCCTGCTGCTGGGCGCCATGCTGCAGGGCGGCGGGCTGGCGGCGCTGTGGGGGGCCGACCTGGGCGCCAACTTCTACAGTCTGTTCCCGCACAACCTGCTGGTGGGCCTGTTTGCGCCGGTGTTCCTGTTCGTGGTGTTCGCGCTGGCCATGGGCGTGCGCGGCTTCTGGCGCGACGTCAAGCCCGTCACCAGCGGCGCCGACGTGAACGCCCCCGCCGCCACCGAAGCCACGCAGGACGTGCTGCGCCTGAAATACCTGGACGGCGGCCATGGCGACGGCTGCCACAACGAGGACGACGCCTACACCCTCAAGCGCCGCCGCGCCCACCATCTGACCTTCTACGGCTTTGCGCTGTGCTTTGCCGCCACGTCCCTGGGCACCATCTACCACTACGCCTTCGGCTGGGTGGCGCCGTATGACCTGCCCAGCCTACCGAAGCTGCTGGGCGCCGTGGGCGGCGTGCTCATGGTGCTGGGCACGGCCGGCCTGTGGCACCTGAACCGCACGCGCCACCCTCTGCATGGCGACGCGGCGCAAAAGCCCATGGACCTGGGATTCATCGCCCTCCTGTTCCTGGTGGCCGCCAGCGGCCTGGCGCTGTGGCTTGCGCGCGCCACACCGGCGCTGGCGTTGTTGCTGTGCCTGCACCTGGGCGCGGTGATGGCGCTGTTTGCCACCCTGCCCTACGGCAAGTTTGCCCACGGCGTGTTCCGCACGGCGGCGCTGCTGCGCCACAACACCGAGAAACGCCAGCCCAATCCCATCGGGTTGGGCAGCGATTGATAAGCAAAAAATAATAGCTGTCAGCGCTTACCCCATAAGCGTTAGTGACCAATTTTACCTAAAACGACCCCAGGAGCCCCATCATGAAGAAACGCACCCTGATCCAGGCCGCCGCAGCGGCCACCGCATCCCTGGCCTTTGCCGGCCCCGCGCTGGCGCAGGACTTTCCGCCGGCCAAGCCCGTCACCCTGGTCGTGGGCTTTGCGCCCGGCGGCGCGGCCGACGCGGCAGCGCGTCTGATCGCCAAGAAGCTGGCCGAAAACATCGGCCAGGCCGTGGTGGTGGACAACAAGGGCGGCGCGGGCGGCAACATCGCCCACCAGCAGGTGGCGGCCGGCCCGTCGGACGGCACGGTGCTGCTGTTCGGATCCGTGGGGCCGCTGACCATTGCGCCGCACCTGATGAAGCTGCCCTACGACCCGTTCAAGGATCTGGCGCCCATCTCCGGCGGCGTGTACTTTCCCAACGTGCTGGTGGTGCACAAGGGCGCGGGCGTGAAGACGCTGGCCGAGTTCGTGCAGCTGTCCAAGAAAAAGCCGGGCAGCGTGGACTTCGCCTCTACGGGCGCGGGTTCAGCCTCGCACCTGGCGGGCGAGCTGTTCAACCAGCGCGCCGGCATCGACATGGTGCATGTCCCCTACAAGGGCGGCGCCCCCGCGCTGCAGGATCTGCTGGGCGAGCGCGTGACCAGCTACTTCGCCGCGCCGCCCACGGCCCTGCCCCATGTGGAGACCGGCAAGCTGATCCCCCTGGCCACCACGGGCCTGACGCGCCCGGCCTACCTGCCCAACATTCCCACCGTGGCCGAATCGGGCTACCCGGGCTTCGAGGCGCTGAACTGGTATGCCTTCGTGGCTTCGAGCAAGACGCCCGCGCCGCTGCTGGAGCGCTGGAACCAGGAGATTGTGAAGGCGCTGAACGACCCCGGCGTGAAGGATGCCTTGACCAAACACGGCCTGTCACCCCACCCCACGACCCGCGCCGAATTCGCCAGCTTTATGAAGAAGGAATACGACCAGTGGGGCGCCATCGTGCGCGAGCGCAGGATCACGGCGCAGTGAGCGCCGCCGCCACGTACTGACGACTTCTGGACTCAGCCTCCAGCCAATACCTTGTAGAGGTATGAGCGCGAGATGCCCAGCTCCTGTGCCGCACGCTTCTTGTTGCCGCCATGGCGCGCAATGGCATCAAGGATGGCCGCGCGCTCCAGGCTCTTCAGCGGCATCGCCGCAGGCGCAGGCGGCGCCATGGGCGGCTGCGCCGGCCGGGCCGGCAGATCCTGGTGCCGGGCAAAGTTCTCGACGCTCAGCAGCTGGCCGTCGCAGAATACCAGCGCCTCCTCGACGCGCTGGCGTAGCTGGCGCACATTGCCCGGCCAGCTCTGCTGCGCCAGGTAGCTCATGACGCCCGGCGCTATGCGCGGCAGGGCGAGGCCATTGCGCTCGCAGAACGACTCAGCGAAGCGCTGCATCAGGGCCGGAATATCTTCCACGCGCTGGCGCAGCGCCGGCACCTGCAGCACGACGCCGCTCAAGCGGTAGAACAGATCCAGCCGGAAGCGCCCGCTGTCGATGAGTGCGCGCAGATCGCGGTGCGTGGCGGCCACGATGCGGAAGTTCACGCGCCGCCCTTCGCTTGCGCCCAGGCGCTGCACCAGCCTGTCCTCCAGCACGCGCAGCAGCTTGACCTGGATCTCCATCGGTATGTCGACGACTTCGTCGAGGAACAGCGTGCCGCCCTCGGCCTGCTCCAGTTTGCCGGGCTGGCCCTGCTTCTTGCCGCCGGTGAAGGCGCCGGCCTCGTAGCCGAAGAGCTCAGCCTCGATCAGCGTCGCGGGCAGCGCGGCCAGGTTCAGGCTCACGAGCGGCGCCTGGGCATCGCGCCCGCGCGCATGCAGGGCCTGGGCCACCAGCTCCTTGCCGCTGCCGCTTTCGCCGAGGATCAGCACGGGCACGTCCAGCGGCGCCACGGCGTCGATCTCGCGCGCCAGGCGCTGCATGGGCGCGCTGCTGCCCACCATGACGCCAGGGGATGGCGTGCACTTGAGCTGGTGCAGTTCGCGCTTGTAGTGCTGCACCTCGTCGTGCAGCTGGTTCAGGCGCCGCTGCATGCGGTTGAGCGCCGGCATGCCGCTGAAGCTGACCTGGCCCACCGCGCCCACCAGCGCGCCGCCCTCGAAGACCGGCATGCGGTTGACGATACGCGTCACGCCGGGGCCAAGCTGCAGCATTTCGCCGATCTCGGCCTTGCCGCTGCGCGCCACCTGCGGCAGGCGCGAGTTGGGGATCACCTCCTCGGCCTTGCGGCCCATGGCCGCGCCCGGCGCCAGCCCGAGGAACTTCTCGTGCACCGGGCTGATATAGCGCATCAAGCCCTCGTGGTCAGCCACGGTGATGGCCTGGTAGGGATTGGTGAGGAACATGTTCAGGATGGCGAACGCAAACGGCACGGATGCCACGAAGTCGAGCAGCGCGGCCGATGCGTCGGCCGGGCGCACCAGGGCGACCTCCACGGCCTCGTCACCCAGCGCCACTACCGCGTAGCGCGCGCTGGCGCCGCGCCCGCCGGGCACATCCACATGGAACAGCGTCCCCGGCCCCGGCTCGCGCGCGGCCCGCTTCTCAGCCACGGCGGCGTACAGCAGCGGATCGCGCGCCAGCCCAAGCCGCGCCACGGGTGCGGGCTCACCGCGCTGCCAGACGAGGACGCCAAGCCGCTGATCGGAAAGAAAGACTGTCTGCATCGGTATCTGCTGTGTGTTTTTGGCGAACATATTGTCTCCAGTGTCCACCGGCTATGTCCATAACAAGGACACTTGCCAAATCCATCAAGAAAGCTCAATAAAAATCAAATACTTGCGGCATGGCATGACTTGTGCTTTGCATTGTGCACAGGAGGCAATGACATGAGTTGGCAACCCGAAGTGGATGAAATCGCATACCGCCATGCGCTGGCGGCGAAGCTGGGTGGAGACGACAAGGTGGCGCGCCACAAGGCCGCGGGCAAGCTGACGGTGCGCGAGCGCATCAGCGCCTGCACGGATCCGGATTCCTTCACGGAAGTGGGCTCGCTCACCGGCTCGGGCCAGTACGACAGCCTGGGCCGATTGGTGGAGTTCACCCCGTCCAACCTGGTGATGGGGCGCGCACGCATCGGCGGGCGACCCGTGGTGGTGGTGGGCGACGACTTCACCGTGCGCGGCGGCGCCAACGACGGCGCCGTGGGCGACAAGCTGATCTTTGCCGAAAAGATGGCGCACGACCTGCGCCTGCCCATGGTGCGCCTGGTGGACGGCACGGGCGGCGGCGGCTCGGTGCGCAACATCGAGACCAAGGGCTATACCAGCGTGCCGACCATGAAGGTCTGGAGCCAGGTGGTGCAAAACCTCTCCACCGTGCCCGTGGTGTCGCTGGCGCTGGGTTCGGTGGCCGGCATGGGCGCGGCGCGCGTGGCGTCCAGCCACTACTCGCTGATGGTCAAGGGCAAGGCCCAGCTGTTCAACGCCGGGCCGCCGGTGGTGGCGCGCATCAGCCAGAACGTGACCAAGGAAGAGCTGGGCGGCAGCCAGATCCACACGCGCAATGGTGTGGTGGACGACGAGGTGGCCAGCGAGGAGGAAGCCTTCGATCGCGTGCACCGCTTCCTGTCCTACCTGCCGTCGTCGGTGCATGAGCTGCCCGCGCGCGGCGAGGTGCAGGATGACCCCGTGCGCCGCGACGAATGGCTGCTCTCGGCCATTCCGCGCGACGGCCGCAAGGTCTACAAGGTGCGCCCCATCGTCGAATGCCTGGTGGATCAGGGCTCGTTCCTGGAGATGGGCCGCCAGTGGGGCCGCGCCATCGTCACCGGCCTGGCGCGCATCGACGGCTGGCCCGTGGCCGTGGTGACCAGCGACCCGTATTTCTACGGCGGCGGCTGGGATGGCCCCTCGGCCGAGAAGTTCACGCGCTTTGTCGATCTGGCGCAGACTTTTCACCTGCCGGTAGTGAACCTGGTGGACATCGCGGGCTTCCAGATCGGCGTCGAGGCCGAGCGGGCGGGCATCATGCGCTACGGCGCGCGCGCGCTGGCTGCCGTCTACCAGGCCACGGTGCCGTGGTGCAGCATCATCGTGCGCCGCGCCTATGGCGTGGCCGCCGCCGGCCACCAGCACATGGGGCGTTTCAACTTCCGCTACGCCTGGCCCTCGGCCAATTGGGGCTCGCTGCCCATCGAGGGCGGGCTGGAGGTGGCCTACAAGGCCGAGATCGAGGGCGCCGATGACCCGGTGCAAAAGCGTGCCGAGATCGAACAGCGAGTGCGCAGCCTCACCTCCCCGTTCCGCACGGCCGAGGCCTTCGGTATCGATGAGGTGATCGACCCGCGCGACACGCGCCGGCTGCTGTGCGAGTTCGTCAACCTGGCCGCGCCGCTGCGCGAGGCGGGCGCGCCGCGCTTCGGCATGCGCCCCTGATCGATCATAAAAACCATAGCTCCCAGCGTTTGATAAACAAGCGTTAGAGCCTGATTTTTACTAAAACCTGCAAGGAGACAGAAATGACCGCAAGACATTCCTACCCCACGCGCCGCACCGCCCTGGCGCTGTGCCTGGCCGCATCCTGGCTGGCCGCGACGCCCGCGCACGCCCAGGCAGACAACTGGCCCGCCAAGCCCATCCGCATCGTGGTGGGTTTCCCGGCAGGCTCGTTCACCGACACCATTGCGCGCGCCGTATCGGACCAGCTCAGCAAGCAGCTCGGCCAGCCGGTGATCGTGGACAACAAGCCCGGCGCCAACGGTGCCATCGGCGTGGGCGAGGTGGCGCGCTCGGCGCCCGACGGCTACACGCTGCTGGTCACCAACTCCAGCAGCATCACCATCAACCCGCAGATCTACAAGAAGATCACCTACCAGCCCAGGGACTTCGCGCCCGTCACCATGCTGCTGGACTCGCCCTTCATCCTCACCGTCAATCCCGACTGGGCGAACAAGAATCAGATCCACACCGCGCAGGACTTGATGGCCTATGCCAAGCGTAATCCCGACAAGATCAGCTACGGTTCGGCCGGCCCCGGCAATATCGCCCATCTGGCGTTTGCGTCGTGGAGCAACCGCACCGCCGTCAAGACCACGCATGTGCCCTACAAGGGGGCCTCGCAGGCGCAGCTGGCCGTGCTCAGCGGCGAGCTGGATACCCAGTTCGACACCTGGAGCGCGCTGCCGCAAATCGCCGCCGGCAAGCTGCTGCCGCTGGCCGTCACCGCACCCCAGCGCATGAAGCAGTTGCCCAATGTGCCCACCATGGCCGAGGCCGGCTATGCCGACTTCAACGTCACCTTCTGGGCCGGCCTGTTCGCGCCCGCCGGCACGCCGCCGGCCATCGTGAACAAGCTCTACGAGGCAACCAGGGGCATGTTCCAGAACGAGCATGCACGCAATGTACTCAGCAAGCAGGGCGACATGGTGATGCTGGCGCCCGAACCCTTCGGCCAGCGCATCGCCAAGGAGGTGGCGGACTGGAAGCAGGTCATCCAGCGCGAAGCCATCTCGCTGGACTGAAGGGCCTGGACATGTCTCTGCTGCAAGCTCTGAGCCCCCGCGCCGTGGCCATCCTCGGCGCGTCGGACAGCCCCATCAAGGCCGGTGGCCGGCCCATCGATTACATGCGCCGCCACGGCTATGCCGGCCGCATTTTCCCGATCAACCCGAACCGCAGCGAGGTGCAGGGCCTGCCCGCCTACGCATCGCTGCGGGCGCTGCCCGAGGTGCCCGACGCCGTGGTCATCAGCCTGGCCGGCGAGGACGTGGCAGCCGCCATCGACGACTGCGTGGCCGTGGATGCCAAGGCGGCGGTGGTCTACTCGTCCGGCTTTGCCGAGCTGGGCGACGCGGGCCGCGCGCAACAGGCCGATCTGCTGGCCCGCGCCCGGCGCGGCGGGCTGCGCCTGTTCGGCCCCAACTGCCAGGGCGTGGCCAACTTCGCCAGCGGCGCCATCCTCAACTTCTCGACCATGATCAACGAGAGCCCGCCGGGCGACGGCCCCGTGGCCATCGTCAGCCAGAGCGGCGCGGGCGCGGCCATCCTCTACGGCGGGCTGCGCCGTGCAGGCATAGGCGTGCGCTACATGGTCTCCACCGGCAACGAGGCCGACGTCTGCGCCGCCGAGGCCGTGCGCGCCGTGGTGCAGGACGAGCGCATCCGCCTCGTCGTGCTCTATGTCGAGACCTTGCGCCAAAGCGCCTATCTGGCGGAGGCCGCGCGGCTGGCGCGCGAGCGTGGCGTCACCATCCTGTCCGTCAAGGCCGGGCGCACCAGCGCCGGCCAGGCCACGGCCAGCTCGCACACCGGCGCGCTGGCGGCCGAAGACGCGCTGGCCGATGCCTTCTTGCGCCAGCACGACATACCGCGCCTGGCGGACTTCCGCGAGCTGATCGACTACGCGCCGCTGTTCCTCTCGCAGCCCGCTGCGCGCGGTCGCCGCGTGGTCAGCATCAGCAATTCCGGCGCCACCTGCGTGCTTGCGGCCGACGCGGCCGAGGAATTCGGCCTGGCCGTGGAGCAGTTCGACGCCGCCACGCTCGCGGGGCTCAGGCAGGCCCTGCCCTCCTACGTGACGACACGCAACCCCATCGACATGACCACGGCCCTGCTGGGCAAGCCCGAGACCTTCGGCAACACGCTGCGGGCGCTGTCCGGCAGCAGCGCGGCCGATCTGGTGCATGTGGGTTTTCCGATTGGCGGCGAGGGCTACGACTTTGCCGATTTCGCCGCCCAGGCCAGCCGTTTCGCGCAGGACAGCGGCATGCCGATCGCCGTCAGCGTGAACCAGGACTGGGTGGCCCAGGCCTTCCAGGCCCAGGGTGTGCCCACCTTCTCGAGCGAGCGCGCCGCCATGCGCGGCCTGGCGCTGCTAGCCGAGCAGACAGCGGCCGTCGCGCAGCCCCCGGCCATCTCCGCGCCCAAGGCAGCACCATCGGCCACGCTGGACGAGCCTTCCAGCCTGGCCCGGCTGCAAGCCGCCGGCCTGCCGGTGATGCGCCATGTGGTTGCCACCAGCGAGGAGCAGGTGCGCTCCGCCTTCGAGACCCTGCCCTCGCCGCTGGTTGCCAAGGGCGTGTCGGCCGACCTGGCGCACAAGTCCGAGCATGGCCTGGTGCGACTGAACCTGCGCGAAGCACAGCAGGCCGTGCAGGCTTTCCGCGACTTCGCGGCCACGCTGCGCGACCTGGGCGCGCAAGACGGCGGCCTGCTGCTGGGTGCACAGCACAAGTGCGATTTCGAACTGGCATTGGGTGCCCATATCGACCCCGAATTCGGCGTGGCCGTGATGATCGGCCAGGGCGGCGTGCTGGTCGAGGTGCTCAAGGATGTGCAATTCCTCGTCGCGCCGTTCGGCCGCGCGCAGGCGCTGGCCGCAATTCATCGTCTCGCCATCGCGCCTGCGTTTGCCGCTGTGCGCGGCATGCCCGCAGTGACATTGGAGCCGCTGGCCGACATGATGGTGCGCCTCGGAGACTGGATGCTGGCCCAGGCAGGCCAGGTGCAGTCGGTCGATGCCAACCCGGTGCTGGTGGCGCGCGGCGCGCAGCCACCCGTCATCGTCGATGCCGTCGTTGCTGTTGCGCAGGAGGATGCCGTATGACCGAGACTCGCCTGCCCCGCCGCGTGCTCGTCGCCAATCGGGGCGACGTCGCCGCACGCGTGATCCGCACGCTGGGCCGCATGGGTATCGAATCGGTGGCCGTGTATTCCGAGGCCGATGCCGACCTGCCCTACGTGGGCGCCGCCGACCGGGCCGTGGCCATCGGCCCCGCGCCTGCGCAGCAGAGCTATCTGAACCAGGCGCGCCTGCTCGAAGTGGCGCGCGAGACCGGCGCCGACGCCGTGCATCCGGGCTACGGCTTTCTGTCAGAGAACGCCGACTTCGCCGAGGCCGTGCAGCGGCAGGGCCTGTGCTTCATCGGCCCATCGCCACGCTGGATACGCGCGCTGGGCCACAAGACGCAGGCGCGCGCCTTCATGGCCGGGCAAGGCATGCCCCAGGCCGCCAACTCGCCTGTGCTGGCTGGCAGCGACGAGGCGCTGGCCGAGGCCGCGCGCATCGGCTACCCGGTGCTGGTCAAGCCCGCCGGCGGCGGTGGCGGCATTGGCATGCTGCCCGCGCGCGATGCGCAGGAGCTGGTAGCAGCCTGGGCCAAGGCCAGCGGCATCGCCGCCAAGTTCTTCGGCACGGCCGAGCTGTACCTGGAAAGGCTGATTGAGGCGCCGCGCCACATCGAATTCCAGGTGCTGGCCGACCGTCACGGCGAAGTGCGCATCCTGTTTGAGCGCGATTGCTCGGTGCAGCGCCGTCACCAGAAGGTGGTAGAAGAAGCCCGCCCCACGGGCATTCCCGAAGCGCAGCTGGCCGACATGCAGTTGCTACTGTCGGACCTGCTGGCGCGCATCGGCTACGACGTGATCGGCACGGTGGAAATGCTCTACACACCGCAGGACGGCTTCGTGTTCCTCGAAATGAACACCCGCCTGCAGGTCGAGCATGCGGTGACCGAGGAGATCACTGGCATCGATATCGTCGAGGCTCAAATCCGCCTGGCCGCCGGCGCGCGCATGCGCGAGGTGCTGCCCGGGTCGCCGCAGGCGAGTGGCCATGCCATCGAGGCGCGCATCTATGCCGAAGACCCGGTGCGCTTCCTGCCCTCGCCGGGGCCGCTGGCGCGCTTCGAACTGCCCACCGGCGACGGTATCCGCGTGGAGACCGGCTATGCCCAGGGCGCGTCCGTCACGCCATTCTACGACCCCATGATCGCCAAGCTCGTGGCCCACGGCCGCGACCGGATGGACGCCATCGCACGCCTGCAGGGGGCGCTGACGCAGACCTGCATCGAGGGCGTGAAGACGAATATCCCGTTCATTCAGCGCATCCTGGCCCACGCCGACTTCGTGGCCGGCCGCATCGACACCGGCATCGCACAGCGCGTGCTGAGCACCCAACCTTGAAGGAACCCGCCATGACCACCATCGCAAGCCCCATCGCCGGCCTGGTCGCCGCCATCGAAGCCGCCGAAGGCGCCGCCATCGAGGCCGGCGCTACCCTCATCATCGTCGAGTCGATGAAGATGGAAATTCCCGTCGAGGCTGAGGCCGCCGGTACCGTGCGCAAGCTGCTCGTCGCCGTGGGCGAGCAAATCGCCGAAGGCCAGGCCGTCGCGGAGATCGAATGAGCGTCACTGCACCGCCCAACACACTGCATGCCGACGCGCTGGCGCGCGACTACTTCGGCATCGACGTGCCGTTCATGCGCTACATCGGCCTGGAGCCTGTGAGCCTAGCACCCGGCCTGGCGCGCACGCGCCTACCGCTACGTTCGGAACTGGTCAACAGCCGTGGCCATGGCCACGGCGGAGCGATGATGAGCGCGCTGGACTTCACACTGAGTGCCGCCGCGCGCTCGCACGATCCGCTGGGTCTGACCGTCATCACTATCGAGATGAACACCCACTTTCTCGCCACGGCCACGACCGACTTGCTGATCGAGGCCCGCATCCTGCGCGGCGGCGCGCGCACCGTGTTCTGCGAGGGCGACGTCACCGACGCCGCAGGCAACATGGTCTGTACGGCGCGCGCCGTGTTCAAGCTAGTGGCTCTACGCTGATCCCGTTCATTGAAACGCTGCTAGACGCTCTCAGCGCGGCACCTGCAGCACGCTGGCGTCCGTATGGATGAACTCCAGCGGCGCGCGGCGCCCTGCGAGGTAGTCCTCTACCGACTGCAGCACCAGCGGGCTGCGGTGGCGCGTGCTGCTGCTGCGCAGCTCGTCGGGCGTGAGCCATACGGTGCGCAGGATGCCGTCGTCCAGCGGGCGCCAGGCGTGGTGCGCACCCACCTGGCCCGTGAACACGAAGCGCAGATAGGTGATGTCGTCGCCCGTGCGCGTGCGCCGGAAGCGGTTGAGGTACACGCCCACCAGGGCCGTGGGCGAGAAGTCGTAGGCCGTCTCCTCCAGCACCTCGCGCACGCAGGCCTGGATGGGCGATTCGCCCGGATCCAGGTGGCCCGCGGGGTTGTTCAGGCGCAGGCCATCCGCAGTGCTTTCCTCGATGAACAGAAAACGCCCCTCGCGCTCGACGACGGCCGCCACGGTGACGTTGGGTTTCCAGCGGTTTGGCATGGCGCGCATTATCGCCACCGCGCTTGAAAGTCTGGTGTCAGGCTTTGAAAACAAGTAACAAATCAGCCTCTAACGCCCGTCTGTCAAGCGCTTACCGCTTTCATTTTCATAGTACACAGCGCATGTAAGCCACCTGCGCGCCATGGCTGGGCAGGCAGGTGCGCAGGCTCCACGGTCGGCACGCCATCCCGCTCACGGCTTGGGGCGCGGCAGGTAGTCGTCCAGCGACAGGCCTTTTTCTGCCAGCAAGGACTCCAGCACCGGAGTGAGGCGCCCCAGGCTCTCGTGCACGGCCTCGCGCACGGTATCGACCATTACCTGCGTGCTGCGCTCGATCTCGATGTTCAGCAGGTCGCCCACGGCCACATCCTCGAACACCGTGGCGCGGCGCGTCTCGGGGATCAGCCAGACCTCGAACCAGCCCTCGGCGCGGTTCACATCGGACACCGTGAGGCTGGCGCCGTGGATGGCGATGTAGCCCTTGGCGAAGACGTAGCGGCGAAACGGCTCGGGCACCGCGATGCGCCAGACCAGGTTGTTCTCCAGCTCGCGCCGCTCGGCCAGCCGGCCCGTGAAGTCGATGTGGCCCGACAGCGGGTGGCCGCCGATCTCGGCGCCCTCCTTGGCCGCGCGCTCCACGTTCACGCGCTGGCCCTCGGCGTAGCGGCCCAGCGTCGTGATGTTCAGGCTCTGCAGCATCACATCAAAGCGCGCCTCGGTGGGCGAGACGATCTCGGTCACCGTCAGGCACACGCCATCGACGGCCACGCTGGCGCCGATGGCAATGTCCTGGCAGAAGCCCGCAGGAAAGGCGATGGTGAAGCTGCGCAGGCCTGCGCGATCCTCGATGGCGGCGATGGTGGCCGTGGCCTGGACTATGCCTGTGAACATGGCTGCTGGCTGTGGATGGTCGATGAGCCGGGGATTGTGCCAGCAGGGGTTTACCGGGGCTGGCCAGCGCTCAGTACCCGCGCAGCAGCATGTCGAGCGCGCTGTCTATGGCGAGGGCGTCGGCCTTGGCATGAGCCATGGCACCACGCAGTTCGCTGGCATGGAAGACGGCAATGCCAAACGGGTGGACATGCACCGTGCGGCCGTGGACGGCAATGGGCGGGTTCAGCCGCTCGGTCATGCCCGGGAATGCGCCCGGGGCGGCCAGCGGCACGCACACGCGCTCGGCAAAGCGGTAGAGCAGGTCGCTCTGGATCTCCATGACGTAGGGGAACGCGTCACGATCTTCCGCGATGGGGTTGGCGTAGATATCGAGGCGCGCCATGGTCTACTTCTTGTCGGCGCGCCATTGACGCACGCGCTGCGAGTAGGGCTGGCGCCCGGCGGCCCAGGCGTTGTACTGGTCAATTTCGGCCGCGTGCTGCCGGGCCCAGTCTTCTTTCGGCGCAGAGGCTTGCGCGCCATAGCGAGCGACCTCCTCCTGCACCACGGGCACGACCCGCACCGGCTGCAGCACGATGCGCCCGTCCTCCATGGTTTGCAGGTCAAACAGCTGACCGGCGTATTTCTTGCCCAGCGAGATCTGGCCGCTGGCACCGACTTCCTTGAGCATGGGATATTCCTGACATGTCATCAATCGCATTGGTGCCATCATGCAGCATGAAATCCGTAGTGTCCAGACGCCTGCCGGCACACCTGGTTTACGATGGCGCATTACCCAACCCAAGGACATCCCACATGGCTTTGCACACTTGGCTGCTGTATCTGGTGGCCGCCCTGGGCCTGTCGCTCACGCCCGGGCCGAACAGCCTGCTGGCACTGACCCACGGCGCCCTGCACGGGCACCAGCGCACGCTCTACACCATTGCCGGCGGGGCGCTGGGCTTTGCCTGCGTGATCGCGCTGTCCATGGTGGGCATAGGGGCCTTGCTGCAGGCATCGGCCCATGCGCTGCTGGTGCTCAAGTGGGTGGGCGGCGCCTATCTGGTGTGGCTGGGCGTGCAGCTGTGGCGCGCGCCGCCGCTGCAGCTGGAGGCCGCCGAGGGCGCGGCCCGGGTGTCGCACCGCAGCATGATGTTCCGCCAGGGCCTGTTCGCGGCCGTGTCCAACCCCAAGGCGCTGCTGTTCTACGGCGCCTTCCTGCCACAGTTTCTCGACCCGCAGCGCAGCCTGTGGTTGCAGTTCGCCATCATGGCGGGCACCTTTTGCGTGATCGAGTTTCTGCTGGAATATCTGCTGGCCCGGCTGGCGCACCGCATCCGCCCGGCGCTGCAGCGCTTTGGCAAGCGCTTCAACCGCGTCTGCGGCGGCGCCTTTGCGGCCATGGGGGTGGCGTTGCCGTTGACGCGGTGAGCTGGGCGGGTTTCAATCCGCGCCCGCCATTGCTGGCGGGCGATGCACCCAACCTGCGCGCCATCAAAGGCGCAGGCGACGTTTCAATCCGCGCCCGCCATTGCTGGCGGGCGATGCGAGACGGCAATCCGCCTTGCACAGCTACTCGATGGTTTCAATCCGCGCCCGCCATTGCTGGCGGGCGATGCTCGCCACGCGCTTTCAAAAGGGATTGACGCCCTGGTTTCAATCCGCGCCCGCCATTGCTGGCGGGCGATGCCATTGGACATATTTCGAGTCGTCCCACTGCCCGCTGTTTCAATCCGCGCCCGCCATTGCTGGCGGGCGATGCGTAGGGGCACAGGTCAAGGCTGACGGCCTCGGGCGTGTTTCAATCCGCGCCCGCCATTGCTGGCGGGCGATGCCCCGTCACATCCTCAGCCATTTTCAGCGCAAACTGTTTCAATCCGCGCCCGCCATTGCTGGCGGGCGATGCGTACACGCCCACGATGTCGCCCCTGTCCTTGGCGTTTCAATCCGCGCCCGCCATTGCTGGCGGGCGATGCGCCGTGGCCTGCGCTCCAGCCCGGAGACTGGCAAGTTTCAATCCGCGCCCGCCATTGCTGGCGGGCGATGCACCAAAGGGCAGGTGTAGGGAAGAGAGATACAGAGGTTTCAATCCGCGCCCGCCATTGCTGGCGGGCGATGCATGGCGCCATGGTGTGGATGACGCCAGACGAGTGGTTTCAATCCGCGCCCGCCATTGCTGGCGGGCGATGCTCACCATCAAGGTGGCGCCCGTGGGGCAGTGGGAGTTTCAATCCGCGCCCGCCATTGCTGGCGGGCGATGCCTTCGCGGCTGCAATCAGTACGTCGATCCCCGCCTGTTTCAATCCGCGCCCGCCATTGCTGGCGGGCGATGCGCCGGATTGCCCACCATGCCGCCCATCTGCGCGATGTTTCAATCCGCGCCCGCCATTGCTGGCGGGCGATGCCTTTCTCCCTTCAATGGGGACACGGGCGAGCGTGGTTTCAATCCGCGCCCGCCATTGCTGGCGGGCGATGCCCGCAGCCACTGCCGGCGTGATCCGTCGCAGCAAGTTTCAATCCGCGCCCGCCATTGCTGGCGGGCGATGCTGAGAAGGGACATCGCTACTGGGGCTGGACGGCAGTTTCAATCCGCGCCCGCCATTGCTGGCGGGCGATGCGACCAGCGCGCGGCCCAGGCGGCAGAGAGTGCCGCGTTTCAATCCGCGCCCGCCATTGCTGGCGGGCGATGCCCGGCCGCTGCGCGTTCTGTGTGCGCGCGAGGTGCAGTTTCAATCCGCGCCCGCCATTGCTGGCGGGCGATGCGCCGTGGCGCAAACAAAGGGCGCAGCTTGGCCGGGTTTCAATCCGCGCCCGCCATTGCTGGCGGGCGATGCGTCGTGGAGCGCTTCGGACAGACGTACCGGCCTGTTTCAATCCGCGCCCGCCATTGCTGGCGGGCGATGCCAGCGCCTCCTGGCGCGCACCCTCGGGCAGGGCGCGTTTCAATCCGCGCCCGCCATTGCTGGCGGGCGATGCGGTGCAGCTGCGCCCTGACACGCTGGCCACCGAGGTGTTTCAATCCGCGCCCGCCATTGCTGGCGGGCGATGCCCGGGGCGCTGCAGGCAGCCACGGGCACGTTCAGCGGTTTCAATCCGCGCCCGCCATTGCTGGCGGGCGATGCGGCTACTGAACGGGCCGGAGCGGTGGGAGCTAGTGTTTCAATCCGCGCCCGCCATTGCTGGCGGGCGATGCCTCGCCCCGCGTGCAATCTGTACAAGCACATCGCGGTTTCAATCCGCGCCCGCCATTGCTGGCGGGCGATGCAAGGATAATTGGTCAATACCCAGGATGACTGGTGTTTCAATCCGCGCCCGCCATTGCTGGCGGGCGATGCGTTTACCCGTCAACCTTAATGGTATTTGACGGACGTTTCAATCCGCGCCCGCCATTGCTGGCGGGCGATGCGTGGCGCGTGTGGAGCGGGTCGGCCTGGGTGGATGGTTTCAATCCGCGCCCGCCATTGCTGGCGGGCGATGCAATCACGCGGTACACATCAATCACCGCCAGGGCGGTTTCAATCCGCGCCCGCCATTGCTGGCGGGCGATGCAATCAGTGAGCGCAGCACAGACGCGCCAGGAGCTTGTTTCAATCCGCGCCCGCCATTGCTGGCGGGCGATGCCCTTGTCGGCGGGGGTCAGGTCGGCGTCGGTCATTGTTTCAATCCGCGCCCGCCATTGCTGGCGGGCGATGCTTCAAACTCTTTCAGCTTGCGCCCGGCCTCGGTGTTTCAATCCGCGCCCGCCATTGCTGGCGGGCGATGCCGCCAACGTCATCCTGGCCGAGCCGCCGGCCGACCGTTTCAATCCGCGCCCGCCATTGCTGGCGGGCGATGCCCCGTTCCAACGAAATCTTCCCGGACATTTCCGAGGTTTCAATCCGCGCCCGCCATTGCTGGCGGGCGATGCTGTAGCGCGCGGCCCACGGTGGGAGGCAGCTTGGCGTTTCAATCCGCGCCCGCCATTGCTGGCGGGCGATGCCCGCAGCGGCCAGGGCGCCGCCGTGCGCCCGCCGGTTTCAATCCGCGCCCGCCATTGCTGGCGGGCGATGCGCTTCACTTGCATGCTGTTGTTGCAGCAGCAATTTTTCCTGCGCTTGCGCGATTCCTCCATTGCTGGATGAGTAAGCGGATCCAATCCACATATCAGTGCAGAAAATAGCGTGCAAAAACAACCACTTGTGAAGTGCGCGAACCTTATTGGGTGATTTCCATCACTTGGGGTTCGCGCTTTCAACCATATCACGATGGCCCCGTCTACAGCACCAAGGGCCCCTCAAAATCCACCGCTTTGAATTGGCCGTGCTCTACGACCTCAAAGCCGCGTGTCTCAGGCATGCGGTACAGCCGCAGGCAGTCAAGCTGTGGATCAATTTCCGCCAACAGCCTGCGCTCCAGGGTCTCGAACTGCGCCACGTCCAACTGGCATTCAAACACCGATTTCTGCACGCGCTGGCCGGTGCTTTCGCATACCTTGGCCACGCGGCGCAGGCGGCGACGGCCTGCGGCGGTTTCGGTGTTCACGTCGTAGCAGACCAGGATCAGCACAGCGCACTCTCTTTACTTGACGATGAAGGGCACATAAGGCGCGGCGTCTTCCCGGATGGCGCGGGCCATCAGGCGGGCCTGCACCAAGGGGGCCAGGCCCAAGGGGATGGCCTGCGCCAGGATGGGGTGTTGCACCTCGTCTTTTTTGCGCTCCTGAAACGCCACCACCACGGTTTTGCGGGCATCGGCTTGCAGGGTAACGCCGCCGCCTTCGCGCAGGTCAAAGTCGCTGTCCTTGACTTGGCCGCGATTGACCAGCGTCAGCGCCAGGCGGTCGGCCCAGGGGCGAAATTCCTCCATCAAATCCAGCGCCAGCGCGGCGCGGCCCGGGCGCAGGGCGTGCAGAAAACCTGCTTGCGGGTCCAGCCCGGCGGCTTCCAGGGCGCTGCGGCAGTCGTTCATCCACATGGCGTACAGGAAGGACAGCAGGGCGTTGAAACGGTCACGCGGCGGGCGGCGGGTGCGGCCATCCATGGCGAAGTGCTCGCGGGCATCGGGGCGCAGCAGCAGTGCCATGGCGCTGAAGTATTGGCGCGCGGCTTCGCCCTCTACACCGCGCAGCGCGTCCAGGGTGACCACTTGCGGCAGGGCGCGCAGGCTGGCGGCCAGGTCTTGCGCCAGGCGGGTCAGGCGTGCGGCCTCGTCTTCGGTTTTGGCTTCGCGTGCGCCGCGCATCAGTACCTGGCGGCAGTTTTTGATTTTGCCGGCCACGCAGGCGCGGGCCATGTCCAGGGTGAATGCCGCGTCGGCCAAGCGGCCAAACTGCTCCTGGCGCAGCAGTACATTGCCGCTGACGGGGCCTTCCAGCCGCGCCTTGAAGCGGCCATTGCCATCGAGCAGCACCAGGGCAATGCCTTCTTCGGCCAGCCGGTGCATGAGCGGCGCAGACAGGCCGGTGTGGCCAAAGCATACCACAGCGTTTAAGTGGTGCAGGGGCACGCGCAAACGGGTTTCGCGCTCCACCTCCACGCGCAGGGTGTCGTTGTCCAGGCGCAGCCAGGCATCGGTCAGGGTGACGTAGAGGGTGTTGAGCAGTTGCATGGTGGGCCCGCTGTGCTTATGCGTCCGGGTCGAACAGGGTGTGGCGCGCTTGCTCCAGCGCCAGGTGGGTGGCTTGCGGCTGGCAGCGCTCTTGCAGCGAGCAGGCTTTGCAGCGGCGCTGGGCCTGCTCGCCCTGCAAGGGGGGCGGCAATTGCCCGCTGGCCAGCATTTGCCGAATGGCCTGCGCCGTGGCCTGCACCTGTGCCCGCAAGGCGGGGGTAATGGGCAGCACGCGCCGGCGCTTGGAGCTGGCGTAGTACAGCGCACCCTCCAGCACGGGCTTGCCGGTCATCGCCTCCAAGCACATGGCCTGCCCGGCCAGTTGCAGGTCGTCGCAGGCGGCAATGTCGGCGGCCTTGTGGCGGCTGCCGTGCTTGTATTCCACCGGATAGGGCGTGCCATCGGGCAGGAACTCCACCACATCGGATTTGCCGATCAATCCCAGCGCGTCGTGCCACAGCGGCAACGCCCGCTCCACGCGCACACCCTTGGCGGTTTCCACGCCCGGGCGGTCGGTGCGGGCGTGGACGGCCTGGCCGCGCAGGGTGTGGACGTTGTCGTCAAACACCTGCTCCAGATGGATCAAGCCGCATTGGCGCGGGCAATACAGCCAGTGCTGCAAGGCAGACAGGGGGATGGGTTCCAAATCGGTGTTTGCGCTTACAGGCATTGCGTGAGCAGCTATGGTTTTTGATTTTTCTTGTCGCTGCTGCGTGGTTTGGCAGCGGGCAGCGGCGCTGGTTTGGCCGATGGCGGTGGCAGGTAATTGGCCCCGGTGACCACGCTTTGGCCGGTTTGGTCTTCGAGCTGCTGGCGGGCGTTTTTGGCAATGCGGCCACCGGCCTTGGCGGCGGTGGCGTTTTCTGCCATGCCGGTGGCGTTCTGGCGCTCGGCAATCTGGCGCGTGGAAAGCTCGGCCAGGGCGGTGAAGATGAGCTCGGCCTCGCTCATGTGGTCGCGCAGGTTGTGGCTGGACAGGCCCTTGGCCTCCTTGTGCTCGGCCACGCTCAAACCCGCCCATTCCTGGTGGATGAGGTTGGTGAGGATGGCGAACTCGCGCCCCTGCTCGACGCCGTGCTCGCTCCAGTAGTCGGTGAGCTTGTTGCGCGTTTCCTGCCCGGCCATGCGCTGCTGGATCCACTTGTCGCTGCGGCCCTGCTGTTGCCAGGTCTGGCGGGCACGGTCGAGCGCCTGGGCGGGGTCGGCAATCTCCTGCATACGCTCGTAGCCCACCTTGGCCAGCCACAGCTTGATGGGTTCGGCCTTGGGGCTGGGGACGGATTGCACGATGCGCAGCAAACTCTCGGCGGTGGCGCAGTCGGTATCCCGCTTTTTGCCATCTGCGGCAGGAAGCTTGAACCGTACGATTTTTTCGTACGGTTGCTCTGAACCGGCTTCTTGTGCCAGCTTGCGCTTCAAGTCCGACCAATACCGCTTCGCATTGCTGGAGCCAGTCAGCACCTCGATGATGTCAATGACCGAGAACCACCAGGTTTCGGTGGCCTCGTCGTACAGGCGGCGGATGGACTGACCTTCAAATTCACTGGGGAGGATTTTCATCTGCGGCTCCTGCGCATGTGGTTCAGAACCTGCGTACCAGCTTCACGCCAGGCGCAGCGCCTACCGCTTCGCCAATGGCCAGAGCCGCACCATCAAAGTCCACGGCATAGGCGTCAAAGCTGCGCGCCACGGTGCCGGCTTCTTTGGGGGATACATGCAGGCGGTCGAACAGGGCGTGCGCCGGGGCGTTGCCCAGCTCGCTGTCATGCTCGAAGACGTACAGGCCGCGCGTGGCCATCATGCCCCGGGCGGCGGAGCGGTCGTGCTCGAACATCTGGCCCAGCGCCTGCCACAGCAGTTCCAGATCGTCGGCGCCAAACCCGGTCTGC
>Ga0073899_10001815_pt1 | contig 19365 bp, 16 predicted proteins | sample KloWWTmetaKNB5Ph_FD_88975 | JGI IMG/M metagenome (GOLD analysis project Ga0073899, IMG submission 88975) | Active sludge microbial communities from Klosterneuburg, Austria, studying microevolution and ecology of nitrifiers - Klosterneuburg... | ecosystem: Engineered > WWTP > Aerobic digester >... | reverse complement strand
GCTGCCGTCGATCGTCACGTCCGCCTCGATCCACTCCTTGACCCCGGTGGCCTTGTAGGTGCGCAGGGCGGTCGTGATGGCGCCCGGGTCGGCCGTGACGGCCAGGGGGTGCACGCGGTCGGCGGTCAGGAAGGTGTTCGGGACGACCGCCGCGCGGGTCGCGGCCCCTGCGCCGCCTGACGCCAGGGAGACCGCGACGCCCCCCGCGCCGAGCGCCGTGGCGCCCCCGAGGGCGATGCCGAGCAGGTGGCGGCGTGAGAGCGAGGTGGCCATGGCGTCAGTCGACCGCACCGGCTTGGGCGGATGCTCAGCGCAGCCTGTGCGTCGGCTGTGAAGCACGGCGCCGGACGGCCCAGGCGATCCCCGCGCCGGCGATCACGCCGACCGCGTCGGCGAGGGCGTCGGCGAGGTCGCTCGACCGGTGGGGGACGAGTCGCTGCAGCACCTCGCTCCCACCCGCGTAGGCCACCAGCACCGCGGGCACCCACCAACGCGGACGGAGCAGCCAGGCCAGGGCGGCGGGGACGCCGAACAGGACGACGTGGGCCACGAGGTCGGCGCCCGACAGCGGCACCGCCGGGCTGGGCGGTGCCGGTGTGTAGAGCAGGTAGGTCTGCACGGCGAGGGCGACGAGCAGCCCTGCCCGCAGCCACCGACGCGCACGGCTCGAGATCACCGCTTCAGGGTAGGTGCGGGGCGACCGCGGGCGTCGGGAAGAATGGCGCCATGCCGTCCACCCAGATTCTCGACCTCGCGGGGTTCGTCGCTGCCAGTCCGACCTCCTACCACGCTGCCGCCGAGCTGGTACGACGGCTCGAGGAGGCCGGCTTCGCACCGCAACGCGAGACCGACGCCTGGGACGCCGCACCCGGCGGCCATGTCGCGGTGCGCGACGGGGCCGTGATCGCCTGGCGGATCCCCGAGTCGTGGCAGCCGTCGCACGGCTATCGCGTGGTGGGTACCCACACCGACTCGCCCGGCTTCAAGCTGAAGCCGAACCCCGTCCTCGCCTCGGCCGGCTGGACCCAGCTGGGCGTCGAGGTGTACGGCGGACCGCTGCTGCTCACCTGGCTCGACCGTGAGCTCGGGCTGGCGGGCCGGATCACCACGCGGGACGGCTCGGTGCACCTGCTGCGCACCGGTCCGCTGCTGCGCATCCCGCATCTGGCGCCCCACCTGGACCGGACCCTGGCCGATCACGTGCAGCTCGACCGTCAACAGCACGTGCAACCCGTGCTCACCACGGCCGACGCGCCGGACCTGGCAAGGCTGCTGCTGGCCGCGGCCGGAGTTCCGGACGCCGAGCTGGCCGCGCACGACCTCTTCTGCTTCGTGGCCCAGCCGCCGGCCACCTTCGGGCCCGCCGACGAGTTCCTGGCCTCGGGCAGGCTCGACAACCTGTCGTCGGTGCACGCGGGCCTGACCGCCCTCGTCGACGACGCGTCCGCGGGGGAGGCCATCTCGGTGCTGGCTGCGTTCGACCACGAGGAGGTGGGGTCCGCGACCCGGTCCGGGGCCCAGGGGCCGTTCCTCGCCGACGTGCTCCGCCGTACCTCGGCGGCCCTGGGGTTGTCGGGCGACGATCACGACCGGGCTCTGGCCGCGTCGTCCTGCGTGTCGGCCGACGCCGGCCACGCGGTCCACCCCAACTACGCGGCACACCACGATCCGGTCAACCGGCCGCTGCCGAACCGGGGTCCCCTGCTGAAGCTCAACGCGTCGCAGCGCTATGCGTCGGACGCGGTCGGCTCGGCGCTCTGGTACCGCGCGTGCCACGCGGCCGGGGTGCCGGTGCAGGAGTTCGTCAGCAACAACGCCGTCCCCTGCGGCTCGACCATCGGCCCCTTGACCGCCACCCGGCTCGGTATCACCACGGTCGACGTGGGCATCCCGCTGGTCAGCATGCACTCGGCCCGCGAGATGTGCGGTGTCGACGATCCGCCCTGGTTGGCCCGGGGTCTGGCCGCCTACTGGGCCGGCGCCTGAGCGGTCGGCGGGCGCGGCCGGCGGCGACAGGCGACGCCGGGACGGCGATCGTCCGGCAGGGCCTGGAAACTGTCGGTGCCGTGCGGCAGAGTCGGGGACACCGGCCGCCGAGGGCGCTGCCGGGAGAAGGAGGGGCCATGTCTCGTGTCTGTCACTTCGAGGTGCACGCCACCGATCCGGAGGCCCTGATCGCCTTCTACTCAACGGTGTTCGGGTGGCGCTTCGAGCGGTTCGGCGACATGGACTACTGGTCGATCGCGACCGTCGATCCCGACACCGACGACCACCTGTATCACATCAACGGCGGCCTGACCCGTCGCATGGGGCCGCCCCCGGCCGCCGACGCGCCGGTGCACGGTTACGTCGACGTGATCGGTGTCGACGACGCGTCGGCGGCCTGGGACGCGGCGGTGGCGGCCGGAGCGAGCGAGGCGCTGGCGCTCAACGAGATCCCGTTCGTCGGCATCGTCGGGTATCTCAAGGACCCCGACGGCAACCTCTTCGGCATCATCCAGCCGGCGGCCGACGCGATGCCGTCCTGAGCCGGGGTGAGCACCGGGGTGGCTCAGCGCCCGGGTCGGCCAGCGGGGAGCCGGGGTCGGCGGGTCAGCGCCGGGGCCGCTGCGACACGTAGATCGTGATGGTGCCGTCCACCACGACCACGCCGTCACGACGCCGGGCGCGGACCCTCACCTGCACGTCGCCGGAGTCTCCGACGGGCCAGTCGGCGGGTTCGGTGTGGGCGGCGCAGAGAATGTCGGTGGTGGACTTCGCGAGGTAGCGCACCTGCATGCCCCTCGGGATCCACCGCGACGTCGGCGGGCAGGTGGCCTCGGCCACGAGCCCCATGGCTGCCTCGAGGCCGTTGCAGATGGCGATGGCGTGCACGGTGCCGAGATGGTTCGCCACCCGGTGCCGCTTGCGCACCACCACCTCGGCGTGGTGCGGGGCCATGGTCAGCACGTCCGGCGAGATCGTGGCGAAATAGGGCGCCTTAAGCCCGTAGGCGAGCGAGAACAGCCGTCTGCCGCCCGGGTACGACGTGAGCGTGCGGTAGAGGGCGTAGGTGTCCATGGCGGTGAGCATAGGCCGGCCGCTCGGTCGCCTGGCGGCGGCGCGAACCCGGCCCCGGTGGTCGTCCCGTAGGCTGTGCGATCGTGGCTTTGACGATCGGCATCGTGGGACTCCCCAACGCGGGCAAGTCGACCCTGTTCAACGCGCTGACGCGCAACGACGTGCTCGCGGCGAACTACCCGTTCGCCACGATCGAGCCGAACACGGGAGTGGTCGGGGTGCCCGACCCCCGCCTGTCGGTGCTCGAGACCATGCACGCCGCGGCGAGGGTGGTACCGGCGACGGTGACGTTCGTCGACATCGCCGGCATCGTCAAGGGCGCCTCTCAGGGCGAGGGGATGGGCAACGCGTTCCTGGCCCACATCCGCGAGGCCGACGCGATCTGCCAGGTGACCCGCGTGTTCCGCGACCCGGACGTGACCCATGTCGACGGCAAGGTCGACCCGGGCAGCGACATCTCCACGATCACCACCGAGCTGATCCTCGCCGACCTGCAGACCTTGGAGAAGGCCCTCCCGCGAGTGGAGAAGGAGGCCCGCATCAAGAAGGAGGCGCGGCCCCGCTACGAGGCGATGCTGGCGGCTCAGGAGGTGCTCGATTCCGGACGTGGAGTGTTCCAGGCGGGTCTGGAGCCCGAGCCCCTCCGCGACCTCTTCCTGCTGACGGCGAAGCCGTATCTCTACGTGTTCAACATGGATGCCGACGAGCTGTCGGACGAGGCCCTCAAGAGCCGGATGCGGGAGCTCGTCGCTCCCGCCGAGGCGATCTTCCTCGACGCCAAGTTCGAGGCCGAGCTGGTCGACCTCGACCCGGCGGAGGCCGCCGAGTTCCTGCACGACGCGGGCGTCGACGAGCCGGGCCTCGACGTGCTCGCCCGCGTCGGCTACGCGACGCTGGGGCTGCAGTCCTATCTCACCGCCGGCCCCAAGGAGGCTCGCGCCTGGACGATCCGGCGCGGCGCCACCGCCCCCGAGGCGGCAGGGGTGATCCACACCGACTTCCAGCGAGGCTTCATCAAGGCCGAGGTCGTGGCCTACGACGACCTCATTGCCGCCGGCTCGATGCAGGCGGCTCGTGCCGCCGGCAGGGTCCGCATCGAGGGCAAGGACTACGTGGTCGCCGACGGCGACGTGATCGAGTTCCGCTTCAACGTGTGAGTGGGCGCCGGACCGCGGGTCAGGCGGGGTCGGTCGTCGACAGGGGGCCCAGCCAGATGTCGCGGTAGGCAGTGGTCAGCCAGGCGACGTACTGCTCGTCGGTCCAGCCGTAGAAGCTGGTGAACCTCATGTAGGTCTCCGGACTGGCCGCCATGCACCAAACGTCGACCACGTCGTTGCGCGCGCGATCGGTGCGGACCCAGCCTCGCGCCAGGTCCAGGTCGTAGGCGAGGCTCCAGTTGTCGCGGATCGACAGCGTGATCGCCCGGTAGTAGTCCGCGAGCTCAGGATCATGTGCCGCTCCGCCCACGAGGGCGTCGATCAGCCCGGCGACCGGGCGGTGGATCGACAGGAGCCACGGTCCGACCGCCTCGGCGAACTGCCCCGGAGGCAGGGCGAGGAGGGCCGAGACCTCGGGCAGATCGGTCACGTCGTCGGTGCCTTCGACGCCCAGACCCAGCAGCTCGGTCGCGGCTCGCATCAGCGCCGCCTTCGGCCCGTGGGCCTGGACCGTCTCCAGTGCGACGCCCGCGCGCTCGGCGATCTTCTTCAGCGTCGTTCGGGCGTAGCCGGACTCGGCGAACTGCTCGGCGGCCGCCAGGACGATGCGCCGCCTGGTCTCGCCGGCCTGGCGAGCCCGAAGCTCGGAACGGTAGGGGCGGGGTGAAGAATCGGACATGAACTTATTGACTCCTGTGTCGACTTAGTCAATGCTGTGACGAGGTACTGAATCATACACCTCACCCTCGGAGGGGGTTCACATGGTGTCGATCATTCTGGCCACCGCACCGATCCACGGCCACGTCAGCGCCTACCTGCCGATCGCGCGCCACCTCGTCGCCCGCGGCGACCGAGTGCGGTTCGTCACCGGGTCACGCTTCGCCGAGGCCGTTGCCGCCACCGGCGCGACCCATGTCGCCCTACCGCCCGAGTCCGACTTCGACGACCGGATGGACGTCAACTCGACCTACCCCGAGCGGCGCTCCCTGCGCGGCGCTGCCGCGATCGCCTTCGACGTCGAGACCTTCTTCGTCAGGCCCGGTCGTGGCCAGTACGACACGCTGACCCGGGCCATCGCGACCGAACCCGCGCAGGTCGTCGTCGCAGACCCCACGTTCATCGGGGCGGCACACCTCGTCCGGCTCCCGGCCCGCGAGCGTCCCGGCGTCCTGGTGGGCAGCCCACTGCCGCTTCCGCTCGGCAGTCGCGACACCGCGCCGTACGGCATGGGGCTGGCGCCGGCTCCCTTCCTCAACAGCGTCCGCAACCGGGCACTGCAGCAGCTCACCGATCGACTGCTCAGGAAGGCGAACGACCTCGCCGATCGCCATCACCACGACATCGTGGGCCGCCCCTACGGTCGCCCGATCATGGACTGGCTGCCTCTGGCGGACGCCATCGCCCAGTTCACCATCGCGGAGTTCGAGTATCCGCGCTCGGACGCACCCGCGCACCTGCACTTCGTCGGTCCCCTCCTCGGGCACAGCGTGCCGACACCGGAGCCGGACTGGTGGCACGAACTCGACGGCTCGCGCCCCGTCGTCCACGTCACCCAGGGCACCATCGCCAACAAGGACTTCAGCCAGCTCGTCGGCCCTGCCCTCGAGGGCCTCGCGGGCGAGGACGTGCTCGTCGTCGTGAGCACCGGGGACCGACCGCTGGAGAGCCTGCCGACGCTGCCGGCCAACGCGCGAGTGGCGCGCTACCTCTCCTACGCGGACCTGCTGCCGAAGACCGACGCCTTCGTCACCAACGGCGGGTACGGCGGCGTGCAGCTCGCCCTGCGCCACGGTGTCCCGATCGTCGTCACCGGCGGCCAGGAGGACAAGCCCGAGGTCGGAGCCCGCGTGGCCTGGACCGGCGTCGGCATCCGCTTCAAGGACGTGAGCCCGTCCCCGCAGGCCCTGCGCACGGCCGTCCGCAAGGTCCTCACCGACGGCAGCTACCGACGTGCCGCCCGGCAGATGTCCGACCGGATGGCCCAGGCTCCCGGCATGCACGGCCTCGCGGCGATCATCGAGGACCTGGCCTCCGCGCGTACGACGGCGAGGTAGGCATCGACAGGCTCGCCGGCGGGCTGGCCATCCTCGCCGCGCGGGGGTTCGGGATTCCCGGGGTGCTGGGCACCTTTCACTTCGCTCGGTACGGCCAGGTGTGGCAGTTCCTGGGATTCCCGACCTACGGGGACGGCCCGTTCGCGCGCCTGGGCCTGCCCACCAGCGTGGCGCTGCTGCTCGGGTTCGTGGTGGTCTGTGCCGCCGAGGTGGTGGTCGGCGCGCTGCTCCTCGCAGGCTGGGCCCCGGCGCGCTGGCTGTCTCTCGCGCTGCTCCCCTTCGAAGTCGCCTTCTGGCTCGGGTTCGCCCTGCCCTTCGGGTTCGTGTTCGGCGCACTCAGGCTCGTCGCGACGGTCGTTGCCCTCGCGGCCTCGTGACCGCGACGCCCTCGACGTCGACGGCGCGGGCCGGGTCCCAGCCGCCGGACCCAGGCGCCGGATCCGAGCCGTCGGCCCCGTGCGGCCGACGCCTCTGCTGTCGAGTCCCACCGTGGCGGCCGCCGCAGCCGCCGGGGACGGCCGCTAGGCTCCCGGCATGCCGCTCTCTCGTGACGCACTGATCAAGGTCCTGGCCGAGGCCGACCCGGTGGGACTGGTGGCCGGCGGCGCCCCCGACGACGAATACGCCCGAGAGGCGGACGCCATCCTCGAGCTCAAGGGGGTCGTGACACTGACCGAGATCACCGGGGTCTTCGCGGTCAGCTTCGGGGATCCGGGCGCCTGCAGGCGCGAGACCGCCCGCTGGATCGCCGCAGAGATGGCTCGGCTCGGCCGTCCGAACGACGGGAAACCCGCTCGTTCGGCGTGAACGACGGAATCGGGCCATGACAACGGGAGCCGGCTGCGCTGGGCTGCCGACTCCCGACGGAGGTCACCTCGTGGCCGAGGCCGCTCGCTCGCCGATGAGGCCCAGCGTGCGGCGGAAGCGCGCCAAGCGGCCTCGGGCAGACGGGCCCACAGCGGCCGGCTGGGCGGACGGATCGGTGTGTCGCCCCGGCAGCAACAGTTCGAGAACGGTCATTTCTTCTTCTCCTTCGCCTCTCGCGATGGCCACGCGTCAACCGTGGATTGACATCAGTCAACCATCCGTTTACGTCATTGTCAACTCCGGGTTGACGTGCGCGTGTCGTACGATGCTGGCGTGAGCAAGCAGATGCGGCGCGAGCTGTCGGAGGCGTGGGCATCGTTGCTGGCGGCGGACCAGACGCTGGACTCGGTCGACGCCATCCGCCGCTTGCGTGAGGTGGCCGAGCGGGCGGAGCTGGAGGCCGTGCTCACGGCCCGCACCCAGGGCATCTCGTGGTCGCGCATCGCCTCGCTCTACGGCCTCACCAAGCAGGGCGCCCAGCAGCGGTTCCGCGTCAAGGGCTGACGCCCGTCCTCTCCACGTCGGGTCGCCCCGGTCCCGTGGGCAGGGTCGTCACGGCAGGGTCCGGCGGGGGACGCGCAGGCAGCGACCCGGTGACGGATTGCTACTGTGTGCCGCATGCACAGCGGGCCGCCCCTCGACCCGCGTCGGCAGGTGTCGTGATCACCGTTCGAGCCGGCGCGGCCACCGATGTCGGGTCCGTTCGGGAGGTCAACGAAGACAGCCACTACGCCGGTCGCTCGGTCTGGCTGATCGCCGACGGCATGGGCGGGCACGCCGCGGGCGACGTCGCGAGTCGCATCGCGGTCGAACACTTCGCGGCGTTGGACGGCGCCGATCGTCCGCTGCATCCGTCCGACCTGGTGCAGGCGATCGCCACGGCGAACGAGCAGATTCTTCGCTACGGCAGTGCCCACCCCCACGCGTGGGGACTGGGGACGACCGTCACGGGGATCGCCCTGGTCGTGGTGGGAGGGGCGCGTCACTGGGCGGTGTTCAACGTGGGGGACTCCCGCGTCTACCGCTGGATGGACGGCCGGCTGTCGCGGGCGACCGTCGACCACTCCCACATCGAGCACCTGGTGCTGGGCGGCACGCTGACCGAGGACGAGGCGCGGTTCCACTCGAGCCGGCATGTCATCACCCGGTCGCTGGGGTCGAATCCTGGCCCGCAGACCGACGTGTGGGTGCTGCCGCCCTCGTCGGGGGAACGGTTCGTCCTGTGCTCCGACGGGCTGTCGGGCGAGGTGAACGACCCCGAGATCGCCCTGCTCACCGGCCGGACCGCCGATCCGCAACGGCTGGCCGACCTGCTCGTCGAGGCCGCGGTGCTGCACGGAGGGCGCGACAACGTGACGGTCGTCGTGGTCGATCTGCTCTCGGGTGCCGACGACGACGACGCTCCCACCACGCCCCGGACGGCCGTGACCGAGACGGCCGCGCCGTGAGCGATCCGGTGCCGTTCCGCTATCGGTCCGGGGCGGCGGTCGCCGTGTGCGGGGGCGGGATCGCGGTGCTGGCCGACGTCGCACCGGACGACCCGATCGTGGGCCGGCTCGCCGACGAGCTGCCTTCGGCGACGTCGACCGACGAGGTCGTGGAGCTGCTCATCAGCCAGGGACTGCGGGCCATCAGTAGCTTCGGGGTGCTGCAACCGGTCCACGACGGTACGCGGGTCGTGGTGCGCGGCGCCTGCGCCGCCAAGGTGGCGGGGTCGGGCACGGTTCACGGGCAGGGACTGTGGGCCGACCGCTTCGTCCCCAGCACCGACGTGCGGCTGACGTTCGGGTCGCCGTCCAGTGGGCCGACGCTGAGGATCGGCTCGGGAATCGTGCTCGCATGCGAGGTGGGCCCGGCCCTCGCGGGGGCGTCCTTCCAGCCCGAGCCGCGTCGAGTATCCGAGCCCGCGTTCCCGTCGTCGGGTCCGGGGGACTGGCCTGCCCGGGCGGACGTTGCGACGTCCGACGGCGCCGTCGCCCCCACCGTGCACGTGACGATGCCCGGTACCGGTGGTCAGGCCGAGCCGGCGGACGGTTCGACGCTCCGGATGGACTTCGGCGAACTGGCCCACGCCAGGGAGGAGGCGCGGCAGGCCACCGCTGCCGGTCCTGCCGCCCCGGCGCCCTGGGACGTGGAGCCGCCTCGTCGCGCCGTGTCGCAGCACCCGGTCGCGGCACCCCCCTCGGGCGTCCCGCGGGAGACCGGATCGCCGGCGTTCATCGGAGCCGTGCCTTCCTGGCTGTCGGACGCCGTCCCGCTTGGTGCGACCCCGGCAGCCGGCACGGCGAGCCCGGCGCCGGCGCTCCCGGACCCCGGCGTCGCGGCCGCCGGGACGACCGGCCCGGGGCCGTTCCCGGGCTCACCTCACCAACCGAAGGACGAGGCGGCGCAGCGCACGGTGAGCCGTGCCGCGCTTCGCATGCCGGGAGGTCCCGACGGCCCGGTGGTGCGGGCGGCGCAGTGCGCTTACGGGCACCTCAGCCCTGCCCATGCCGCGATCTGCCGCGTCTGCCGCGGGCCGGTCCCCGCCCAGCCCGGCTTCGAGGTGGTGCGGCCCCCCCTGGGGCGGCTGCGGTTCGCGAACGGCGAGGTCGTCGTGCTCGATCGTTCGCTGGTGATGGGCCGCAACCCGATGGTTCCCGTGGGCTACCGCGGCGAACAGCCGAACCTGCTGCGGCTGAACGACCCCGGCAAGGATCTGTCCAGCCAGCACGCCGAGGTCAGGCTGGACTACTGGCACGTGGTCGTGAACGACCTCGGATCGACCAACGGCACGCGTGTCATGCTGCCCGGACGGGAGCCGATCCAGCTGCGTCCCGGAGATCCCATCACGATCGAGCCGGGCACCGAAGTGGTGCTCGCCGGTGTCGTCCAGTGCGTGTTCGAGGTGACGGAGTGAGCCGGCAGCTTCCTGCCCCCGACCTGCCGGGGTTCAGCTACCTCAGGGACCTGGGCTCCGGTGGCTTCGCCGACGTCTATCTCTATCAACAGGAGCACCCCTACCGGCAGGTCGCCGTGAAGGTGCTGCGCGATGCCACGGTGTCGACCAGGGCCCGCCAGATGTTCGTCGCCGAGGCCAACGCGATGGCCCAGCTGGAGCACCCCTTCATCGTGCGCGTGTACTCCACCGGCACGACCGCCGACCATCGCCCCTACATCGTGATGTCCTACTACCCGAACGGCAGCCTGGCGGCCCGGGTGCGGCGCGAGCTGTTCTCGGTGGCGGAAGCGCTGCAGGTCGGCATCCAGATCGGCGAGGCGGTGGAGACGGCGCACCGGGCACGCATCCTGCATCGGGACATCAAGCCGGCCAACATCCTGCTCGGACCCTTCGAGGAGCCCGGGCTGACCGACTTCGGCATCGCGGCGCAGATGGCGGCCGCCGAGGAGGAGGACGCCGGCCTGTCGGTGCCCTGGTCGCCGCCCGAGGTGCTGTACTCCACCGGTCCGGCCGGCGTGTCGTCCGACGTGTACTCGTTGTCGGCCACGCTGTGGCATCTGCTGGTGGGCCGCTCGCCCTTCGAGGTACCGGGCGGCAACAACTCGGTCTACGAGCTGATGAAGCGGGTCCGCGATCTGCCCGTGCCGTCGACGGGACGGCGGGAGGTGCCGTCGTCGCTCGACCGCTTGCTCAAGCAGGGCATGTCGAAGCAGACCAACCTTCGGCCGTCGTCGGCGCTCGAGCTCGTCATGTCGATGCAGGCCATCGAGCAGGAACTGCAGCTGCCTCGTACTCAGATCATGCTCGCGCGGGACGGGGCCTCGGCCCAGGGTCGCTCCGAGCCCGTCCTCGCTGCCGACCGGACCCAGGTGCAGGCGCCCCAGCGTACCGAGCCGTCACAGCCGGGGACGCCGACGGGCTGGGGACGGGCGCCGGAGCCGGGCGACCGGCGATCGGTGCCGCCCGACGGCGAGACGCCGCCGGAGCCCACCGCGGGCCGGGCCCCGGTGCCGGCCGCGAACGTGAGCCGCTACGAAGAGGTGATCGAGCCGACGCGCCTCGCGTCGCGGGTCGCTGCCCCGCCCGAGCACCCCGCCCCCCGGGAGGAGCGACCCCTGCCGTGGCGGGCGCTCCTCGCCGTCGCGACCGTGCTGGTGCTGATGGTCGGCATCGGGGCGACCCTCGTTCTCAACGACCGCGGTGCCAAGGCCGCCACCTCGGCCACGGTGAGCGAGGCCCCACCCACGGTGCAGGTGGGGGGCGACGTGCTTCCCCCGGGTCCCGTCACGATCAAGGGGCAGCGGGACGCCGGCGCGGTCACGTTCACCTGGACGTACTCGGCGGCGCTCGACGACGACCAGTACCGCTACCGGCTGGCGGACGGCTCGGTGCGCAACACCCGGGAGCGCTCCGTCACCCTGACGGTGCCCGGCGGGGTCGAGGCCTGCCTCGAGGTGATGGTCTACCGCAACGACGGCTCGCCCGGGTCGCGCGACTGGTCCCCGAAGGTGTGCGTGAGGTGACCGCCCCGCCGGCTGTGCCGGTGATCGCCGGGCACGGCCGCGAACGCTCCTGACGAACCAGCGCGGAATCGTGCTCCGGTCCGCCAGGAGTCCCGGCGTCGGACGGTCCGGAGGTGCCTCGCTACGATGCTCCTGCCACTGGGAATCTCGACCCAGAAGGGGACGGGAGGACCAACGATGCGCCGGCGCCGCCCCCTCCTGCGCACCGGTGTCCCGATCGGGCTGACGGTCATGGTCACGGCGGTGTTCGTCGTCTTCGCCGTGCTCTCGAACGGCTTTCCCGTGCGCAAGCTCGACCTGCACGACTCCGGCATCTGGGTGACCAACGACGATCTCGGTCTCTTCGGGCGCCTCAACAAGGCCGCGGCCTCGCTCGACACCTACTTCTCGCCTCCGGGGGAAGCGCGGCAGGCCTACAGCCTCAACGTGCACCAGGACGGTGGCTCGGTGGTCGTTCGTGACATCGCCGGTGGGCGTCTGGTCCCCGTCGACGTGCGAGCCGGCGTGTCGCTGCCGGACGCGGCCGCCGCCGTGGCCCCCGCGTCGCTCGTCGACCTGAGGGCAGGCTCGGTGGCCGCGCTCGAGCCCGAGGGCGGCAAGGTGAGGGCCGGCCGCTACGAGAAGGACGCCCTGGTCGACGTCAAGGTGCTGGACGCCACCGCCGAGGCCCAGGGAGACGTGGGCGCCGCCCCTGTCGGGAGCGAGGGAGTTCGCGGGGCGGTCGCCGTCGGCACGGACGGCACCGTCTACGCCGTGTCGCTGGCGGGACGGCTGATGACGCTCAAGCAGACCGGGAGCGGCTTCGGCGACCCCGTCTACGGCGAGATTGGCGCCCTGACGTCGGTGCAGGTCTCCGCCGTGGGTCCCGGGGTGGTGGTGTACGACCCGGTGGCCGGGGTGGTCCGGTTGCCCGACGGCAAGGACGTCCGCGTCACGCCCGACGCGGCGGGCCGTCTGCAGCAGCCCGGACCGGTGGCGTCCGGCGTGCTCATCGCGACCAGCCGGGAACTCCTGTCGGTCTCGGCGGCCGGAGAGGTGCAGTCGCTGTTCGGCGGCGGCGGGGGAGCCCCCGCCGCTCCGGTCCGGCTCGGATCGTGCGTCTTCGGGGCGTGGGCCGGCAGCCCCGGGGTGGTCGCGCGCTCGTGCGACGGGCAGCCCGCCTCGAAGCTGTCGGTCGATCGAACCGGCAGCACCCTGCTGCGCCCGGTCCTGCGCGTGAACCGCGGCGCGCTCGCGGTGAACGACACCGCCGACGGGCGTGTCTTCGACGTCGATCTCCAGCGCAGCCTGGACAACTGGAAGGACATCCAGCCCAAGCAGCAGCCCAACCAGACCGACAAGAAGTCCGACGTCACGCCGCAGAACCAGGACGACGCGAAACCGAAGGCCCAGCCCGACCGGCTCGGGGCGCGACCCGACCGCACCACCGTGCTCCACGTGCTCGACAACGACTCCGACCCCATGGGCGGACTGCTCGCGATCGTGGCCGTCACCCCACCGGCCGGCGGGGCGACCGCGGCCATCGCACCGGACGGCCAGTCGGTGCTCGTCTCGCTGCCGGCCGGTGCCCAGTCCACCTCGTTCAAGTACACGATCTCCAACAGCAAGGCGACCGCCGACGCCGAGGTCACCGTGGTCGCCCGTGGTCCCAGCGAGAACGAGGCTCCGAAAGCACGGTCGATCGAGGCGAAGCGCGTTCGTGCGGTGGCGTCGTTCGGCACGGTGAGCCTGCCCGTCCTGACGCAGTGGCGTGACTTCGACGGCGACCCCGTCACCGTGGTCTCGGCAGCGGTCGGTCAGACCCCGGTGCCGGTCACCCCCGACGGCCGCCTCGAGTTCACCGCCGGCGAGGCCCGGCAGACCCAGGAACTGACGCTCGGCTACGCCGTGTCGGACGGCGTGGTGAAGGATCCCGTCCCCGGCGAGGTCGCGATCCGGGTCATGGCGGTCACCGCCGCCGAGGGCGTGCCGCCGGTCGCCGAGCCCGATGCCATGCGCGGCACGATCGGCAAGCCGACGCTCGTGTCCCCGCTGGGCAACGACATCCCCGGCAGCGACCCGCTCAACCCGTCCGCACGGCTTCGGCTGGCCGGCAACGTACCGTCGCCCGCGGACGTGACGGTGACCACCGACCTCGACACCGGCCGGGTGACCGCCGTCGCCGCGAAGGCCGGTACGTACTTCCTCGACTACACCGCCGCCTTCGGCTCGGCGGCGTTCGCGCAGGGCAGGATCCGCCTCGACATCGCGCCCGCCGGCGACGGTGGGGACGTGCCGACCGTGCTGCCCGACCAGGCCGTCGTGCGTGGCCGGACGCCGGTGCTCGTCGACGTGCTGGGTAACGACGTCGACCCCGCCGGACGGGTGCTGACGGTGCAGTCCGCCGTCGCGGCCGACGCCGATCAGCTGCAGGTCGCCGTGCTCGGCGGCCGCTGGCTCCGCCTCATGCCCGCCTCCGACGCTCTCAGCCCCAACCCTGCCGTCGTGCACTACCAGGTGACCAACGGGGTGTCGTCGGCGGTCAGGGGCGACGTGAGCGTGACCCAGCTGCCCGCGCTCGCTCCGGATCCGGCCCTGGTCCGCGACGACTACGCCGTCGTGCGCGACGGCGACTCGGTGCTCGTGCAGGTGCTGGCCAACGACGCCACCCAGGCCGGTGCTCCGCTGACCCTGCGGACCACGACCGAGGGCATGCCGGCCGGTCAGCTGCGGGTGCTCGACCCGGGTAAGGCGGCCGGCACCGACCAGGGCGACGTGGGGCAGGCGTACGTGTCCGGGTCGGCGGTGAGATACGTGGCCCCGGCCCTCGTCGAGACCCCGAGGCAGGTGCTCGTCGAATACACCGCCATGACCGAGGCGGGGGAACCGAAGAGCGGGCTCGTGCACGTGACCGTCAACCCGCAGCCCACCGACCGGAGCCCGGACCAGCCGCCCGCGCCGGGCGACATCGACGCCCGCGTCGTGTCGGGCGACACCGTCACCATCCCCGTGCCGACGACCGGCGTCGACGCCGACGGTGACACGGCCGTGGTGGTGGGGGTGACGAGTGCCCCCAAGCTGGGCCGGGTGCTGGGCACCTCGCCGACGGGGGTCACCTACCAGGCCTACCCGAACCACGGGGTCGCGGGCACCGACACGTTCGAGTACGTGATGGTCGACCGCTTCGGCAGCACGGGCACCGGCACGATCCGCATCGGCGTGGTGGCACCCGGCCAGACCCAGCCGCCGGTGGCCGTCAACGACGTCGTCACCGCCAAGCCGGGCTCGGTCGTCAAGGTCAACCCGATGGGCAACGACCTGCTCGCAGCCGGCGACAAGGTCACGATCGCGCCCCTGGAGCAGCTCAACCGGCCGCTGCCGGCGGGTGCGAAGCTCGACAAGGACGAAGGCCCGGTCACGGTCACCGCGCCGGCGGCCGAGGCTCCGCCGGTCCAGATCGCCTACGCGCTGAAGGGCAACGGCGGCGTGGGCCCGTCGGCGACCATCACGGTGTCGGCGCGTGCCGGTCACCAGAATCCCCCGCGGATCTACGACCAGGCGGCCCGGGTCGACGGCCTGGTGGCCACCGCCGACGTGCTCGCCAGCGCCTGGGACCCCGACGGCGAGTCGGCGCTGCTGAAGGTCACCAAGGTCGGCGCGGGGGCCACCCTCCAGGGCGGCACGGTCAGCGTGCCGGTGACCGATCGCATGCAGGCGGTGCCCTACGAGGTGACCGACGCCGACGGCGCCCGGTCGGCGGCCGTGGTATTCGTGCCCATGGCGGGGGAGGGCGCGCCCTACGTCAAGGCCGGTGGGCTGATCAAGGTCGACCGGAACGCGTCGGTGACGGTCAGCCTCGCCGACTACGTGGAGTCGACGCGCGGCCGGCAGGTGCGCCTCACGCTGCTCGACCGCATGAGCGGCTCGCCGGACGGGCTGGTCACCGTGTCGGCCGAGGGCGACCAGCGGCTCGTGGTGACGGCGCGCAACGACTACACCGGGCCGGCCGCGGTGTCGCTGGAGGTGACCGACGGCGAGACCCTCGCCGACGCCTCCGGCCTCAAGGCCTTCGTCACGATCCCCGTCCAGGTCGGACCGCCGACGCCGGTGCTGTACTGCCCGTCCGACGCGCAGAACGTGATGCAGGGCGGGCAGCCGCTCCGCCTCGACATCGCCACGCTCTGCCACGTCTGGGCTCCGGAGCGGTCCGACGTCGCCGGCATGAAGTTCACCGCCGAGTGGGCCAAGCCGCTCGCGTCGGTGTCTGCCGAGGCCGATCACGTCGTCACCGTCAAGGCCGCCGGCGCCGCGATGCCGGGTCAGTCCGGGCAGCTGCTCGTCGGCGTGCAGGGCATCCCCGAGGTGAAGAAGCAGCCCGTGGTGATCGGGGTCCTGAAGGCTCCGTCGCCCCAGGTGGTGCTGAGGACGATCAACGAGGTCAAGCAGGGCACCACGGTACGGCAGACCCTGTCGATGCAGTCGCCGCTGCTGGACGCCGTCCCCACGGTGGTGTCGATCAGGCAGACGTCGGGCATGCCGGTCACCACGAGCCACCAGGGCGCCGAGATCACGCTCACTCCGGCCGGCACGTCGTTCGGCAGCATGACCTTCGACGTGGTGGCCGCCGACCTCGCCGATGCGACCCGCACCGACCGGCAGGTGCGCGGCTCGTTCACGATGGTCGTCTACGGCATCCCGGGCGCGGCCCCCGCCCCGCAGCCGGGCCAGGCCCTGCAGTCGCACGGTGCCACCGTGACGATCCTGCCCGCCCCGCCCAACGGTGCCCCCATCGAGAGCTACGAGGTGATCTGGGACTACGGCCGGCAGGACTGCGGTCTGGTGACCACGTGTCAGATCGCCGGGTTGACCAACGGCAAGCCCGTCTCCTTCCGGGTACGGGCTCGCAACAAGGCCGGGTGGGGTCCCGAGAGCCCGGCGTCTGCTCCGGTCGTGCCGGATCAGCGTCCCGGCGCCGTCAGCGGCTTCGTGGCGGCGAATCCCCGCGACCGGCTGCTGAACCTGTCGTGGAGCGCTCTCCAGGTGGACGGCACCCCGGTGACCACCTACACCATCACGAGCTCGTGCGGCGCCACCCAGAACGTGAGCGCGGCCGCCACCACCGTCGACGTCGCCACCAGCGGCAACAACACGCCGTGCACCTTCTCGATCGTCGGGGTCAACAAGGCGGGTCCCAGCACGTCGGCCGCCACGACCCAGGGCCAGTCGTCCGGCAAGCCGATCTGGAACGGCGGGCTCGCCGTCGCCCCCGCGCAGACGGCCGGTGCCACCACTGCCGTGACGGTGAGCTGGGCCGCCGTCGATCCCCAGGGGCCCGGACCGGTCTCCTACACCGTCACGCGGGACGGGTCGCCCATCGCCGGCTGCGCCGGTGTCGCCACCCGCTGCACCGACCCGAGCGTCACCTACGACGGTGCCACCCACACCTACGTGGCCACGGCGACCAACGCCACCGGTGGTGCCGCGCACCAGACGTCGAGCGCCCCCACGACGTGGCTCGCCACCGGCCAGCCGGACGCGTGGGCCGCGGCTCCCCAGCTGGCCGCCAACGCGGTCGACAACCAGGCCACGATCAGCGGTACCGCTCCCGCTGCCCGCGGTGGCGGCGCTCGCCTCGAGGTTCAGGGCGCCACCTACTCTCCGCCCGCCGCGAGCGCGACGAGCGCGGTCGGTCTCTCGGGCGTGGTCACGTTCCCCGCCGGCAGCAACGGCCAGAACCGCTCCTTCCAGCTTCGGGTCTGCAACACCAAGGGGTGCGGTCCGTGGCAGGCCACGTCGAGCACGGTGCCGTTCGGCCAGATGTCGCTGGGTGCCCCGTCGGCCTCGGTCAGCGGCACCGTGATCACCGGCAGCGTGACGGCCAACGCCAACGGCCGGCGTGCGACCCTCACGCTCCGCGACCAGCTTGGCAACGTCTGGAGTCAGACCAGCGGCACGGGCGCCCTCGCGATCACGATGGCGACCGACGTGAGCTTCGACCAGAGCCGGAGCTTCACCGCCACGCTCCAGAGCGACCCTACCACCCCGACCCGAACGCTGACGATGACCTCGGGTCCCTCGACCACCGTGACGACACCCCCGCGACCGCTGCCCACGATCCGGATCGCCAATGCCAACTTCGCGAGCGGCACTGCCGATCTTGTCTTCTCGAACTGGGGGACCCGAGGCGAGTCTCTGTTGATCAGGTGCTGGAAACAGGAGCAACTGACGCATCCGAACGGCTACTTGAATGGCGGAGGCTTCGGGAGCGAGGTCAGCATCACCAACCCCGCAAACGGTTCGGTCCGCATCTCCTGTGGTGCCAGCAACACCGGCGACTGGTTCTGGTTCGACGTCTTCAACCGATGTCACACCGGCAATGAGATCTCCCGATCCGGAGAAGACAGGCTCCTCCAATACAGCTGCTGAAGGAAGATTCCGCGATGATCACCAACGAACAAGCCCGCTGGTTCGCCCAGACGTTCGAGCAGGTCGCCCGCAACGTGGAGGTGGCGATCCGCGGCAAGGGCCAGGCGATCCGGCTGGCCCTGACCTGCATGCTGTCGGAGGGGCACCTGCTGCTCGAGGACAACCCCGGCACCGGCAAGACGGTGCTCGCCAAGGCGCTGGCCAACAGCGTGCAGGGCACCCACAGCCGCATCCAGTTCACCCCGGACCTGCTGCCCTCGGACGTGATCGGCGTCACCGTCTACGACCAGCACACGCAGCAGTTCGACTTCAGGAAGGGCCCGATCTTCGCCACGGTGGTGCTCGCCGACGAGATCAACCGTGCCTCACCGAAGACCCAGTCGGCGCTCCTGGAGGTGATGGAGGAATCCACCGTCACCGTGGACGGCCACCAGCATTCCGTCGGACGGCCGTTCATGGTGATCGCCACCCAGAACCCCATCGAGCAGGCCGGCACCTACCGCCTGCCCGAGGCTCAGCTCGACCGGTTCCTCATGAAGACGTCGCTGGGCTACCCGGACCATGCCGTCGCCGTCGAGCTCATGGCCCAGGCCGGCAACCGCGACCGGGCCGCGCAGGTGACCCCGGTGATCGCCGCCACCGTGGTGTCGCAGATGGCCACGTTCGCCAACGGCGTGCACGTCGACGAGGCGGTGCTGGCCTACGTGAGCCATCTCGCCACCGAGTCGCGCCGGCACCCCCACGTGAAGCTGGGCGTGTCGATGCGCGGCTGCCTCTCGTTCGTCCGCGCGGCCAAGACCTGGGCCATCGCCCAAGGTCGCGAGTACGTGATCCCCGACGACATCAAGGCGCTGTCGGTGCCGATCATGAGCCACCGCCTCATCCTCAACGCCGAGGCGCAGTTCAGCGGGGTCACCACACAGAAGGTGATCGACGACCTGCTGGGGTCGGTCGCGGCGCCGGTCCAGCGGGTCGCCTGACGATGACCGCACCGCCCGTCGCTCCGGACCGGACGTCCGCACCGGTCGTGCCTGCCGGCACCGCCGTGCGCGGCGCGGGGGAGAGCGCCCGGCGAGCGCTGCCGGACTCCGGCGCGGCGCGGCCTCGGAGCCGGCTCCGGGCCGAACTGCTGCAGGTGGCCGAGCCCTACGTGCGCGCCGCGCAGCCCGTGCTCGCGGCATCGCGCGCCGTTCTCGCCTGCGTGTCCGGGCTGGGCTGGGCGGTGCTGTCCGGAACGCTCGGCACCTGGGCCGTGGCCTGGCTGGCGGGGTGGCGCGAGTTCGCCCTGCTCGCCTCGATCCTGCTGGCGCTCTTCGGGCTCGCCTGCCTCTTCACCGTGGGACGCACGCGACTCGACG
>Ga0073899_10001813_pt1 | contig 19374 bp, 16 predicted proteins | sample KloWWTmetaKNB5Ph_FD_88975 | JGI IMG/M metagenome (GOLD analysis project Ga0073899, IMG submission 88975) | Active sludge microbial communities from Klosterneuburg, Austria, studying microevolution and ecology of nitrifiers - Klosterneuburg... | ecosystem: Engineered > WWTP > Aerobic digester >... | reverse complement strand
GGTACTGGGCTAAGTGGCGCAGACGATCGGCACTCGTCGTACACAGAAGTAGTTCTTGGCGTTGTGCCATCGTCAACATCACATCCGCAGCCATGCTCCACGAAAGCCACTCGGGGTCATCTGGCCAGTCGTCGCTGAAGTCGAGATCGACAAGGTCCTCGATTTGCTCGCGGTAGTGCCCAAAGGCGTTCATCGCCGACAACATGGCCTTGCCGACATTTTCACCCATGGGCTCATCAAGCAGTTCGACCTCCCCAACCGGGAAGTCTCCAGCCGGGTGCATGCGCAGCAGCGAGAGGCGCTGGCGCCCCACCGCCTCGATCTCGAAGCGCCCATCGTGGGTGCGCGAGGCCTCCACCAGTTGCATCAAGGTTCCGGTCGTGTGCAAGGACTGGACTCCGTGGGCACCGACTTCGTATCCCTCACGAATTGCAGTGATGCCAAAGAGCCGCTCAGGCTTTGGCTGGCTCAGCACATGCTCAACCAAAGCGCGATAGCGATCCTCAAAGACATTCAGGCGCACTGTGGCTCCGGGGAACGCCACCGCATTGAGCGGAAACATGGGCAAGTCACGAGGCACGAGGCCAACCTAATGGCTGTGGACAACGAGTGTGGCTCTAGTCCGCATTGCCTTTGGACACACGACGAAGCCACTGCCAGGCGACTTCTAGACTGGACCCATGATGCGGCGTATCGATCTGCGGGGCCAACAACCCGATTACGCCACGGTCGTGCCGCGTGGCGCCTTCGACGTCGAGGCTGCACTCGAAGTCGTGCGACCAATCTGCGATGACGTTCAGGCACGCGGAGTTGCCGCGATCGTGGAGTACGCCGCGCGCTTTGACGGGGTCACCCAAAGCGACATTGCGGTGCCCAAAGAGGCGCTGACCCAGGCGCTGCAAGCACTTGATCCGAGTGTGCGCGCTGCGTTGGAGGAGTCGATTCGCCGACTGCGGATGACCTGCGAGCGCGAACTGGACTCCGATGTAGTCACCGACTTAGGCCCCGGCGCTCGAGTGACCCAACGCAAGGTGCCTATCGATCGGGTGGGGCTCTATGTGCCCGGTGGAGTGGCACCGCTTGTGTCTAGCGTCATCATGAACGTCGTGCCAGCCCAGGTGGCCGGCGTGGGGTCCATTGCGTTGACCAGTTCGCCGCGCGCAGACAACAACGGACTGCCCAGCGTCGAGATCTTGGCAGCGTGTGCCCTGCTGGGGGTTGATGAGGTCTATGCCGTTGGGGGAGCCCAAGCAATCGCCATGCTGGCCTATGGTGCGGGGCCGTGCCGCAAAGTCGACTTGATTACCGGTCCGGGCAACATCTACACCGTGTCGGCTAAGCGGTTACTCAAGGGCGTGGTCGGCATCGATTCTGAGGCCGGCCCGACCGAGATCGCGATCTTGGCCGATAATTCGGCTCAGCCCAGTTTCGTGGCCGCTGACTTGATCTCGCAGGCCGAACACGACCCGATGGCAGCCAGTGTGCTGGTCACCGACAGTCCCCAGTTGGCCGACGCCGTCGAGGCCGAACTCGACACGCAAGTGGCGGCCACCAAACACGTCGAGCGAATTCGCACCGCGTTGAGTGGACAGCAGTCAGGCATCGTGTTGGTCGATGACATCAGCCAGGGGCTTGATGTGGTCAACGCTTATGCAGCCGAGCACCTCGAAATCCACACCCGAGAGGCTGCAGAGGTGGCCAACAAGGTCCGCAATGCCGGGGCGATCTTTGTCGGATCGTTTGCTCCGGTCAGCTTGGGTGACTATTGCGCTGGGTCGAACCACGTCTTACCCACGGCAGGATGCGCGTGTCACTCCAGCGGGCTTTCGGTTCGGGCGTTCATCAAGGCGGTGCACGTCATTGAGTACTCCGAATCTGCGTTGGCGAGCGTCAGCGACCATGTGCAGACACTTGCTGCTGCCGAAGACTTGCCCGGCCACGGAGCGGCTGTCTCAGTGCGGTTTGAGCGATGACCTGGACCCCACCTCTGCGCGAAGAACTGCGCGGAGTCGAGCCTTATGGTGCCCCGCAACTCGACGTGCCCGTGCAACTCAATGTCAATGAGAACCCCTATGGACCCTCGGCGGCCCTGATCGCTGACATGAGCGCTTCGGTGGGGGCGGTTGCTGGTCGCCTCAACCGCTATCCGGACCGTGAATTCGTCGAACTGCGGACCGCGCTTGCTCACTACCTCGGCAACGAAGCTGGAGTGCAACTAGCCGCAGAGAACATCTGGGCTGCCAACGGCTCCAATGAGGTGATGTTGCAACTGCTCCAGGCTTTCGGTGGGCCTGGTCGCACCGCACTGAGTTTTGCCCCGACGTACTCGATGTATCCGGAGTACGCCCGAGACACCCACACCGGCTGGGTAGCGGGGCGTCGTCACAGCGACTTCAGCTTCGATATGGCCCACGCACGCGAACTCATCGCGCACCACCGCCCAAGCGTGGTTCTGTTGCCCAGCCCTAACAACCCGACCGGCACAGCGTTGCCCCCCGAAGTTGTCGGAGAACTTGCCGAACTTGTGGGTGATGGGGTGCTGGTGATCGATGAGGCCTATGCGGAGTTTCGCCGCGATGGCACCCCATCAGCTCTCGAAGTGCTGGCGGCACACCCCAACTTGGTGGTCACTCGCACGATGAGCAAAGCCTTTGCGCTCGCCGGGGCACGCGTGGGCTACTTGGCAGCGAGTCCCCAGATATGCGACGCGATTCGAATCGTTCGGCTGCCCTACCACCTTTCGGCGGTCACCCAGGCAGTGGCGTTGACCGCACTCGCCCATGCGGACGACTTGCTCTCACGGGTTTCTGACCTTCGCTTTGAACGTGACGCGCTGGTTGCCTGGCTGCGCGAGCAGAAGTACGACGTCGCTGAGTCGGATGCAAACTTCGTGCTGTTCGGACTCTTTGAGGACCGACATGCAATCTGGCAAGGATTGCTAGATCATGGCGTTTTGATCCGCGAAACCGGACCCGATGGCTGGCTGAGAGTCAGCGTGGGCACCCCTGAAGAAATGGCTGCGTTTAGAAGCGCACTGCTGGAGGTTGATCGATGAGCAGGACCGCACGCATTGAGCGGCAAACCAAAGAGACCAAGGTGTTGGTTGAGGTCAACCTCGATGGCGCTGGTCGCACCTCGGTTTCCACCGGTGTTGGCTTCTATGACCACATGCTCGACGCGCTTGGTCGGCACTCGCTGATCGACTTGACCATCGAGACGGTTGGCGACACCCACATCGACCCCCACCACACGGTCGAAGACACCGCGATCGCGCTGGGTCAAGCAATCTGCTCGGCACTAGGTGACAAGCGTGGGGTGCGTCGTTTCGGCGATGCCACCGTGCCCTTGGACGAGGCGCTCGTGCAGGCTGTGGTCGACATTTCGGGTCGGCCCTATTGCGTCCACACCGGGGAGCCCGAGGGTCAAGAGTTCGTGCCGCTGGGCAACGACGGCTACCTTGGCTCGCTGACTCGCCACGTCTTTGAGACCCTCGCCCACCACGCCCAGATCGCCTTGCATGTGCGCGTGTTGGCTGGTCGCGACCCGCACCACATTGTTGAGACGCAGTTCAAGGCGGTGGCCCGGGCCTTGCGAGACGCCATCGCCATCGACCCGCGTGAAAGTGGAGTGCCCAGCACTAAAGGGGCCTTGTGAGTCAACCCAAGCGCGTGGTGGTGCTCGACTATGGATCGGGCAACGTTCGTTCGGTTGTGCGCGCTTTAGAGCGTGCTGGAGCCGACGTCGTACTCACTGCGGATAAGAAACAGGCGCTGGACGCCGATGGGCTCGTGGTGCCGGGGGTGGGGGCATTTCGTGCCTGCATGGACGGGCTTGCGGCTGTCAAAGGCCCCGAGATCATCGGACGACGCCTAGCTGGCTCACGTCCAGTGTTGGGCATCTGCGTGGGCATGCAGGTGCTGTTCCAACATGGTTCTGAGCACGGGGTTGAGACCTATGGGTGCTTTGAATGGCCCGGGAAGGTCGAGCGACTTCAGGCTGCGGTGATCCCTCACATGGGATGGAACAGTGTTGAGGTGCCCCAAGGGTCGCAACTGTTTGCTGGAGCCGAAGGCGAGCGGTTCTATTTCGTGCATTCCTACGGCGTACGCCGCTAGAGCTAGTCACCAACGGCCGCACCGAGCCGCCCCTAGTGACCTGGGCCGAACACGGCGGTGATCGGTTCGTGGCGGCTGTCGAGAACGGTCCGCTCTGGGCCACCCAATTTCACCCTGAAAAGTCCGGCGATGCCGGCGCCCAATTGCTGCGCAACTGGGTCTCATCACTCTAGGAGTCATCTCATGCTGGAATTGCTGCCCGCTGTCGACATCGCCGGGGGCCAAGCCGTGCAACTGGTGCAGGGAGTGGCAGGGTCTGAAAAGCGTTTCGGTGACCCCGTCGAAGCAGCACTGCGCTGGCAAAACGCAGGTGCCCAATGGCTGCACTTGGTCGATCTGGACGCGGCCTTTGGCAGGGGACACAACCGCGAACTGCAGGCGCAGATCGTGGGCGCACTCGACATCAATGTCGAGATGAGCGGTGGGATCAGAGACGAGGAGTCGTTGGAGGCTGCCCTTTCAACCGGCTGCCGACGCGTCAACATCGGCACTGCGGCGTTGGAGAACCCGCAATGGTGTGCCTCGATCATCGCCACACACGGTGATCGGGTCGCCATCGGGCTCGATGTGCGCGGACGAACTTTGGCCGCCCGTGGATGGACGCGCGAGGGGGGTGACCTTTACGACGTGTTGGCTCGACTCGACTCCGAAGGGTGCGCTCGCTACGTGGTCACCGACGTCAACAAAGACGGCATGTTGCAAGGCCCCAACCTTGACCTGCTGCGTGCGGTCTGTGCGGCCACTCCTGCCCCGATTGTGGCCAGTGGCGGCATCACCGAACTGGCCGATCTCGAGGCCCTGATGGGATTAGTTGGCGACGGAGTTGAAGGCGCCATCATCGGCACTGCGCTCTATGAAGGCCGATTCACTCTTGAGGATGCACTCGCGCTCACGGGCGGCGTCGCGTGAGCCTGGCTGTACGCGTCATCCCGTGCCTTGACGTTGAGCGCGGGCGGGTCGTTAAGGGCGTCAACTTTGTCGACCTGCGTGATGCCGGAGACCCAGTTGAGTTGGCTCGTGCCTACGATGCTCAGGGGGCCGATGAGCTTACCTTCCTTGACATCTCCGCCTCGCACGAGGGCCGTGCGACGACGCTGGAGATGGTTTCGCGCACCGCCGAACAGGTCTTTATCCCACTCACGGTCGGCGGGGGAGTGTCCAGTGTTGATGATGTCGACGCCTTGCTGCGCGCCGGCGCTGACAAGGTCAGTGTCAACACCGCAGCACTGAGGCGCCCTGAACTCCTTGCCGAAATCGCCGACAGGTTCGGCAATCAGGTGCTCGTGCTTTCAGTGGATGCTCGGCGAGCACGTGACACAGAGAGCGGGTTTGAGGTCACCACACACGGTGGGCGCCAAAGCGCCGGGATCGATGCCTTGGAGTGGGTCGTCAAAGCCACTGACCTCGGTGTTGGGGAAATCTTGCTCAATGCCATGGACTCTGATGGCACCACTGATGGGTTCGATCTGGAGTTGATTCGCCAAGTGCGAGCCCACGTGAGCGTGCCTGTCATCGCCAGTGGTGGGGCAGGCGCACTTGAGCACTTCGCCCCTGCTGTTGATGCCGGAGCCGATGCAGTCTTGGCTGCGACGGTCTTTCACTTCGGCACGCTGCGCATCAGCGATGTCAAGCAGGCGCTGGCCTCGGCCGGGCATCCAGTGCGGCTCTAGCGCCGCCGTACGCTCAAAGCGATGAGCACTGGTCCGCGACGTTGAGTCGAGGCCTGTTCGGCGCCACATCCGGGAGAGCCGTCAACGCCTGAGGCGCAGGTGCCACAGCCGGAGCTGGGGCAGCCAGAGGAAATTACCTGGGCATCCAATCGGCCAAGTCGCACCAACTCATCAACCACGGCGCTCACCAGACCAAGGCTGTGTCCGGTCATGGTGGCAGCCTCGTGCAGCGAGCCAGCCCCCTGCTCAAAGGCGCGTAACACTTCGGTGGCAGGTGCGTTCACCACAGCAGTCGGCCAACCTGGAAAACCACAACAGCCAAGGCCCACGCGATCATGAATTGCATAAGCACCCCAGCCATGGTCCAGCGCAGACCCACCTCGCGCTTTTGGGCAGCAAGGGTGGCCACGCATGGGGTGTAGGCCAACAAGAAGACCATGAAGGCGGCCACAGCAGCCCCTGAGTGTCCGCCCGAGGCTTGCCCGAACGACTCGATGAGTTGGGCACCCAACGAGCCTGGCGTGTGCAGAGCCCCTGGGTCTGCCACCGCGTAGGTCTGCGCCCACGAGGAGATCAGTGCTTCTTTAGCCACAAATCCGACGAAGAGCGCTGAGACCAACTCCCATGCCCCAAAACCAGCAGGGTCAAAGAGTGGTGCCACGGCTTGAGCCAGCGTGCCGTACAACGAATCGGCAGGATCAACGTTGCCGAAAGTTCCAGACGACATGGGGATCGCTTGCATCACCCAGACCACCACGACGGTGGCCACGATGATGCCGCTCGCGGTGCGAAGGAAACCTTTGAGTCGCTGCCAGGTCACTGCTGCGGTCACCCACCACGTGGGTCTTTGGTACGGCGGCAATGCCATCACCAGCGGATCACTGGGCATCGTGCGCCACAGCGTGCGGCGCATGAGCAGGCCCGTTCCGACGACGAGGAGAAGTGAGAGCAGGTACATCAAGAAGACGACAGTGCCGGCTTGGTCGGGGAAGAAGGTGGCGGCCAACAAGAGGTAGACAGTGAGGCGAGCCGAGCACGACGTGAACGGAACCAGCAACGTCACCAAAAGTCGTTGTTTCGCGTGGGGCAGGATGCGGGTCGCAGCGATCGCGGGCACGTTGCAGCCAAACCCGACGACAAGTGGCAAGAAAGCTTGACCCGGCAGGCCAATGCGCCGCATGAGACGGTCAGTGACCACTGCAGCCCGCGCCAGATAGCCGGAATCTTCGAGCATGGCCAGCAGCGCAAACATGATCGCCATCAGCGGGACGAAGGTCAGCAACATGCCGACCCCAGCAATCAGGCCGTTGACGAGCAAACTTTGCACCCAGGTGTCGCCAAGCCCGATGAATGTCAACAGCCGCTCAGCGCCGGTTGAGACCGGACCAGAGAACAACCAGTCCAGCGCGCCTTGAAGCGGTGCGGCAGCTGTGGTGGTGATTTGGAAAACGACCCACATCATGGCCAAGAAGATCGCCATGCCGACGTACGGCGCAGTGAGCACCCGATCGATTCGGTCACTGAGGTGTTGGCGTTGCTCGAGGTGAGCACCAGATGCCTCGATGGCAGTTTCGATCCAGGCAAAGCGATTATCGGCAAGTGCTAGATCGTCGCCCTTGGGGACCGATCGCGGTGCCGGGGGCGGTGTCGAAAGGGTCTGGGCGACACAACTGGCCAACTCGGCGGCTCCGCTGCGTCCCCGGGGGTCAGTGACCACAACGGGGCATCCAGTGCTGCGCTCGAGTGCGCTCACGTCGACAGCTCCGCCGCGGCGGCGTACGACGTCGAGCATGGTCAAAGCGATCACCACGCGCAGGGACTGCTCGCGCAGTTGGGCCACCAGGTAGAGCGAGCGGATCAGATGGGCGGCATCAGTGACGACTACACAGACTGCGGGAGGAGCCGCTCCATCGGCAGCCACCAAGTCGCGGGTGAGTTCTTCGTCGGGGGAGCGGGCATCGAGAGAGTAAGCCCCAGGTAGGTCAAGAAGTTCGACCTCGGTGCCCTCCACCTGCCAGAGTCCGCGCCCCACATCCACCGTGGTGCCAGGCCAGTTCCCCATGGTGGCGTTGGCGCCAGTGAGCAGATTGAACAGTGTCGACTTGCCGGAGTTGGGCGAGCCCACCAAAGCGATGCGCGGGGTGCCGATAGGTGCGCTCGGACCGGCAGTCGGGTTATGGCAACTGGGTGCTTGCTTCTTAGAACTCAACGGATCTGGTCACCCCAGATGGCCGCGGCGCTCGCTGCGCTGACAGCGACGCGGGTGCCGGCGAAGCTCAGCAACCGACCGCCTCCGTGGGTTTTGTGCTGAACATGGACCACCATGCCTGGGCGTAGTCCCAACTCCTGGAGCCGCTGGCGTAACTCACCGGCCACGTGGCTGATCTTGATCTGAGTGCCGCATGGTGTTTCCGCCAACGACGTGGCGGAAATTGGAGTCATAGATACAGGTTAGGTAACCCTAAGTTTGAATGCAATCCGAGCGTCGCATGGCGCTTGTCACGTTCCCAGACCTGTCGTAGCTAGGTAGTAGCCTCAGGGCTGCCATGAATGCCCAGACAGCGACCTACGACGAGCGCGCTCGTGAACGATGGGTCGCCGAACCCGCCAAGCGAGTCGAGGCACCCGAGCGCACTCCCTTTGAGCGCGATCGTGCCCGCGTGGTGCACTCGGCAGCATTGCGGCGACTGGCGGCCAAGACCCAAGTGGTCGGCCCCGACACTGACTTTGCCCGCAACCGTTTGACGCACTCCCTTGAAGTGGCCCAGGTTGCCCGCGATGTCGCGCACGTCCTGGGCTGTCACCCAGACCTGGCCGAGACAGCGGCCCTAGCCCACGACATGGGACACCCTCCCTTTGGGCACAACGGCGAAGACGTTTTGGATCGGCTCATGCACGAGGCGGGCGGGTTTGAAGGCAACGCCCAAACGTTGCGCATCCTGACTCGTCTCGAGCCCAAGTCATGGTCACCGCAGGGGCGACCCATTGGCCTCAATCTCACCCGAGCGACTCTTGACGCCTGCACCAAATACCCCTGGTTTCGCAAGCCCGGCCTGGCGAAGTTTGGTGTCTATGCAGACGACGAGGATGTCTTCTCGTGGCTGCGCCAAGACATTGACGGAGATCGCCGCTGCGTCGAAGCCCAAGTGATGGATTTCGCAGATGATGTCGCCTACAGCGTGCATGACGTTGAAGATGGCATCGTCTCGGGTGCCATCGAGTTGAGCCGGTTAACTGATTCGGTTGAGCGTGAAGCCGTGTGGCAGACGGTGCGCGAGTGGTACCTCCCAGAGGCCCTGAGCGACGAACTCGACCAGGCGCTGGTGGCACTGAGTCAAGTGCGGGCCTGGCCGAGTCGAGATGAGCAGGGGTGGCCCACCGGTTACGACGGCACTCGATCATCGCTGGCCAGGTTGAAGAACCTCACCTCTGACGTCATCGGCATCTTTTGCGGGGAAGTGCAGCACGCGACCCAACGAGTTCACGGAGTGCGGCCGCTCTCACGCCACGATGCCGACTTAGTGGTGCCAGAGCACACGCTCCACCAGATCGCGGTGCTCAAAGGGATTGCTGCGCACTATGTGATGCGCACTGATGAGCGGGTCCGGGTGATGGAACGCCAGGCCGAAGTCATCACTGAATTGTTCGAAACTCTCAGCGCTCAACCGCACTTGTTGGAGCCGATGTTTGCCGCCGATCATGCAGCAGCGACCGACGATGCGGCGCGCTTGCGAGTTGTGTGCGACCAGGTGGCGTCTCTGACTGATGGTGGCGCGCTCACCTGGCATCAGCGAGTTTGCTGATCACATAGCCAAGGACGACTAGCCTTCGGCACATGCGATTGGTCAGACGTGCGCTCTTTGCCCTGCTCGTGGTGGTTCTTGTCGCGCTGGTAGGCGGCTATTGGTACGAGCGACCTATGTTGCTCACCGGCACCGGCTATGCCGCACACAATGCGTGTGCGGTGACCAATGTCGCCGGGCGCACCAACCCCGAAACTGACTTGCCCCCCAACCCACTGGTGCCGGTGTTGCGCAGCAGCGCCTCGGGTGAGAACGGGGTGCAAGGGTCGGTTCTGGGCGTGTTGGCCCGTCAAACGTCGTGGTTCAACGAGGGCTACGGCTGCACACTGGCCGAGCAAGCCCCTGACCTTGGCGTGGCTACCGAGGTGACCAAGCCGCACAAGTTCTTGACGTCTGGTGAAGTCCCGGTGCCCGCCGAACTTCAGGCAGCAGTGGGCAAGGCATTTGGTGATGGGCTCTCGGCTAAGGACGCCAAAGCGTTGGGGACCCGCGCGATCGTCGTCGTACGCAATGGCGAAATCATTGCCGAGAGATATGCCAAGGGGTTCTCCCCAGACACCCCGCAGTTGGGCTGGTCGATGAGCAAGAGCATCGCGAACCTATTCATCGGTCGCTTGGTCCACGAAGGCAAGATCAAGATCAGCGACAGTCATTTGCGCAAGGAGTGGACTGACGAACGCGCCAACATCACCATCGAAGACCTGATGCGGATGACCTCGGGACTGTCGTGGGATGAGACCTACGACTTGGGCACGCCCATCACGAAGATGCTCTACATCGAACCCGACATGGGGAAGTACGTCGCATCGCAGTCGCTTGCCCACCCTGTGGGGTCGTTCCAGCAGTACTCCAGCGGTAGCACCACGCTGATGTGCGACATCGTGACCGACAAGGTGACCGACGGCAGCGCTCATGCCAAAGCCGACTTGGTGCGCACCGAACTTTTCGAGCCACTGGGACTCACGACAGCCGTCTTCGAGCCAGACGCTGTCGGCACCCCTGTGTGCAGTTCCTATCTGTGGGCAACCCCGCGTGAGTGGGCCGCGCTAGGTCAATTCGTTGCTGATAATGGCGGCTATGGCGACCAGCAATTGCTTGACGAGAGCTGGATTCATCAATCGAATCTGGTGAAACTTGTCGACAAGTTTGAGGAAAACAACTACGCCGCTGGTTGGCGCGCCAACCTCACTGCTGATGGTGAACAAGTTGATATGCGGCTGCCATCGGATGCCTTCTGGGCTCAAGGTCATGACGGTCAGTGGATGGTCATCGTGCCATCGGTGAATGTCGTGGTGGTGCGACTGGGCTTTAGTCCCACGACTGAGGATGAAGGCGTCTTTGACCTCGTGCATGACGTGATTGGCTAATGCGCCCACTCGTATGGCTGCCCTTCGACCCGGCTGCGCTGGGCGAGGTGCCTGACGGTTTGCGATACGAGACAGTCCTGCCCTCTAGCGATGGTTCGGTGCCTGGCTCGGTGGGCGAGGTCGAGTTCTATGTCACGCCGTACCGCTTTGGGATGCCGGACCTGGAGTTTGTGGGGCAGGCATCACGACTACGTGTTGTGCAGACCCTGACTGCGGGCGTGGAGCACGTTCAGGCAAAGGTGCCCGCACATGTCCAGTTGTGTAACGGGCGTGGCATCCATGACGCCTCTACCGCTGAATTGGCAATAACGTTGATCTTGGCTTCCTTGCGAGGCATTCCTGAGTTTGTCCGCGCGCAAGCGCGAGGCACCTGGGAGTGGGCGTGGCGTCCGGCTTTGGCCGACAAATCAGTGTTAATCGTGGGCGCCGGGGCCATTGCGCAGGCTCTCAAGTCACGGCTCGAGCCTTTCGAGGCGCAGGTTCGTCTCGTGGGACGCACCCCACGCCAAGGCGTGCACGGCCGCGATGAACTGCCCGCGCTGCTGGCTCAGGCAGACGTCGTGGTGCTCTTAGTTCCGGCCACTCCCGAGACGACCGGCATGGTGAACGCTGACTTCCTGGCCCAGATGTCAGATGGTGCACTGCTAGTAAACGTGGCTCGCGGCTCCATCGTGGTCACCGACGATTTGGTGCAGGCCCTTCACACTCGGCGTATCTGGGCCGCTCTAGACGTCACTGACCCTGAGCCCCTGCCTGATGGACACCCGTTGTGGTCGTGCCCTCAACTGTTGATCTCTCCCCATGTGGGCGGCCCCAGCACCGCCATGTGGCCCCGCGCCTACCGCTTGATGAGCGAGCAATTGCGCAGGTTTGCGGCTGGGGACCCATTGCTCAACATGGTTCCTGCGACTCGGTCGTAGACTCCGCTCGTGGCCGGGAGAATCAAAGAAGAAGACATCGCAGAGGTGCGCGAAAAAGCGCGCATCGACGATGTGATTTCTTCCTACGTCACCTTGCGCAACGCCGGCGGCGGCTCCATGAAGGGCTTGTGTCCCTTCCACGATGAGAAGTCACCTAGCTTCCACGTCACACCAAGCCGGGGCTTCTATCACTGCTTTGGTTGCGGCGAGGGCGGCGACGTCATCAACTTCTTGATGAAGCTCGAAGGGCTGACCTTCACCGACACCGTTGAGCGTCTGGCCGAAAAGGCCGGCGTGCAACTTCGCTACGAGGAAGGCGGCCCCCAGCGTCCCTCGGGCGGCCCTCAGCGAGGGCGCTTGATCGAGGCGAATCGCGCGGCCGCGCAGTTCTACCAGGAGCAGTTGGCCACCCCTGAGGCCCGTCAAGCCGTGCAGTTCTTGCTCGAGCGTCAATTCGACAAAGAAGTCGCCGAACACTTTGGGCTGGGGTTCGCGCCCCAAGGCAATGACTCGTTGTTGCGGCACCTGCGCGGGCGCGGATTCAACGACGAGGAGTTAGTGACTGCTGGCCTCGTCGGCGAGGGGCGTGGTCTTTATGACCGGTTCCGCGGGCGGCTGCTCTGGCCAATTCGCGACACCTCCGGAGACACCGTCGGATTTGGCGCCCGTCGAATTTTTGACGATGACCGCATCGAGGCGAAGTACCTCAACACGCCTGAGACACCGATCTACAAGAAGTCCCACGTGCTGTACGGCATCGATCTGGCTCGTCGTGAGATTGCGCGCACCAGTCAGTGTGTGGTGGTCGAGGGCTACACCGATGTGATGGCCTGCCACCTCTCAGGAGTCAAGACCGCGGTTGCGACCTGTGGCACGGCATTTGGTGATGACCACGCTCGCGTTGTACGTCGCCTCCTCAACGACCACGAGGAGTTCCGCGGCGAGGTGATCTTCACCTTTGACGGCGATGAGGCCGGCCAGAAGGCAGCCTTGCGAGCATTTGGCGGCGATCAACAGTTCGTGGCCCAGACCTATGTGGCCATTGAGCCCGATGGTCTCGACCCGTGCGATGTGAGGCTGCGCAAGGGCGACGAAGGGGTCCGTGACCTGATCGCCCGCCGAGTGCCGCTGTACCGCTTCGTGCTGGCCAATGTGGTCAACCGCTATGACCTTGACCGGGCCGATGGCCGCATCGATGCGTTGCGTGCAGCGGCCAAACTGGTGACCTCGATTCGTGACCGGTCCAAGGTTGATGCTTTCGCACGCGAGTTGGCTGGGATGCTCGGCATCGACCCGGCGGACGCACAGCGCGAGGTGCGCCGTGCATCCGCGCGAGCCACCACGCCCGCCGAAGTCGTGCCCACATTGCAAGGTGAGGCTGCCGCGCTACCGAACCCCCGTGATCCCCGGCTACTGATCGAGCGCGAGGCGCTCAAACTCGTGATCGCACACCCGGTGTTGACCTTTGCCTCGATCGCTGAGGTCGATGAGGACGACTTCACCCACCCGGCATACCGAGCAGTGTGGCGCGCGATCTTGGAGTGTGGTGGGCCGCGCGGGGCGCATGCTCAGTGGGCCAGCGCTTTGCAGCAGGCTGCTGGTGAACCAGCGCTTCAATCGCTGATCAGCGCGCTGGCCGTCGAGCCGATGCCAAGCCGTAGCGAGCCGACCGCAGAGATGGCGTCGGAGTACATCTACCGACTTCAAGAACTCACTGCCCAGCGGCGCATCGCTGATCTGAAGTCGCGCTTGCAGCGCACCAACCCGGTGGATGAAACCGCTGAATACAACAAGATGTTCGGCGAACTCGTTGCCCTCGAGCAGCATCGCCGCAACCTGCGTGAGCTAGCTATGAGGGAGTCGTGAAGTTCTGGGGTGCACCTCGCGCCATTGCCGCTCGGGTCGCAGGTGAACGAGCCTTAGCCTTCGCTGCCCTTGGTGATGACGGCTGGCTGGTCGGCACTCGTGAGGCACTGCATGTCCTCACTGACACCGATGTTCGGGTGCCATGGGAGACGGTGCGCGCGGCTGAATGGGACCCAGATCTCGACGCGCTTTCGGTGAGCTACGTCGATGGCCGCGAGCCGGACACTTTCACGTTGAGCGACGCCGGGCGCATCCTGCAACTCATCAGAGAGCGGGTCACGGCCTCGGTCGTGGTGCAACGCCCGGTGCGCGCGTCAGTTGCCCGAGGAGCCATCATCGTGGCGCGTCAGGCGCCAACAGGTGGCCCGATCGAGTGGTCGGTGGATCACCGCGGCTCCGTCGATCTGTCCGACCCCTCGGTGGCTGCAGCGATCAGTGACGCACTTGCCCACGCAAAGGCCGAACTCGATTAGTGTCGGCGCGCGGGTCTTGCTATCGTTTCCCCGCGCGATCCCCTGTAGCTCAACTGGCAGAGCATTCGGCTGTTAACCGGAGGGTTGTTGGTTCGAGTCCAACCGGGGGAGCCAAGCAAAGAAGACCCAGCCTTTGGCTGGGTCTTCTTGCGTAGAACCCCGATTTCAGGCTGCGTGGTCTGTGCACATCCACGCTCCAATTCGCGCTCTGGTCGCTTATACCGTCGGTGCTACTCTCGTGATGCACATCACATTCTTGGGGGCCTAGATGCCGACAACAGCCAGCAAAGCGCTCTCCACGCGCTCGAAGATCGCGCTAGCAGCGCTGTGCCTCGGCTTGATAGCTCTGGTCGTTGCGCTGCTTAAGGTCCTGCCTGGTGACACAGAGGTTCCTGCGGGTCACGTCAAGAGTGACGAGATCAAAGCCCTCCAGTCGCTGCCAATCCTGATCGCGGGTGGCCCTGTCGCGACAGCCTTTCCCAAGGGGGCAGGGTTAGCGGATCCTGAACGTGTTCGTACCGTGGCGGAGCAGATTGCGACCGAGGCGGGCCTTGAAAGCTCGCTAGCTGCCTTGTGGTCAGGCTTGGCGCCACAGCGATTCAAGGCGAGTGTCTGGCCGCGCGGTCAGGAGACCGCGTCGCCTACTCCCTACGCGTATCCGAGCCTGGATGAGTTCAAGAGTTCCCTCACTGATCAACTCGTGAAAAGCCACTCCAGCGAACTGGTCGAGCTTTCTAGCCTATTCACGCTGGCCGCTCTGCACGCCTCCGATGTGCCTGGTGGGAGAAATGGCCCGTTCTTCCGCTTTGGGCTGGCTGCGGGCCAAGTGATAGCCGAGCGGGTCTCGTCAGTGACCGGCTCGTGCTCAGCGCGCCTCACCCACGCATACGTGGTGTCGTTGGGTCCGCATCCCCGTCATGAGTATCTGAAGAAGTTGTACGAGAGTGCCATTGAAGCCTGTCCGGGAGATCCCACGCCGGGTTGGTTCTGGGGCCACAGACTGATTTCCGACAGCGTTGAGCGTTACGGGCTTGACGCAATCGGGGTTACCCGGGCCACAGCAATGGAAAGTGCAGTGGAGTTCTTCTCAAACTGGGCAACCCAAACTCCGGATTCAGCCTTGGGTCACGCTGGGCTGGCAGACACTTTGCTCACCCAAGCCTTCGCATTACGCGGCCAAGGCAGTTCTCCTTTCTCGGTTCGCGAAGATCTCACTAGAGCCAAGGCGGAATACCGCCGCGCGGCCTCGATCACTCCTCGCGCGGAGTTCACGACGGGTGAGGCTAAGGCCTCGGCCATGCTGGGTGAGTCGCAGGCGGCTGACCTCATTGATCGACTCGCGCAATCACATCCGCGATCGGTAGCAGTCCGGCAGGCGGCCACCTATATTCACGAGACGTTGAAAGATTTCTCGGGTGCAGCTGATCATTCCGGCGCGCAGGTAGATGCTGTTGATGGGCTGCAGTTGATGCCCTACAAGGTCGGATTCGCGGAGGCTGGATGGGTCGGGGGATTCGATGTAGCCCGAGCCGTTCTCATTGATGGCACTGAGCCGGTGGGCGGCACCGAGACGCTTGACTGGTTTGCCTTCACGCCGGAAGCAAGCGGATCCGACATGGCTTGGGCCCCCTCCTGTCGAAAGATTGCACAGCGGCGGAACCTAGTCCTAGCCGGTGACCTAGCCGGGGCGCGGGCCGTCACAGTTCGCTTCAATAAGTTCGGGGATTTTGAGCACAATCCGAACATCGACCAGTTCTGTACTGATTTGGAGTACGACGCTGCCGGCTCCGTGATTGCGCTTCAAGGCAAGCCGGTCGACCCTGAGACAAGCTATGAGCAAGCCCAAGACCTTTGGCGTTATGCCGGAGATTTGACCAAGGCTAGGTCCTATGTTGACCGATGGATCCGATCGAGCAAATCGGCTCTTGCCTATGAGCGTCTCGGGGAAATCAACGTGCTAGAGAAGAACTATCGCGATGCCAAAGCGGCGTTCAAGACCGCCATTGATCTGGGCCGAAGCAACGGCGATCACGAGACACTTCCTGGCGAGAACTTCCCACTTAACCTGAAGCTGGGGTTCGCCTGCGAGAAATTGGGCGATGTCGATTGTGCGCTTGCCAGCTATCAAGAAGCAGTAGATCGTGGGGTAGACGCTCTGAGCGCCGGTGACAGTGGGGCCTTCTCTGACTACATTTCCGCGCAGTCTCGCATCGGTGCTCTGCTCATGGACTCAGGCCGCACCTCCGAGGCGATGTCACACCTGAAGGCCGCGGCAGTCGGTGCGGCCGCCCTCGAAGACGCGCAGGGCTACAAGCAAGATCTCGACCTGCTCGGAGGTCGCGGCAACCCGACCTCCGGGGTCGAGATGCACGACTACGCCCTCGCACTGCTCGAGGCGGGCGAGCACCTAGACGAGGCGAAGGCCTTTGCCACTCGAGCGCTGGCCCACGACCCGTTGAACCCACAATTCAAGGACACGCTGGCAAGGCTCGAAACTTAGTCGCCCCAGCCCATCGGGAAGACTTCAAAGGCAGCAGCGAAGGGCACGCCCATGCGCTGGCCGGCGCCTCGCGAGGTGCCCTGAAGGAATTCCTCGGGGTCCCAGCCTTCCCAACCAAGCCCGTCGATGTAGGCCTGGTGAGCTTCGAGAGAGGCAACGCCGGCGGCGAAGGTTGCGGTGGTGTCGACACCGTGTTCGGAGTTGGGTGAACTGTTCGCCCACACCTCTCGCACTCCACCCCAGGGCTCGAGGCCGTCGACGAGTTGGTCGTTGAAGATCCACCGGTTCCCGGCATCACGCACACCGTCGAGCACGGCGCGGCCGGTGGCAATGTGGTCAGCTTGGTTGAGGTTGCGGCCGCCAAAAGTGTCTCGGAAATTGCCGGTGATCACGATCTCGGGCCGGTGGCGCCGTACGGCGTGAGCAATGGCGGCCCGAAGTGGCAGTCCGTACTCAAGAACCCCATCAGGGAAGCCAAGAAACTCGACCACGTCGACGCCGACCACTCGGGCTGATTCGACCTGTTCGGCCTCGCGCACCACACGGCACTCATCAGGGTGAAGCCCGTCAATACCGGCCTCGCCACTAGTCACCATGCAGTAAACGATGTGCTTGCCCTGCCCGGTCCACCGGGCGATCGCGGCGGCAGCGCCGAACTCCAGATCGTCGGGGTGGGCGACCACGCAAAGGGCGCGATCCCAATCTTCGCTGAGTGGTGTGAGGGGTTCCATTTGGGCAGGCTACGGGCAAAGGATTCACCGATCTAGGTTGGGTGCGCGTAGTCTTGGTCAGTGAAATCCCCCGAAACCACCCTGTTTGCCGAACTTGGACTCTCTGGTCCCGTGCTTAAGGGTCTTGCCGAAGTGGGGTATGAAGCTCCTTCTCCCATCCAGGCTGAGACCATCCCGCTGCTCCTTGAGGGTCGCCACGTTGTTGGCTTGGCCCAGACTGGCACCGGCAAGACTGCCGCGTTTGCCCTGCCGATCCTCAGCCGCATTGACCTATCCGCCAAGCGCCCTCAAGCGTTGGTGTTGGCCCCCACTCGTGAACTTGCCTTGCAGGTCAGCGAGGCCTTCGAGCGCTATGCCCACCACATCAAGGGTCTCCATGTGCTCCCGGTCTATGGCGGCCAAGGCTATGGCGTTCAACTCTCCGCGCTTCGTCGTGGCGTCCACATTGTTGTGGGCACGCCTGGACGCATCATGGACCACCTCGAAAAGGGCACCCTCGATCTCTCCGAGTTGAGGTACTTGGTGCTCGATGAGGCCGACGAGATGCTCAACATGGGCTTCGCCGAAGATGTCGAAACTATCTTGGCGGGCACACCCGATGACAAGCAGGTGGCTCTGTTCTCGGCGACTATGCCGGCCACGATCCGCAAGATTGCGCGCCAGCACGCACCTGATGCTGCCGAGGTCACCGTCAAGGCGGCGACACGCACCGCGACCAATGTCACGCAGCGTTATTTGTACGTCGCACACAGCAACAAACTCGACGCCCTGACTCGCATCCTTGAGGTCGAGAACTTCGAGGGCATGATCGTGTTCGTGCGCACCAAGCACGCCACCGAAGAGTTGGCTGAGCGCCTGCGCGCTCGCGGATTCTCCGCCACAGCCATCAACGGCGACATCGCTCAGCAGCAGCGCGAGCGCACCGTTGAGCAACTGCGCAAGGGCAAACTCGACATCTTGGTTGCCACTGACGTGGCGGCACGTGGTTTGGACGTTGAGCGGATCAGCCACGTCTTCAACTACGACATTCCTACCGACGTGGAGTCCTACGTCCACCGTATCGGCCGCACCGGTCGCGCAGGTCGCTCAGGGGATGCGATCTCATTCGTCACCCCGCGTGAGAAGGGCTTGTTGCGCGCGATCGAGAAGCACACCCGCTCGACCGTTGTTGAGATGCGACTGCCCACCGTTGAGGACGTCAACGCCACCCGCGTGACCCGCTTCACTGAGGCGATCACTGCAGCGCTCAAGGACGAGCAGATTGAGATCTTCCGCGAACTCGTCGCCGACTATGAGCGAGAGCACGATGTGCCTGCTCGCGATGTGGCCGCAGCCATCGCGGTGCTCGCCCAAGATGGGCAACCTCTCCTGATGGAGCCACAACCTGAGCCAGTGGCGGCGCCGGCCCGTCGTGAACGTAACAGCGAGTCGACCAATGGTCTGATGCGCTGGCGCATCGCGGTCGGCAAGCGTCACCGTGTCGAGCCTCGCCAGATTGTGGGAGCACTTGCCAACGAAGGCGGGCTGCGTCGAGGTGACTTTGGTCGCATCGAGATCAAGCCTGGGTTCTCGTTGGTTGAGTTGCCCCAACTCTCATCTGAGCAACTCGCTGCACTCTCGCACACCCGAATCTCGGGTGTCCTCATCGATATTCGTCCTGACTCGGGTCGCCCTGATTCTGGACGCTTCGATCGTCGTGACTCGGGTCGTCCTCGTGGGGATTCACGCTCTTTTCAAGGGCGTTCGAAGAAGCCGCGCACTCGCTGAGCCAGCACGGTGAGCATTCCCACAGTTCTACAGCCGTGGAAATGTGGTTTTTCGGCCTAAGTTGGACTCATGGGTAAGTCAGCGCTGGTTCTCGGGGGCGGTGGCATCACGGGTGTAGAGTGGGAGATGGGTGTCATCAAAGGCCTCTATGAGGCCGGAGTG
>Ga0073899_10001812_pt1 | contig 19378 bp, 18 predicted proteins | sample KloWWTmetaKNB5Ph_FD_88975 | JGI IMG/M metagenome (GOLD analysis project Ga0073899, IMG submission 88975) | Active sludge microbial communities from Klosterneuburg, Austria, studying microevolution and ecology of nitrifiers - Klosterneuburg... | ecosystem: Engineered > WWTP > Aerobic digester >... | reverse complement strand
GGTCGCGTAGGTCGAGAACTTGTAGCCGCGGCGGTATTCGAACTTGTCGACCGCCTTCATCAGGCCGATGTTGCCTTCCTGGATCAGGTCCAGGAACTGCAGGCCGCGGTTGGTGTACTTCTTCGCGATCGAGATGACCAGACGCAGGTTGGCCTCGACCATTTCTTTCTTGGCGCGGCGCGCTTTCGCTTCGCCGATCGACATGTGCCGGTTGATGTCCTTGATCTCGGGCAGCAACAGGTACAGCGTCGCCTCGTGGCCCATCAGGCGTTCCTGCTGCTCCTGGATGTGCGCCTTGCAGCCCTTGAGCGCATTCGCCCACTTGGTGCCTTTGCGCGCTTCGTTCTCGACCCAGCGCAAGTTGGTTTCCTTGCCCGGAAACGCCTTGATGAATTCCTTGCGCGGCATTTTGCCAACGCGAATGGCGAGGTCCATGATCGCGCGCTCGTGGCTGCGCACCGTGTTCACGACCTCGCGCAATTTCTTGACCATGCCGTCGATCATGATCGAGGGCAGCTTGAGCTTCAGGAACTCTTCCTGGATCTGCTTGCGCAGCTTGAGCGTCTTCTTGTCCTCGGCACCGACCTTGGCGTGCGAGGCCTTGAACTTCGCATACAGCTCCCCGAACAGCTCCATGCGCCGCTTGACCTCGGCCGGGTCCGGGCCGGTATCGCCGGGCGTGGATTCCTCGGCGTCGCCCTCGGCGGCATCGTCGTCGACATCCTTGGTCGGCGCGGTGCCGTTTTCCTCGGCCTCGAGCATGGCTTCGGTCAGCGCCGCGGCGGCTTCGGCGGCGGCCGCTTCGAGATCGTAGAAGCCAGTCAGGAACTCGGACATGCGCTTCTTGCCATCGAGGTGCGACTCGTACTCTTCGAGCAGCAACGACACCGACCACGGGAATTGCGACAGCGCATTCTGCACCTGCGCCAGGCCTTCCTCGATGCGCTTGGCGATCGCGATCTCGCCCTCGCGGGTGAGCAGTTCGACGGTACCCATCTCGCGCATGTACATGCGCACCGGGTCGGTGGTGCGGCCGGTCTCCTCGACCGCCGACAACGCCTGGATGGCTTCCTCGGTCGCGGTCTCGTCGTCTTGCGCGGCCGGCGTTTCCTGGAGCAACAGGGCCTCGGCATCGGGCGCGGTCTCGTGCACCTGAATGCCCATGTCGTTGATCATGCCGATGATGTCTTCGATCTGCTCCGGATCGACGATGTCGTCGGGCAGGTGATCGTTGACCTCGGCATAGGTCAGGTAACCCTGTTCCTTGCCCTTGGTAATCAGTTGCTTGATTTCGGACTGCTGGTCGCGTTTCTCGAATTCAGTGGCCATCCGGCACTCCAAGGGCTGTACTGCGGTAACGGGATTCGGCGCCGAAAGCGGACACGGCACGCGTCGCGGTGGCTTGCGACGGGTGCGGTCGACAGGTGATCGGAACGCGCGGGTCGCGCTTCCGGCAGAAGGACAGGCAGTATAGGCAGCCTGTCAAGGCAGCCCAAGTCATTGATTGTGTTAATGCGAACGATCCTAGGTACGCGACACGCTGCGAACTCCTCAGACCGCCAGCTCCACCTTGAGCCTTCTCCCCAGCGCCTGTGCCGCACGGCTCAGGGTGTCTAGCGTCAGCCCGGTGTCGTTTGCATCCAGCAGGCGGTCCAGATGCGAGCGGCTGGTGTGCATGCGCTCGGCCAGCGCCTTCTTGGTCAGCTTTTCGGCCTTCATCGCCTCGGCGATCTGCCAGGCGATGACACGCTTGATCGCGACCGCAGTCACCGCTTCGAGAGTTCCGTCGTCGGCAAGCAAGTCGTTGACATTCGATCCGATCGGCGAGTGTTTCATCTGAGCCTCCTGCGCAAGTCGAGCAACCGGGCAATAGCGGTATCCAGTTCGACGCCAGGCATTGCCTGGGACTTCTTCAGGAAGCCGTGCAGCAACACCATGCTCGTCCCGGACACGGTAAACAGGACCCGCGCGATTCCCCCGGGGATGACGCTGCGGACTTCCCAAAGCGCTGGCGCCAGCTTGCGCACCAGCGGCATGCCCATGGGCCAGCCGAACTGCACAGTCTTGATGTCCTCGCCGATCACCTGGCGCTGTTCGCGCGGCAAGCCGCGCAGCCAGTCGCGCGCCGGCTCGTTGCCGTTGTCGGTCGCGTAGAAGTGCGCGGAGAGAAGCGGTTGCACGGCCGCAAGTGTACCGCAAAAGGTACGCAACACAACCAACACGTCATGTGCTCGGACCCTGCAATCGCGACGCCTACCCCGTCAGCCAGCCGATCATCCGACGCGAATCCGCTGACGACTACCTGGCCTGCAACCAGAACGTCACCGGCCCGTCGTTGACCAGCGAGACCTGCATGTTCGCGCCGAACCGGCCGGTTTCGACGACGCTGTGGGCGGCGCGGGCACGCTCGACCAGGCGCTCGAACCAGCGGCGGCCGGCTTCGGGCGGGGCAGCCGAGGTGAAGCTCGGGCGCATGCCCTTTTTGGTGTCGGCGGCGAGCGTGAACTGGGAGACCAGCAGCAGGCCGCCGGCGATGTCGTGCAGCGAGCGATTCATCCGGCCCTCGGCGTCCTCGAACACGCGGTAGCCGAGCAGGCGGATCAACATGCGTTCGACCTGGGCCTCGCCATCGTCGGGCTCCACCGCGATGAACGCGAGCAGGCCGCGGCCGATTTCGCCGACGAGTTTGCCTTCGACCTCGACCTTGGCCGTGCTGACGCGCTGGATCAATGCAATCACGGTTCGCTTTCCGCAGACGCCCGGGATCGGGGATGATCGCAGGATGCGCCCTGATTTCGTGTGTCGATCATCGTGTCCGAACTAGACGCTGCCCCGTTCAAGGTACGCGCCGCGGTGGCACTACTGCGCTTGGCTGCACGGCTACCGCTGTCCTGGCTGCATGCGGCCGGGGCCGTGGCCGGCCGTCTCGCGGTTCTGCTGCACACGCGCGAATGGCGGGTCACGCGGCGCAATCACGAACTGGTCGGCGCTGCGCTCGGCCTGCCCGATCGCGATGCTTTCGTGCGTGGCGTGCTGGTCGAGACCGGCAAGAACCTGACCGAACTCGCCAAGGTCTGGGGCGCCGGGCCGGAGCGCGCACTGGCCCTGATCCGCGAGGTGCACGGTCGCGAGCACTACGACGCGGCGCGCGCGCAAGGCCGCGGCGTGATCGTCGCGGCGCCGCACCTTGGCTGCTGGGAACTGCTCAATCTGTGGCTTTGCGCACAGGGGCCGATGGCGCTGCTCTATCGGGTGCCGCAACACGCCGAATGGGAAGCGCTGCTGCGCGCAACGCGCGGCACGCTAGGCGCCACCCAGGTGCGCGCCGACGCCGCCGGCGTGCGCGAACTGCTGCGTTGCCTGAAGCAGGGCATGACGCTGGGCATCCTGCCCGACCAGCGCGCCAAGGGTGGCGAGGGCGAGTTCGCGCCGTTCTTCGGCCAACCCTGCAAGAGCATGACCCTGCTATCGCGCCTGGCCGAAAAGACCGGCGCCCCGGTGGTGTTTGGATTCACCCGGCGTCTGCCCGGCGGTCGCGGCTTCGAGCTGCACTTCCTGCCGGCCGATGCGGCGATCGCCGGCGCCGATCGCGTTGCTGCGGTGACCGCATTGCATCGCGGCATCGAAGCCTGCGTGCGTCTCGCACCGACCCAGTACCAGTGGACCTACAAGCGCTACTCGGCGCAACCGGGCGTTGAAGGCGATCAGGTGTACGGCGTCGGCTAGCCGTGTGCGGGTCGGCTGCGCAGATAGTCGAGCTTGGCCTGGTAGCGCGCACGCGTGGCGCCGTTGCTGAGCTCGCGAGCACGCTCCAGCGCGCGCCGCGCCGCCTCGGCATGGCCGAGCACGACATTCACCCGCGCCAGCGCGTAGTGGAAGCTGTGCTCGGGCTCGAACAGCCGCACCGCGCGCCGGTAATGCGCCAACGCCTGCTCCCAGTCGCCGCGGCGTTCGTAGTCGGCGGCCAGCAGGAACTGATGCAGCGGATCGCGCGCCTGCACCGCGGCCAGGCGCTGCAGCAACACGGTGGCAGCGGCCGCATCACCGGCGCGGCGATGATGCATCGCCAGATTCGACAAGGCACTGGCATGGTCCGGGTAGAGCGCGAGCGCGGCGCGATAGTCGCGCTCGGCGGCGACGGCGTCGCCGGCGCGCTGGTGCAGCACGCCACGGTTGCTCAGGAACGCCGGGTTGCGCGGATCGAGCGCGAGCGCGGCGTCGGCATGGGCCAGGGCGGCGGTGAGGTTCCCGGCACGCATTAGCTCCACTGCGCGATTGCTGTAAAAGTGGGCAATCAGACGCAAGTCGTCGATCGGACGCGGGCGGCTGCTCGCGATCACTTCGTCCCAGGCGACGTCGATGGCGTAACGCTCGCTCAGGATGCGGATGCCGGCGCTGACGTGGTTGGCGCGGTAGATCATGTCCGCGTCCTTGCGCCAGGTGACGGCATCAGCGATCTCCTGGCCATAGGCGTTGAGCCCGGCCTCGCGTGCCAGCGCCACGGTCAACAGGGTGAAGGCGAGACAGTTGGCCTCGCGCGTGCGCCAGGCATCGGTCACCGAATAGGTGGCGTCGTCGCGATACTGCATGCCGAGGCCCTGCGGCTGGAACAGGAAGTCGACCAGCAATTGCATGCGCCGATGCGGCGGCCGCGGCGGCTCCAGCACCTGCGCATGGAAGGCCTTGCGCAGGTCTTCCGGCATCGCCAGCACCGATTCCGGCGGCGGCACCGCCTCGCGCGGGCCTACCAGGTCCTGGGCTCTTGCCGCGCCTGCGGCCAAGCCCACCCACATCCACAACGCCAGCCACCCTGAGGTTCGCATCGGACTGCTCCCGGGACGAAACGCCACCGCGCGCCGGGCCAGTGTAGTCCTGCCGCGGGCGCTCGGTACTGTGCCGGAAGTGCTCGGCTGCGCTACGGTTCCGCGGGGCAACGGCGAGGTGTGCGCGATGAGGACGATCCTGCTGACCGGAGCCACCGGGATGATCGGCATCGAACTGCTCGGTCGCCTGCTGCGCGACGACACGCTTGACCTGCGCGTAGTCGCGCCGACGCGGCGCGCGATCGGTCTCGGTCACCCGCGACTGGCCAATCCGCTGGTCGACGCGATGACCTGCAGCGACCAGAAACTGCACGGCGTGCTGCGCGAAGCGCCGGTGGAACACGTCGATGTCTACGCTTGCTGCCTGGGTTCGACCCTGCGCAAGGCCGGCAGCCGGGGCATGTTCCATGCTATCGACCACGATCTTGTACTGCGCTGGGCGCGGCTCGCGCACGAGCTCGGCGCACGCCACGCGCTGCTGGTGTCCGCGGTCGGCGCCGACGCGAAGTCGAACGTGTTCTACCTGCGCGTGAAGGGCCAGGCCGAAGGCGATCTTGCTGGTATCGGCTTCGAGCGCGCCGATGTCTTGCGCCCGGCGCAACTGCTCGGCGAGCGCGAAGAGTCGCGCCCGCTGGAACGCCTCGCCCAACTCGCCGCCCGCGCCTACAGCCCCTGGCTCGGTGGCGATCTTTCCCGCTACCGCGCCATCGCCGCCGCCGAAGTCGCCAGCGCGATGGCGGCCCTGATCGCCCACCCCGGCCCGCCGGGCGTTCACCACCACCACCACAACGACCTGCGCCGCCTCGCCGCCGCGGGCTGATTGCTTGCGCGTCGCCGAACCGACGCGCGCCGGTGCGGCTTTCGGACGACGCCCTGACACCACAGCGAATCCGGTACGAATGGTCGAGCGCAGACAGTCGAGTGCAGACACTTGTCATGAGTACGGGATTTCCGTACTCTTCGGCCGTGCGAACGGCCATCGAAACCCCGACGTTTCAGCGACAAGTCGACAAGCTCTGGACCGAAGAGCAGCGACTGGACTTCCTCGCATGGCTGGCCGCCAATCCGGAGGTGGGTGATGTGGTTCCGGGCGCAGGCGGTGCGCGCAAGGTGCGTTGGACGATGCCCGGAACGGGCAAGCGCGGCGGAGCGCGCGTGATCTACTTCAATTACGCCGAGGACGGCACGGTACTGCTGGTAATGATGTACGCCAAGAGCGACCGTGAGAACGTCTCGACCGGCGACATCGGGAGGGCGCTGTAATGGACATCGAGAAAATCGCCAAGGCCATCGAAGCCGACGCCGGCGAGCCACTGCCGGAGCTTCGGCAGGCGTTGCGCGAAGCGGTCGAGCGCAAGGGGCGCGTGACTACGCCGGAACAGATGCTGGTGCGGGCGGCACGCGCACGCCTCGGGGTATCACAGGCCGAGTTCGCGGCGCGCATCGGCACGCCCGCCGCGACGCTGCGCGATTGGGAGCAAGGCCGGTTTGCGCCGCCGGGCGCCGTGTTGTGCCTGATGCGCTTGCTGCTCGCACATCCGCATCTGTCGGACGAACTGGCCGCCTGAACAACGACGGCGCCCCGCAGAACCAACCCCTCGGCGATCATCAGCAACGACTGCGCAAGCCTCCCGCGTCGCGCTAGATTCCGCGTCAACCACGAAGGGGAATGCCATGGTCGACCGTTACACCGAAGTCACCCGCACTGGCTGGGGCAAGCGCATTGGGCAGTCGCTGTCCGGGGCGCTGATCGGTGGTCTGCTGTTTCTCGGTTCATTCGCCTTGCTGTGGTGGAACGAGGGCCGCGCCATCGCTGAGGCACGGGCGTTGTCCGAGGGCGCGGGCGCGGTGATCGATGTCGGCATCGACACGGTCGAGGCGAAGAACGAGGGCAGGCTGCTGCACGTCACCGGCCAGGTCGACGCGAGCCCGCAGGCGCGCGACGAAAGCACCGGGCTCGCGGTCGATGCGCTGCAGTTGCGGCGCGTGGTCGAGATGTACCAGTGGGTCGAGAAGCGCAGCAGCAAGGAAAAGAAGAAGCTCGGTGGTGGCACCGAGACGGTCACCGAGTACGAGTACCGGCAGGAGTGGAACGACGATCCGATCGACTCCAGCGACTTCAAGAAATCCGAGACCCACGCCAACCCGAACCAGTGGCCGCTGCATTCGGACAGCTTCGCCGCGAACGAGGTGAAGCTCGGTGCGTTCACCCTGGCGCAGGCGACGCGCGATGCGCTTGGGCGCTGGCAGGACTTGCCGGCGGCGATCACTGCGCAGTTGCCCGAGCAGTTCGGCGAGTTCCGCCGCCTCGGCAACGGCGCGCTGTATCGCGGTGCCGATCCCGAGCGGCCCGAGGTCGGCGACATGCGCATCCGCTACGAATACCAGCCGGAGGCGACGTTCTCGATCGTCGCCAAGCAGAGCGGCGGCCTGCTCGACCGTTACGTCGCCAGCAATGGCCGCGAGGTGCTGCTGGTCGAGGACGGCTCGGTGCCGGCGGCGCAGATGTTCGAGGGCGCGCAGGCCCGCAACAGCCTGATCACCTGGCTGGTGCGCGCGGGTGGCACGCTGCTGATGTGGATCGGCCTGTCGATGGTGTTCGCGCCGATCAGCCGCGTGCTCGACGTGTTGCCGATGCTCGGCACCATCGGCAGCTGGGGCATCGGCCTGGTCACCGGGCTGATCTCGCTGCTGCTGTCGCTGCTGACCATCGGCATCGCCTGGGTGTTCTACCGGCCGCTGCTCGGCTTCGCCATCATCGCCGCCGTGGTCGGGCTGTTCGTGTGGTCGCGCATGGGCCGCAAGCCCGCGGCAGTGACGGTGGTCGCGACCCCCGCCGCGCCACCACCGCCGCCACCCGGCGCGTGAGCCCGGCGCAGGTCCACCTGCTGTTCGAGCTGCTCGCCTATGCGCTCGGCTTCCAGCTGTTCTTGCACCAGCGCCGGCGCTACCCGAGCACCGCCGCACTCGGCCGCAGCGCGCACCTTGCGCTGCTCGCCGGTGCCATCCTCGGTGCCGCGCTCGGCGCACGCCTGTCGTGGTGGCTGCAGGACCCGCAACTTGCGTTCGCCGATTTCCCGAACGCGATGAACCTGATGCGCGGCAAGTCGATCCTCGGCGGCCTGCTCGGTGGCGTGGCTGGCGTCGAGTTGGCCAAGGCGCGCATCGGGCTGCGTGAATCGACCGGCGATGCCTTCGTCTGGCCGATCCTGCTGGCGCTCGCAGTCGGGCGCATCGGCTGCCACCTTGCCGGCGTCTCCGACCATACCGCCGGGCTGCCGACCGCGGCGCCGTTTGCCTTCGACTACGGCGACGGCGTGCCGCGGCACCCGACGGCGCTGTACGAAATCGCGTTCCTGCTCGCCTGCGGCGGTGTGATCGCGCTGCTGGCGCCGCGCCTGCGCGAGCGCGGCGATCGCTTTCGGCTGTTGATGTTCGGCTACTGCGCGTGGCGGCTGTACGTCGAGTCGCTGAAGCCGGCGCCGCTGCTCTATCCGCCCGGCCTTTCCGGCCTGCAGTGGCTGGCCATCGCCGGGCTGCTGTACTACTTGCGATCGATCCCGCGCATTGCGCGCCACCTGCTGGAAGCCAGGCCATGAGCAAGGTCCGCCCCTACCTGTTTTACGACTACGCGGTGTCGGTGTGCAGCAGCTGCCTGATGCGCGTCGAAGCCAAGATCCTGATCCAGGACCAGTGCGTGTACCTGGAGAAGTGGTGCCCCGAGCACGGCCGCGAACGTGTGCTGATCGCCGACGATGCCGACTACTACCGCGCCGCGCGCGAAAGCTGGATCAAGCCGCCGGAACTGCCGCGCCACTTCGCCACGCCGCAGCGTTTCGGTTGTCCCTACGACTGCGGCCTGTGTCCGGAACACATGCAGCACGCCTGCCTGTCGCTGATCGAACTGACCGACCACTGCAACCTGCGCTGCCCGATCTGTTACGCCGACTCCGGACCGCACCGGCCCGGCTTTCGCGACCTGGCCACGATCGAGCGCATGCTCGATGCGGTGGTGAAATGCGAGGGCGAACCCGACGTGGTGCAGCTTTCCGGCGGCGAGCCGACCCTGCATCCGCAGTTCTTCGAGGTACTCGACGCGGCGCGGCGTCGCCCGATCCGGCACCTGATGCTGAACACCAACGGCCTGCGCATCGCGCGCGAGCCCGAGTTCGTGCGCCGGCTTGCCGAATATCGAAAAGGCTTCGAGGTGTACCTGCAGTTCGATTCGCTGCGCGAGGGCGCGCTGGAGACGCTGCGCGGCGCGAAGCTGCGCGACACCCGCCTGCGCGCGCTCGACGCGCTCGACGCCCACGACCTTTCGACGACGCTGGTGGTGACGGTGATGCGCGACGTCAACGACGACGAGCTCGGCGAGATCATCGATTTCGCCAGGTCGCGCCCGTGCGTGCGCGGCGTGACCTTCCAGCCGGTGCAGGCGGCGGGTCGCATCGAAGGCTACGACGCGGCCCGGCACCGGCTGACGCTGACCGAAGTGCGCCGGCGCATCCTGGAGCAGTCCCCGGTCTTCAGCGCCGCGGACCTGGTGCCGGTGCCGTGCAATCCCGACTGCCTGGCGATGGCCTATGCGCTGAAGCAGGGCGGCGAACTGGTGCCGCTGACGCGCCATGTCGAGCCGCGCGTGCTGATCAAGGGCACGCGCAACTCGATCGCGGTGGAGCGCGACCCGGCCCTGCGCGAGCTGGTGTTCAAGCTGTTCTCGACCGCGAATTCACCGGACGCGAGCGCGCAGCACCTGGCCAGTCTGCTCTGCTGCCTGCCGCAGGTCGAGACCCTGCCCGACCTCGGCTACCGCGACGTGTTCCGCATCATCATCATGCAGTTCCTCGACGCCCACAGCTTCGACCTGCGCGCAGTGAAGAAGAGCTGCGTGCAGATCGCGCAGCCAAATGGCGAACTGATCCCGTTCGACACCTACAACCTGTTCTATCGCGACGACCGCCGCGACTTGCTGCAGTCCTTGCGCGAGCGCCATGATCGGGCGTGGGCGCAGCCCCGTGCCGAGGAAACCAGCCGATGAACACTGCCGCGCCGCCGCCACCGACCTCGCACAACACCGATCGCGGCAACTGGGCCATGGGCATTGTCTGGGAAGTCGGCTGCCTTGCGCTCGTGGCCGCGCTCGGCTTCGCCGTCGCCGTCATCGGCGCACAGATCAAGCCCGACTACGGCTATGCCGGCCTTGGCGTGTGGATCCTGTTCGGCGCCAGCCAGTGGCTGTTCGTGATCCCCGCCGGCATCTGGCTGCACCGCCGCGGCCGCCACGACACCGCCCTCGGACTCTGGATCAGCGCCGGCATCGCCATGCTCGTCAACGGCGCCTGCTTCGGCCTGATGGGCGGGTTCTAGGCGGGCCGGGAATCGCGTGACTCCGCCTGCGATCACCCAACGTCTACTCGACGCGATAGCCAGTAATCGTCGGGCCAGTCGGGTCGTTGACTACCTGTTCAAAAGTCACTTCCGCTGCCGGTCCGGACCAAGCGCGGATGCGCTTCAGTTGCTCGGCGTGCGACGACGACCAGAAGAACGACAGGGCGACCTCCGCGCCGTCGACAACCTCGCAGCCGAAGGCGCCCTCGGGTAGCGGCGAGGGAATGCCTGCGGCATTTCCGCGCCTCACGCAGCGCAACACCGCATCCGAATACTCGTCCGGATATTCGATCCAGTGGGTTTGGTATGGCGTGCCGCAGCTCGAGTTTTGCGGAAGCGGATTATTGAACTGATCCCAGACCCTGACGCTTGGGGCTTGAAAGTGGTAACGCAGAGCTGCTTTGGTCGGCTCCGCGCGATCGACGAACACCCACTCGCCGGTCCAGTCTGGCCAACAGATCTGCCATGGAACGTGATAATGCCGGCCGAAACCGCCAAAGTTAAAATTGAACGGCAGCAGCTCGTCGACCAGTTCCGTATCACCAATGCGAACCGAGATGAAGTTTCCAGCCTCGGCGTAAAAGGTCATGACCACGCGACCAACGGGTACGAAACTCGGATAGGCAATCGCGTCGTCCGGCATCCGGCCCTGGGTGCCTAACGGCGGCCCGCCCACCGCGCGCGTGAGCGGCGCATCGAACACCGCCTGGTCGGCCACCTCTTCGCTGCCGACGAACAAGGGCAGCAAGGAACCCGAGGCCGAATACCACTCGGGGCGTCCCTGCGCGTCGTAGCTGTAGATGACCAGCGCCATGCGCCCCTTCTGGTGCTCGATCACATACAGATTCGCCGGACGCGTGGGCGCCCAATACAAGCCGTTTTCCGGTGTGGCCGCGAGAGCGGCGCTAACAAATTGCAACATCAGAAACAAAGCTGCCAATATCAGCCGGCTTTTTCGCTGGACAGCAGCATCGCTCTTCGACGCACCCCCCCTCCAATTGCGAACCACCGTCCGCTTCGCTTGAAGTCCGACCACGTGAAAAATCAAAGGGAGTCTCATGTCCATCCGTTCAGCGCAATCCGTGTCGGCCGTAATCGTTCTCTCTCTCTCTCTCTCTGCTGTCAAGCACAATCGTCGCGCCCGCTGACGTTCAGCGTGCACCCCATCGGCGTTTCGCAGGCGCGCTTGATCGACGCTGCTCCGGCTGCATATGAATACGCGCGCGGGTTGGCGAGCGCCCGGATGGACCTGACCGCGATCAGCAGAGTCAACAATGCCAAGCGCGCTGGATTCGCATTTGTCGCCGGCGGCAAGGTTTCTGCGGAGTTGCTGCCCGGCGAAACATTCGAGTTCGTCGGCGACGGTGTCGAGGCCCACGACGAGTTGTCGCAATCGTGGCTCGGCCATTCGCGCGACGAAGAGGGGTTTCTCGTGCTCACGGCACGCGGCGGTCGTTTGGTCGGTCAAGCCAGCATCGGTGCTCGCCGCTTCAAACTCCACGGGGCGATCGATGGCCGCGTGGTGATTCGAGAGGAGTTCCCGGAAGTCGGCGGCGACTGCGCGAATGAGTTCGATGTCGCGGCGGACATTGCGGCATCAAGCGACGCAGAACTCGGGTCCGATCGCGTGGATGCCAAGGCCCTGCCGGTATCCTCGCGTACGCTTGATGTGCTGGTGACCTTTAGCGACGAAGCACAAGCGCACTTGGGCAACAACTTCTTGGCCTCGATCGACAATCTCGCGGCAACAATGGTGCAGTCGTTCTCCGCCGCTGGTCTGAGCGGCGGCGTTCGAATCGTTGGCTATCGCCGGGTCGCTGCATCGAATGGCCTTGATGGCGCATCGCAGGTCAGCACCGATCTGGACGAATTGCACGCGAGCACCGCACCTTTCACGAGCCTGTCAACGTGGCGCAACGACTTGGGCGCCGACGTGGTGGTGCATCTGATCCACCTCGGGACCAGCGCTGGCGCCTGCGGAATCTCCAGGACTCGAGTCACAGGCAGCACCGCCAACGGGGTCTTTGGCGCAGTCGTCGGGGTCAATTGCCCGACGAGCCAACACGTCTTCACTCATGAGATTGGCCACTTGCTGGGGGGCCAACATTCGACCCACTTCGACGGCGTTGACCCGCCATTCACGAACAACGCCACTTTTTTTGGGGCGCTATTGTGGCGGGCGAGCCTAGGCTACACGCAGCCCAGTGAGAACGGCTTTCGTACGCTCATGGGCAACGGTACGGGCGGCAGTACGGTATGTACGTTCGCCAGCGGTTGTCCGCGCATCAACCGGTGGTCGTCGCCGACACAAAGCAGTCTCCTGAACGGCACAACGCAGCCGTTGGGCTTCAGCTACGTCGATCCGCTTGGAACGCCTCGCACCACCAACATGGTGCAAACCCTCGGCGGCTATTTCGATCCCGTCATGGGAATCGCCTGGTCCGGAAGCATCGTCCTTGTAGCCGCAAACCGCGCTCCGAACACGAGCATTCCAGCCGCGGTGACGGGGCTTTCCGTCAGCAACTGCGTTGGCACCCTCAATGCTGACTGGGTGGGTCCAGGCGGCGCCGTGGGCTGGTACGAGTGGGGCCGCACCAGTACGCCGCTGTCTACGGTTCCGAACTTCTTGCCGACGGGAAGGACAGCGACTCCGAATGCGCTGATGTCGGTGGGCAGCCAATCCAGCTATTTCCATGTTGCTGCCTGCAATAGCGCGGGCTGCAGTGCCTATCAGAGTGTCGGCCCGATCTACTATTCGACCAGTTGCCTTTGATCGACTGGCGCGGATTACGGCTGCGTCGGGCTGAAACACGGTCCCGACGCAGCCGCGCTCATCCGCCGCCGGGCCGGTAGCTGGCGGCCCAGTCGAGGAGTTGCGGCAGCGGCAGCGGGGTGCTGATCAAGTAACCCTGCAGGTAATCGCACTGGTGCTGTTGCAGCCAGTCGCGATCGGCCGCCTGCTCGACGCCTTCGGCGACCAAGCGCAGACCGAGGTTGTGGCCGAGCGCGATCACCGAGCGGCAGATCGCGGCGGCGTCAGCGTCGTCGGCGACGCCGCGCACGAAGCTCTTGTCGATCTTGAGCTTCTGCACCGGGAAGCGCTTCAGGTAGGACAGCGACGAATAGCCGGTGCCGAAGTCGTCGATCGCGAGCCCGATGCCGAGCGCGCGCAGCTGCTGCATGATCTCGATCGCCAAGTCGAGGTCGTGCATCAGCACGGTTTCGGTCAGTTCCAGCTCGATGCGCGTCGCGTCGATGCCGGACTTCGCAATCGCGCGGCGCAGTCCCTCGACCAGCCCCGGGTCGCGAAACTGCGCCAGCGACAGGTTGATCGCGAGCCGTGGCAGATGTTCGCCGGCGGCATCGAGCGCGGCCAGGTCGAACATCGCCTGAGCGATGATCCAGTGCCCGATCGGCACGATCAGCCCGCTCTGTTCGGCCAGCGGCACGAAGCGTTCGGGCGTGACCAGACCGAGACTGGGGTGGCGCCAGCGGATCAGCGCTTCATAGCCGTGCAGCGCGCGCGTGCGCGTCTCCAGCACCGGTTGGTAGTGCAGCCCGAACTGGTTGCGCGGCAGCGCCTGCGCCAGTTCGTCGAGCATGGCCTTGCGTTCGATCAGCTCGGCATGCAGGCGGTCGGTGAAGAAACGGAAGGTGTTCCGGCCCTCGGACTTGGCGTGATACATGGCCAGGTCGGCCTTGCGCAGCAACTGGTCGGCATTGCTGTCGTCGCCCGGACACAGGGTGACGCCGACGCTGACGCCGACCTGCACGCGCTGGCCGGCGAGGTTCGAACGGCAGGCCAATCGCGTCGATCACGCGTTGCGCCATCAGCGCCGCCGGCGCGGCGTCGTCGAGGTTCGGCATCAGCATCGCGAACTCGTCGCCACCGAGGCGAGCGACGGTATCGCCGGGACGGATGCACTCGAGCAGACGCTGCGCGACCGCCCGCAGCAGGGCATCGCCGACGCTGTGGCCGAGGCTGTCGTTGGCGACCTTGAAGTGATCGAGATCGAGGAACAGCAGGGCCATGGTCGATGAGTCGAGCAGGCAGCGTTCGACTGCGCGCTTGAGTCGGTCGTTGAACAGGGTGCGGTTGGGCAGGCCGGTGAGAGTGTCGTGCGTGGCCAGCATGCGCACGCGTTCCTCGGCGCGCTGGCGCTCGGTGACGTCGCGCACCTGCACGTTGTACAGGCCGTAGCTCGGGCCGCGCCAGTAGCTGACCGAAACCTCGGCCGGGAACACGCGGCCGTCGCGGCGCAACGCACTCAGCTCGAGCATGCGGCTGGCGGCACGGCTGGCGTCGACACCGGCGCCGCTCTCCTCCGCGGGCAGTTCGGCGCGCGGGTCCCAGGCCATCAGGCGCTTGAACTCGCTGTCGCGCAGCTCGGCTTCGCTGCAGCCGAACATCTGTTCGCCGGCGCGGTTGACGCTGATGATGCGACCGTTGTCGTCGATCTGGATCAGCGCGTCGTGCGCGAGTTCGGTCACGGCTCGGAACTGTTCGGCCGAGGCGAGCAGGTCGGCGTGGCTTTCGGCGATGCGCTCGGCATAGCGGTTGAAGCGTGTGGCCAGCACCGCCAGTTCGTCGCGGCCGTGCACCTCGACGCGGCCTGGCACGACCGCGTGCTCGGTTGCCGCGATCTGCTCGATGATGCGGCGGATCGGCACCACCAGCGTGTGTCGCAACAACCAGCCAGCGACGCCCACCACGGCCACGATTGCAAGACCGAGCGCCCACGCCACCCGCGTCATCACCGACAGCACCGCCTCGTGCACCAGGCGCGCCGGTTGCACCATCACCAGTTGCCAGTGCACGCCGGGCAGCCGCGACGCGGTGACCAGGCCGGCCTCCTGCAGGAACGGGTCTCGCGGCAACTGCAACTGCCGCGTCTGCACCTCGGCCGCGGGATCGTCGAGCAACTGCGCCGCGATGCGCGCGGCCTCGACGGCGTCGATGGTGGTGGTGGCGACATCGATGCGCGCGGCGAGATCGGATTGCGCCGCACTGACGGGCTCAATGGCGTCCGATCGCAGGAAAGCCGCGAGTGCGGCGAAGTCGCCGTGGTGCTCGGCGAAGTCGCCAATGCCACGCACGCTCGACTTCGGCATCTCCGCGTCGCCGACGGGCAAGCGCACGCGCCGCACTGGCGGCAGGGTGATGAACACGCCATTGCGGTCGATCAGGAAGGCGTAACCCTGCTGGCCGCGACTGCGGGCATCGAGGAAACCCTGCAGCCCGGACAGCTTCAGATCGACCGTGCTGACGCCGACAAAGGCTCCGGCGACACGCATCGGCGCGGTGCAGGTGACCATCGGCTCGCCGCTGTAGGGGTCCTGGTACGAGCGCGACCAATAGCAGTGGCCGTCGCGCTGGTGGCGCGCCGGCACGTACCATTCCTCGCCGTGATAGCCGGGCCCGTCGGGGGCGTTGTAGTCGTCGAAGTAGCGCAGCACGCCGCCGGCATCACGACCCCAGAAGAAACTGCGGCGCGCCACGCCGGGCTCGAAGGCGCCGGGTTCCGGCCACAGCCCGCCGCCGGCGATCAGGTCGGCGCGACCATCCAGATCAAGCACGTGCGGCAGCACCTTGCGCCACAGCACCGCATCGCGCGGCAGGTGTTCGCCGAGGTTCTCGAGCGCCACCGCCAGGCCCTCGGCCAGTGCCAGTTGCTTGCCCATGTCGCTGGCCAGGCGCTGCGCGGCACTGGCGGCAACGGTGCGTTCGCGCGCGAACAGCAACTCGTAGCCGCGCAAATAGAAAACCACGAGCACCCCCGCCAGCATCATCGCCAGCGCCAGCAGCAGGCCCACCAAGAGCTTTGCCCTCAGGCTATGCCGGAACGGCACCTCCGTTCGCTCGGAACCGCGCATCCTGCCGTCCTTCGCCCTATTTCCCCGGACCGGCAACGTCGCATGGCCTGTGTCGAAACGCAACGGGCCGGCGCGATGCGGCTACTCGAAACCGTTGCCGAACAACTCGACCAGCGGCAGGCCGAGCACGTCGTACCAACCATAGGTGCCGCCGACGCCGGTGTCCGGCCCGCTGATGTCGCGACTCGGCGCCACGTTGCCGTTGGCGGTGCGCGGGAAGCCAAGCAGATGCGTGGCGGCGCTGTTGAAGCTGCCACTGCCAACCAGCAGTTCGTCGCGCAATGCGTAGTACGACAAACCGGCGGCGTTGCTCATGCCGGTGCTGGGACCGGCGATCATGCGTGTCGGCGCGACGTTGCCGTTGGCCGTTGCCGGAAAAGTCAACAACCGACCGCTGCCGTCGGCGTCGCCAGCCAGCACGTAAATCTCCTGCGTCACCGGGTTGTAGTCGAGATCGGCGATCCACTGCCCAAGCTGGGTCGCCGGCCCGGCGATGCGGCGGCTGGTCACCGGCGCACCGCTGATGGTGCGCGGGAAGATCAGGATCTCGCCCGCGGACTGGCCGCCGCCAGTGTCGTAGTAGTCGCCAACCGCGATTTCGTCACTGGCGGGCAGATAGACCAGGCCGTTGAGGTTCTGCACCAGCGCCGGGTCATAGCTGGTCATGCGCAGCGCGCTGACGCTGCCCTGGGCGCTACGCGCGAAGGCGCAGATGAAACTGGCATTGATCGCGATGTACTCGTTCTGCGCCTGTGCCACCACGACATTGCGCACCTGGCCGAGGAAGATGTTGGAGAACGAGCGCAACGGCGCCACGTCGTTGCGGGCATCGCGCGCGAACACGTGCACCTGCTGACCGTAGAAGTCGGAGACGATGATGGTGCGCTCAACCGGGTCGTAGCTGAGGTCGCTGGCATCGAGCACGCCGCTCTGGTTCGGGCCGCCAAGCAGGGACAGCGGCTCGGTGTTGCCGTTCATGGTGTCGCCGAAGATCGAGATCGCGCGGTAGCGGTCGCAGCCAGTCTCGCAATTCTTCCCGGCGAGGATGTCGGCGCCGGCCGGGGGCGACAGCACGAGGGCCAGGGCGAGCAGGAACAAGGATCGGCGCAACATGGGCATCACGTAGTGGCGAACCCGCAGCGGGTCCAACGCCTGATACGCGAAACGCCGCCGCCGCTTGTCAGTGTCGATGTGCGAACGGTGATTTGCGTGCCTGGGTCGCGCGTTCGAAGGCGTAGCCAAGACCCAGCAATCTGGCTTCGGAATAGGGCAAGCCGAGGAAGCTGAAGCCAACCGGCAGGTGGCGCACGAAGCCCATCGGCACCGTCAGGTGTGGATAGCCGGCGACCGCGGCCAGCGAGGTATTGCCGCCGCTGTAGTGATCGCCGTTGATCGGGTCAATCAGCCAGGCCGGGCCGCCGCTCGGGCCGACCAGTGCATGCAGGCGGTGTTTCGCGAAGGCCGCGTCCAGGCCCTTGCTGCGCGTCAGCTCGTGATTGCGGGCCAGGGCCTTGCGATAGGCCGGGTCGCTCAGCGGTCCCTTGCTCACGGCACTCTCGAACCACTCCTGCGCGAAATGCGGCATTTCCAGCGTGGCGCGGGTGCGATTGAACTCGATCAGGCCGGCCAGCGTCCGCGCCGGCGCCGACTGCGGCAGGCGTGACAGATAGGCATTGAGCCCGGCCTTGAGCTCGTGGCTCAACACTTCGAACTCGCTGTCGTCGAACTCGCCCAGCGTGTCGATGACGACTTCGTCGATGATTTCGGCGCCAAGCTCCTTCAATGCACGCACGGCGTTATCGGCGAGACGGTCGACCTCGGGATGGAAGCCGAACAGGCCGCGCGCGACGCCGATTCGTGCGCCTTGTGCAGCACGTGCGCTGAGTGCGCCGAGGTAGTCGCGATCGAAACCAGCGGCGGGGGCAGCGATCGCGCCCAGCTCCCGGTGCGGCTGCGCGATTGCAGCGAGCAGGGCGGCAGCGTCGGCAACGGAGCGGGTCATGGGTCCCGCAGTGTCTTGCGAATGCGCAATCGGGATGATGCCGGTACGTGGCACCAGGCCCACGGTCGGCTTGAGTCCGACCAGACCGTTGGCGTTCGCCGGGGAGATGATCGAGCCATCGGTTTCGGTGCCGATGCCGAGCGCGGCAAACTCCATCGCGATCGCCGCGGCGGTGCCGGAGCTGGAGCCGCTTGGCGAGCGCGTGCGGTCGTAGGCGTTGCGGGTCTGGCCGCCACGCGCGCTCCAGCCGCTGGTCGAGCGCGTCGAGCGCGCGTTCGCCCATTCGCTGAGGTTGGTCTTGCCGAGCAGCACCGCGCCGGCGGCGCGCAGGCTGGCGACGATCGGCGCGTCGGCCGGCGCATGCCAGTCGATCAGCGCCAGCGAGCCCGCGGTCGTGGCCATGCGATCGCCGCTGTCGATGTTGTCCTTGATCAGCACCGGCACGCCGTGCAGCGGACCACGCACGCGGCCGGCCTTGCGCTCGACATCGAGCTGCGCAGCGATGGCTTCGGCGTCGGGATTGAGCTCGATGATCGCGTTGACCGTGTGCGCATCGTGCGCCTGGATGCGTTCGAGGTAGGCGCGCGCCAGCCCGAGCGCGCTGTACTGGCCGTTGCCGAGGCCGGTCGTCAGCGCCTCGCGGTCCTTGCCGGCCAGCTCGAAATCGCCCAAGCGCTGTTCCCGATGCGCCGCCGCGGCGCTGCCCGGTACTGCGGCCACTGCGGCGACTGCGCTGGCAGCGATGAACGCTCGACGAGACGGATCGTGCGACTGACTCATGGCGGGCTCCGGGGGTGGGTGGGCGATGGCCGCTGGTCCCACTCGTGGCGCAGGCGTTCTTGCCAGACGCGGCCATCGCCTTGGCGCCACAGCCCAATCGTGGCGACCAGCGCTGTCGCCAAATCGGTGCACTGCGGGCGTGGGCCGGAAGCGCGGGATTCTTCAGCCGCTTTGGGTAGGTCGATCATCATTCACTCGCGTCCAGCGCCTTGGGATCGACGCCGAGGTCCTTGAGCTTGCGGTAGAGGTGGGTGCGCTCCATGCCGGAGATCTGCGCCAGGCGCGAGACCGAGCCGCGGCAGTGGCGCAGCTGGCGCATCAGGTAGGTGCGTTCGAAGCGGTCGCGGGCGTCGCGCAGCGGCAGCGACAGGTCGAGCAGGAAATCGCCGGCGGGCTTGCCGGGAGCGGGCGCGATGATGCCGAGCGCGTCCTCGATTTCGTCGAGGTCGATTTCGCCCTCGCCGCCAATGATCAGCAGTCGCTGCACCAGGTTGCGCAACTCGCGCAGGTT
>Ga0073899_10001810_pt1 | contig 19407 bp, 14 predicted proteins | sample KloWWTmetaKNB5Ph_FD_88975 | JGI IMG/M metagenome (GOLD analysis project Ga0073899, IMG submission 88975) | Active sludge microbial communities from Klosterneuburg, Austria, studying microevolution and ecology of nitrifiers - Klosterneuburg... | ecosystem: Engineered > WWTP > Aerobic digester >... | reverse complement strand
GCCAGACTCCCATCATCATCACCAAAGCCCTCGAAAGAGGGCTTTGGCGTTTCAGACTTCTCACTTCATAAAGCCCGATCCTGTAGAATGTTGCTACTCAGCAAGTGACGCGTACTCATGAAGACTACCTTTCTCGAATTTGAACAACCGATCGCCGAGTTGGACGCCAAGATCGAGGCCCTGCGCTTTGCCCAGGACGACTCGGCTGTGGACATTTCTGACGAAATTGGTCGCCTGGAAAGCAAAAGTCAAGGGCTGACCAAGGATATCTACGCAAAGCTGACCTCATGGCAGATTGCTCAGGTGGCGCGTCATCCACAGCGCCCATATACCCTGGATTATATTGAGCAGATTTTTACGGATTTTGAGGAATTGCATGGTGACAGGGCTTTTGCCGATGACCGCGCCATTGTCGGCGGGCTGGCGCGTTTCAACGGGCAGTCGGTAATGGTCATTGGTCATCAGAAGGGACGTGATACCAAGGAAAAGATTTCCCGCAATTTCGGCATGCCGCGTCCTGAGGGTTATCGCAAGGCGCTCAGGTTGATGCGGTTGGCAGAAAAGTTTGGCATTCCAATCATGACTTTTGTCGATACGCCGGGGGCCTATCCGGGAATCGATGCCGAAGAGCGCGGCCAATCCGAGGCGATCGGACGTAACCTGCTTGTCATGGCAGAACTCAAGGTGCCGCTGATTTGTACGATCATCGGAGAGGGCGGCTCGGGCGGCGCGCTGGCAATTGCCGTCGGCGATGCGCTGCTGATGTTGCAATATTCAACGTATGCCGTTATTTCTCCGGAAGGCTGTGCATCCATTCTTTGGAAGAGCTCCGAGAAGGCCAGCGAAGCTGCCGAAACAATGGGTATTACCGCAGCGCGGCTAAAGTCACTCGGTCTGATCGATCGCGTGGTGAATGAACCCCTCGGCGGCGCACATCGGGCTCCGCAAATTATGGCGGCTTCTCTCAAAAAGGCCCTTCAGGATGTGCTGCGCCAGGTCGCCGATCTGTCTCCTGCGGAGTTGATCGAACGCCGCTTCGAGCGACTGATGGGCTATGGCAAATTCAAGGAACAGCGCGTCGCCTGAACAACTGTGCAGGGTTGTCGCGGATTGCTTGCGACGCCATTTGCCTGTCAATCAGGGCTTGCAGGATTGCCGGCTTATGGTCGGGTTTTCCGGCGGTCGCGACTCGCTGGCGCTCTTGTCTGCTCTGCATGAAATCCAGCCTGAATTCAAATTTCATCTTGCTGCCTGTCATGTCAATCATCGCCTGAGCCCGCATGCCCGGGGGTGGCAAGACTTCTGCCAGCGTTATTGCGATGGCATCGACGTTCCTCTGACAATTGCCGAGGTTGATGTTCCGCGTGCAACACCGGATGGACTCGAGTCTGCAGCACGTGCTGCAAGATATGCGGCCTTTGCCAGTGTCGATGCAGACTGGCTTGTACTTGGCCAGCATCGCGAAGATCAGGCAGAAACGCTGCTTTTCAATTTGTTGCGCGGAACGGGTTTGCAAGGTGCTGCCGGAATGCCGGAGACGCGCCAGATTCGCCCAGGGCTGCGCCTGATGCGCCCTCTGCTGAGTATTGCACGCGAAGATGTCGATGATTATTTGCGTAGCCGATCACTCGACTGGATTGATGACGAGAGCAATGATGATGTCAGGTTCTCACGCAATTTTCTTCGTCATCGAGTCATGCCGCTACTGCGCTCACGTTTCCCGGCGGCTGCGGCCACGCTTTCTGCCGCAGCTCTGCGCTTCAATGAAGCGCAGAGCTTGCTTGACGATTTGGCATTGCTGGATATGGCTGAGATTCCCGCCAGCTTTCCAATGCCTCTGTCATGTCTTGAAAATTTACCGGAGCCACGCGGACGCAACCTGTTGCGTTTCATGCTGACCCGGCATGGCGTGCGGATCCCGAGCGAAGCAAGGCTCGGTGAAATATTGCGCCAGTTATTGACCGCCAGAGTGGATCGGCATCCAGCAGCAGTTTTTGGCGACTGGAAAATTTATCGCAAGCGTGGCGCAGTGCATCTCGAAAAAATCCCTGAGCAGTCCTTATAATCAGCAGATACAGTGATTGAGCACAAAAAATGATCGACAGAAGAAATGATCGATATTTCATCGGGACATGTTTCCCGATACGCCATGTTTGTCTTCCGGCATAACATTCTGTTTGGCTTTGCCCTGGTTCTCTGTACGGCGCTGGGGATGCTGAAATTCGGTGTTTCCACGCCCCTCGACAATCAATTGCTCGATCAGCAGTTTCGACTGCTGCGGCGACTTGTGCCCGAGTCTTTGTCGAACGATGTTGTAGTGATCGGCATTGATGAAAAAACCTACAAGGCATTGCCCGAGCCCTCTGCGCTGTGGCATCCGCATCTTGGCAAACTTTTACGTGGTCTGGCACAGGCCAAGCCGTCGGTAGTCGGTTTCGACGTTACTTTGCCGGTACGCTCCTACAATTTTCTGATTCCCCAATACGATGTCAGCCTGTTGCAGGGAATCCTGGCGATCCGTCCGGTGGCGCCACTGGTTCTTGGGCAATCACTCGATGAAAACCAGCGTTTCCGGCCGATTTTCCCGCCATATCTGGCAGTTGCCGGGCAAAACGCCGCAGCTTCTGTTGTCATCTGCACGGATGAGGATGGCGTAGTACGCCGCTTCGTGGAGAACCTTTGTGTCGAGGGCGGTGATATGACGACGCTCTCCGGTCGCATGGCCGAGCATCTTGGTGTCAAGCACCGCTGGGAAGGATTGATTGATTACACCCAGGGCGCACGACTCAACTATATCCCCATGATCGACGTGCTCGACTGGATCGACCATGGCGATCAGGCACATTTGCGTGCAAACTTTGCCGGCAAGGCAGTGCTGCTCGGCGCAGTGCTGCCCTTCGAGGATCGTCATTTGCTGCCGGTGCCGCTCGCTGCCTGGGATCCGGACTCCAGATTGCTGCCGGGCGTGCTGATTCATGCGCAGGCGCTACGCTCAATGCTCCTGCACGGCATGATTCAGACACTGGAGATGAAATGGTTGGCGCTGCTTTCGATATTTGCCGCATTATTCTGGTGGCATCCAGGAAGCCGTTGGAAACTGCTGTTGTTTGCGCTGTCCTTTCCCATAATTTTTATCGCAACGACAATGTCATTGTGGTATGGCCTGTATATTCCGGCGGCTGGACTGATGCTTTGCGCCACGCTTGGTTTTTTTGCGCGTGCGGCATTCGAAGCGTTACTCGCTTATCGAAAGAACAAACAGTTGAGTGCTGCCTTCTCGGGCCTGGTCAGCCAGCATGTCTTCAAGGAGATCCTTTCCGGAAAGATCAAACCGGTTCTCGGTGGCGAGCGGGTTCGGGCAGCTGTGCTGTTCGCTGACATCCGTGATTTCACAACGCGTTCCGAGTCCCTGTCGCCGGAGCGTACTATCGAACTGCTCAACAGCTATTTTTCAGAAATGACCGATGCCATTCAGATCAATGGCGGCATGATCGACAAATTTATCGGCGACGGCATCATGGCTTCATTCGGTACGCTGCAAGCGCTGCCCAATGCCAGCCGCTGCGCTCTGGAGGCTGCGCAGGAAATGCTCAAACGCCTGACACGTCTGAATCTCGTTTTGCAAGAGCAGGGGCATACGCCGATTGCCATCGGTATTGGCATTCATGTCGGTGACGTGATTGCCGGAAATGTTGGTTCCGTCTCGCGCTATGAATACACGCTGATTGGGGATACCGTCAATATCGCTTCACGCCTCGAAGGTTCCACCAAGGAACATGGCTACCCGATCATCTGTTCTGCGACTGTCGCCCAGGATGTCAGCGGTGCTGTCGGGTTGCGCGATCTCGGTGAACATCCGATCAAGGGCCACACCAATATCCACATGTATGGCTGGCTGCCGCCGGTACTGAATGCTTCCACTGTTTAGGAGAATGTCATGAATCGAGCAACTGGCCTGTTATTGTTGACGGCTTTTATTGTTTTTACGAGCGCAACACGCGTAGCAGCGGCAGAGGCCGAAGCTGCTCCGGTTGCCATGACCACCGACGTGCAAGGTGCTGCCTGGCTGATTGAAGGCAGCAAGAAGAGCAAACTCGGTCTGATGGCCTATCTGGGATCTGGCGCCACTTTGCGTCTCGAAGCCGGCGCCCGGATTTCCGTCACCTATTTTGCCATGCCGCGCGAGTTCTCCTTGAGCGGGCCGGCACAGGCGATCATCGAGGCCGAACGTCTGCGCACAGTGAACGGTGCGGCTCCCGTGATGCGCAACCTCGACCAGAACAAGGTGGCGGCCGGGCAGCAATTCACCGCAAAACAGCGCGAGCGCCAAACCGTTGCGACTTTCGAGATGAAAGCCTTCGTGCCCGGCACTCTGCAACTGCGCCAGCCGGTCGATACCCGCTTGCTCGGTGCACCCGAGGAGTTTTCCTGGAGGCCACTGCTGGGCGCCAAGTCGTATCGTTTCCAGCTTATGGATGCGCAGGGCAGACTTTTGTATAGTGCCGAAAGTACGGTGCGCAACCTGCGTTTGCCTGAGTCGGTGAAACTCCAGCCGGGACAGAGCTATAGCTGGACAGTCGAAGCACAAGGTGCGGCCGGTGAACCGCAAAACGCCAATGCCGGGTTCTCGTTGGTCGATACCGCGACCGCAGGGACACTTGAAGCGCAGCGTCCGCTGGCAACTGCCGGGTTCTCGGAGCGACTGCTGTACGCCTCTCTGCTGGAGAATGCGGGCCTCAAGGTGGCGGCGCAAACCTGGTGGAAAGCACTTGCCAGCGAGCGTCCCAAAGATGAAATGCTGCAGGAACTGGCAAACCGCTGATTCACTCAACCAACCCGATATCAATTGACCTGAGGGTGATTGACCATGAAAAGTAAATTCTTAATCCCGCTGGCCGTATCCTTTGGTTTGCTCTGTGCTGCACAGGCAGGTGCCGCACAGGACAATAATGAAATTCGTGGTGGTATCTCGAAGCCGGCTTCTCCGCAAATTCATGCCATGATCATGGCGATTGGCGCGTATCACGAAGGGATCCCGCAGCTTGGCGGCGTCAAGTTCGATACCGAGACGGCCAGGCAGATCGCTCACCGGATGGGAGTGCTCGACAGCAATATCCACGTCTATCAGAACGAAGAACTGACCCTCGAAGGCATGAAAAAAGCATTCGATGATCTGGAGGCGAGCGTGCAGCAGGATGATCAGGTGTTCATCTACTACTCCGGCCATGGCGGCCGCCAATTAGTCAAGGAAGAGGATCGTGGCGAGCGTTGTGCCGAGTCTCTGATTACCGTAGATGGCGTCGGTTTCATCGATACCGAGATTGAAGCCCGTCTCAAGCGTCTTAGCCAGAAGGCACAAAAACTGATTGTCCTGATCGATGCCTGTCACTCAGGTGGCGTCACCACGCGAGCAATCGGTGGCAGGGCTCAATCAACGGAGTTCACGCCAAAATACTGGCATGGCAAAGGCAGCATGGATGCCTGCGCCAAACCGGTAAATGTGGTGACACGCGGCATCAAGGTGGATATGGATGTGCCAGGTAGTGGCGCCAACAATTACACATACATCGCCGCCGCACGCGATAACGAGATTTCCCTTGATCAGCCCGGCAAGGGCGGCGTCGCCTCACAGGCCTGGCTGGATTGCATGAATGGCGCGGCGGTTGACCTCGACGGCAGCGGCAGTCTCAGCGCTGAGGAAATCCGCAGCTGCGCGCAGGACAAAATTGATCGCAAGCTGGCGAATGCCAAGGGCGTCTTGCCGCATCATGTCTCGATTACCGGCAATACGCGGGCGATTGTCGGTTTCGCCGAGAAAGGTGCAGCGGAACAACAACAGCCTGTAGTGGCTCCAGCAGCAGCTTCTGCCAAGCCCCAGGCTGCCCAGACCAAGCCGGTTGTTTCTCCAGGCAAAACGAAGAAAGCCAATCCGCTCGCCACACTTGAGGACATCTATGCCAATCGGGACGACCGTCGTCTGGTGGAACTAAATTCGCTCAAGAAGAAACTGAAAATCGATCAGGACAGTTTTGAATTTACCTTGAAGTCCAGCCATGCGGGTTATGTCTATCTGCTGATGGTCGGTTCCGATGGCACTTCCTTCGACTTGCTGTTTCCAAATCAGCTCGACAAAAAGAATGAGATCGCCGCAGGTGAAACGCTCAAGCTGCCGCATGCAACCTGGGAGCTTGCAGCGGGCGGACCGGCGGGCAAGGACACGTTGCTCGCCATCGTTGCCGAATCACCACGTGACTTTTCAAACATCGGCATGCAGCCTGCCGGGCCGTTTTCGGTGATCGATGCGCAGGCAGTTCCAGGCGGAACGCGTGACATTCAACTCGTCACGACCAACTCGTCGAATGCCAATACGGGCGAATGCGTCGTTCCAAAAGAGCGCAATTTGACGATCCGGAAACATTGCTCGAATGCGTACGGTGCGGCGCTGGTCAGCGTGGAGGAAGTTAACTAATCCAACGTTGACCTCACCATAATGACCCAGTCCCTCGAGAACACCACAACCTTGGCCAATCCTGAAACGGCGCCGATCTTCATTATCGCGAACGGTCGCTCCGGCACGACGTTGATGCGCTATATGCTCAATGCGCATCCCAACATCTATATTGCCGAGGAAATCTGCTTCCACTTCTGGATGGACATTTTTCTCGGGAATTTTCAACGCCGGTTATATCGGTATTTTCAGACGTTTTCCTACGCCTGGCTGAGAATGGATCCGCAAGTCGTACTCGATACGCTGCCGAAGAAACTCGGTCAGCGTGATTTTGCCGCCATCTATCGCAGGATACTGCAATGCAAGGCTGCGCAATACGGCAAGAAGCGCTTCGGCGAAAAGGGGCCGTTACTTGTGACTGTTCTTGATCGGCTGTTTTATGATTATCCGGATGCGCGCGTCATTCATATGGTGCGCGATCCGCGTAGTGTCGTGCATTCACACACCACCATGCCATGGTCGACCGCCAGTTTGTTGGTGGCAAATTATGTTGTTCGCGACAACATGAAGACTTTCCTGAAGTATGGCGATCGTGTATTGCCGGTTAAGCTCGAAGAACTGGTTGCGCATCCAGAATCTGTGATGCGCAAGGTACTGGCTTTTGTCGGTGAGGAGTGGAGTGACCAGATTCTTCATCATACCGATCATCTGCTGCCTGACGAAGGCATTCCCTTTCCCTGGCTGGCCGAGGCATCGCAACGTCCCAAGAATAAAAACAAATCCTGGCAAGAGGCGCTTTCGCCAGCCTGGATACGCATCATCGAGCAAGCGAACCGTCAGACGTTCGATATTTTTGGGTACACTCCATTGGCTTTGCCAGAAGAACCTACTCTGGTACAGAAACTCTGGGCAGTCATTGCCGATCTGCCAAATCTGGCACGACTTGGTTTATATGCGATACGTGCGTTTCTACTGATGACCCTGACCCCGAAGACCAATGCACGCAAGATTCAAATGCTGATGCACAGCACCAATCCAGAGGCATGGAAGCTGCATGCCGACTGGAATTCTGAATTGCCGGAGCCGCCTCCAGTCAGTCTGCCAAAACATTTACTTCGCTAAGCAGTTGTCTGACGTTTTCATTTGCTCAGGTCAGGTCAGTGCAGGTCATCTTCGCAGGAACAACCCAAATATCATATTGCTCGGCGGTGACGTAGCCGAGTGCCAGTCCCGCCTGTTTCAGCGTCGAATTTTTTTGTTGTGCATATTTGGCAATTTCTGCCGCCTTGTCATAACCGATATGAGGAACCAGGGCTGTCACCAGCATCAGCGACTGTTCCATGAGTTCCGCGAGTCGATTTCGATTGGGGGATATCCCGCGTACACAGTGCGTCTCGAAGCTGGTCATGCCGTCGGCGAGCAGGCGTATGCTCTGCAGGAAGTTGTGCACAATCATCGGCTTGAAAACATTTAGTTCGAAGTTTCCTGAAGCACCGCCAATACTGATGGCCATATCGTTGGCCATAACCTGGCAACTCAACATGGTTAATGCTTCGCACTGGGTGGGATTGACCTTGCCCGGCATGATCGAACTGCCGGGCTCGTTTTCAGGAATGGAAATTTCGCCTAGTCCCGAGCGCGGCCCGGAGGCAAGCCAGCGTATATCGTTGGCGATCTTCATCAGTGCGACAGCCAGAACCTTCAGGCTGCTGTGTGCTGCAACCATGCCGTCGTGTGTTGCCAGCGCCGCAAACTTGTTCTCTGCGCAGGTGAATGGCAACCCGCTATGTCGGGCAATTTCTTCGGCAACACGTTCACCAAACTTCGGGTGGGTATTCAGCCCTGTACCGATCGCAGTACCGCCAACCGCCAACGGGTATAGCGAAAGCAGGCTGGCATTGATCACTGACCTGACATGCTCGAGCTGGGCAACGTAGCCGGAGAACTCCTGGCCAAGCGTCATTGGCGTCGCGTCCTGCAAGTGGGTTCGGCCTATCTTTAAAATATCGGCGAAGGCAGTGGATTCTTTCTCCAGGGTCGCACGCAGGCGATCCAATGCCGGCAGCACAGCCCGGACAATGCCAAGAGTTGCAGCCAGATGCATGCTTGTCGGGAAGATGTCGTTCGATGATTGGCCGAGATTGACGTCATCGTTGGGGTGCAAATGGCGATTTAACCCTGCGTCACCCCCGAGAAGTTGTGAAGCACGATTGGCGAGCACTTCATTCATGTTCATGTTTGTCTGGGTGCCGGAACCGGTCTGCCAAACCGACAGCGGAAACTCCTGAGGGTGTAATCCGGCGATCACTTCATCGGCAGCGGTAATAATGGCCGTCGCCTTCTCGTGAGGAAGCAAGCCAAGATCGCGATTTGCCAATGCGCAAGCGCGTTTGACGGTCGCCAGTGCCTGTATGAATTCTGGTGGCATGCATTCACTGGAAATGGCGAAGTGCTGGAGCGAACGTTGTGTTTGTGCCCCCCAGAGCTTATTCGCCGGAACTTCAATCGTGCCAAAGGAATCTTGTTCCAGACGGTTTATGTTCATTGTCGAACCTTCATTGTGATATTGCAGGGTTATACGCGGCGCTACCCCCAAACGAAACGAATTGTTCCCCATTTCGTTAACATACGGCCGCACTATCCCCCGCGCAAGTGCTCCAGCGCTGGACGATGCAAGGTCCCGGCGGTACCGAGCCAACCGACGAGGGCGATACCGATGGCGCCGGCGAACAGGCCGAGCGGCAACAGGATGGCGTCCGGCTGGTAATCAAGATGAAAGACAAAACGCGCCAACGCCCAACTGATGGCGGTGCTACCGCAACCGGCAAGCAGGCCGGCGATGGCACCAAGCATGGCAAATTCAGTGAGCAGTGCCTCGCGTAACTGTCGGTGACGTGCTCCCAATGCACGCAGCAGCGCCAGTTCGTAGCGCCGTTCGTCGCTGCTGGCCTGCAACGCGGCATACAGCACCACCAACCCGGCCAGCAGGGCAAAGCCGAAGACAGCTTGTACGGCACGGGCGATCTGGTCGAGCATCGACTGCAACTGGCTCATCAATGCGGCAACATCAATGACCGTAAGATTCGGAAAGCTGCGCACCAGTTCGTTGATGAAGTCGGCGTGCTGTACGGGCAGATGGAAACTGGTGATGAAGCTGCCCGGAAAACGATCAAGGATGGTCGGCTGCGTGACGACGAAGAAATTGACGCGCAGCGAATCCCATTCAAGCTTACGCAGAGAGGTAATACGGCCGGTGAGTCGCTCGCCGGCGATCTCATAAACCAGCCGGTCGCCGAGGCCAAGATGCAGGGTTTCGGCGAGGCCCTGCTCAACGGAATATTCCGCTTCGGCGCTTGCCGATGGTGCATGACCAGCGCCATGCCAGCGTCCGGCGACGATTTCGTTGCCCGGCGGCAGCGTCGCTGTCCAGGACAGATTGAATTCACGATCGACCAGATGGCGGGCGTTTTCGTCGGGAAAACTCTCCGGTGTAACAGGCTGGTCATTGATGGCGACAAGCCGACCGCGGATCATCGGTTCCAGTTTCGGCGTCGGCAGACCCTTGCTGCGGAAGAATTCGCGCAACGGCTGCTGTTGTTCCGGCTGGATATTGATGATGAACTGATTCGGCGCATCCGCCGGCATTTTGCTGCGCCAGCTATCGACCAGCCCCTGGCGCCCCACGCTGAGCAGCAGCAGTGCCGTCAGACCGAGGCCAAGCGCGGCCGCCTGCAATATGCTGGCGGCGGTATGACGGCGTAAATTGGCCAGGCCGAGGCGCAGCCCGGAGCGTTGTGTCCGTCGATGCAATGCCGATGTTATCGAGAGGCGGCCGACGGCGAAGAGCAAGGCGCGCGCCAGCAGCGTATAGAGCCCGAGTGCGACGGCGAAGCCAGTGATGATCACAGCACCGAGCTGCACTTCTCCGGCAACCCACAACATCAGTCCGGCCAGCATCAGGCAGCCAAAGGCATAGGTGCCGAGTGACAGCGGTTCGCTGCTCGCCCATTCGCGGCGCAGCACCCGCAGTGTCGGTACGGCACGCAGGCGCAGTAGCGGCGGCAGGGCAAAGCCGGCGACCAGTGCCATGCCGACCAGCAGGCCGTGCGCCCAGGGCTGCCAGGAGGGGGAGGGTAGTGACTCGAAGAACAGGCCAGCGAGCATGCCCTGCAAACCCCATTGCGCAGCATAGCCAGCGATGCAGCCAGCCAGCGTCGCCAACAGGCCGAACAGCATGAATTCTCCGCCATGAATCAGTACGATCTGCGACTGACGCGCGCCGAGGCAGCGCATTACAGCACAGCCGTCGAGATGGCGGCGCATGTAGCGGTCGGCGGCGAAACCAACAGCGACGGCGGCCAGTACCACCGCGAGCAGCGCGGCAAGTCGCAGGAAACGCTGGGCGCGGTCGAGAATGGCGCGCACTTCGGGTCGTGCGTTGCGCATGTCTTCGAGGCGTTCGCCACGCTCCAGATGCGCCTGCACCCAGTGTGTGAAATCAGCGATCTGCTGTGGATCGCCGGCCAGATGCAGGCGGAAAGTGACGCGGCTGGCCGGCTGGATCAGACCGGTGGCGGCGAGATCGTCGATGTGCATCAACAGGTGCGGTGCCATGCCGAAGATACTCATGGCGCGATCCGGCTCCTGCGTCAGCACGGCAGCGAAGCGTAAATCGCGGGTGCCGATGCGGATCGCCGTACCCGGCTGAACATGCAGCGCGTCGGCCAGACGCTCGTCAAGCCAAACCGTGCCGCGCTCGGGAATCGCGCGGGTCTCGGCATCGGCGGTATTCGGCGCAGGCGCCTTGCGCAATGTCCCACGCAGTGGATAGCCGGCTGCGACAGCCTTGATTTCGGCGAGTTGGCTCGTCATTGCTTCTTGTGCACCGCTGCTGGCCATGCTCGGAAAACTGATGCTGTCCGTCATGCGCAGGCCACGCCGCACGGCTTCCTGACGCACGGCTTCGCGCAGCGGATGGTCGGACGTTAGCAGTAAATCACCGCCCAGCAACTGATGCGATTCCTGAATCAGCGCCTGACTGATCCGGTCGGTAAGAAAGCCGACGCTGGTCAGGCTCGCCACCGCCACCATCAGGGCCAGACCGAGCACAGTCAATTCGCCGGCACGCCAGTCGCGCCGCAGCATGCGCAGGATCAGACGCAGGGTGTTCAAAATGTCCGGATGCGTTCGATGGCCTGTTCGATGCGATCCAGAGCAATTACTTCGATGCCCTTGATCGCCTGCTTCGGCGCATTCGCTTTGGGAATCAACGCATGGGTAAAACCGAGTTTGGCGGCTTCCTTGAGGCGCTCCTGGCCGCGCGGCGCAGGACGAATTTCACCCGCCAGACCAACTTCACCAAACGCTATAAGTTTCGCCGGCAATGGCTTGTTTCTTAAAGAAGAAACAATTGCCAATAGCACTGCCAAATCGGCGGCCGGTTCGGCGATGCGGACGCCGCCGACGGCATTGACGAAGACATCCTGGTCGAAGCAGACGATCCCGGCATGGCGATGCAACACCGCCAGCAACATCGCCAGCCGGTTCTGTTCGAGGCCGACGGTAAGGCGGCGGGGACTCGGCGAATGCGTCGAATCGACCAGCGCCTGAATTTCCACGAGCAGCGGACGGGTACCTTCCTGCGTCACCATCACGCAACTACCCGACACTTCCTGGTCGTGCTGCGAGAGGAACAGCGCCGAAGGATTGGAGACGCCGCGCAGCCCCTTGTCAGTCATGGCGAACACGCCGAGTTCGTTGACTGCGCCGAAGCGGTTCTTGACGGCCCGCACCAGCCTGAATGACGAGTGCGTTTCACCCTCGAAATACAGCACGGTATCGACGATATGTTCAAGCACACGCGGTCCGGCCAACGCGCCTTCCTTGGTCACATGACCGACGAGGATGATGCAGGTGCCCGATTGCTTGGCGAAGCGCGTCAGCTGGGCGGCGCAGTCGCGCACCTGCGCTACCGAACCGGGTGCCGATTGCAGCGCGTCGGAATACAGCGTCTGGATCGAATCCATCACAGCAACCGCCGGCTTCATCACCGCCAGTGTGGCGAGAATTTTCTCCAGATTAATTTCAGCAAGCAGCGCCAGTCCTTCGGTCGGCAGTTGCAGGCGGCGTGCGCGTAATGCGACCTGTTCGCCAGATTCCTCGCCGGAGACATAAAGCACAGACTGGCTCGCCTCGGCAAGCCGGCACAGCGCCTGCAACAACAAGGTCGACTTGCCGATGCCCGGATCACCGCCGATCAACACCACACCTCCGGCCACCAGACCACCGCCGAGCACGCGGTCGAATTCCTCGATGCCGGTCGGTGTGCGTGGCTCTTCGCGCGGACGGATATCCGAGAGCAGTTGCAGCTTGCCGGAGCCGGCCAATCCGGCGAAGCGACTATTGCTTGTCACGGCGGAAGTTTCGGCGATGCTCTCGACCAGCGTGTTCCACACCCCGCAACCGGGGCATTGCCCCTGCCACTTCGGCGCGCTGGCACCGCATTCGGTACAACTGTAGATAGTTTTTGGCTTGGCCATGGAAGCTATTCTACTGTGCAACCAGCGTATCGATTCGCGAATCCCGCACTTCCAGGTGGCCTGCTAGACCAGCTTGCGCTGTGCGAGCTCGTCCTTGAGATAGGCGTAATAAATCGGCGCCAGGACCAGACCGCCGAGGCCGAACAGTGCTTCCATGACGAGCATCGCCAGCAGCAGCTCCCAGGAGCGCGCCTTGATGCTGTTGCCGACGATTCTGGCGTTGAGGAGGTATTCGAGCTTGTGCACCACGACCAGAAAAACCAGTGACAGCAATGCCAGTTCCAGCGAGTGCGAGAGGCAGACTACGAAGATCACCGAGTTTGATACCAGATTGCCGATGACGGGCAGCAGGCCTGTAAAAAAGGTCAGCACGACCATCGTTTTGGCCAGTGGCAGGTGAATACCGAACAGGCTCAGGCCGACCACCAGAAAGAGGCCGGTCAGGAGTGCATTGATCGCGGCAATTTGTACTTGCGCAAATACCACCCGGCGGAAGGCGCTGGCAAAGCGTCCGGCATGTGTAGCGAGTGCAGCCGCCAGCGGCGCCTGTATGTTTTCGGCATCGGTCTCGCGCAGTGCGAGCAGTGCGCCGACAACCATGCCAAGCAGCGCATGCGCAATGGCACGCAGAGTCGCCGTACCAATCTTTTGCAGTTCACCGGCATGTTCGCGCAGCCATGTTGCCGCGCTGCCTTGCAACGTACCGGTATCGCTCGGCAGATACTCGTTTGCCCAGGCCGGCAATGAGTCGCGTGAGGCATCGATGATCTCCGCCATCTTTTGCATCAGCGCCGGCAGGCTGCCAGCATCGCTGTGCAGGAAGGCAATGGTTGCAACGGCCAATGCTGCGATGGCGGCGACAATGGCAAAAGCGAGTACCGCAACCAAAGCGACACGCGCACCATGGCTCGACAGATGTGCTTCCAGTCGTGGTGCCAAACTGCGTACCAAAGCATAGATCAGCAGTCCCGCGAGCAGGGCAGGAACCAACTGCAGGAGAATTGCGGCCAGCGGCGCGACAAGCGCAATGACGAAAGCGATGTTTCTCACATGACGATCGCTGGCGGATTCCAAGGTTTGCATAAGATGGCGCTCTACGCTGATTTTCGGAGTGGGACCTGCTTTACAGGCAATCATGAAAAAGCGCATGATCGGCGCGATTTTACATGCCGAAGCAGCTCAAACATATGTCATTGCCGAACAAATAAACGCTGACAATAAATTCTAAACAGGCTGCACCAATGTCTGGCGATTGTTAATATGTGCGCCTTTCATCACAAACCGGCAAACAATGCATGGCGCTCAAGGCAACGATCTTCAAGACGGATCTGCAAATTTCCGATATGGACCGTCAGTATTACGCAGAACATGCACTGACTGTCGCCCGTCATCCATCGGAAACCGACGAGCGCATGCTGGTACGCACGCTCGCTTTTGCGCTGTATGCCCGCGAGGCACTGGCTTTCGGTAAGGGACTGAGCGCCGACGACGAGCCGGATTTATGGCAGAAGGACATGACCGGCGCCATCGAATTGTGGATCGATGTCGGCCTGCCTGACGAGAAGCGCATTCGCAAAGCCTGCGGTCGTGCGGCACAGGTGATCATCCTGACTTACGGTGGTCGTGTTGCTGATCTCTGGTGGGAGCAGAATGGCGGTGCTCTGAAACGTCTCGACAAGCTGACGATCATCAATCTGTCGGTCGCTGACAGTGCCGCGCTGGTCGGCCTGCTGCGGGACGGCCAGCGCAATCTGCAACTGCAATGCCTGATTCAGGATGGGCAGATCTGGCTGTCAAACGAAATTGAACGCATCGAGATTCAGCCGCAGCAGTTGAAGACCGCCTCTCAGGGTTAGAGTAGAGCGGTCTTCAAAAAAGAACGTCATTTCCCGCGAAAGCGGGAATCCATGCGTTGTGGCTACCGGTTAAAAATAAAAACCGGGATTCCTGCTTTCGCGGGAATCCCGGAAATATATAGCCCGTGAGAAAAATCAGCGATCGCCAAACGAATTGCGATTGCCGGTCCGCGCGCCGCCTTCCTTGCGCGTCACCGCGTGAGTACGGGGTGCACTCGGTTTACCAAAACGGCTCTCGGTACGCTGTCCTGCCGGTTTGGCAAAACGGTTTTCAGTGCGCTGCCCAGGTTTGCCGGCGCCCCAGCCACCCGTCTTGCGGGGTTTGCTGCTGGTGGCAGCGGTTTTCTTCGGCTCGTAACCAGCGATGATTTCCACCGGAATCTGCTGCTTGGTAAAGCGCTCGATGTTCCGCACATTGAAATTTTCGGCGTGATTTACCAGCGAGATAGCTTGCCCATTGCGCCCGGCGCGGCCGGTGCGGCCGATGCGGTGCACATAATCCTCGGGGGATTTTGGCAGATCGTAGTTGAACACATGGGAAATTGTTGGCACATCGATACCACGCGCGGCGACATCGGTAGCCACCAGCACACGCACCTGGCCGCTGCGCATCGCTGTCAGCGTGCGGTTGCGCGCGCCCTGCTGCATGTCTCCATGCAGAGCAGCGGCGGCGAAGCCGGCGATATTCAGCCGATCTGCAATAACATCAGCATCACGCTTGGTGGCGGTAAACACCACACACTGATCAATGCTGGCGTCGCGCAACAGGAAATCGAGCAGGCGGTTCTTGTGCGACAGGTCATCGACGAAATGCAGACGCTGCTGGATGTTCTCGTGCTTCGAGGTCGCACCAGCAATACTGATGACATGTGCGTCCTTAGTGATCCGCTTCGCCATCTGACCGACCTGACCCTCAAGCGTCGCAGAGAACAGCATGGTCTGGCGTGTTGCCGGTGTGGCGGCGATGATTTTCTCGATATCCTCGATGAAGCCCATGTCGAGCATACGATCGGCTTCGTCGAGTACCAGAATTTCAAGTTGCGAAAAATCGATCTTGCCCGATTCCATATGGTCGATCAGGCGGCCCGGTGTGGCAACGAGGATTTGCGGATTGCGCGACAGCAATTGCATCTGCTTCGGATAAGGCATGCCGCCGAGAATGGCGACTGATTTGATCTGACGGAGATTTGCAGCGTATTTTTCGGTTGCTGCGGTGACCTGCAGCGCCAGTTCGCGCGTTGGTGCCAGCACCAGCATCTTCGGCTGTGCCGGCTGGAAACGCGGACGATGACCATGTGTTTGCGCCGACTGGCGAAGCTGGTTCGGTGTTTTGCCAGCGGGTTGTGCGGGTTCAGCCGCAAAGCGATGGATCGCCGGCAGCATGAAAGCGGCGGTTTTGCCCGAACCGGTCTGTGAGGAGACCAACAGATCGCGGCCTTGCAGCGCAACGGGAATGGCCTGGAGTTGCACCGTGGTTGCCTGCGTGTAGCCAGCGTCTTCGAGCGCTTTGAGAATGGCCGGATTCAGGCCGATAGTTGCAAATGTCATTTTCTGTCTTTCGTCAATATAGCGGCGCGCGCACGACGGACGTGCGCGGATACCGTGCATCAAAATATGCAACGCCAACCAACGAAATTGCCAACAGAAAGTCTGCGAGAAGATTTCGGCACAAAAGCCTTTGCGCCGGGTCGGTGTCCAGGAACGACACCAGGGGGCGGGAGAGCTCAGGGTTGCGAAGCGCGAATGCGATCGCCTAGGCGAACGCACGGGCAGCATTCTATATTCAAAACGTTCATCGCAGCGAATTATTTTCAGGCAGCAACGTAGAATCGACGTCCGATTTCTGCCGCAGGGGCAGGGCGGGGCGGTGATTGTGGGACTTAATCAACGCTATGTTCGCCCTGTTCAAGCGTGAATGTCGCCCCGGCGTCACGACCCAGAGCCTCCACCAGATAGGGCATCACCTGCTGCAAGGTGTCGTGCAGCGTCCACGGCGGATTGATGAGGAACATGCCGCTACCGTGCATACCGAATCCATCACTGGCTGGTGTCGCAACGCTCAACGTGACATGCAGCCAGCGTTTGGCCGGCAGGGCTTTCAGCTTACCGACAAGTTGCAGAGGTTCTGGGCGTGATAGTTGCGGGTACCAGATGGCATACACGCCAGTAGCAAAGCGCTTCAGCGCGTCGTTCATTGCCTCGACAACCTGCCGATAATCCTGCTTGATTTCGTAGGAGGGGTCGATCAACACCAGTGCGCGGCGCGGCGATGGTGGCAGGAGGGCCTTGAGTCCGGCAAAGCCGTCACACGCCTGGATCGCGACACGGCGTCCGGCTTCGCGGAAGTTGTCCTGCAACAGGCGGCTATCGCTGCTGTGCATCTCGAACAGACGCAGACGATCCTGTTCGCGCATTGTCTGCCAGGCCAGCCACGGCGATCCCGGATAGGCGCGCAGTTGCTCATCCGGGTTTTGATTCGTTTTCGGATTGAGTGCCCGCACCAGATCAACGTATTCAGCCAGCGGAGCAGGCAAGTCTTTTCGTTGCCAAAGGCGGCCGATGCCATCGATATGCTCGGCGAGCTTCGTCGCGTGTCCGGCATCAAGCGCATACAGTCCGGCGCCGGCGTGCGTATCGATATACCAGAAGGGCGCCGCCTTCTGGCACAAATAGCCGGTTAATTGAACGAGCAGAAAATGCTTGAGCACATCGGCATGATTGCCGGCATGGAAGGCGTGGCGGTAGCTCAACATGGAGATTTTCCCAGCGGATTATTTTTGTTTTTTACTTCAATCGCTCCTGCTTTTGTCATTTTATCCCCGCAATTCGGCACCATTCGACACAGAGCGGCCAAATATAACCTGATATATTTGACCAATCGACCAATCGTTCAATACGCACAATATACAAGGAGTTCCCCGATGTCCCCGGCACGGAAAGGCAAAGAAGTTCACAAAGATGGATTGTCCACCCTGGCCATCCATGGCCACAGCTTCAAGGACGCGCATGGCAGCCCATCTGTGCCGATCTACAACACCACGACCTTCGCTTTCAAGTCGACGGCCGACCTGCTCGATGTGGTGGAGGGTAAAAAGCCGGGCAGTCTCTACACGCGTTACGGTCTGAATCCAGGCATTTTCGCACTGGAGGAAATTCTCGCCGGCCTGGAGGGTGCCGAGGTCGCCTGGGCCTTCTGTTCGGGCATGGCTGCAGAAACCGCGCTCTTTCTTACGCATGGGCGTGAGGGCATCATCTGCATTGGTGATGCTTACGGCGGCACACTGGAATTACTGGCAAACCAGCTTCCACTTCTCGGGATCAAGACGCACTTTATCCTTGGCAACGAACTCGGTCGTCTTGATGCGCTGCTGGCCAGTGGCGCAAAACTCGTCTTCTTCGAGACGCCGACCAATCCGACTCTGGAACTATTCGATATCCGGGCAATCAGCAATCTGGCGCATGCACACGGCGCAAGCGTGGCAGTCGACAACACCTTTGCCTCGCCTGTTAATCAACGTCCCCTTGAACTCGGTGCCGATTTTGTAGTGCATAGCGCCACGAAATACCTTGGCGGCCACAGCGATCTCACCGCCGGTGCGCTCATGGGTGCAAGGGAATTACTAAAGCCTGTCTGGGACTGGCGCAAGAATCTCGGTTCGACGATTTCGCCAGAAACGGCCGCGCTCCTTTCGCGCAGCTTGCGCACCCTGGTGGTTCGAGTCAAACAGCAAAATGCCGCTGCACAAGAAATTGCAGAGGCGATGGCACGTCACCCCAGGGTTCTCCGTGTGTATTACCCGGGGCTGCCAGATTTTCCCGGCCATTCGCTGGCCAAAACGCAGATGCACGGCTTTGGCGGCATGCTCACCATCGAAATTGCTGGTAACGGCAAAGAGGCTACCCAGGTTGCCGATCGGCTCAAACTCTTTGCGCTGGCACCCAGCCTGGGGGGTGTGGAAAGTCTGGTGACGCAACCGTGCACGACCACGCACCACGGATTGACGGCAGAGGAGCGTGCGCACCGTGGCATTTCCGACGCGATGTTGCGGTTGTCCATCGGCCTGGAGGATCCTCGCGATCTGATTGCCGATCTAGAGCAGGCACTGCAAATAACGACCAAATATAATCATTTATAAACAATGCATAATAAGGCATTGTTAATGTCAATTCAACGCAAGAGAAGGCGTGTTTTGCCTGGTTTGTAGCTTGGGTGTTCAGGCGTTTGACTTCGTATAATGTATGTTATGTCAACCAATGGTAATGTAAAAAAGTCTTTTGATTAGTCCGGATTCCCGGTTATTTCACAACACCCGGCTTTGTCCGGGGTTTTTCTTTCAAAGAAGCCTCCTTGCGCTTCATACAATATTTTGTATAATTCCTTCTATGAAGGATCTCATCTTTCGCGGTAGCTCTCTTGACGATCTGCGCAACTACCCGGCGCCAGTCGTGCGGGAAGCGGGTTACCAGTTGGACAAGGTTCAGAACGGTATCGAGCCCACGGATTGGAAGCCGATGCCGTCTATCGGGGCCGGCGTGAAAGAGATTCGAATAGCGGACGAAGCCG
>Ga0073899_10001809_pt1 | contig 19409 bp, 21 predicted proteins | sample KloWWTmetaKNB5Ph_FD_88975 | JGI IMG/M metagenome (GOLD analysis project Ga0073899, IMG submission 88975) | Active sludge microbial communities from Klosterneuburg, Austria, studying microevolution and ecology of nitrifiers - Klosterneuburg... | ecosystem: Engineered > WWTP > Aerobic digester >... | reverse complement strand
CGACACCGTCGGTCACCACCTCGGTGCGGAAGCGGCTCGTGCGCAGCAGCGTGCGCGCCGGCAGGCCGATGAAGGAATAGCGGCCGAAGCGCTCGCCGCCGACGACGGATTCGAGCAGGAAACTGTTGCGCCCGTCGCCGCCGGCGCGCGCCAGCTTGAGGTACAGCGACAGCGGCGTCTCCAGGTCGGCGAAGGCCTCGGCGACGAGCGGGATGCGGTTGTGGCCGGCCGCAGCCAGCGTCTGGAATTCGGCTTCGGTGATCACGTGGGGGCCCTCCTGGCCCGGGTGCCGGCCGTCGCGGCGGCCCTGCACGAATCTCTGGGGAGGGACGACAACCGGTGCACGCTGCCCGTGCGGCGGTTGACGCAAGCGAGCCGACCGCGGTGCGGTGCGGCTAGGCGCGTGCCGGTCGACGCCAGGACCAGGCTCCCCGGTCGCTCGACCCGCGCAAGTGCTTGCGTGACGTGAACATGCGGCGCAGTTTAGCGCAGCATCGGCGCGCGGCGCTTCACGCGAGCGCCAGCTCGTCGAGCCGGTCGACCCAGCGGTCGGCGTCGACTTCGCGCACCGGCTCGCCGTGGTTGTAGCCGTAGGTCACCAGCACGACGGGCGTGCCGGCAGCGCGCGCCGCCTGCGCATCATTGCGCGAGTCGCCGATCATCAGCGTGCGCGCCGGCGCGCTGCCGAGTGCCTCGCAGGTGCGCAGCAGCGGCAGCGGGTCGGGCTTCTTGCGCTCGAACGCGTCGCCGCCGCGCACCACGCTGAAGAACCCGGCCAACCCCTTGTCGCGCAACAGCGGCTCGGCGAAGGCGGTCGGCTTGTTGGTGAGGCAGGCGAGCCTGAGCCCGCTCGCCTGCAGCGCGGCCAGGCCTTCGCGCACCCCAGCATAGACCGCCGAGTGGCAGCCGTTGATCTCGAGATAGTGGTGCTGGTAGCGCTGCCACGCGCGGTCGTAGAGCGCCGGATCGCCGCCCACCGCTTCGAGCGTGCGGCGGATCAGGTGCTCCGAGCCGCGGCCGACGGTGCGCGCGACGAAGGCAGCGTCGACCGGCGGCAGGCCCAGTTCATCGAGCATGCGACCGAGCGCGACGACGAAGTCGCCGACGGTGTCGACCATCGTGCCGTCGAGGTCGACGATCGCGGCGTCGAAATCGGCGCGCCTCACGGGTACGAAACCGGGCGGCCGGGCAGGTCGGGCAGCGGGATGAACTCGGTCTCGCCGGGCACGGCAGCAAAGCGCCCCGCCTGCCAGTCGGCCTTGGCCTGCTCGATGCGCTCGGCCGAACTGGCGACGAAGTTCCACGCCAAGTGACGCGGCCCGTCCATCGGCTCGCCGCCGAGCAGCACGCAGCGCGTCGGTCCGCTCGCCGCGCCGCGCAGCGTGACGGTTGCGCCGGGCTTGAGCACGAGCAGCCGCCCGCCTTCGTGCACCCCGTCGGCGCCGAGGTCGAGCCGGCCGTCGACGACGTACAGGGCCTGCTCGGCGTGCAGCGCCGGAATGTCGACACGTGCGCCGGGTTGCAGCACCAGGTCGACGAAGACGAGCGGCGAGCGCGTCGCCACCGGCGAGCGCCGGCCGAACGATTCGCCGGCGACGATGCGCGCGCGCACGCCGTCGCCGTCGAGCTCCGGCAGCGTATCGGCCGGGTGATGCACGAACGACGGCTCGCATTCCTCGTCGCGCCGCGGCAGCGCGACCCAGAGCTGCAGCCCTTCGAGCGTCGAGGCCGCGGCGCGCACTTCGGGCGCGGTCCGCTCCGAATGCACGATGCCGCGGCCCGCTGTCATCCAGTTCACCGCGCCGGGGCGGATCGGCTGCACGACGCCCAGGCTGTCGCGGTGCAGGATCTCGCCGTCGTAGAGATAGGTCAGCGTCGCGAGGCCGATGTGCGGATGCGGCCGCACGTCGAGGCCGTGGCCGGCTGCAAAGCGCGCCGGGCCCATCTGGTCGAGAAAGACGAAGGGGCCGACCATGCGTCGCTCGACCGTCGGCAGCGCGCGCCGCACCTCGAAGCCGTCGCCGAGGTCGCGCGTGCGCGGCACGACGACGACATCGATCGACGCGCCCGCGCTCATGACCGCCCCTCGTCCGACGAGTACGTCGGCCGATCCCCCGGGGGGATCGCGGGCCGGCTTGGGGCGGCCCAGCGCTCGGCCCGCGGCGCGCGGGTTGACACAGGGCGTCTCATGCCGTCGCCTGCCGGCATGCGGCGCGCATCGCGTCGATCACGGCGCGGTAATCCGGCTGGCCGAACACGGCGCTGCCGGCGACGAAGGTGTCGGCGCCCGCCGCCGCGACGCGCCCGACGTTGTCGACCTTGATGCCGCCGTCGACCTCGAGCCGGATGTCGCGGCCGCTGGCGTCGATGAGCGCGCGCACGCGCTCGATCTTCCTGAGCACGCCGGGGATGAAGCTCTGGCCGCCGAAGCCGGGGTTCACGCTCATCAGCAGCACCAGGTCGAGCTGGTCGATCGTCCACTCCAGCACGTCGAGCGGCGCCGCCGGGTTGAACACCAGCCCCGCCTTGCAGCCCGCCTGACGGATCAGCCCCAGCGTGCGGTCGACGTGCGTCGTCGCGTCGGGGTGGAAGCTGATCACGTCGGCGCCCGCCTTCGCGAAGGCCTGCGCCAGCGCGTCGACCGGCTCGACCATCAGGTGCACATCGATCGGCACCTTCGATCCATCGGCCTTCACCGCATGCTTGCGCAGCGCCTCGCACACCATCGGACCGAAGGTCAGGTTCGGCACGTAATGGTTGTCCATCACGTCGAAGTGGATCCAGTCGGCGCCGGCGTCGATCACGGCGCGCACTTCGTCGCCCAGGCGCGCGAAGTCGGCCGACAGCAGGCTCGGGGCGATCAGCGTGGGGCGGGCCATGTCGGTCTCGGCGGCGGAGGAAGCCTGGATTCTAGAGACAGCGTCACCACGCAGACGCGTGCACGGCGAATCGCCACGCTGCCTAGAATGCCCCATGCCCAAGCCCGAGTTCAGCTGCAGCGTCGCGACCCGCTTCCTGCCCGAGCAGTCGTCGCCCGAGCAGGGCCAGTACGCTTTCGCCTACACCGTGACGGTCCGCAACACGGGCGACATCGCGGCGCAGCTCGTCGCGCGCCACTGGCTGATCACGGCCGGCGGCCACACCGAGGAGGTGCGCGGCCTGGCCGTCGTCGGCCAGCAGCCGCTGCTGCAACCCGGCGAGCAGTTCGAATACACGAGCTGGACACGCATCGGCGCGCCGCGCGGCAGCATGCGCGGCACCTACTTCTGCATGACGGAAGAGGCGCACTGGTTCGAGGCGCCGATCGCGCCGTTCGAGCTGACGATGGGCCATTCGCTGCACTGATGTCCCGACCGCGCAAGCCGGGCCGCTGGGATCTTTCGGCGCTGCTCAACGCGGCCGCCGCCTGCGCCACGCCGCCCGAGCGCAACGTCTGGCTGGTGCGCGCCGTCGAGTGGCTGCGCCAGCCTCGCGGCGATGCCGGCGCGTCGCCGGCCGTGCGGCTCGGCCACCTGCTCGACGTGCTCGAGCGCCACCCGCAGCACCGCGCCGACGTGAGCGCACTGCTGCGATCGGTGCTGCGCGACGCCGACGCGACGACGCTGCTCGCCGACCACGGTTTCGCGCCGCGCGCAGCCTTCGGCAGCGAACTCGTCGAGCGGCTGCGCAACGCCGTGCTGCCCGCGACGCCGCAGACCGCCGACCTGGGCGAGCTGTTCCGCCTCGTCTTCACCGAGGACGGCGACGCCGGCTGGCTCGAGGCGATCGACGACGACGCGACGCTCCAACGCCTGACCGCACTGTTCAGCGGCGACGATCCCGCGGAGGCCGACTGGAGCGAGCTGCTGCTCGACGCGATCACCGTGCTCGTCGGCCAGATCCTCGCCGCCGCCTATGCCGTCGAGGTGCGCCAGCGCATGGATGCGGCGGCACTCGCCGAGCGGCCGTTCCAGCAGCTCGCGCGCGCCGCCGACCGCGTGCGCGACGGGGTGGACGAGGCGCGCGACGGCGACGCAAAGGCCCTGCTGCAGTCGGTGGCTTACCTGCGCGCGCTGCTCGACGCCTGCCGCGCCGCGGCGCGCAGCACGCGCGCGCACCTCGAGGAGTACGGCGTCTCGATCGAGGTCGTGTTCCAGGTCCGGCAACTGTGCGCGCGCACCGAGCGCATCGACGCGCTGCTGCAGTGCCTGGTCGCGCCGCAGCCGGCGCGCGAGTTCGTCGCGCTGGCGGCGGCGCTGGTGCGCGCCGGCCACGACCGGCGCAGCGTGCGCGCGCTGTTCGCGCACCACTACTCGCTGCTCGCGCGCAAGGTCACCGAGCGCAGCGCCGAGACGGGCGAGCACTACATCGCGCGCGACCGCGCCGAATACTGGGCGATGCTGCGGCGCGCGCTCGGCGGCGGCGCCGTCGTCGCGGCGACGGTGTTCGTCAAGTTCATGCTCGCGGCGATCGGCTTCGCGGCGTTCTGGGCCGGCCTGTGGGCCGGCATCAACTATGCGGCGAGCTTCGTCGCGATCCACCTTGCGCACTGGACGCTCGCGACCAAGCAGCCGGCGATGACGGCGCCGGCGCTCGCCGCGCGGCTGGCCGACGTGACGCACGACGAGAGCGTCGAGCGCTTCGTCGACGAAGTCGCGCACCTGATCCGCACCCAGGTCGCCGGCATCTTCGGCAACGTCGCGGCCGTCGCGCCGCTCGCGCTCGGCGTGCAGCTGGCTTGGAACGCCGCGTTCGGCGCGCCGCTGGTCGGCGAGCCCGCTGCGCAATACGTCCTGCATTCGCTGACGCTGCTCGGCCCGACCGCGCTCTACGCCGCGTTGACCGGCGTGCTGCTGTTCGTGTCGAGCCTGATCGGCGGCTGGTTCGAGAACTGGTTCGTCTGGCACCGGCTCGACAGCGCGATCGAATGGAACCCGCGCATCGTCGCGCGCCTGGGCGCCGATCGCGCGCGGCGCTGGGCGCGCTGGTGGCGCGACCACGTCTCGGGGCTCGCCGGCAACGTGTCGCTCGGCCTGATGCTGGGGGTGGCGCCCGTCGTCGCCGATTTCTTCGGCCTGCCGCTCGACGTGCGCCACGTGACGCTGGCGGCCGGGCAGCTCGCCGCGGCGGCCGGCGCGCTGGGGCCGGGCGTCGTGCACGACGCCGCGTTCTGGTGGTGCGTCGCGTCGCTGCCGGTGATCGGCGCGCTGAACCTCGGTGTGAGCTTTCTGCTCGCGTTCCGGCTCGCGCTGCGCTCGCGCGGGCTGCTCGGCAAGGACCGCAGCCGTGTCCACGCTGCGATCCGCCGCCGCATGCTGCGCGCGCCGGGCAGCTTCCTGTGGCCGCCGGCGCGCGAGGCGCGTGCCGCCGTCGCGCCGTGATCAGCGCGGAGCCGCGTCGTCGTCGCTCGCGTCGTCCGCGTCGCGCGGCTCGCCGTGGCGCCGCCCCGAGAACATCGTCCACCAGACGATGAAGACGAGCAGCGCGAGCGCAGCCATCGCTTCCAGCACAATCACCCACATGGTTCGAACTCCGGCAACGTCGCGGCGCGCAGCGATCGCCGCGGCGATTCTAGGAGTCGCGGCCTGCTCGACGCCGCTGTACGACGCGGCGCCGCCGCCGCGCCCCGCGCCCACACCCGCCCCCGCACCAGCCACCGCCGCGGTCACGACGGGCGCCTCTGCGCCGGCCGCAGCCGCTGCGGCCTCGCCGCTCGTGCGAACGACGCCGCGCGCGCGCTGGATCGGCGCAGCATGGGGCGACCTGCCCGGCTGGACGCTGGACACGACGATCCACGCGTGGCCCGCGCTCTTGCGCAGCTGCGACAAGCCCGCACCCGACTGGCTCGCGGCCTGCGCGTCGGCGCGGGCGCTGCGCGACCCCGACGAGGCGCGCGTGCGGCAGTGGCTGCAGGCCAACCTGCAGCCGTTTCGCGTCGAATCGCACGACGGCCAGGCCGAGGGCCTGATCACCGGCTACTTCGAGCCGCTGATCGAGGCGACGCGCGTGCCGCGGCCGGGCTTCCAGATCCCGCTGCACGGCCCGCCCGCCGACCTCGCGACGAAAAAGCCCTGGTACACGCGGGCCCAGATCGACACGTTGCCCGCAGCGCGCGCAGCGCTGCGCGGCCGCGAGATCGCCTGGGTCGGCGACCCGCTCGACGCGCTGGTGCTGCAGGTGCAGGGCTCGGGGCGGCTCGTGATGAACGAAGCCGACGGCCGGCGCCGCCTGCTGCGCGCCGCCTACGCCGGCCACAACGACCATCCGTACAACTCGGTCGGCCGCTGGCTGGTCGCGCGCGGCGCATTTCCGCTCGACCAGGCGTCGTGGCCGATGATCAAGGCCTGGGCGCGCGCCAACCCGCAGCGCGTGCCCGAGATGCTCGCCGTCAACCCGCGCTACGTCTTCTTCCGCGAGGAGCCGCTGCCCGACCCCGCGGTCGGCCCGAACGGCGCCCAGGGCGTGCCGCTGACGCCCGGCCGCAGCATCGCCGTCGACCGCGACGCCGTGCCCTACGGCACGCCGGTGTGGATCGACACCACCGAGCCGACGCTGCCGCCCGCGCCGCCCAACGGAGCGCCGCGCCCGTTGCAGCGCCTCGTCGTCGCGCAGGACACCGGCAGCGCGATCACCGGCGCGGTGCGCGCCGACTACTTCTGGGGCTGGGGCGACGGCGCCGAGGACCACGCCGGGCGCATGAAGCAGCCGCTGCGCATGTGGGTGCTGGTGCCGCGCTGAATTGAACCACCCCCTACGCGCTTCGCGCGCCCCCTCGAGGGGGCACCGCTGGCGGACCGGCAAGGCCGGATCCGCGGCGGGCGCTCGATCGGCCTGGTTCAGGCGTCGAGGGTTCTGCTTCGGTACCGTGGAAAGCTGCAAGCGGGGTGTCGACGTTCACGCGCTCCAGTCCGCCACCGCCAGCATCCACACCGTCCACGCCAGCGGCAGCGCGAGCAGCGCGAACGCCGCGCCGAGCGAGCCGAAGGCGCTGCCCACGGCGCCGAACAGCGGCGGACCGACGACGACGCCGAGGTAGGTGAAGAACAGGCTGCCGGCGGTCGCCGTCGCGGCGTCGGCGTGCGGCACGCTGCGCGCCACCGTCGCGAGGTACACGCCGTTCCAGCCGATCGCCGTCGCGCCGTAGGCCGCGAGCAGGACGACGACGAGCGGCTGCGCCGTCGTTTCGCCGACCGCGAACATCGCGACGCCGAACGCCGCCATCGCACAGGCCAGCGCCAGCAGCGTCAACCGCGCACCGCCGCGCCAGCGGTCGGCGACGATGCCCCAGCCGATGCGCCCCGCGACGCCGGCGGCCTGCGCCACCGACAGCGCCGCGCCGGCGGCAACCAGGCTCCAGCGCAGCTCGCCCGTCAGCCAGCTCACCAGGTACGACGTGAGGCAGACCTGCACCGTCGAGTAGACGAGGGTGCACAGCGCAAGCCGGCGCAGCAGCGCATTTCCGAGCACGTAGGCCAGCGGCCGGCCGATCACCTGCGCCGGCGAGGGCATCCGGCTCGCGGCAGCGCGGCCGGCATCGAGCGCGGCGCGCAGCGGTTCGGCCAGCACGACGCCGACGACGCACAGCACCGCGATCTGCGCCAGCGACCAGGCGACACCGGCGGCGTCGAGCACCACCGGCACCATCAGGCCGGCGATCGCGCCGCCCAGCGGCACGCCGGTCTGCTTGACGGAGAAGACGAGCGCGTAGCGCTCCGGGGGCGTGGTGCGCGCCAGCATCTGCGAGCTGGCCGGCGTGATCGGCCCGTAGCCGATGCCCAGCAGCAGCGCGCCGGCGAGCGCCGCGCCGAGCTGCGGCACGCTGACGAGGCCGAGCCCCGCCGCGCAGGCGACGAGCGCGGCCTGGCTGGTGCGGATCGGGCCCCAACGCTGCACCAGTGCCGCGCCCCACTGGCTCGACAGCATCGCGCCGAAGTAGACGATGGCGATGTAGATGCCGACCGCCACCGCGCCGAGACCGAGCGTCGGCAGCATGCGCGGCGCGGCGACGGTGGGCGCGAGGATCGCCGCCGAGACGGCGGCCTGCACCAGCAGCGTGACGGGCAGCGTCGCGCGGCGCGCAAACGGCGACGTCGCTGTCGACGCGGTTTCCGGAGGCGGAGCGGGCATGGGCGCAGCGATCATCGCACTGCGCCCCCATGGCAGCGGCGCCGGCCGCAGCCGCACCGCAGCGCACCGCGCGGCCGGCTATCCCCGGGCCGCGGCGCGCGCCGGGGCGGGCGTCACAGCGGCGGCGGCAGCAGCCTGAGGCCGGCCCAGGCGGTGACGATGACGGCGTTGACCGGCACGCTCAGCGCGCCGGGCAGATAGAGCAGGCTCGACGCCAGCGTCGCGCCGAGCACGCCTTCGACGAAGGCGCCGGCACCGTAGAGCAGCATGCCGAGCACGAGCCAGCGCCGCATGTAGGTCGGCAGCCACTGCGCCTGCCGCTGGTTGTGGCGCCACGCGAGCGCACGCTCGAAGCGGCTGCCTCGGTTGACGTCGCGGAACAGCCAGCCGAAGAACAGGTAGCGGTACAGCAGGACTCGCAGCCTCATGGCGCCGATCTTGGCCCCAGCACGATATCCGCGCGGCGCTCAGGGCCGGCCGCCGGGCGCGACGGCGGCCGGGCCGGGTTCGCGGCTCACCCGGCGCCGGCCGGCGCCGCCATGCGCGCCAGGGCGTTGCCAGCCAGCGCCACGGCGCGCAGGTCGCCTGCCAGCGCCACGGCGCGCAGGCGCTCGCCCAGGTAGTCGGCCAGCCGCGCCTGCTGGCTGATGCCGGCGTTGAAGCGGATGTGCGGATCGCCCGCTGCGGCCTGCGCGTCGGCGCGGAAGGTGGCGCCGCGCGCCAGCACGATGCCGTTGCGGTAGGCGTCCTTCACCAGTCCTTCGATGTCGGTGCCGTCGGGCACGCGGCCCCACAGGAACAGGCCGTCGTCGGCGACGTGGTCGAACACGATGCCGGCCTGCCGCAGGTTGCGCGCGGCGGCCAGCCGCGCCGCCGCCAGCCGGGCCTGCACGCGCTCGGCGTGCTTGCGCAGGCGGCCGCTGGCCAGCACTTCGAGCAGCACCCACTCGGCGACCGGCGATGTCGCCAGCACGGCATAGATCTTCTCGCGCAGCAGCGGCTTGAGCAGCTGCGGATCGGCGGCGAGGTAGCCCAGCCGCAGCCCGGGGCTCAGCAGCTTGCAGAAGCTCGAATAGTGGATCACGCGTTCCAGCGCCGCCAGCTGCGCGAGGCGCGTCGGCTGGCCGGCGACGAACGGGCCGTGCACGTCGTCCTCGGCGATCAGCACGCCGTGGCGTTCGGCGATGCGCAGCACGCGGTGCAGGTTGGCCGCGCTGCTGCCCCAGCCGGTCGGGTTGTGGACGACGGGCTGCAGGAAGGCGACGCGCGGCCGGTGTTCGGCGCACGCAGCTTCCAGCTGATCGAGGTCGACGCCGTCGGGTCGCCGGTCGACGGCGATCACGCGCACGCCGGCCTGGCGCAGCCGGCCGAACAGCAGGAAGTAGCCGGGATCCTCGACGACGACGGCGTCGCCCGGTTGCAGGAAGGCGCGGCAGATCAGGTCGATCGCCTGCGTGCCGCCCGCCACCGTGAGCACGCGGCTCGCGTCGACGGCGATACCCTGCGCGCGCATCTGCATCGCGAGCCGCTCGCGCAGCGCGGGCAGGCCCTGCGGCGGGCAGCGCGCCGCCAGGCCGCCGGGCGCCTTGGCCAGCGCGCGCTGCACCAGCGACAACGGCACCGCGTCCTCGATCCAGGCCAGCGGCAGCGCGCCGCTGCTGGCCTGCAGCAGCCCGGGCCGCTGCTCGTAGCTCTGCTGCGCCAACCACAGCGGATCCTGCTCCTCGCCGGCTTCGAGCGGGCTGTCGTCGACGACGCCGCCGCCGGCGCTCGCCTCGCTGACGTAGTAGCCGGCCTTGCCGCGCGCGTGCACGCGGCCGTCGGCGACCAGCCGGTCGTAGGCCACGATGACGGTGTTCGGGCTGACCTCGAGCTGCGCCGCGAGGCGTCGGATCGACGGAAGCCGCGCGCCCGCGACGAGCTGGCCACGCTCGATCAGCTCGCGCAGCCCGGCCTCGGCCTGCGCGGCCAGCGGCAACGGCGACGCACGGTCGAGCGAGAACATGGCGCCGATTGTGCCGCCGCTGCCGATCACCACCCGCCCCGATCGCCCGGTGGCCAGCCGCCGCGGTCGAGCGCGCGCTGGCGGCGCTCGAGGTCGTGGGCGTCGTGCGCGTCGGCGAGCCAGCGCTCTTCGCTCGTCAGGCCGCCGCGCGACCAAGCCGCGCGCCAGCGCGTCCACCGGGCGCGCCAGCGGCTGCGCACCGTCGGCTGCAGTTGCATCGGGAGCTGCAGGGTCGTGGGCGTGTCCATGGCGGCCACTGTGCGGGCGCGCTGCGCCGCGGCCAAGGCACAGGCGCCGGGGCGCGGCACCGTGCTGTGTCAACCGGCATGCAGGTACAGCCGGGCCGCCGGCAGACCGCGGCGCGGCCCGGCTACGCCTTCTTCTGGATGCTGATCGAGCCGTCGGATTCGAGGTACGCCGAGCCCAGCTCGGCGAGCGTGCAGTCGGCTTCGCGCAGCGACTGCTCGACGTCGCCGTGGCTCAGATGCTCGCGGCGCAGCACCGCATCGAAGAACTGGCCGTCGCGTCCGATCAGCACCGGCGTGCCGTCGACCCAGTGCTCGGCGCGCCGGCTGTGCGCGACGCTCCACGCGACGGCGCGGTTCAGCGCGATCAGCATCGCCGCGACGATCAGCCCGCCGGTGATCGACTCGTCGCCGCCGCGCAGCGAGTCGCTGACCGCCTCGCTCAGCAGCATCACGACCAGCAGGTCGAACGGCGTGAACTGGCCGACGGTGCGCTTGCCCGACAGCCTCACCATCACCAGCAGCGCGGCGTAGACGACGGTGCCGCGCAGCAGCAGCTCCCACCAGTCGACGTCGAGGTTCCACATCGGCCGTCAGCCCGACTTGTGCTTGCCGCGCCGCGACTCGAGCACCTTCGACGGCGGGCGCGCCAGGTCGAGCGGCACGCCGGGCGGCGCCGCGCCGTGCGCGCCCTCGCGCTCGGCGAGCCACGAACTCGAATCTGCCGTGTCGCTGCCCTGGCCGGGCGCGTCCTGCGCGGTGCGGCCGACAACGTGCCGGCTCGCGGTTTCACCGGGGCGCGATGCCTTCGTCGTTGCGGGGCGCGGACGCGGCGGGCGGTTCGTCATGTGGGGCCTCCGCCCCGCAATCAGCAATCGGAGTGCCGGCCCGCGATACGGCCGGCCCGCGCGGCTCGTCAGCGACCGGGCTGCGGCGCCGCGAGCGCGGCGCGCAGCGCCTGCACCTGCGGCCGCAGCCGCGGGCCGACGGCCGCCTCGATCGAGTCCTGGGAGCCGCCGACCTCCACGCCCGCGGCAAGCAGCCGCTCGCGCAGCGCCGGCTCCGGCACGCCGGCGACCTGCGCGACGACGGGCAGCGGCGCGCGCGCCAGCGCGTGCACCACGGCGGCGAACGGCGGCTCGGCGTCGCCGCGGCCCAGCGGCGCGAAGCTCAAGCCGAGCAGCAGCGCGAAGGCGCCGACGATCGCACGTCCTCGGGTCCCGGCGAGGTGCCTGCGCAGCGCGCCGAAGTTGGCCGCGACGTGCCCGGCGGCGGCCGCCAGCAGCAGCCAGCTCAGCCACTCGTGCGCCAGCTTGTTGAGCCCGCTGTCGAGGTGGAAGAACATCAGCACGCCGGTGACCGCCAGCATCACGAACGCACCCGTCGTCAACGGCGTGAACCAGTCGCGCGACACCTTCATTTTCAATACTCCCTCGTTGACTGTTGACCCTCGACGGGCGCCGAGCATGCCTGCTGCTTGTTGCTGCTTTGTGCAGGCTGCGCGAACGCACGGCAAAGCCCGCGGCGGCGGCCACGTATAGTGGCCCGAACGAAGTGGAATACCCCCCGATGACCGACCTGCCCCGACCCGCCCACCTGGCGCCCGCGCCGATGATCGACAGCGACCACCCCGCCGTGGTCGCCTTCGCGCGCGGCGCCTGCCGCGGCGCCGACGAGCGCGAGCGCGCCGTCGCGCTCTACTACGCGGTGCGCGACGGTTTCCGCTACGACCCCTATCGCATCGACCTCACGCTCGCCGGCACGCGCGCGAGCCGCGTCATCGACGTGGGCTACGGCTGGTGCGTCACCAAGGCCGCTCTGCTGGCCGCCGCGGCGCGCGCCTCGGGCATCGCGGCGCGCGTCGGCTTCGCCGATGTGCGCAACCACCTGTCGACCAAACGCATGCACGAGCTGATGCAGACCGACCTCTACATGTGGCACGGCTACACCGAGCTGTGGATCGACGGCGCCTGGGTCAAGGCGACGCCGGCGTTCAACGTCGAGCTGTGCGAGCGCTTCGGCGTGCTGCCGCTGGAATGGGATGGCCGCGCCGACTCGCTCTACCACCCCTACGACCGCGAGGGCCGCCGCCACATGGAGTATGTGGCGCAGCGCGGCAGCTTCGACGACGTGCCGATCGATCGCATCGCGTCCGACTTTGCGGTCGCCTACCCGCGCTGGCCCGAGAAGGCAGTGGGCGACGCCCGCTTCGAGCGCGACGCCGAGCGCGAGGCGAAGGCGTAGCCGCAGGGGTCAGCCGAGTTCGAGCAGCACCGGCTGGTGATCCGACGCGTCGCTCGCCGCGTCGACGCGCGCGTCGCGCACACGGCGGGCGAGGTCTTCCGTGACGAGGATGAAGTCGAAGGTGAACGGCTCGCCGGGCCACTGCGCCTTGTCGTAGCGGCCGACGGTGGCCTCGTGCGGCCGGTCCGGGTGCGCGATGGCCCAGGCGTCGCGATACGCCGGCGTCGCCGCATCGATCGGCTCGAGCAGGCGCGCCAGCGCCGGATCGCCCGGCCGGCAGTTGAAGTCGCCCGCCAGCACGGCGGGTGCGACGCGTGGCACCGGTTCGAACGCGCCTTCGGCCGCGCTGCCCGGGCGCTGCGTGCGCGCATGCGCCGCCGCTTCGCGCTGCAGCTCGCGCAGCCGCTCGACCTGCGCGGCGCGCTGCGGCGCCGAGTAGTACTCGAGGTGCGTCGTCGTCACGCGCAGCAGGCCGAGCGGCGTGTCGAGCGTGGCCTCGACGGCCACGCGCTGCATGCTGCGCACGCCATCCTCGGCCGGCCAGGGCAGCAAGTGGCGCAGCGCCTGGCGCACCGGCCAGCGCGACAGCAGCAGGTTGCCGAAGCGCTTGCGCGGCGCGCCGTCGCGCGGCCGCGTGTCGGTCGCGATGCCGGCCACCGGCTCGAAGCGGGGCAGCAGCGCGGCGAGCTCTGCGAACTGGTCGCTGCCATCGCAGCCGGGCAGGCGGTCGTGGCCGTCCGACACCTCCTGCAGGCAGATCACGTCGGCGTCGCCGCCGGCAACGCGGCGCAGCTCGCGCGCGATGCGCGCGAGATCGACGCGGCCGTCGGCGCCGCGGCCCCACTGGATGTTCCAGGTCACGAGCAGCATGCGCCCGATGCTGCGTCGGCACGCGCCGCCGCGCAAGCGACGCCGACGCCACCCCTGCCGCGGCTGGGGCGAGCGGGCCCGCGAATCCGCTACCGCGTGGCGCGAACGGCCGGCTGCGCCGTGCGTCCCGCCCAGCGCTCGAACAGGTCGTGCTCGATGCCGAACTGGTCGAGCGCCTTGCCCAGGCTCTGGTGGACAATGTCCATGATCGTCGCCGGCCGGTGATAGAAGGCCGGCATCGGCGGCAGGATCACGGCGCCGCAGTCGGCGGCGCGCGACATCAGATCGAGATGCCCCTTGTGCAGCGGCGTTTCGCGCACCATCAGCACGAGCTTGCGCCCTTCCTTGAGCTGCACGTCGGCGGCGCGCACGACGAGGTTGGCGGTGTACGACGACGCGATCGCCGACAGCGTCTTCACGGTGCACGGCGCGACGATCATGCCGCGCGTGCGGAACGATCCGCTGGCGACGGCGGCGCCGACGTCCTTGTTGCTGTAGACCACGTCGGCGAGCGAGCGCACCTCGTCGATCGACACGTCGGTCTCGATCGCGAGGTTCATGCCGGCGGCTTCGCTCAGGATCAGGTGCGTCGGCTGGCCAAGCCGCCGCAGCACGCGCAGCAGCTCGACGCCGTAGATCACGCCGGTCGCGCCGGTGATCGCAACCACCAGGGGCAGGGTCATCCGTGGGTCCTTTCAGGGCTTGGCCGCTGCGGCTTTCCTGACCATCTCTTCGACGACCTTCTGCTCGGCGCGGATCTCGGCGCGCAGGTTCTCGGGCGACTGGTAGTCCTGCACGACGCCCAGTGGGGCGAGCCGGGCGGCGACCGCCGGATCGGTGGCCACGCTCTCGATCGCCGGGACCAGCACGCGCGCCACTTCGGCCGGCACGCCGGCCGGCGCGAAGAAGGCGAGCCAGACGCCCAGCAGATCGCGCGAATAGCCCAGCTCGACGAGGGTCGGCACGCTCGGGAACTCCGGCGATTTCGTCGAGGATGCGATGCCGCGCAGCACGCCGCTCTTCAACTGGCCGGCGATCGCGCCGAGCGCCACCGCGGCGCCGTCGATGTGGCCGCCCTGCAGCGCCGAGATCGACGGCGCGGCGCCCTTGAACGGCACCATCACCAGCTCGGCCCCGGTCTGTGCGCCGACGATCTGCACCGTGAAGTCGCCGATCGAGCCGGTGCCCGCCGTGCCGACGGTGACCTTGCCCGGGTTCTTCTTCGCGTGCGCCGCCATCTCGGCCAGCGTCTTGAACGGCGCGTCGCTGCGCACCGCGATGACCATCGGCGTGCGCGTCGTCAGCCCGAGCGGCGCGAAATCGGTCAGCGCGTCGTAGCCCGCGGCCTGCGGGTTGAGGATGCGGTTGGCCGTCATCGCGGCGTTGATCGTGAACAGCAGCGTGTAGCCGTCCTTGGCGGCCTTGGCAACGCTGCGCGCGCCCATCATGCCGCCCGCGCCGGGCAGATTGGACGCCATCACCGGCACCTTGAGCAGCTTCGACAGCTCCTCGGCCATGATGCGCGCGGCGATGTCGGTGGCGTCGCCGGCGGCCACCGGCACCACCAGCGTGATCGGCTTGTCGGGGTACTCGGCGCGCGCGCCGCCGCACAGCGCCAGCGCGGCGAGCCAGCCGGCGCAAAGCCGTCGCGCGAGGCGCGCTCTTGTGGTGATCAGTGCCATGGGAACCTCCTTCGCGCGGGATGCGCGTGCAGCGGGTGCCTAGCGGCCGAGCAGCTTCGAGCCGAAGAACTGCGCCGGCAGGTTGCGGACGATCGACTGCGACGCCTCGGCGGCGAAGTCGGCGAGCCGCAGCTCGGGGTTGAGCGGACGGATGCGCTCGAAGTTGGCGCGCGCCGCAGCGTCGCCGGGCGGAGGCGCCGTCGCGTCGATCAGCATCTTCGAGCCGAAGCGCTGCCACAGGCCGGTGCCTGGCGCGCCCAGCTCGAGCAGGCTCGCGTCCATCGCATGGTTGTGCGTGCCGGGGATGACGACGACGTCCTTGTCGGGGTCGACGCGCGTCGCCAGCGCCCACAGGATCTCGTTGGGGTTGAAGATGTCGACGTCGGCGTCGACCGCGATCGCCACCTTCGGGTGCTGGTACTCCGACGACAGCGCCGCCAGCAGCAGGTTCTTGCCCTCGCCGTAGGCGCGCGGCGTCATCTGCACGACGAGGCCGAAGATGCCGGGCAGGATCATCACGTTGTGCAGGTTCGGCCCCCCGCCGACGTCCTTCAGCCGCCGGTAGATCGTCGCGCTCATCGGCAGCTTGTGGAACACGCAGCCCTCCATCTCGGAGCCGTTCTGCAGGTTCTTGAAGATGGCGTCGTGGCGGCGCGTCATGCAGGTGTACTGCACGATCGGGTTCTTGCCGGTGCCGGTGGCGTAGTAGTCCTGGAACTCGGAGAACGGCCCCTCGTCCTCGCGCACGTGCGGCGGGATGAAGCCTTCGAGCACCAGTTCGGCGTTCGCCGGCACCTCGAGGTCGACCGTCTCGCATTTGACCAGGGGCACCGGCTCGCCGAGGTAGCCGCCGGCGATCTCCAGCTCGTCGAGGCCGTAGGCGGCCGTGGTGGCGGCGGCCATGTAGTACAGCGGGTGGTGGCCGATGAAGATCGCCACCGGCATCGGCTCGTTGCGCGCCTGGTACTTCTGATAGTTCTTCCAGGTGTGGCGCGGCACGAGCAGGATGCCCGACTTGTCCGGCCCCTTGATCTGCAGCCGATGGAAGCTCACGTTGCGCTGGCCGGTATCGGGATCCTTGGTGACGACCAGCCCCGAGCCGATGACGGGCCCGCCGTCGAGCTGGCCGGCGATATGCACCGGCAGCTGCGTCAGGTCGAACTCGCCGCGCCGCAGCTTGACCTCCTTGACCGGGCCGTCGGCGACGCGCACCGGCGCGATCAGCCGGCCCATGCGCTCGGCGATCATCGGCACCACCTGCTCCTGCGGCGCGCCGAAGGCGAGGGCGGCATGGCGGAAGTTCGCCGGCGCCTGGCCGAGCGAGCGCCAGCCGTGCGCCAGGTTCTCGAACAGCAGCGCCTTCTCGCGCGACTGGTAGAGCAGCGAGCCCATCTGTGTCAGCGGGTCGACGCGCTTGTCGATGCGGATCAGCTCGCCGGCGGCGTCGAGCTCGTCGATCCAGGTGCGCATGTCCTTGCCGAGCGAGCCGGGGCGGGAGGGTGTCGTCATGGCGGGTCTTCGGGTTGCGCCGGCGGTTCGGCAATCGTTCGCTGGGATCGTTCTGCTTGACAGAACGCTGTTCTAAAATTAGACTGGCCGCGACGGACCCGGTGTTTGACGAAGGTCAACCCTTCCGTCGCCCGAGGGAAAACCACGATGAGCGAACACGCACCTGCCGACTCGGCCGGCGTCGCAGCGCTGGAGCGCGGCCTGACGCTGCTCGCCGCGTTCGGCGCCGGCGCGGGCACGCTGTCGCTGGCCGAGCTGGCCGCGGCGACCGGCTTCTACAAGAGCACCATCCTTCGGCTGTGCGCGTCGCTGCTGCGCATGGGCTTCCTGCAGCGGCTCGACGACGGCCGCTACCGCCTCGGGCCGGCCGTCTTCCGGCTCGGGCGCAGCTACCAGCAGTCGTTCCGGCTCGGCGACGCGGTCGTGCCGGCGCTGCAGCGCTTGGTCGAGCGCACCGGCGAGACCGCGTCGTTCTATATCCGCGACGGCGAGCGCGACACCTGCCTGCACCGCGTCGAGTCGCCGCGCCCGATCCGAGACGCCGGCGTGGCCGAAGGCGACAGCTTCCCCGTCGACAGCAGCGCCGGCTCGCGCATGCTGACGGCGTTCCTCGGCGCTCCGGGGCGAGGCAACGCCGCGCTGCGGCGCCAGTTCGTCATGGTGGCGCGCCACAGCAAGCGCGTCTCCGGTGCCGCCGCAGTGATCTGCCCGGTGTTCGGCGTCGAGCAGCAGCTCGCCGGCACGCTCGTCGTCTCGGGGCCCGAATCGCGTTTCGCCGACGCCGAGATCGCCGCCATCCGCAAGGCCCTGCTGGAGCAGGCGGCACAGCTCACGGCGGCCCTGGGCGGCGACGCACGCGCCTACGACGGTGCGGCGTCATGAAGCCGCCGCAGTACCGGCCACCGCGACGAGTTCGAGTCGGCGCGGGGCCGACCCTCCGGCGCGCCGTCAGCGCAGCGAGCCGAACACGCGCTTGAGCACGGCGCTGCCGGTGCCCACCGGGTCGCGGCGGATCTTGCGCTCTTCCTCGCCGATCATCAGGTACAGGCCGTCGAGCGTCTTGCCCGTCACGTAGCTCTCGAGGTTCGCGTCCTGGCGCTTGAGCAGGCCGAGCGCCGCCACCTTGCCGGCGAGCGCGTTGTACTTCTCGGCCAGCGCCACCTTCTTCGTCGCGCGCGTCACGATCGGCAGGAACTTCGTGCCCAGCGGCTCGCGCGTCCTGCGCGCGAAGAACTGCGTCGCCGCATCGTCGCCGCCGGTCAGGATCTGCTGCGCGTCGCTCACGCTCATCGACTTGACCGCATTGACGAGCAATGTCTTCGCCTCGGGCACCGCTGCCTCGGCGGCGCGGTTCATCGCCGTCACCAGTTCGTCGACGCGGCGCTGCTGGCCGGCGGCCTTGAGCAGCGGCGCAGCATCCTCCAGGAAGCCCGGCAGGGGGATGCGCACCTTCGGGTTGCCGAGGAAGCCGTCGGCGCGGCCGAGCAGCCCGACGGCGGCGACGGCGCCGCGCTCGAGCGCGGTGCGGATGCCGATCGAAGCGTCGGCGTCGCTGACGGCACGCGCGGGCGCGGAGAGCGTCGACAGGCCGGCGATCGACGCCAGTGCGGACGTGAAGCGGCGGCGTTGCATACGGGTTCCTGGAGTAATGCGGCTCCCGATACTGCGTCGGCGCGCGCCGACGCGCAAGCGGGCGCTGCGCTGCGCGCCCGCGTCGAACCGATCGCCGCGCGCCGCACTCCAAGTCGGATGAACGCTCGCCAGCACCGCTCGATCGGCTTGCTCGTCGCCCTCTTCGCGACTGCTGCGGCGGCGCAATCGACCGACCCGCTGCAGTCGCCGCAATGCCTTGCGGCACTCGACGCGCTGCAGGCCCGGGAAGCAGCCTCCTCGACGGCTGCTGCCGGTGCCGGCCGTGCAAGCGCTCCCGATGCCGCGCTCCAGGCGCAGCGCCGTGTCACTGCCCGCGCCTGCCTCGGCGGCCGCGCCGATCCGCCGCCCGCGCCGGCGCGCTTCGCGCAGCCGCCGCTGGCCGTGCCGCCGGTGCAGGCGGCGCGGCCGGCTGCGCCGGCGACGTTGCGCATCGAGCCGGTACGGCCATCGCCGCGTCAGCTCGCGCCGCCGCCTTCCGTCACGTCGTGCGACGCGGCCGGTTGCTGGACCAGCGAAGGAATGCGGCTGCACCGCGTCGGGCCCGACCTGCTGAGCGGCCCGCGCGGCCACTGCAGCGTGCAGGGCACGCTGCTGCATTGCCCGTAGCGGCGTGTCGTCGCCGGCGCGGATTGGGGCGCGCACTCCACACGCCGCCGCGGGCACCGCCTACGATGCACGCATGGAAATGCACGACGCTCCCGCCGACCTGTCGCTCGCCTTCGAGCGCCAGCGCGCCGCCTGGTCGAAGGCGCCCTACCCCGCATGGGACGAGCGCGCCGATCGCCTGCGCCGGCTGCAGCGGCTGCTGGTCGAGCACGAAGCCGCGATCGCCCGCGCCATCGACGCCGACTTCGGCGGCCGCCCCCCGATCGAGACCGAGCTGGCCGAAGTCTGGCCCAGCCTCGAGGCCGTGAAGGGCGCGCTGCGTCACGGCCGGCGCTGGATGCGGCCGCGCCGCGCCGGCGTCGGCAAGTGGTTCCTGCCGGCGCGCGCGCAGCTGTTGCCGCAGCCGCTGGGCGTGGTCGGGATCATCGTGCCGTGGAACTACCCGCTCTACCTGGGCATCGGCCCGCTCGTCGCCGCACTCGCCGCCGG
>Ga0073899_10001808_pt1 | contig 19419 bp, 18 predicted proteins | sample KloWWTmetaKNB5Ph_FD_88975 | JGI IMG/M metagenome (GOLD analysis project Ga0073899, IMG submission 88975) | Active sludge microbial communities from Klosterneuburg, Austria, studying microevolution and ecology of nitrifiers - Klosterneuburg... | ecosystem: Engineered > WWTP > Aerobic digester >... | reverse complement strand
GCGGGCGTGGAGGGAGTCATGAGCGTTCAAGTCCGGGAGCGTGTGTACGCCGAGACCAACACCACGACCTGGCAGGCGGACATTCATATCAAGCTGCTCGACGGCCGGCGGATCCGCGAGCGCAGTAAGATCCCCGGCGCCACGAGCCGCACCAACGCAATGAAATGGGCGCAGGAGCGGCAGCGCTGGCTGATCCTTCACGGTCACGAGCAAGGTGTGCAGCAGGCGGAGCTGCCGAGGATGCCGACCCTGGCCGAGTTTTGCCAGCGCTTCATCGACGAGTACGTGGTGGCCAACCGGCTCAAGCCGAGCACGATCCAGAACAAGAAGATGATCGTTCGCAACTACCTGGTGCCGGTCCTCGGCACCCGGGCCCTGGACAAGCTCACCGAGGTGGACGTGCAGCGGCTGAAGGCCGCGTTCGCCCACCAGGCGTCCTCGAGCGTCAACAACATGCTGACCTTGCTGTCGACCATGTTGAAGACGGCGATGGCGTGGGGGGTGATCGCGTCGATGCCGAAGATCCTCAAGTTGAAGAAGCAGCCCCAGCGCTTCGCCTACTACGAGGACGAGGCCTACGACCTGCTGCGGGCGGCCGCGCGGGCGCTGGACCTGCGCAGCCTGCTGGTCGTGCTGCTCGGCGCCGAGGCCGGGCTGCGCGGCGGGGAGATCCTCGCGCTCAAGCTCAGTCACTGCGATCTGCGGCGTGGCGTGATCCACATCGAGGAGAACGACTGGGCTGGACACGTCGGCACGCCCAAGGGCAATCGCACGCGTCAGGTGGTGATGACCTCACGCCTGCGCGCCGCGCTGCAGGAGCTGGCGGCGACGCAGCGTGACCCCGACAAACGCATCATCATGCGTGACGACGGCAGACCCGCGAGCAAGCGGGTCATCGACGGCTGGCTCTACAGGGCCCAGCGTAAGGCCGGGCTGGCGAAGAAGGGACCGCACATCCTGCGACACACCTTCTGCTCGCGGCTGGCCCTTCGGGGGGCGACCCCCAAGGCGATCAAGGAGCTCGCGGGGCACGTCCACTCGAGCACCACCGACCGCTACCTCCACCTCGCGCCCGGCGCGCTCCGGACGGCGATCGACCTGCTCGATGCGCCGCGTCACGGGCCCGTCACGAGCACGAGCGCGCACTATTAAACTTAGCAATTCCGAAGACTTGGCTCGACCCGTCGCATAGCCGACGTAGAGCACACGGTCGGCGCCCCAGGTCAGGCCCTGGGGCCCGGCGTCGGCGGCGGTGCTGCCGAAGGGTCCGGTGCCCTGGGTCGCCTTGGCGATGATGACGATCGGGAGGGGCTTGACGATGTCCTCCTCGACCAGGCGCGCGACGCCCTGGGGCGGGTTGGCCTGGCAGCCGCAGGTGGGGCAGCAGGTGTAGGTGATGGCGACCTCGCCGTATCCTTCCTTGGGCAGGGGCGGAGCGACGGGCTCGGCGAGCAGCTTCAGGGGCGCGGTGAGCTGGGGGGCCGTCAGGCGCCGCAGCACCTTGACCTCGCCCATGTTGAGATTGGCCACACCTGCCCATTCAGTCAGGGTGCCGTCGGGAGTGAGGCGGCGCAGATAGTCGGTGCCGCTGCGCAGCGTGACCATCCAGGCGATGCATTCATCAGTGAAGTCGATCCCGCCGATCTCCGTGGAGAAGGGCCCGTTGATCAGATTGAGCGCGGGGTCGGTGCAATTGGCCACGCGGTCGCAGGTGCACGCGGCGCCCCAACAGTCGCCCTCCTTGGTGCAGACGACGTCGGCACAGGGCGCGATCGGCAGGCACTCGCCGATGCCGTCGCACACGGTCCCGGGTCCGCAGGTGCCGGCGCCGCACGCGACGGCCGCGCCGTCGAGGGTGCAGGGGGCGTCCTTGTCGTGGCATTCGCCGGAGATCACGTCGCACACCTGGTCCGGGCCGCAGGGGTCCGGGTCCTGGCCCTGACACAGCGAGATACAGACATTATCGACGCATTGCTGGTTCGGCTCGTCGCACGGGCCGCAGCCCGGATCGGTGGTGCTGCCGCTGCTGGCCGAGACATCGCCGGTGGACGAGGTCGTCGTGCTCGTCGATGGGTCGCCGGTGCTGCTCGCGTCGGTGGTGGTGCCGGCGCTCGGGTCCGTGCTCGGGTCCGTGCTCGGGTCCGTGCTCGTGCCCTGCGTGGCGTCGGTGCCGTCCGTGGCCCCGGAGCCCGTCCCGGTGGCGCTGACGGAGGTCGTGGGGGCGCTCGTCGACCCGCTGGCTTCGGTGGTGGCGGCCGCCGTGGTGGTGGCGGCCTCCGTGGTCGAACCATCGGTGGCGCTGGTGCTGGCGGTGTTGTCACCACAGGCCGCGACCGTGGCGATGAGACAGAACAATCGACGAGTTTTCATGGCGATGATCCACGCTGCCAGAACGACCACTGTGACACAAGGGAGCCGCCGCGCGGGTGCGAGGCGATCGTGACCACGCCTGCATGCAGGCCTCGGACAGGGCCGCGCGCGACCATCCGTGGAGGCTTCGCCGCATCGCCCGCGTCGAGCGCGTCCGGCGTGCGGCTGCGGTCGGGCCTGGCCCGTGCGACGACGCGAGCGCGAGCGCCGGGCTCGCAGCTGCGTTCGCGCGCGCGCGCTGCTGCGAGCGTCGGCCCGCCAGAACACGCGGGAGATTTTCGACCCAGCGCACAAGCTCCCGGGCATGTCGGATCTCACCGCATCGAGCGCGACCGCGGCGCTCGCGGCCGACAGCGACCATGGCGGGCGACCGCCGCTCTCACTCGCCCTGCAGGCGCCTCATCGCCCTGGCGTGTGAGCGCTTGACGGTCGCGGGGCTGTCGGCGGGGATCATCGGCGCAGCGATCACATCGGCTGCCTGGATGCCGCCGGCCATCGGCTGCAGCGCCTGGGCGGGCTGCGGCGCCGGGCCGAGGGTCGGGAGGGCCTTGCGCAGCTTGACGAGGCCGTCGGCCTGCCCGCGGAGATCGGCGTCATCGAACTGTTTGGCGGCCTCGCGGGCCTCGGGCTCGGCGCGGTCGATCAGCGTGTTGGCGGCCGCGATCTGACCGCCGCGCGCGAGCGCGATCGCGTCGACGGTGGCGGCGTCGGCCAGCGCGCGGGCGATCTGGCGCTCGATCTCGGGCTCACGACTCGCGGCCAGCGCAGCCGGGTCGCTGCTGGTGCGCGCGGCGACGAAGACCCGCCGCTCGAGCGCACCGGCGCCGACGACCGCGTCCTGAAAGCCGAGCACCGCGTCCATCAGCTCGAGCGAGGCGCCGTCGCGGTGCGGGCCGACGCGCAGGCGGACGATGAGGTCGCGGTGGGTGCCCTCGCCGAGGTCGCCGAGGCTGAGCTGGAGGCCGCGGTTGGCCAGCGGCGCGCCGCTGTGGCCGAGCACGCCCTCGATGGTCACGCCGGGCCCGGGCAGCAGCGACAGCGCGAGGTTTTGGGCGACGACCCGCTCGAGGCGCAGGACCTCGTCGGCGAACACCGAGGCGACCTTGGCCGAATCCTCGATGAAGTGGAACTTGCCGCCGGTCTGCTGGGCGAGGCTGGCGAGCAGGGTCTCGTTATATTCGAGGCCGAGGCCGAGCGCGGTGATCGAGACGCGCATCGCGGCGGCCTGCTGGCTCAAGCTCGGCATCATCGACTCGTCGTTGGGCACGCCGTCGCTGAGCAGGACCACGCGATTGACGCCATTGCCGAGGTAGCCGCGCTGGGCCTCGGCGAGGCCCGCGGAGAGGCCGCCGGCGAGGTCGGTGGTGCCGCGCGCGGCCATCGTCTTGATGTGCTCGCGGATCGATCCCTTGCTGGCGGCGTCGATGGTCGTCGACGGGACGAGCACGTGGGCCAGGGAGTCGAAGGTGACCACGGCGAAGTGGTCGCCCTCGGCGAGGCCATCGACCAGGGTGAGCGCGGCGGCGCGGGCGTCCTCGATCGCCTTGCCCTCCATCGAGCCCGAGCTGTCCATCACCAGCACGACGTTGATCGGCGGGCGCTTGCCGTGCTTGAGCTTGGCGGCGTCGATGCGCAGGCGGACCCGGATCTCGCCCACCTTGTCGGCGGCGACCAGCTTCTGCGGCAGCGCGCTGGCGAGGCTGACGACCTCGGGATCGGCGGCACGGGCGACCGCGACCACCGGATCGGGGGGCTTTATCTCGATGCCCTCCTTCTTACAACCGACGAGCGCGGCCAGGCTGAGGGCGAGGAACAGGGGGGAGAGCTTGGCGGTGCGGGCAATCATGGGCTTGGCGTTTCGAGCCTGAAACGCCGGGCCTGCGCCGGCCCTTACAGCGCGATCGCCGAACGAGCGCTCGGGCGCCGCGGCGACCGGCCGCGCTTCACGGCGCTCCACGGGCCAGGCGCCTGGCCCTCAGCGCACGCAGCCCGCCCAGCGCGCGCGCAGCCGCGGGAACAGCCGGGCGAACAGCGCCTCGTCCGCGATCTGGTGGTCCGCATAGTCGAAGCCCGGCGCGACGATCTCGCTGATGAGCCCGACCTCGACCCCGACCGGCAAGCGCGAGCTCTTCCACCAGCCCCCCGGACAGGTGAATGTCAGCACCTGCCCGACCGCGTGATCGCGCCCGAGCACGACCTCCCGCCACGCGCCCTCGGGCGAGATCAGCTGATACACGATCGGCCCCCCGGTGTGCAGCAGGTGCGTGATATCCGAGATGTTGCGATGAAAGCGCCCGAGCGGCGCGTCACGGGTCAGCAGATAGTAGATCGTCGAGGCGCGGGGCCGCGGGCCCGCGTCGGTGGCCACCCGCCCGCGCGCCGCCCACAGCTCGCGAAAGTATCCGCCCTCGACGTGCGGCGCGAGCCCCAACCTCGCCACCAGCGGCTCGCCGGGCGCCGGCCGCCACCGATCGGCGCCCGCGGGAGCGTCGGCCGAAGGCTCGGGCGCTTCGATCACGCTGATCAGCGCCCATGTCCCGCCCGCCAGCGAGAGCGCGGCGCCGCCGGCCGCCCCGTGCTGGAACCGGTCCGGCGGCCCGAGCACGATCGCGGTGGACGCCGCGGTGGACGCCGCGGTGGACGCCGCGGTGGACGCCGCGGTGGACGCCGCGGTGGACGCCGTGGCCGGCCCACCGTCGATCCGCAGCGGGCCACCCGCATGGTGAAAGTAGAGCTGAAAGTCTCCGCACGGGCCAGGGCGGCCGCCGGTGTCGGCGGTCACCAGCACATATGTCCGCGTGAACAACCGCTCCACATACGAGCGCACATACCCGCCCGCGGGCCCGGGCCCGAGCCCCAGCGCCGCGATCCACCCCGAGGCCTCCTCGTCGATCATCCCGGCCAGCGTATCAATCCTTCCCGGCGAAGGCATGCGCTGGGGGACCGGAAAACTCTGGCGCTCCGGTTGACAGCCAGCGGCGGCCCTGGCATCGCTGCAGTGATGCCACGCTCGACCCACGCTCGCCCGCTCCCGCGCTTGCTCCTCGCCGCCCTGCTGGCCGGCCTCGGCCTCGGGGTCGCTTGTAAGGATGGCGGCAGCAACAGCCCCGGCCGCGTCGAGGGCTCCGGGGCTTGCCCCGGCGCCGTGCCGCGCAACGGCGCCTCGTGCCCCCGCGGCGAGGCCGACTTCTGCGTCTACCGCGGCGGCGGCAAGGGCGATCACGTCTGCACCTGCGGCAAGGGCGGCTGGCGCTGCTCGAAGAAGTAGGGACAGACTGTTCCTCCGCGAGCAGGGCGTCGCGGCGTTCCTGCCGCTGCCTGGCGGACGCCCCTTTGTCGCGGCGTACCGCACACTGCCACGATGTGGACTTGACCCCTCGACCGCGACGGGCCCGAGCACCGACCCCTCGGAGGGATCGGCCGGCGATGCGCCCGTGCGCGATCGCCCGGCCGGCGAGCCCCGGGTCCGCGCGATGAGCGTGTTGACGCGCTGTCCGCCGCTGACGTATCCCAGTCGCCGTGGCGACCGACGGCACCTCGGCGCCCCCGCACGGGGCCGTCCCGCGCGCCGGGGCGCCATCGCGGTGGCACGTCTCGCCGGCGGTCGACACCCTCGCCTATCACCTGAGCTGGGCGTGGATCCTGATCCCGCTGGCCTTCGTCGGCGACGACCAGCACGTCGATTATCGCCTGCTGTTCGCGCTGGTGCTCGGCCTCAACTTCGCGCACCGGCACTTCGGGCTGCCCTACGCCTACCTCGACCGCCAGGTGTTCGCCGAGCACCGCTGGCGCCTGGTCCGCGTGCCGCTGGTGCTACTCGCGCTGTTCGCCGCGACCCCGTGGCTCCTGGACAGCCACTCGTCCGGCACCCACGGCCGGGCCTTAGTCAACGCCGCTGTCTTTATCTCCGTGCTGTGGAACTTCTGGCACACGCCGATGCAGAAGTTCGGCATCCTGCGCCTGTACCTGGCCAAGTCCGGGCTGCCGCCCGAGCGGCGCGCGCCCCCCTGGGTCGACCGCCTGCTGGTGCTGTGCTGGTTCCCGCTGCTGTTTACGTACATCGGCCCGACCTACAAGGCGCTGATCTTCAAGTTCGGCCCCAGCGTGCTCCCCTATACGAAGCCGCTGATCGGCTTCATGGAGCGCCACAGCTGGCTGCTCGTGACGCCGAGCGTCGCCCTGGTCGTCGGCGCGATCGCGGCGTTCCTCTGCTATGAATGGCGGGCCGATCGCCTGCGCAGCTGGCCCCGCCTTTCGATGGGTCTCGGCACCACCCTCGGCTTCTCCGCGCTGCTGTGGGCCCACCCGGTCAAGGCCTACATCGCCCTCGCCTTCAGCCACGCGGTCGAATACATGGTGTTCGTGTGGGCCTTCCAGCGCCGCCGCTACAGCGCGCCCGACGCCCCGCCCGGCCCCATGCGCACGCTGCTGCGCCGGCCGATCGCGTTTTATCTCGTGCTCGGCGTCGGGCTCTGTGCGCTGGCGATGAGCGAGTATCTCCTCGGTCGCAAGGTCGCGCCCGGCGTCGAGCCGATGCGCCTCGGCGGCCTCAGCCTGCGCCAATGGTTCTTCTACTACGGCGCCTACGAGTCGATGCTCCACTTCTACACCGACGGCTTCCTGTGGAAGATGCGATCGCGCGCCGTCCAGCGCGCGATCTGAGGGGCGCCGCGCCGCCCGTTCGCCCATCGCCCATCGCCCTCGCGGCGGCACTGGCGTAACCTGGGGCCCGTGCTCGCCCTGCCCCTCCTGCTCGCGGCGCTGTGGCTGCAGCCCGCCGCGGCCATACCCGCCGGCGCGACCATACCGGCCGACGCGACCGCGGACCCGGCGCTGCAGCGCGCCCGCGCCGTGCTGGCCCGCGTGCCCCTGATCGACGGCCACAACGACCTGCCCTGGGCGATCCGCAAGCACGCGGCCGCAGCCGGCGACGTCGCCGCGTACGGCCTGCGCGGTCACACGGGCGGCCACACCGACCTCCCGCGCCTGCGCGAGGGCCGGCTCGGCGCCCAGTTCTGGTCGGTCTACGTGCCCGGCGATCTGCCCGCCCCCGACCTCCTGCGCGTCCAGCTCGAGCAGATCGACCTCGCCCGCCGCATCGTCGCCCTGCACCCCGAGGACCTCGGCCTCGCCCTCACCGCCGACGAGCTCGAGCGGGTGTTTCGCGGGGGCCGCATCGCCTCGCTGCTCGGCCTCGAGGGCGGACATACCATCATCGACTCCCTCGCCGTCCTGCGCAGCTATTACGGCCTCGGCGTGCGCTACATGACGCTGACCCACAATGTCCACACTTCATGGGCCGATTGCGCCGCCCTGCCCCCGCGCCACGGCGGCCTGACCCGCTTCGGCGAGGCCGTCGTCGCCGAGATGAACCACCTCGGCATGCTCGTCGACCTCTCCCACGTCGCGCCCGCGACCATGGACGACGCCCTGCGCGTCAGCGAGGCGCCCGTCATCTTCTCGCACTCCTCGGCGCGCGCCCTCACGGACGTCCCGCGCAACGTCCCTGACGACATTCTGCGCCGGGTCGCCGCCAACGGCGGCGTCGTGATGGTCACCTTCCTCCCCGCCTACGTCTCGCAGGCCGTGGCCGACGACCGCGACACGCGCGGCCGGGCCCGGGCCGCCGCGAAGCGCCTGGCCCCGGCCGCGCGCCGTCAGGCCCTCGCCGAGCTCGCCGCCCGGCCACCCGCGCGGGCGACCCTCGCCCAGGTCGCGGATCACATCGAGCACATCCGCAGGGTCGCGGGCGTCGAGCACGTCGGCATCGGCGGCGACTTCGACGGCATGTCCTCGGCCCCGGTCGGCCTCGAGGACGTCTCGAAGTACCCCGACCTGTTCGCCGAGCTGGCGCGCCGCGGCTGGACCGACGGCGAGCTCGAGCAGCTCGCGGGCCGCAACCTCCTCCGGGCCCTGCGCGCCGCCGAGGCCGTGGCGCGCCGCTTACAGGCGACCCGCCCGCCCGCGCTGGCGACGCTCGAGCAGCTGGATGGCCCGGCATCAGCCTTGACGCGGGCGTCGCGCCGGTGATAGGTGCGCCGCCATGATCGATGATTTTCGCGCCAAGTTTAGCCGCATGGTCGACGCCCTCCGGGCCGACCCGTCCATTGTCGTCGCCATCGCCGAGCTCGTCCCGCCCGAACCCGCGGAGCTCGCGGAGGCCGAGGCCGCCCTGGGTTACTCGCTCGGCGCTGATATCACCGACTTCTACACGGCCTGCGGCGGCATCAAGCTGGTCTGGACGGCGAAGGATCCTGACGAGGATGGGATCTGGACGCCCAGGGAAGCCACGAAAGTGTTCGCGGATCCTTCGAAGTGCGGTCCGTGGCTGTTCAAGAGCGGAGATCTGGTGGGCGCCCCCCAGGGTTGCATCTGGATCCCGTCGTGCAAGCAGGTCTTCGGCAGCCTCGACGAATGGGCCAGCATCGTCGACGGTCAGGATGACATCTTCGACGACTATCGCAAACAGCTCGGCAAGCCCGACGCGGCCGAGCGGCTCGCGCCGTTCGACTACTCGAGCAGCTTCTATGACTTCGCCTTTCTGTTGAACGGCAAGCCCGATCCGAAGCTGGTTCGAGGCGAGGACAACGGCGCGTCCTTCAGCGATTCGCGCCTGGTCTCGCTGCCGGAGTACCTCGATATCCTGATCACCAGCAAGGGCAGCGTCGAGGCGCGCTGCGAAGCCTTCGCCGGCTGACCGGCGCATCGGGCCGCGCCCTGCGGCTCAGTCCCGCAGGGTGCGCGAGGCCAGCCACTCCTGCACGTCGGCCTGATTCATGGTCCACAGCAGGAACACGCCGTACACGAGGGTCAGGCCGACGGTGGCGTAGGCGACGTATCCCAGGGTCGGGATCAGGAACGCCAGCGAGCCGAGCGCGAGCAGCTGGACCAGCAGGATGCCGCCGCCGACGAGGCAGAGGATCGCAGTCACCTTGGCGAGGCCCCGCGCCCACTCCTGACCGCGCAGCAGCCCCGCGAGCAGGCCGATGTTCAGCGCGATGCGGATGTAGTTGACCGCGCCGCCGCTGGTCCCGGTGAGGTTGTACAGGTCGAGCAAGAGGCTCAGGCCCAGCAGGACGATGACGAGGATGAGCTTGACCGGCATGGCAGGTGATGGCATTGCGCGCGAATGAGAGCACCCCGCGGCCCGCGGCGTCAAGCGCGGGCGCTCAGGGCTCCTCGCCGTCCTTGCCGCCGGGCACCGCCCACGCCTCCTCGGGCGCGCTGCCCTCGGCGAGCTCGGCGAGGCTGCGCTCGAGCGCCTCGACGCGGGCCGTGAAGCTGCGGATCACCTCGTCGAGCGCGTCGATGGTCTGGGCCTGGAACGTGGCGCGCACCTCGAGGTCGATGAGGCGGCGCTCGAGCTCCTGGACGCTGGGGTCGCGGTTTGACATGTCGCCGGTGTAGGGACCCGCGCGCGAACTGGCAAGCCCCGCAGACAAGCGCCGGGGGCCAGGGTAGGCTAGCCCGGCCCGATGCCCGAGTTCGTCCCGATCCCCGACCCCGGCGCGGGCCCTGACGCCCGCGGCCGGGTCCGCGTCGATCGCCGCGGACCACCCGCCGAAGCCGCGTCCGACCGCCCGCCGCTGGTGATCCTCGGCGGCATGACGCAGACCCTGTCCAGCTGGGGCGGCCAGCTGCGGCCGCTCGCCGCCGACCGCCAGGTCCTCGTCTACGAGGCCCGCGGCCAGGGCCAGACCGAGCTCGACCTCGCCGACGTCAGCCCGCCCCGCCACATCGAGGACTTCGCCGCCCTGCTCGCCGCCCTCGCCCTCCCGACGCCGGTCGACCTGTGCGGCTTCTCCTTCGGCGGACGCATCGCCCTCGCCATCGCCGCCGCGCGGCCCGAGCTCGTGCGCCGCCTCGTGATCACCGGCGTCAGCGCCGGACGCGGCGCCCTCGGTCGGGTCATCGTGCGCGCGTGGCGGGCCGCGCTCGCCACCGGCGACCTCGAGGCCCTCGCCTGGCTCAGCCTCGCCGACACCCTCGGCCCCGCGTACCTCGACCGCAACGAGCACATGCTCGCCGCGATGGTCCAGGCCGTCATCACGCGCAACCGCTACGACGGCGTCCGCGCCCTGTTCGAGCAGACCCTCGGCGACGACCCGCGCGGGCCCTATCACCCGACCACCCTCGCCCCGCAGATCCGCTGCCCCACCCTGCTGATCGCCGGCGAGCTCGACCGCCTCGCCCCCGCCGCCGAGCTCGCCGCCCTCGCCGCCCTGTTCGCCGGCCCGGTGGAGCACCACATTGTCCCCGGCGTCGGCCACACCGCCCCGATCGAGGCCGCCGAGGTCTGGCGCGCACATGTCCAAAAGTTCCTGACCTGAAGGCCATGTCCCAATGAGCAACAGCTTCGGCGCCGCGTTTCGCGTGACAACCTTCGGCGAGTCGCACGGCGGCGGCCTCGGCGTGATCGTCGATGGTTGCCCCGCCGGTCACCCCTTCCCATTCGCGCGCATCGCCGCCCAGCTGGCCCGCCGCCGACCCGGCCAGAGCAAGCTGACCTCGCCGCGCCAGGAGGCCGACGAGCTGAAGGTGCTGAGCGGCCTGGAGCCCGGCACCGACCTCACCCTCGGCACCCCGATCGCCATGCTGTTCGCCAACAGCGACGCGCGCAGCAATCACTACGACGACATCGCCGAGCTGTACCGCCCCTCGCACGCCGACTACACCTACGACGCGCGCTACGGCCTGCGCGCGGTCGCCGGCGGCGGTCGCTCCTCCGCCCGCGAGACGGTCGCCCGGGTCGCCGCGGGGGCGCTGGCCGAGGACCTGCTGGCGGCCCTGCACGGCGTCGAGATCGTCGCCTGGGTCGCCGAGGTCGCCGACGTGGTCGCGCCGCTGCCCGACCTCGCCGCCCTCGATCGCACGATGGTCGACGCCAGCCCGGTGCGCTGCCCCGACCCCGCGGCCGCGGCCGCGATGATCGCCGCGATCGACGACGCCCGCCGCGAGGGCGACACCGTCGGCGGCGTGGTCCGCTGCATCGCCCGCAACGTGCCCGCCGGCTGGGGCGCCCCCGTCTTCGACAAGCTGACGGCCGCGCTCGCGCAGGCGATGATGAGCCTCCCGGCCAGCCGCGGCTTCGAGGTCGGCGACGGCTTCGCCAGCACCCGCCTGCGCGGCTCCCAGCACAACGACCCCTTCGCGGTCGACCCCGACACCGGCCGCATCTTCACGACCACCAATCACAGCGGCGGCATCCAGGGCGGGATCTCCAACGGCGAGACCCTCCGCCTCGCCGTCGCCTTCAAGCCCGTCGCCACCCTGTTCCGCCCGCAACACACCGTCACCCGCGACCTCCAGCCCGTCGTCTTCCAGCCCAAGGGCCGCCACGACCCCTGCGTGCTGCCCCGCGCGGTCCCCATGGTCGAGGCCATGGCCGCCCTCGTCCTCTGCGACCACATGCTGCGCGCCCGCCTCGCCCGCGTCGCCGACCCGCCTCGCTGACCGACGAGATCATCGCAGCGCGGCCCGAGCGTCGAGCGGCCGCAGCGCGATCGCCGTGCGTCGTCGCGCCGGGCGCAGCCATTTCGCCCCCGCTCGGGCCGGGAGTCACGGAGTATCGGCGCCCGAGATGCCGCGGTCGCCACACCCACCACACAGCCCCGCGCGCACGCTCGCGTGCGGGCGGCGGTCGACCTGCCCGAAGGAGCAGGAGCGGGCCGCGGGCCGCTGGAGCCCCCGGGGCCGCGCCCGCGCCCGCGCGCTGGGCCGGGCCGCGACGCTGGTGCTCGCGCTCGCGCCGACCTTCGCGTCTGCCGATCCTTATGTCGACGCGTTCGCGCGCGCCGGCGAGCTGGAGGCGGCAGGACGCGTCCGCGAGGCGGCCGAGCTGCTGGAGCGCTCGCTCGCCGACTATCCGCAGGACTACGCGCTGGCCCTCCAGGTGGCGTGGCTGCGCTATCAGAGCGGCGACCACGCGCGCGCCGAGGCGCTCTACCGCCGCTGCATCGCGCTCTCCGGGGGCGTGTACGAGGCGCGGCTCGGCCTCGCCTGGTCGCTCCTGCTGCAGGGCGAGCGCACGGAGGCAGAGGCGGTCTTCGCCGCGCTGGCCGACGAGGCGCCAAACGAGCCGCTGGTGCGCGAGGGCCTGGCGGCGTCACGCGCACGGATCGCGGTGATCGCCCGGCCGAGCGCGGCGCTCACCGGACAGCTCTACCCCTACCAGGGGGGCCTCAGCGCGGCGCTCGGGGCGAGCCTCAGCCTGCCGCTCGTGATCCGTGAGCGCGGGCTCGTCGGCGTCGACTACAACTACGCGCGCTTCGCCGACCGGGCCACGACGGCGCGCGCCGGCGCGATGCAGATGAACATGAACGGGGCCGGCGGCGGCCTCGGGCCGGGTGGACCTGGCCTCAGGGACAGCGCCATCGATCGCCACGCGCTCTACCTGCACACCGGCGCGGCCTGGGTGAAGGCCGGCTTCACCGGTCACTACGGCTACATCAACGACGGCGGCCGGCTGATCGGCAACGCCCATATCGCCGGCCTCGCGGTCCGCTACAGCCCGCTCGGAGACATCACGCTCGCGGCGGTCGCCGGCGTCTGGCCCGACCAGGTGATCCCGCGGGTCGCGCTGGCCTGGGCCGCACCAGCGACCCGGTGGCTGACCGTCACGCCGGGCGCCGCGGTCCAGGTCGCCGACGGGCGGGCCCTCGGCGCCGGCTCGCTGGCGGCCGCCGTGCACGGCCGGCGGGGCGCGCTCTGGGTCGGCGGAAAATTGGGCCCGGAGCGGCGCCCGGTCTACCTCCACGTCCCCGCGACCTTCAGCGTCGAGGGCGAGATCCGCTGGGGCCTCTGGGCCGGCGCTCGGCTCGAGCTCCCGCGGCGCTTCAACATCTTCGCCGGGTGGGAGCTGCATCGCTTCACCGGCCTCGACGCGGGCGCGGTCGTCACCAGCGCCCACACCCTTGCGATCGGCGTGGGCTGGCGGAGCCACCCCGCCCCGGAGCCAAGCGGCCCCGAACGAAAGGAGCGGTGATCATGGATACGAGCGCCACCAAGCTACGCGAGCTCGCCTTCAGCGAGACAGGTTTTGTCTTCGACCCCTACACCGGCGCGACCTTCACGGTGAATCCGACCGGCAAGGCGATCCTCGAGGCGCTGCGCCGCGGCGACAGGCGCGAGGCGATCGTCGACCACCTGCGCGGGCACTTCGACGTGAACGGCGAGGACCTGGCGCGCGACCTCGACGAGTTCGTCCACCTCCTGCGCCAGCACGGCCTGGTCGGCGAGGGTGGCGACCCGTGAGCGCGTGGGCGCCGACGGTGGCGGTCACCTCGCTGAACGCCACCGACAACCCCGGGCCGGGCGTCGCGGTGGTCCGGGCGCTGCGGGCCGACCCCGAGTTTCGCGGGCGGATCGTCGGCCTGGCCTACGATTGCCTCGACCCCGGGATCTACGCCCGCGAGCTGGTCGACGACGTCTATGTAATCCCGTACCCGTCGCAGGGCCTGGCCGCCCTCGAGGCGCGGCTGCGCGAGATCCACCAGGCGGCGCCGCTCGACGTGATCATCCCGAACCTCGACGCCGAGCTGCCCTCGTTCATCGCCCTCGCCGCGCCGGGCGGGCTCCTGGACGAGCTGGGGATCGGCACCTTCCTCCCCAGCCAGGAGCTCCTCGACCTGCGCTCGAAGGCGAGGCTGGAGGATCTGGGGCGGCGCTGCGGGATAGCCACGCCGCGGACGCGGGTGATCGCCGCGGTCGACGACCTCTACACCATCGAGCGCGAGATCCCCTTCCCCTTCTGGGTGAAGGGCGTCTACTACGGCGCCAAGAAGGCGCGCAGCGTCGACGAGGCGGTCGTGGCCTACCACGTGATGGTCGCCCAGTGGGGCCTGCCGGTGATCGTCCAGGCCGGCGTGACCGGCGAAGAGATCGACATCGTCGCGGTCGGCGACGGCGAGGGCGGGATGATCGGCGCGGTGCCGATGAAGAAGACCGTGCTCACCGACAAGGGCAAGGCGTGGGCGGGGATCACGATCGGCGACCCCGCCCTCCTCGACATCGCCGCCCGCTTCTTCGCGGCCACCCGCTGGCGCGGCCCCTGCGAGATCGAGCTGCTCCGCGACGCGGACGGCGAGCACCAGCTCCTCGAGGTCAACCCGCGCTTCCCGGCCTGGTGCTACCTCAGCGCCGGGGCCGGCCAGAACCTGCCCAGCGCGGTCGCGCGGCTCGCCGCCGGCGAGGCGGTCGCGCCGATGCGGGGCTACACGGTCGGGGCGATGTTCGTACGGATCGCCCTCGACCAGATCGCCACCCTCGACCAGCTCCAGGCGATCACCACGACCGGCGAGATCCACTATCGGCACGCCGACGCGCGTGCTCCGGAGGAACCATGAGCAACGACGCCCCGAAGTCCACGTCCCGGCCGCTCTATGAGCGCCCGACGATCGTCCGCCACCAGCTCGGGATGATGAACAAGTTCGCCCGCGCCCAGGCGATCGAGCCGATGACGCGCATCGACGGCGTCGCCGTCGACGCGCTGGTCGCCGCTTACGGCTCGCCGCTCTTCGTCTTCTCCGAGCAGGAGATCGTCCGGCGCTACCGCGAGCTCCACGACTTCCTGGCGCTCCGCTACCCGCGGGTGCGCCTGGCGTGGTCGTACAAGACCAACTACCTCGACGCGATCTGTCGCGTGTTCCAGCGCGAGGGCGCCTTCGCCGAGGTGGTCTCCGAGTTCGAGTACGACAAGGCGCTGCGCCTCGGCTTTCGCGCCGACGAGATCCACTTCAACGGGCCGGACAAGTCGGCGGAGGTGCTCGAGCGCGCGCTGCCGGCCGGGACGATCGTGCACATCGACCACTTCGACGAGCTCGCGCAGGTCGAGGCGATCGCCCGCCGCCTGGGCATCCGTCCGAAGGTCGCGCTGCGGATCAACCTGGCGATCGCCGCGACCAGCCCGTGGAGCCGCTTCGGCTTCAACCTCGAGAGCGGCCAGGTCCGCGACGCGGTCCGCCGCCTCCTCGCCGGCGGCGTGCTCGAGCTCGCCGGCATCCACGCGCACATCGGCACCTTCATCCTCGAGGTCGCCGCCTACCGCGAGCTCGCCGCCAAGATGGCGGCCTTCGCCAACGAGCTGCGGGCCGAGCACGGGGTGATCCTCGACTTCATCGACCTGGGCGGCGGCTTCGCGTCGCACAACACGCTCAAGGCGCAGTACCTGCCCGGGGATCAGGCGACCCCGTCGCTGTCCCGCTATGTCGAGGCGATCGCCGAGGGCCTCGCCGAGCTGCGCTACCCGGCCGCCGAGATGCCGACCCTGGTCCTCGAGGCGGGACGCGCCCTGGTCGACGACGCCGGCTCGCTGATCGCAACGGTTCGCGCCAACAAGCGCCTCGTCGACGGCCGCCGCGGGGTGGTCCTCGACGCCGGCGTCAACGTCCTATTTACCGCCTTCTGGTACAACCACGACGTGATCCCCGCGCAGCCGTTCCACGGGATGCCGGAGCCGACGGTCCTGTACGGGCCGCTGTGTATGAACATCGACGTGGTCCGGGAGCACCTGGTGTTCCCGCCGCTCGAGGTCGGCGATCGCGTGGTCTTTCGCAACGTCGGCGCGTACAACGTCACCCAATGGATGCAGTTCATCACCTATCGCCCGGCGGTGGTGATGATCGGCAAGGGCGGGCAGCACGGGGTCATCCGTCGCCGCGAAGACCTCGACGCGGTGGTCCGCTACGAGGCAGTCCCGGACTGGCTGTGAGCGCGACCGCGACCCACGCGGGCGCTCGGCCCGGCCGGCTGCGCGAGCACACGGCCTTCGTCGTCGACGCCATCCTCCGCGCCTACGCCCAGATCCTCTTCTCGCGCTCGCGGGCGGTCGGCCTCGTGCTCCTCCTCGGCACCTGCGCCGCGCCGCGGGCGGCCCTCTACGGCGTCGCGGCGGCGCTCGGGGCCGTCGCCACCGCCCGCCTGTTCCGGCTGAGCCCCGAGCTCATCCGCTCCGGCCTCCTCGGCTACTCGTCGCTGCTCGTCGGCCTCGGCGCGGCGGTGCTGTTCCAGCCGACGCTCGACGCGCTGGTCCTCACCGCGGTCGGCGTGGCGACCGCGGTGCTGATGACGGCCGCGCTCCACGCGGCGATGGGCGCGTACTTCAACCTGCCGCCGCTGACGCTGCCCTTCCTCTTCGTGTTCTACCTGGTCCTCGGTGCAGCGCGGGTGGTCGACGTGCCGCTGGAGGCGCTCGCCCACGCCCGCGTGCCGCCGCCGGCCTGGCTCCCCGCGTGGCTCGGCGGCTACCTCGAGAGCCTCGGGGCGCTGTTCTTCTTGCCGCGCGCCGAGGTCGGCGCGATGGTGCTGGTCGCGCTGGTGCTCCACAGCCGGATCGCGCTGCTGCTGTCGCTGGTGGGCGCGGCGCTGGCGAGCGTGGTCGCCGGTCGGGCGGTGCTGGTGCTCGACGGCACGCTGCCCTTCGTGCTCGGCTACAACTTCGTGCTGACGGCGATCGCGGTCGGCGGGGTGTGGTTCGTGCCCTCGCGGGCGTCGCTGCTGCTGGCGATCGGCGCGACCCTGGTCTGCGGGATGGTCGCCGTCGGGCTGGTGCCGATGATGACGATCCAGGCGCTGCCGCTGTTGATCCTGCCCTTCAACCTGACGATCATCCTCCTGCTCTACGCAATGCGCCTGCGGATCGGCGACGCCTCGCCGCCCGCCGCGGATCCGCCAGGCGCCACGCCCGAGGACAACCTCGCGCGTCACCGCGCGCGGGTCGGCCGCTTCGGCGCCCACCTGCCGATCCGCGTGCACGCCCCCTTCCTCGGGCGCTGGCGCTGCACGCAGGGCTTCGACGGGCGGTACACCCATCAGCGCGAGTGGCGACACGCATGGGACTTCGAGGTGAGCGGCCCCGAGGGCCGCACATACCGCGGTGAGGGTCGGGCGCTCGCCGATTATTACTGCTATCGCCTGCCCGTGATCGCGGCGGCCGACGGCACGGTGGTCAGCGTCGTCGACCACCTGCCGGAGTGCCCGATCGGCGAGCCCGACCTCAAGGACAACTGGGGGAACAACGTGGTCGTCTTCCACGCCCCCGGGCTCTACTCGCTGGTCTGCCACCTCGCGACCGGCAGCGCGGCGGTGCGGCCCGGGCAGATGGTGCGCCGCGGCGATCCCCTCGGCCTGTGCGGCAGCTCGGGCCGCTCGCCGGCGCCGCACCTCCACTTCCAGCTCCAGGCGAGCCCGCTGGTCGGCGCGTCGACGATCGCCGGCGAGCTCCACGATGTGATCGTCGAGCCGCTCGACGCCGGGCCGCGCCGCTGGGAGGCCGCCGTGGTGCCGCGTGAGGGCGACGTGATCCGCAACCTCGAGCCGGCCCGCGGCTTCGCGCGCTTCCTCCGGCTGGCGGTCGGTGAGGAGCTCCGGCTGCGCCGCGCCGACGGGGGCGTCGAGGCGCTCGTGGTCGAGGCCGAGCTCGGCGGCGATCTGCTCCTGCGCTCGCTGGCGTCGGGCGCCCGCGTCCGCTTCGCCCACGACGGCGAACGGCTGGTCTGCTTCGAGACCGAGGGACGCCGGCGCTCGCTCGTCTGGGCGCTCCACGTCGCGCTGGCCCGCGTGCCCTTCGAGTTGGCCGACGACCTCCGCTGGTCCGATCGCCTGGCCCGCCGCGACTTCCTGCCGTGGCCGCGGCGCGTCCTCCACGACCTCGCGGCGGTGTTCCGCGGCGACACCTCGCTGGTGATCGATTATCAGCTCCGTCGGCGGGGCGGTGAGCTGACGATCTGCGGGGTCTCGCTGGCCCGCGACCGCAAGGGCGCGCCGCTCGTCGAGTCGAGCGTGGTGCTCGGCGAGGACCGCGGCATCCTGCGGGTCGAGGTCAGGGCCTTCGGGCACGTGGTCGTCGCCGAGCGCGAGGCCGAGGCGACGACCACGGCCGTCGTCGCCGCGCAGGGGGCCGCATGAGCCGGGGGGCCCGCTCGCTCGCCGTGCTCGCGCTCCTGGTCGCGGCGCCCGGGCTCGCCCGCGCGGGCGACCCCGCGGAGCACTACCAGCGCTCCTACGATCTCGAGGCCAGCGGCGAGCCGGCGCGCGCCCTCCTGGCCCTCGACGCGATCGACCCCGAGGAGCGCGCGAGCTACTTCTATCGCCTCCGCCGGGGCTGGCTCCTCTACCTCGCCGGCCGCCACTGGGACGCCCTCGAGGAGTACCGCAAGGCCAGTCGCCTGGCCCCGCGCTCGGTGGAGGCCCGCCTCGGGATGAGCCTGCCGCAGGTGGCGCTCCGCCTGTGGCTCGACGCGCGGACGACCTGTGAGGCGGTCGTCGCCCTCGACCCGCAGAATTACACCGCTCTGGGTCGCCTGGCCTACATCGACTATAACCTCGGCCGCTACGCCTCGGCCGAGCGCCTCTATCGCCAGCTCCTCGTCGCCTATCCGGCGGACATCGAGCTGCGGGTCGGCCTCGCGTGGTCGCTGTTCAAGCAGCACAAGGTCGCCGAAGCGCTCGTCGAGTTTGTCGCGGTGCGGCGGGTCGCGCCGCGTCATCCGTACAATCGGCCGCCCGCTCAGCCTGGCGAGCGGGCGGATTGAGCGGCCGCGCCGCCGACGACTAGGGCTCGTCCGGGGTCACGCAGGTGTTCCCCTCGACGATGGTGAGGTCGCCGCTGACATACTCGGCGGCGGTCATGCCGGTCTCGGCGTTGCCCTTGTTCCAGACCGCATAGAAGCGGGTGCCGTCGGGGCGAGTGTTGATCTGCGACTCGAAGGCGAACTCCTCGTCCTCGTAGAGCACGCCCTTGACCAGCGAGAGGCGGGTGGGCTCGCCGAAGGTCTCGCCGGCGTCGGTGCTGGCGGTGATATAGATGCCGAGATCGGCGGCCGGGTCGTCGAAGGGGCCGACGCGGTTCACCTGGGTGCCCCAGGCGAGGTAGACGACGTCGGGATCCTGGCACTGGGTCGGGTCGGTCATGCAGGCGTCGCTGCTCTTGGGCGTGCCGATGATCCGGGGCTCGCGGACGTTGATCCCCTTGTCCTCGATCTGGGTGACGTTCTCCGGGGGCAGCCAGGTGCCGGCCGCGGCGTCGTACTTGCGCAGCCAGAAGTTGTAATT
>Ga0073899_10001807_pt1 | contig 19422 bp, 21 predicted proteins | sample KloWWTmetaKNB5Ph_FD_88975 | JGI IMG/M metagenome (GOLD analysis project Ga0073899, IMG submission 88975) | Active sludge microbial communities from Klosterneuburg, Austria, studying microevolution and ecology of nitrifiers - Klosterneuburg... | ecosystem: Engineered > WWTP > Aerobic digester >... | reverse complement strand
TGCGACAGCATCTGCCGCGCGACGGCCTCGGTGACGTAATTTTCCATGTACTCCTTGCGTTCGAAGGCCGCACTGAAGTAACCCCACGACACGAAAGAATCGGGTGCCTGCGGCTCCAGCAGCGACATGAGCAGCCGTGCCTTCGGCTGCGCAATCGGCACGAACAGCGCGCCGGGTCCGATGTCGCGCTTTTCATCGCGCCAGGCGCCGTCGACCGTCACCAGTGATCGACCCTCGAAAGTCCCTGCGGCAATCGTCGCCCTGTCGGCACGGAACGTCTGCACGGAGCTGGCCGGCTGTGGCGCAGTGACACGCTGGAACTCGATGCCGTGCAGAGCCAGCTTTTCCGACATCCACGCGGCATGCGCGCTCGGCACGAAATAGCCGGTGGCCGGTGCCGTCACGGTCAGCGCTGGCTGCACCTCATGCCGCAACGGCAGCCGCCAGACCGTGGGCCTGGTGGAGTCGTAGCGTATCCACGGCTGCCCCGAGACGGAGGAATGCTCCCGCGTGTATTCATACCCGCGCAGCTCGACGGTCCGCACGGCATCCGTATTCCTGAAGCTCAGCGCGACCGGCTTGCCACCGAGCTGGCGTGCGCGCTCATCGGCCGCGCGCGCTGCCACGAGCCACTGCGCACCGTCGCGCGCAGCGAGTTCAACCATGGCATGAATGGTCTCGCGCGTGGCGGCGACGCGTCGCGGATACTCCTGCCACGAGTGGGTCTCGACCAGGGCGCCGAAGCGGTTGCGCGTGGCCCAATAGCTGAGACTGAAACGGGGTGAGCGCACATCCGCGGCCAGGCCGGATTCCGGGTCGTCGGCGCGGACGAACTCGGGATAGAACGGCAACGCGTGGAAGCCCTTGCGCTGCAGCCGGGCCAGCACCTCGTCGCGCAGTGCGTATCCCGTGTGACCGAGGTCGAGATCCCAGCCGTGGCCGGGCTCGACCTCGACGGACAGGTCCTCGCGCAGCTCGGCACCGTCCGTGACGTGCAGATCCGTGTACAGGATCGGATCCCAGGCGTTCAGGAGTCCGAGCAGGGCGCGCATCTCCGGCGCATCGGCCTTGGTGTAGTCACGATTGAGATTGAGGTTCTGCGCGGTCGCGCGCCACCCCATGGCCTGCGGGCCGCGCTGGTTGGGCCGGTTCCATGCACCGAACCTCTCGTGGCCATCGACGTTGAAGACCGGCACGAACAGCACCGTCGCACGCGCCGGTGCGCCGCGATTTTCGCGCCCTTCGAGCAGTTCGCGCAGCGCGATGAAACCCGCGTCCTTGCCGTCGATCTCGCCCGCATGAATCCCGCCCTGAAAAAGTACGACCGGTCGCTGGCGCGCACGCACGGACTCCGGGTCGAGGACGCCGTCGTCCGACACGGCGACCGCGAGCAACGGGCGGTCCTCGGCTGAACGCCCGAACTCGAAGCATCGCGCCCTGTCAGGCCATCGCGCGGCAAAGGCGGCGCACAATTTCTCCACTTTATCGTAGCGACCAGTACGCGTGAATGCGGATCGCTCGGCGATGGTGGCGAGCTCACTGCGGCTCGCCGCGGATGCGGCGGATGCGGCGGACAAGTGCACGACAGTGAAAAGAATGACCAGGCCGGCACGCAGCCCGCAGGGGTTGACGCAATTCATCATGCAGAGACTAACCGCAGGGCCGCAGGAATGCGCGGCCCGGAACGGTCAATGGGCCATGCCGCGCGCGACCAGCGCTCGATAGTCACGCGCAATGACCTCCGCGTCGTGCGGCGAGCCAGAAGTCGCGACGAGCCTGCCGTCGGCGCCCAGCAGGAACAGGCTGGACGTGTGGTCCATCGTGTAACCACCGCCTGCCAGGGGCACACGCGCATACGCGGCTCCGAGCACACTGGCCAATCGGGCAAGACCGGCCTCATTGCCCGTGACGGCGTGGAAGGCGGGGTCGAAATGACGAACGTACGGCGCCAGCCTCGTTGCGTCGTCCCGCGACGGGTCCACCGTCACCAGCAGTACCTCAGGCTGCAGCTCGGTCGGCAGGTCGCGCAACGAGCTTCGCACCGAGGCGAGCGTCGCCAGCGTCGTCGGGCAGATGTCGGGGCACGAGGCGAAGCCGAAGAACACATACGTCCAGCGGCCCTGCAAGCGTCGGGCATCAAACGGAGCGCCGGCTTCGTCGACGAAAGCGACCTCGGGCAACGGCGGGCCGTCTGGCAGCCACACGGCGCGTTCGAGCACTGGCGGCGCGGCGCGGTCGGGCAGCAAGGCGCGCGCGCCGAGCAGCGCCGCGAGAAACGCCGCCGTTGCCAGCAGCAGGGTGCGGAGCAGCCGGGGATTCACGGCCGATCGAGCAGGAACCTGTGCAGCCGCGCGTCGTAGGTCCTGAAATGGTCGCCGAACCAGCTGGCCAGGCGGTTCGAGAGCGCCTGGTCGTCAAGCACCCCGTGCACGCTGTACTCATCCATGATGTCGCGGATGTCGTCGAGCAAACGCTCGTGATCCGCCTTGTGCTGACTGAACTCCGTGTACTTGCGCGACCGCATGTCCTTTTCTTCGAGAGCGAAATGCGCCGAGATGCCGGCGTGGATTTCGCCGAGGAATTCCTCGATGCGATCGGCGGAGCGATCCGCCTCCAGGGCGGCATGCACCTTGTTGATGAGGCCGATCAACAGCTGATGTTCGTGATCGACTTCGGCGATGCCGATGCGGAAATCGTCACGCCATTCGAGCAGGGTCATGGCGGGGTCTCCTGCGTAGCCGGACCATGAGCTGACGCGCGGCCGAACTGAAAACCTCCTTCCGTACCGCGGAAATCGACCACGTAGTTCTGGCCGGGGCTGAGCGTGACCGTGGCCGAACTTTCGTAGTCGAATCCCGTCGTGCGGCCACTGTCGCGAAGGCGCGCCGTGAGATGGTGCGTGCCTGCCGGCACGCGGAAGCTTGCATAGACCGTCGAAGGACCGTCATCCCACAATCCTGCCGGCAGGTGGGTGGCGCGATGAATCACCCGTCCATTGAGGAGGAGTTCCAGGTGCACGGGCCACCGCCCGCGCTCGCACGTCGTGGCCGTCCGCTCTGCAAACGGCAGGTTCGCCAGTTCCTGGGGGCTGTAGTGACGACACTCCTTCAGCGACTTGGCGGCATGGCTGAAGCTCAGCTTGAGCAGGGCTTGATCGTGATTCAGGTAGGCGTAGGTCGGTCGCGTGGCGAACCACCCCACCAGTACCGCGACGGCCCCGAGCACAACCACCTGGCCGGCGAAGCGCAGCGGCAAGGGCAACTGCTTCATCCGCGCCCGCCAGGCCACGCCGGTACGCGCCGGCCGCCCTGACGCGGCGAGGTCCTGCAGGTGCTGTCGGAATTGCGCCAGGGATTCCCTGGTCCGATGCTGCTGCACGGGCGACGCCCACGACACGGCCACCCGGTCGCGGTCCACCCGATCACGCAGGTACGGGTCCCTCTGGCTGCCGATGCGCTCTTCCGTCCACCGATCACCGAGCCTTTCGTAGCAGTCTTCCTCGGCGCAACCGGCAATCAGCACACCGTCGGCGTGCTTGCGCGAGATCACGAGGTCGATGAATGAAGGCGGCAGCATGCCTACGCACGGCATGGCGAGCACGGCGACACCCGGATCCGCCAGTGCGTCGAGGTTGCCGGCGTGCGCGCACCGGACGACGACCACGCGGTCATTACCCTGCAGTTTCGCTGTCGCAGCGACCACCTGGTCGCGCAGGCCGGCAATCGGATCCGCCGGCAATTCGATGCCGGGCACCAGCGCGCTGGCACGGCGGAACGGCGTGGCGGTCGGGCAGGCTCCGACGCAGATTCCGCAACTCATGCACATGTCGGCGTCGACGCGGGCCTCCTGGTCGAATTCGGCGCCGTCGGTCCGCCCGACCATCGTGATTGCACCGAATGGACAGTCAGCGAAACAACGCCCGCAGCCATTGCAGTTTTCGAGGTTGACCACGGCGACAGGCGCCTTGCGCAGCGGCGGCAGCCACGGCAGCAGGGTCAGGAACACGCTGCCGCCGACCAGCACTGCCCAGAGCGTGCGGCCGCTCACGACGTCGAGCAGCGGGTACGCCGTGAGATAGAACCAGTCGAGGCCGACGTCGAACGGGACGCGATCGAGGTCCGCCGGCGCCTGGCTCATGGCCGGCACGACCAGCGAGAGTGCGACGAGGGCCCCGAGCACGGCGACACCAAGCCTGCGCGGCGGGTTCACCCTGGCATGGGCATGGCGCTGGATGTGCACCCACATGAACAGCAGCATGATCAGCGGCACGGCGATGTGAATGTAGGCCATCAGCGTGAAGAACCGCCCGGCCAGGTGCGAGCTGTCGAGGAAGTTCCGCGCGATGGGTTCCGCAAAAATGCCGATGCTGTCGAGCCATTCCGTGGTGGCGATCGCCACGTACTGAGCCAGCTGGTCCCACACCAGCCAGTAGCCGGTAATGCCGCACGCGTAAAGGAACCACAGCAGCGGCACGCCGGTGACCCACGGGAACCAGCGGTTGCCGCGCATGCGATCCATCGCGAATTCGCGCAGCAGGTGCAGCATCACGACCACGACCATCGCGTCCGAGGCATAGCGATGCAGGCTGCGCATGATGCCGCCGAGGTACCACTGCTCGCGCGAGAGGTACTCGAGAGACGCGTAAGCCTGCGTCACGCCCGTGTCGAAAAACACGTAGATGTAGATGCCGGTGACGGTGACGATCCAGAACAGGAACCAGCCCAGCGAACCGAGCTGCACCAGCGGATTCAAACCCGGCCCGAAGAACTTCTCGCAGACCTGTTCCAGCCGCAGGAACAGCGCGCGCAATCCCGATTTGAGCAACTTCACGCCATTCGATCCTGTCTGCAGGCAGCGGGTGCCGACCCGGTCAATGCGAGTTCCGCCAGGAAATCGCGATCGCGATTGCCACCATGCCAAGGGCGAGGATGCCCGCGATCGCGTCGGCGACGATCGAGTAGTCGAAGCGATAGCGGCCGCTGGCCGGATCGTAGATCGTGCAGAAAAGCTTCACCGAGCGAATCATACCGGCCAGCGTGCCGCGCTCGATCTCCTGGCCGCGGATGAGTCGTTTCAGCGGCTCGACCAGATTCGGCGGATTGAAGTCCTGGCCGTACACCTGCAGCACCACGCGTCCGTCGCGGTCGATCACCGTCGTCTGCGTGATGTGGTCGAAGCCCTTGGGCGAGGCCCGGTAAGTGAAGCCGACGTCGCGCGCCAGCCGCTCCAGCGTGGCCGCGTCAGTGCTGGCGAAATACCACCCCGGCATGTCCGCGCCACGATCCTGCGCAAACAACCGCATCCGTTCGGGCGTGTCGTTCGGCGTGTCGAAGCCGACCGTCAGCACGGTGAAACTGTCCGGGCCAAGCGCTTTGCGCGCGACCTTGCTGACGTCGCGCAGGTGCACGGTCAGGCCCGAACAGACGTAGTAGCAACTGCTGTAGACGAGGCTGAGCACGACCGGCTTGCCGCTGAGATCCGACAGTCGGAACGCCTGTCCGCGCTGGTCGACGAACTGGTAATCGCCGAGTTGCCGGGTGATCGCCGCCTGGCTGGTCGCCAGCGCGGCGGCGTCGTCAGAGGCCGCAGTCTGTGCGAACACTCCCGCGCTTGCCGCACACGCGACAAATGCCAGGAGCCCGCCTTGCAGCGTTTGCCTTCGAGGGTGCGCGCGCATGGCTCAGTAGGCGACCAGATGGCCTGCCACGGCTCCATCGACGATGGCCCCGACCAGCAGCAGGGTCAACTGCAGCAGGGACGCCAGGAAGTTGCGGATCGCATTCTTCTGCGTCGGCTCACGCACGAGGAGGACGCTGCGATAAAGGAAATACGCGCCGCCCGCCACGGCGCACGCAAGGTAGAACGTCCCCGCGCCCCAGGCGACCGGCAACAGCGCCAGAAGCACCAGCGGCAGCGTGTGACCGAGGATCACACGGGCTGCGACCCGGTCACCAAACACCACCGGCAGCATGGGTACGCCCGCGTCGGCGTAGTCCTGGCGGTAATACATGGCGAGGCTCCAGAAGTGCGGCGGAGTCCAGAGAAACAGCACGACCGCGAACGTCCACGCCGCCGGCCCGAGGTCCGGGTTCACCGCCGCGGCACCGGCGAGCACGGCGAAACTGCCGGCCAGACCACCCACGACGATGTTCAGCCACGTCCGCCGCTTCAGCCACAGGGTGTAGACGACTCCGTAGGTGAAGGCCCCGAGGAACACGAACGTCGCCGCCAGCCAGTTCGTCGACAGCCCGGCCGACACGACCGCAAACGCCAGCAGCACGCCGATCACTGCCAGCCAGAGCGATCCACCGGCGAGCTTCCCGGTGACGAACGGACGCCCACGGGTGCGGGACATGCGAGCATCCAGGTCGCGCTCGACCAGGTGGTTGAGCGCGCCGGCGCTGGCAGCGGCCAGGAAGACCGCTGTCGCCAGCACCAGCAACTGCGGCAGCGGCAGTCCTGCTCCCTGTGCCATCGCTACGCCGGCGATGCCGGCGAACATGATCTCCAGCCCGATACGCGGCTTGAAGACCTCGACCGCGCTGCGCCAGGAAGATCGCTTCCCGGCGAGAACCGCATCCTGGGCGACAGCATCCTGCATGTTCGCTCCTACTTCAGTGGCCAGACCTCGGCGAGGTATTTCCAGTTCACGAAGTAGTACAGGACGAACGACACGAAGAACACAGCGACCAGCACGACCGTGCCGGGGATCTTGAGCGTTCCCTCGTTGCCATAGCGAGCCACTGCTGCTGCCGATGCCGCGCCCGAGACCGGCCCGAGCTGCACCACCTCGTTGTCGCCGATCTTGCGGCCAAGGAAGACCGAGCAGACCACGACGACGATGTACATCGCGCCGCCGATCGCGGCCACGATCGCCGAAAGTCCGTTGAGTGCAAGCATCAGGAACGCAGCCGGCGAGAACTGGAACTGGGACAGCGCATCCGCGAACGTGATGTCCCAGTGCCTGCGCGGCACCCCGAGGGTTCCGGCACCCATCATGAACAGCGAGATCCCGGCGATGCCCAGCCCGAACACGTACGGCTGCCACTGGGCGATCTTCTTGAACATGACCTCCCGACGGAAGATCAGCGGCACGAGGAGATAGGTGATCGCCATGAACGCCAGCGTCGTCCCGGCGACCACGGTCGCGTGGAAGTGCCCCGGCACATAGATCGTGTTGTGGATGATCAGGTTGATCTGCTCGGTGCCCATCACGACACCGGAGATGCCGCCAAGGAAGCCGAACATCACCAGCGACAGGAACATGCCGGCGAAGGCCGGGTTGCCCCAGGGCGCCTTGCGCAACCACTCGAACAGGCCCTTGTTGAAGCCCTTGGCGCGTTGCGCAGCCTCGATCGCGCCCGGCACGGTCATGCCGTGGATCATGCTGCCGAGGACGGCCAGGTACATCGCATAGCTGGTATTGAAGATCTTCCAGCTAGAGCTCACGCCGGGCTCAACCAGCAGATGGTGCGCACTCGCAAGCTGCAGGAACAGGATGTACATGAGGAACGCCATGCGGCTGACTTTCTCGGAGATCGGCTTGGCTCCAAGCACCATGGCGCCGATGGCATACCAGACGGCAACGTGCGCAGCGACGTTGATCTGCTGTGACGAATGGCCCATGCCCCACCAGACCAGCTTGTACATCAGCGGGTCGACGCCGCTGATGATGCCCACCGACCACAGGAAGGTCGGGATGAGGATGATCGCGCCGCAGGCCAGCGTGAAGACGGCGATGATCGCCGCGGTGATGGCGCCGAAGGTGACCAGCGGTACCGAGCCCTGGTAGGTCTTCTCGTCCCTGGCCACGACCAGCGTGCCGAAGAACACCGCGCAGCCGATCAGGGCGCCCACGGCGAACAGCACCAGGCCGAGGTAGAAGTGCGGGGCCGCCACCAGGGGTGGGTAGGACGTGAACATGACGGACGAGTTGCCCTGCAGCACGGCGACGTTGGTCATCAGCGCGCCGACCAGCATGAGCCAGAACTGCGCCCAGCCCCAGCGAGGCGCAGCGATGCGCGAATTGAGCAGTATGGCAGAGGCGAAATACAGCACCGCCATCTCGAAGAAGATGATCCAGGCCAGCAGCACATCGAAGCCGTGCGCCGTCAGCGCGAGGTAGAACCAGTCGGCCGGGAGCAGGTGCACGGCGGGCCAGCGCGTGAGCGCGATCGAGAGCCCGAACAGGCCGCCGAGCAGCAGGAATACCACGGCGACCACGGCGTTGGCCTTGATCAGATTTTCCGCGGACCGGTCGATCTTCAGGCCGGTCGTCGGGCAGGTGCGAAAGTGGGATGCAGCTGTCATGACGGGCCCCTTATTTGTTGTCGACGACGTAGATGCGACCGGTCATCGTGTGATGCCCGAAACCGCAGTACTCGTTGCAGACGATGCCGAACTGGCCCAGCTGGTTAGGCGTCATCGTCACCACCATCTCGTATCCCGGGTGCACCTGAAGGTTGATGTTGACCGGTTGCAGGGAGAAGCCGTGCTGCAGGTCGATGGACGACAGGTGCAAGCGGTAAGTCTCACCCTTCACGAGTTCGAGCATCGGCCACCACATGTAGACGCGGCCCATCATGTAGACGTCACTGCCGGGCGGCGGGCGCACGACTGGGAACGCGCCCTCCTGGCGCACCGTGTACTTCTCGGTCATCTCGTCGACCTTGGCCGCGAAGGCCGCCGGCGTAATCCGATAAGCTTCGTTCGAGAGGTTCTGATTACCGGCACCGTGCCAGTAGATCATCATGAAGAACATCCCGAGTCCCCACAGGAACGCGACGATGATCCAGATCAGCTCGACCTTGTGAATGGGCTCTTTCCACCAGCCCGCTCTCGGCGATGCGATTCCCATGACTGCGGTCTCCGGTCAGGGTGAAGCGAGAGGAATCTGGATGATCTCCATGATTCCCCAGATGAGATAGACGACCGTCGGGATCGTGACCCCGAGGAACAGCAGCAGGAATGGATTGTCGAGCACGCGCTGGAAGAAAGGCGTGCGTTCTGGCTGACCAGGTTCGTTGGACTGTGGTCCGGACATGTAGCCCCCTGTAAATCGTTCGTTATTCACCGCGCCCGGAGCACTCGCGTGGCCCAGCGCACGGAAGTCGATTACTAAACGTCAAATCAGTACCCGTCCTTGATATAAATCAAGTGCACTGCAAAAAGAAAGTGCCGACGATCGATGATCCCTGGTACCCGCACCTGGATGCTAATCGACACCGACGAAGCGGCGAACCACCGCAAACGTCACCAGACTGCCACCCAGCAGCAGCCCGAAGAAAATCAGCGAACGATGCTCGAACCGACGCCCGGCGCGGCGCTCGAGCACGTCGAGCAGGCGATCGCAACCTATATAAAGGACGATGGCCACGAGCGTGAAGTACAGGATCGTCATGGCAGCCCAACGGCACCAGGGGCACGTCTGCGGTCACGGTAATTCATCGCCGCGCCCCCTCCCGGTCGTCGACCGGCGCAGCCTGGTTGACGTCGACGACGCGGAACATCTGCCGCAGCGACTGCAATTCGTCGCGGTGACGCTGGGCGACCCCGTGCACCGCACGTCGCCCTCGATCCGTCAGATGCACCTCGACATTTCGTCCGTCCACCGCGCTGCGGTGCTTTGCGACGAGCCGCAACGCGATGCAGCGATTGACGAGCGCGGCGGTACCGTGCGGGCTTGCCTGCAGCCGATGCGCCAGTTCGCCAACGGTGGCCCAGTCGCGCTCAGGATACCCGACGATGTGCAGCAAGATCAGGTATTGCGTCTGGGTCAGCCCGCCCGCCCGCGAGGCAGCCACGCTGAAGCGCTGGAATCGCGCGATCTGGTAGCGGAACTCTGACAGGGCGACAAGCTGTTTCCTGGTAAGCACGCGACGGGCAAGATTTTGACGACGACCGGCTTTTATATCATGCCATGCTATAAGTTCCGTCCCGTGGACAACACCTACATGACGCCAATGGCAGCGGCCATCCCGCGACTCGTGGATCATCTTCCGCAGCTGCTGGAATTTGTCCGCGCCCTCGCCCGGCAGATCGAGGCCGGTGAAATTCAGGATGGCGATGCGCTCGGCGGGCGAATCCGCAGTTTCTACACGGCGGACCAGACGGCCGCCATCGAGACCGTTGCCCCCGGCTGGAAGGAGATGGCTGCCTATGCCGACGGCACCACCCTGCACCACGTCACCCAGGTCCTGATCGCGCTGCTGCTCCTGCCGGAATACCGGCAGGCTTCGCAGCACCTGCAAACCTTGCTGGAATGGAGCGTGCTGTACCACGACCTGGGAAAACGGGTCATCGCCGGCCAGCGCGACGCCCTGCATGCCTTTCGCTCAGGGACGATGGCGGCGCGTACGTTGCCCCGTCTGGGGTTCCAGGCCGGCGCAGCCTACCCGGCGACGCTGGAACCCTGGAGCCGGTTGGTCCTCAGCGCCTCCGTTGCGACTCCCGACGGCAAGGGATCAATGCAGGACAATCGCGCGCTGCCGGAGATCCTGCAGGGCATTGAGCAGCTGTTCGGTGCTGGAACTGCGGCCGCACTGATCGTCCAGGCGGCCCTGCTGCATCAGTCTTTGAACGTGGTACCGGAGTGGCCGAACCCAGGCAGCCTGACCGAGGCGCAGGTGCCCGAGTGCATTCGGCCGGACCTGGTGCCGCTGCTGGAAGGCCTGATGCTGGCCGACAGCGACGCCTGGCAGCTGTTTGAACCAGAAAAAAGAGCGAAATTCCGCGACAGCACGCTGGCAGTTTTTGCTGCTGTACGCCAGGTGGTTGCAGGCTGAGCGACGAATTCGCGCCGTCGCTCGCAACAAGAATCGGCCGCAGTGATTTGCACGACCTGTCGCGTTGATGGAAAGGATCGACTGTCCTGCTGCCCGACCGAGGGTCATCGCCCGGTCGGCCTGACGATCACCATGGACAGCAGGAGCGCCATGCCGCTCACCGCGACAGCAGTCGTCTGGCCTTCGCCCCGGACAGCAGTCCCCGCAGGCGTTGTTCGCCGGCCTCGCTGGCCTCCATCACCGGGATGTGGGTCAGCTCAGTCGCATCGAACAGGCGTGACACGGACGCCATGCATGATGTCCCGCACCTGCACTTCCCGCCGCGGGCTCGTCATCGATTGCATGTAACGCATCGGCTTCTCGCTCATGATGTCGTAGGCCATGATGAAACCAACCACGGCTTGACGCATCTCGTCGATCGCAAACGCGCAGCGTACGCCGTTGTGTTTCGTGTGTTCGAGCGCCGCATCGAAAGTGCGGCCATGGCAGCCTCGCGCGAAGATGATTCAATCGATGACCGGCGTGCCGACTCGGGCGCACTCACTCCCGTGTCGTATACGCCTCCAGCTCGCCAAGCCCTCGCTGATCGATGCGATCCAGCCGCGCGTCCAGGGGCGGGTGCGTCTTGTAGAGCTGCGCGAGGCTCGCCGACTCGCTGCCGAGTGCGGTGAGTTTCTGCAGGACAGCATACAGGGCCAGCGGATTCATGCCGGCACGGGCAAGGTAGAACTCCGCGGCTTCGTCCGAGCGGTACTCGGCCTCGCGATCCAGCGATGTCAGCATGATGGCCGCGCCGTTCTTCTCGGCGTAACGCCTGGCGTAGCTGCCGGCGAGACTGTCGTTGCCGACCGTGACATTCTTCACCGCCTCGTCCTTGCCTGCGGCCGCCAGTTCCTGCTTGTGGATCACCTGGTAGTGATCGCGCTGCACGCAGTGACTGATCTCGTGCCCCAGCACGGCCGCGAGCTCGCCATCCGTCGACAGCAGGTCGTACAGGCCGCGCGTGACCAGGATGAATCCACCCGGCGTCGCGAATGCGTTGACCTCGGGCGTGTCGATCACGCCAAAGGTCCATGGCAGCTCGGGACGACTCGTCTGCGACGCGACCCAGCGTCCGACCAGGTTGACGCGCTGTTGTGCGCTCGCATCGTCCCACAATGGACGTGCGCCAAGAATGCGGCCGGCGATTTCCGGGCCGAGCGCGACCTCCTCCGCTGCCAGCTCGTCCTCGGACTTCGGCACCGCCTTGGCGGCCGTATCCAGCTTGGTGCCGACGTTGACGCCGAATGAGCCGAGCAGGCCGCCCACGGATTTCGCCAGTTCCGTTTTCGAAGTCGCGGGCGCCGCGGACGGCTTGCCGGATTTCTTCGCTGCTTTGGCTTCACCGGCATACGCGACGCGTGTCGCCTGCCAACCCTGCTCCGCGGCGTACGCGGTGGCAGCGGACGCATCGACCCGGTGACCGACCATCGCGTCCAGTTGCCCCTGGTTCAATGCTGCCGACTTCAGGTCACTCTCCTCGATGCCACGCACGCCTGCGGTTTCGGTGACGCGCCCCTTGCCGGCCTTGCCGCCCATCAGCACGCGCAGGTTGGCCTCGCCATCCTCGGTGCCGGCATAGGCCACGCGCACGTCATTGACGCGCACGAAGCCCGGCGCCGCGGCATCCATCAGCAACTGGTACCACAGGCCCTGCTGCGCGGAAATCCTGACTGCGGTGTCGCGCTGCAAGGTCGCCACCTTGGGCGCATCAAGCCTGGGCTGGGCATACACGTCGGCACTGGGCTTGTGCACGACGGCCGGCAGCTCCGAGGCATGCACGCTCGGCGCGAGCAGCGCAACCGACAACAGAATTGGTGGAATATTGCGCATCACGAGCCTCCCGACGACACGTCCGCAGGATCGAGGAACACGGTTCGCAGCGCCAACGGCGATTCGCTCGTGGCCGCCACCGCCTGGCCGACCAGCTCGCGCAGGCGCCGGCGCTCGCCGCGATCGCTGTCGGCGGCGCCATCATCGATCTCGGCGCAGGCGAATGCCAGTCGCACGCTGCCGTCATCGGACAGTCGCGCGTCGTATTCCGCCAGTTGCCGCTCGAGCCTGGCGAGATCCTGCCTGGCTGCCGCGCGAGCCGCAGCCTCGGTTTCGCCGTGCCACACCAGCACCATCAAGTCGTCCAGTGCTTCGTGCAGCCAGCTCTTGCGTTCCACCACGCCCTCGAGCATGACGGCGTCGCTGCCGGCATACAGGAATCGTCGCAACCGGCGGCGGTATTCGCGTCGCCGTCGCGCCGCGGCCCTGGCGTCGAGTTGCACGTCGGGCACGAAGCGCAGGCGCGCGATCGCCAGCCAGCGATCCCGGTCTGGCGCGAACTCGCGCAGGAAGTCGCCATTGCCCACCGCTCGCCCGCGTTGTATGCCGGCGTACAGGCGACACAAGCCGAAGATCAGACTGACGAAGCCGACGCTGGCGAAGATGTCGAAGAAAAACCCGAAGAAGGTGAGTCCCAGGAACGCTGCCGTCAACATCGTCACGTTGGCAGCGACGAAGACCGAGTCGATGTCGGTGGCCGGTTCGCCGCGGTAGAAGGCGAATGCGGTCAGCGTGGCCAGCAGCATGGCGATGACGTACTTGAGCCACGCCGGCGGCGACCGGATGGCACTGTTGGCAATCAGTGCTTCCGTCGCCTCGGCCAGGACCTCGACGCCCGGCATGACGGGATCGACGGGGGTGGGCTTGGCATCATTGAGTCCGGAAGCCGTATAGCCGACCAGCGCCACGCGATCCTTCAGTGCCGGTGGCGTCGCCGTCGCATCGCGACAGACAGGCTGACCCGTCAACAGGTCGGCGGCGCTGATACGCGGCAACCGCGTGTCCTGGCGCCAGTTCGGTCGCACGGCGGCGGCAAAGTCACCTGGCGCTCGCACCGTCGCGGTCGTCGCCAGGCGCAACGGCAGCGACGGCAACGCCCAGTCGCCAGCGGTTTCGCGTAACGGAATGTCACGCAGCACTCCGTCGGCATTACGGGTGACGTTGGCAATTGCACTGTAACGGGCCATTGCCTCGCCGTACGGGAGCAGCAAGGCAACCTGTGGGTCAAAGCGTGGACTGAGCTGCAGCGAAAACGCCGCAGGAGCCTGCGACGCCCGCAACGGCGAACCCTCGTCGTAGTCAGGATGCAGTCGCGTGGAACTGAAGACGAACCGGCCGCCGCCGCCTCTCGCCATTGCTTCGAGGCTTTCGTCGCCAGCGGGATCTCCTGGCGAGGAATCGACGAACAGCACGTCGTAGCCGACCGCACGCACCTGCGCCCGATCAAGCTGGTCGAGCAGATCCGCGTGCCGTTGCCGGCTCCACGGCCAGCCGCCTTCATTGCGCGCGCGGAAGTATTCGATCGAGCACTCGTCGATTTCGACCACGACCACGCGGCCGGAAGGCTGCGGCTCGAACGGCCGCCACTGCACCACGCGATCGAAGATCGCATCTTCAGCCGAGTTGAGCGAGCGGGCGTGGCTCCAGTCCCAGGCGAGCCAGCCGATCGCGCCGAGCGCAAGCAGCGGGTAGAACGCGAACTTCAGCCACAAGGCGATTCGCGAAAACGGCCGCCGGTAACTGCGCTCAACCTTGGTCCACGCCAGGATGAAGCCGTGGCCGAACGCCGCCAGGCTCGAGTCGATCCATGAGAGTACGCGGTCGGACAGCCTGCCCATCATTTGCGATCCCCCGCGCAAATGATGGCAGGTTTAGCGGGCCGCCGGACCATGCCGGCCGATGCCGATCCTCAGGCAGCGGCCTTGCGGGCGCGAGCGGTCGACTTCCGGACCGGACGTTTCGCCTTGCGGGCACGGGTGCTCGCCGTCTTGAGCGGCACTTCCTCGGCCGGCTCGAAGACCTGGCCATACAGGTGGGTCCCGACCTTGCGCATTTCACGCCCGGCGATCCGGAAAATCTCGACTGCGCGGGTCGCCTCATCCACGATGCGATCACGGGTGGCGCCAAGCATTTCCGCCTGTTCAAGCACCAGGTCAACGACGTTTTCCGCTGCCACGGCGCGCTCGAGACGCAGCGCCGCAGCGGTCAGTGCCGAGGTGACGACCTTCGACTCCAGTTCGATCAATTCCTGCATGGCGTTCTGCGTTACCGTCGCGAGCTTCACACCCGAGTGCCCGAATGCGCGGACAGGTGCCTTCAGCGACTTGATGCTTTCGGCCGATTTCACGGCGGCTTCGCGCATGGATTCGATCGGCTGCTCACGGAACTTCTGTACCTGCCCGGCCAGTGCCTTCCGCTGCTTACTCACAGACTCGTTCATATAGACAACCATCGTTTGCTCCTTCGGCTGATGCCACGAAATAGCTCTTGCTGCGTTGCAGCATAGCGCCGCCCGAGTCACCATGACATAGGGAATTGACGCGGCTTGAATTCACGCCTCCCGCATCCGAGGCGGGGAGCCCCGCCTCAGATGGTCCGCCTGATGCGGGACCAGGCGAGTCAGGTACTCGAGGCCTGGAAAATGCTCTCGATCGCGCGGTCGAGCGCGGCGTTGAATTCAGCGTCCGACTGCTGGGCCGACAGCCCTTCGGTCAACGCCCGGGAGAAGCTGGCGACCATGTTGTGCTGGCGAGCCAGGCGCGCGTTTGCTTCATCGCGTGAATACCCGCCCGACAGGGCCACGACTTTCAGCACACGCGGGTGGGCGATGCACTCGGCGTAGAGATTGTCCTGGTTCGGCAGCGTCAGCTTGAGCATCACCTGCTGGCCGGACGGCAGCGCGTCGAGCCGGGTCATGATCGCGGCCTTGAGCAGGTTTTCCGCGGCAGCCTTGTCCGGGCACTTGATGTCGACTTCGGGCTCGATGATCGGCACGAGACCCGCTGCGATGATCTGGCTGGCGACCTCGAACTGCTGGTCCACCACGGCGCGGATCCCTGCTGCGTTGCCCTGCTTGATGACCGAGCGCATCTTGGTGCCGAAGGTGCCCTTGGCTTTCGCGCGCGACAGCAGCTGGTCGAGGCCCGGCATCGGCTTCATCAACTGCACGCCGTTCGCTTCCGCCTCGAGGCCTTTGTCGACTTTGAGAATCGGGACGACCTGCTTGACCTCCCAGAGGTACTGCGCCGTTGGCCGGCCGAGGATGTCCCGGTCCATCGTGTCTTCAAACAGGATGGCGGCGAGGATCCGGTCGCCGTTGAAGCTGGGACTGGTAATGATGCGCGTGCGCATCGCATGGATGAGATCCATCATCCCGGCGTCGCTCGACCAGCTTCCCTCCGGGATCCCATACAGCCGCAAGGCCTTGGGCGTGCTGCCGCCACTCTGGTCCAGCGCGGCAATGAAGCCTGGCTGCGTGCGGAATCTGGCTTGCTGCTGTTCGAAAATGTTCATGAGGGACCTCTGCGAGCGCTGTGATGCACACACATAGTAGGCCCGGTGACGCGCGAAGGCTCAACCGTGAAGGTGTTGCAACGTGTGGATGACGGCAGCATTCGCCGCATCGACCAGGGCACCGGACGACTTGACGGGAAGTCCTGTGACAGGTACTGTTATAAGCAAAGGTACCGTTCTTACAAATTATGGCTGCCGAATCCAAACTTGCTCCGATCCGCAAGGGTCTCCTGGAATTCCTCGTGTTGAAGATCGTGGGTGCGAAAAGCATCTATGTGCCGGAAATCCTGCGCAGTCTTGCCGGCACGGAATTCGCCACGCAGGAGGGCACGCTCTATCCCCTGCTCAGCAAGTTGCGGCGCGAGGACCTGGTGCAATACGAGTGGCAGGAATCGGACGCGGGGCCACCGCGTAAGTACTATCGGCTCACGGACGCCGGTCGGGCACAGCTGGTCGAGCTGGATGAGTACTGGAACCTGATCAATCGCACGATCGCGAACTTTGGACACTGAACCATGCAACGCATTTCAACCACCGTCCGTCTCAATCGCAGCGTTCTGCAGTTCGACGACGCGGCGAATGTGCGTCTCGAACGGTACCTCGCCGAGTCGGCGAGCCTGCTCGAGGGTGACCCCGATCCGCAGGAGATCCTGGGGGACCTGGAGCAGGCCGTGGCCGACCAGTGCACGCGTCGCATGCCTGCTGGGCAGTCCATCGTGACGCTGGCCGAACTCGAGCCCGCACTCGAGGAGATCGGGTCGGTGCAGGCGCCGGGCAACGGTTCAGCGTCGCCGCACCCACCGCAAGAGGCGACGCCGCGGGTGCTGCAGCAGATCAGCGAAGGCGCCGCGATCAGCGGCGTGTGCCTGGGACTGGCGCGATATTTCCGACTGGACGTGACCCTGTTGCGGGTCATCTCGGTCCTGCTGCTGCTCGGCACGGGCGGCGCGATGGTCCTCGTGTACCTTGGCCTGATGCTGCTGATGCCTTACGCCCCGCTGCAGCCGGGCGGCACGCGGATCCGCTGGCTGCCGGCGAAATGTCGCGCGTTCATGGAATTCCTGCGCGTCAAACTGGGCGTCGATCGGCCGGTCAAGACGGCGGCGACCTAGACGCGGATCCCGGACCAGTCGTGCAGTTGGAGCAGCGTTACGACGCGATCGTCCCCGGTTCGGGCGTGGGTTACCGCCGCGCCGCGGCGCTGCCAGCGCACGAGGGGTACACGGTGCTGCCCGCAGAGAAGCGCGCCTGCCTGAACGGTCGCTTTTCCACGTCGGATCACGTCGGCTACCTCGGTGCCGCCGGGGGCAGCCTGCGCGCGCCGATCCGCCGGGTGGCGGTGTCGGCAGACGAGTCGCGTCGGGTCAACCTGGTCGACGCGCCCTCCTGCGACTGTCCGGACGTCGCGCCGCCCGAGCGGCGTCGACAACTCAGAGGCGCGATAAACGGTCGATCTCGGCGAAGAAGCTCCGGCGCCCGCTGGTCAGGCCGAGCGCCTTCCACGTCGGCGCAAGCCTCACCACGCGGTCCTTGAACGCGTCCTCGTAATATTCCTCGTCGAGATAACCCTGCTGGAACTGGTAGTGCATGTTGTCCCAGTGCGTCTGCTGGGCGATCTGCCACATCCTGAATCGTCGCCGCTCGGCGTCGGTCAACTCGTCCAGTGCCTTGACGTCCTCCGGATAGCCGAGTTCCGTGAGCTTGATGATGATCGGACCGATGTATTCCGAATCGGCCGCGCGCACCAGCATGGCCTGCAGGGCATCGGAGCGCATCTGGTAGGTCTGCGCGAGCGCGAGCTTGCGCGCCTCGTCCATCGCGTGGGTGTTCTGGCCGATCTGCTTGGCGAGGTAGATCAGGGTGATGACGACCGCCAGTGCCCCGACGACCTCACCGATTGAACCCCAGTCCTGCAAAGTCATAGGCGTCCTCCGTTGGCGTGCTGGAGTACCTGCGAGACGCATGATCCAACATTGGTCTGCCAATGCAACAGGCGTAGCGTGTCGCCATTGACTGCCGCGCAGCGTGTGCGGGGACAATGCATCTGAATGTACCCGCCGTGATCTGGAGCCCGGCAGCCAAGCCCGATCGGCTCCACCCTGCGACACGTATCGCATGCCGCATGAAAAAGGCCTTGCTGAACCTCTGCAGCCCCGTTCTTGCCCACCCGAAATCACGCAGAGTCGATCGTGTTTCAACCAGTCTCAGCCGCTGTTCACAGCGCGCAACAGGAGTCCCAGATGAGCCGCAAGTCCCGGAGAAACCGAGCGAGCCCGGAACGTCAAGGTCCGCAGGTGAACAAGGCACGCCAAGCGAGCCGCACCAGGCGCAGGGGTATCCTCATCGGCATCGTTGTGGCCGTGCTGCTTGCCGTCGTGGTGGGGACTCTTCTGTACAGAAACGATCGGTCACCGCCTTTGCAAGGCACGGCCGTCGGCAACCATGCCCCGCTCGCGAGCGCCCATTCGCCAATGCTGGGCGACGCGGGCGCGAAAGTGCATATCGTCGAATTCATCGACCCGGCGTGTGAAACCTGCGCGCAGTTCTTCCCGCTGGTGAAGCAGCTGATGGCCGAGAACCCGGACAGGATCCGCCTGTCGATTCGCCACGTTGCATTCCACGGCGGTTCCGACTTCGCGGTGAAACTCCTGGAAGCGAGCCGCCGGCAGGACAAGTATCTGCCGACGCTGGAAGCGCTGCTGGCATCGCAGGCGCAATGGGCGCCGCATCACACCGTCCAGCCCGACCTGGTGCTGCAGGCAATCGCCGGCGTGGGCTTGAATGTCGAGCAGCTCCTGGTGGACATGAATGCGCCCGAAGTCGCGCAGCGCATGCAGCAGGACCGCAACGATGCCATGGCGCTCAAAGTCACTGCGACGCCGGAATATTTCGTCAACGGACGCCCGCTGCCGAGCTTTGGCCAGCAGCAACTGCAGACGCTCGTGAGCGAAGCGCTGCAAAGCGCCTATTGATGTCCTCGCCTACCGCGCCAGCGCATCCATGATCGCGCCCTGTGCGTTGACGAGCGAGAACATGAACAGGTTGTGCTGCCCGGCCGGTACGGTGTTGCTTCCCATCATGGGCGATCCGCCCATCATCGAGCCACCGTGCGTATGGCCGCCGTGCTCGAGCCCGACTTTGACAGCACCTGGATACACGGGGGCGATTTCCGCTGACGCGACAACGACTTGCGCGTGACCGGCGGACAGGCCGTGTATCTAGGCGCTCAGGCCAGGTGGAGGATCGGCGGGGG